>Ga0182027_10000158_pt1 | contig 108175 bp, 112 predicted proteins | sample 712E1DmetaG_FD_121300 | JGI IMG/M metagenome (GOLD analysis project Ga0182027, IMG submission 121300) | Permafrost microbial communities from Stordalen Mire, Sweden - 712E1D metaG (Illumina Assembly) | ecosystem: Environmental > Terrestrial > Soil > Wetlands > Permafrost | place: Sweden...
GCAGATCAAATCGCCTTTCTGCAGCACGATTCCTATTACAAGGATTTGGGCGGACTGCCTCCCACCCAGCACGCCAATATCAACTTCGACCATCCCAACGCGCTGGATACCGATCTATTGATCGAACACATCGTTCACCTGCGCGCAGGCCAGCCGGTCGAAGTTCCGATCTATGATTTCTCCACCGACTGCCGCACCGGGCGGACCTTCGAGGTACTGCCGCGGCCTGTGGTGCTGGTGGAGGGAATATTGATCTTTGTGGAAGCATCCCTGCGCCAGCTCTTCGATGTCAAGATTTTCGTTGACACCGATTCAGATATCCGCTTCATCCGCCGCTTGGAACGCGATATCACCGAACGCGGACGCACGACCGAGTCGGTCATCAAACAATATCAAGCCACCGTCCGTCCGATGCACCTCGAATTCGTCGAACCCTCCAAGCGCTACGCGGACGTTATCATCCCCGAAGGCGGCTTCAATACAGCCGCCATGGATATGATTGTCGCCCGCATTGAAGCCCTTTTAAAATAGGGAGGCACGGCTAGGCTCGCCGCGCCCTAGAGAGTGTTTGGAAATTCGGATTCACCAGAGATAAACAGAGATGAACAACGATTGTGGGTTGTTTTTGTCCTTGAAAAATAGGTTTTTCGGTGTTTATCGAATCCAATCAACATTTATCCTCGTTCAACGCCCTGCGCCCTTTCAGGGTCTCCGGTAAAATTTCTGATATTCAAAATACTTTCTAACAAACAATTATAAGGAGAACAAATGGCAAAACAATGGAATACCCCGCCCGCAATGACAATTGATCCGAAGAAAAAATACAAAGCCCGCATGGAGACCGACAAAGGCATAATGGTTATCGAATTGTTCGCGGATAAGACGCCGAAGACGGTTAACAATTTTGTCTTCCTATCGCGCGAAGGATTTTACGACGGCATCATCTTTCACCGTGTTATCAAGGACTTTATGGCACAGGGAGGGGATCCAACCGGTAAAGGGATCGGCGGCCCCGGTTATAAATTCGCCGATGAGTTTCATGCAAGTTTGAAGCATGATAAGCCGGGCATACTTTCCATGGCGAATGCCGGACCCAACACGAACGGCTCGCAATTTTTCATCACGCATGTCCCCACGCCTCACCTGAATAATAAGCACAGCGTTTTCGGCCAGGTGGTCGAGGGTATGGATGTATTGAATTCCATTCCCCCACGTGATCCGATGAATGCAAGTGCACCGGCGGTAAAAATAATAAAAGTCACGATCGAAGAATCAGAGTAACCACAAACGTCCCGAAGGTTTTTGTGATGGGCATGGATGCCTGTCCAAACCTTCGGGACGCTGCCTGTCTCGAAAAACAAACCTAATGCCCGAAAACGAATCGCACCTCAAGCATTCCAACCTAGGATTGAATATCCTGCGCCTGCTGGTCTTGCTGATCGTGATCGGCATCAGCATCTATATTTTCATGATCCGCGACCAGGCCGCAAAATTCGCGGCTTACGGTTATCCCGGCATATTCCTGATATCAATTCTTGCCAACGGCACCATCCTGCTCCCCGCTCCGGGCATAGCCATCGTTTTCGCCATGGGCGGAGTCTTCAATCCATTGTTCGTCGGCCTGACTGCCGGAGCCGGCGCGGCCATCGGGGAACTCACCGGCTACATGGCCGGGTTCAGCGGACAAGTTGTGGCCGAGAAAACAAGGATTTACCAAACCATCGAATCGTGGATGGGAAGATACGGAATGCTGACCATTTTCGTGCTGGCCCTCATCCCCAATCCCTTCTTTGACCTGGCAGGGATGGCGGCAGGTATGTTGAAAATGCCCCTGCCTAAATTCTTGATTGCCTGCCTGCTCGGCAAGATCATCAAGATGTGGATCTTCGCTTACGCCGGTGCGTATTCGATCAATTGGCTATTCAATTTTATGAAGTGAAAATCAAATGGAGGAATCTCCCATGACGGATTACTGCAAAATCGATTCATACCTGGAAGCGAATTTAAATCAAAGCATTGCCGAATTATCCCGGTTGGTTGCACAACCCAGCGTGGGCGTGCAGAACCTGGGATTGAAGGAATGTGCCGCCCTGGTCGCTGAGATGCTCAAGAGGCGCGGCTTTAAAGTCCAGATCATGCCTACACCCGGCGCGCCGGTCGTCTTCGCTGAGCGCAAAGGCCGATCGGACAAGACCCTGCTCATTTATAACCATTACGATGTCCAGCCGCCGGAGCCGCTGGAGTTATGGGAAACGCCGCCCTTTGAACCTTCTCTGCGCGAGGGCAAACTTTATGGGCGCGGTGTGGGCGATGACAAAGGCCACATCACCGCGCGCCTCTTCGCAATTGATGCCCTGCTCGATGCAGAAGGTGAACTGCCCTGCAATATCAAATTCATCATCGAGGGCGAGGAGGAGACATCCAGTGAAAACCTCTTCGAATTCGTCAGGAAGAATAAGGACCTGTTGAAAGCTGACGCCTGCATTTGGGAATTTGGAGGCGTGGACCAGCGTGACGTACCGCTGGAATATCTCGGCCTGCGCGGCATCAGCTATGTGGAGTTCAGCGTCGAGACCGCTTCCAGGGATGTGCATTCCGGGTTGGGCGGCTCGATCTTTCCGAACGCGGCCTGGCGCCTGGTTTGGGCACTCAATACCTTGAAGGGTGAGGATGAACGGATTCTAATTCCCGGCTTCTATGATGCAGTCCGTCCCCCGTCCAAAAGAGACCGGGAGCTGATGTCGGCCTTACCGGATATGGCAGGTGAATATCGCTCCATGTACGGCGTCAAGAAATTCATCAAAGGCTTGCAGGGCGGTGAAGAGTTGAATATCGAAGGGGTATTTTCACCAACCTGCACCATTTGCGGATTGACCTCCGGCTACCAGGGCCCCGGCTCGAAAACGGTTCTACCGGCGCGCGCTTCAGCCAAGGTGGATTTCCGCCTCGTGCCCGACCAACATCCGGATGACATCATAAAGAAACTGCGCGCCCACCTGGATGCGCAGGGCTTCAGCGATGTGCAGATCACGGATCTGGGCGGCGACCCACCGGCGCGTACCGATCCCGATGACCCCTTCATTCAGTTAGTCGCCAGGACGGCAGAAGAAGTTTATGGAATACCGATGCAGCTTGTGCCGTTGACCGGAGGCTCGGGACCGAGTTATCCCTTCGTGCATGACCTCGGATTACCCGTGGCGACCGCCGGACTCGGCCATCCCGATACGCGCTCGCATGCCCCCAACGAAAACATCCGCATTGATCTGTATCTAAAACACGCGCGTCACATGGCGAGGATCATCGAGGAGTTTGAAAAAGTCTAAACGGTCGGACAAGTCTTATAAGTCCAACAAGTCTTACAGGTCGGGAGAGGTGATGTATGTTGGATATTGGATATTGGATATTCGATAGTCGGTATTCGATATTTGGTAAAAGGGCTTGAGGTTGGATTCAACTTGTTTTTCAGCTTACCAACCGACCCAAAGGATGCTGAGTAGGCCGTGAAGAGACCTTGCCCGCAACCCTGAAAGAACGCAGGGCTTAGAACGGCGGACATGCGGTCAGCTCTCGGCGGGGTCGGGAGACCCTCGCCAAGCAAGGGAGAGAGCCGGGAAAACCGGCCTGATTTTTGAGTAAAAAATTTTCCGAAAACGAATAAAACGAATACCTATCTGCCCAGGGGCAGGGAGGCGATGAATGACCCTCGATGGGTAAGATTCTAAAGCAAATGAGCGGAAATGGCAAGGAAAAGGTTAAAAATGATGGGTTTTATGAGGCTGCAGGAGGGTTTCGAGGGAGGAAAATTCAAAGGCGGGAAAGAGGAAAAATATTAGAAAATCGTTATTCGTTTTTCGTTTTCGGTGCATATTTCAGAGGAGGCGGAGTTGAAAGAGGAAAATTATCTGAGTTGGAGAATGAGCAGCAACTGGCAACCGCACACTTGTGCGCCGCATAACGCTATCTTCGGCGCTTCGTAGCGCCGAAGCAGACGACCCTGAAAGGGCGCAGGGCGTTGGTGACTTAAGATCGCCTCGGCTAGAGACGCGGCCCTCACCCTAGCCCTCTCCCGATGGGCGAGGGAGAAGAGAAAGGGTGGAGGAGACCTAAAACGCAAGACACAATTGGCGACCTTGCGGTCAGGTCTCGGCGGGGTTAGGAGACCCTCGCCGAGCATAGGTCATTCCGAATCCCTACTTTCTTGTAGAAAGACTGATAATTTGCTTTCCAATTTTTTCTGGCTGACCAGGTCTTGTGGATAAATTGCTATAAGTGAAATGTTATGTCTCTTGCATAAAAGAATTTTTTCTTTTGTTTTGGCGTCATAGTCAGGATTTCCAGTAAGTCCAAAAAACTCAATAAAGATTGTTCCAACCTTGAAATCGCCCCGATAATTGCCATCTGGGTATCTCGGCTCTTTTTCGTGATGGATACCATGCAAAGATAGATAATCATCAATCGTCTTCTCTCCCAGCGACAGACATACATGACCATCTTTTGCTATTGTGTGAGTACCCCTGCTGGTTTTCATTGTCCCATCTTCAAGTACACCTGCCTGTATAAGTGCATTAAGCCAAGAACCAAATACTGATTTCACGCGTTCAACAGTGGGTTTATTTCTCAGAAGTTCTAAAAGAGCCAATATTTCTTTACTGTTCAACCATCTCAAATCTGTGACACCTTCACCGAAATTTTGAGTGGGTACGCGTCCTATCAGTAACGCCAAATCTTGAAGATATTTGAGTATAGCCTTGTCGGATAAAGTGCTACCTGTTCTTGAAAAGATTGTAGCGCTGAGACAAGGGGCACAAAAATCTAGTTTATCAATACCTAGCCTTTCAATGCATGCCACTGACAAGGAGTCCTCAGTGAAAGGATTTTTGCACAAAAGGCATGTTTTCTTTTGCGGCCCCCGAATCGATTTTGTAAAGCCTAGTTGGTAGGCTCGTGATCGGGCAAAAAAAATCAATGCGTTGTACCATGAGTATTCCGAGCAAAGAGGATCAGTTGTTTTCCAATTTTCAATAATTTCTGGTGCCGTGTGTTTAACTATTTCATCAAGAATAAAGTAAAACCATGCCCACTGCCAGCGGGAAATCTGAGAAATCAAAACGTTGTCCAAATCTGAATTCCACCACTTCAATATGTTTGGATTCTTTGAGGGTTGAGGGTCGGTTATATCCCAATATGACGGCTCATCTCTCTGGTTGTAAATGCTCATGGTCTGTGACTCCTATTTAAAAGTGGCTTACGGCTTGCGTTAGCGGCGTACAAATGGGTACATAAAAGTCTGAGGGAAGAAGACCGTTTAAGCGTAGTAAATACTTCTCAAAAAAGTATAATGCCCAAAGTCGGGTGCTCGCTTCGTATTTACCTGCCTGCTTACCAGGATACATGGTTTTTACTTTTGAATAGTTAAAAGAATATTTTTTCCATGATAATCCAACACAACAACTTTATTAAAATTTCCTGTGCCACCAATTTTTGGCACGACTTCTAAAAACTCTTGTTGGTTTAAACTAAACCCCATGCAATCTACCAAATAAAGCCACCACTCACGATAATTTTCTAAACGCTCAGAAATTTTAGAAGATTTTTCATTTACACAGTGGCGAATATTATCTGCGTAAACCCCGATGACCCCGCCGCCAACATCAAAATCTTCACTTCCGATCATAGAAAATAATTTTCCATTTCCGACATCTGACTTATGTAACTCAAAACCGATTTCTGGATTAACTGAAATTTCATGGGGAAAGTCTGATACTTGTGAATTAAGAAAGTTTTGTAACGCCAGTTTCATATCTTTCTTAATTCTACGAAAATCAGACTTAAGCGGACGTTGGTAATAAACAAAAATCCAATATGATTTTCCTTCGTATAAATTGTCAAACGATTTCAAAACTTCTTTGAAAGCATGATCAAACGAAATAGACAAATTTTCTAATCCTTCAGGTTTTCCGCTTTTGAAAAAATGTTGATTTAGCCTTCTGACTTCTACAGCAGTAGTTGAATTTAAAAGAATGTCTGGCGGGTCTTCATGCTTCGGCACAGGAATTACATTTTCACCATACTGCGCTTTCAAATATTCAAACGTGATTTGTTCTTCGCGATTCATAATTTATACAAGAGGCAAGCCAGCTGCTTATCGGCTGCCAAAGATTAGAAAGGATTAATGTGTATTATAGCTCATTTGAGATGTGGTCGCAGTGTGCGAGGGCTAAGCCCGTCCGAAGTTGGGGACTGCGAAGCGCCGCGGAGTAACGCTGGAGCGTGAAGCGTTTTAACGAATGGAGGGAACAGAGGCAAGCCCGAGTGTGTGTTTCTGTAGTTCTGTGGCGTGACGGTCGCCGCGGTGATTTATTTGCTGTAGGGTATCGGTACTATGCTATAGTCTTTATAAGACCGTTGCATTTTATAAATTCGTGTAGATGCTTTAGCAAGTATTTTGGCAATTTTTCCGCATTCTTTATCAAGCATGGAACATCCAAAGTAAATTGCCTTCAATGCTCTGGGGTCATATTCAAAGGGCTTATCACCAACGTCAAGAATTAGCCGCCATTCGTTTTCATATATCCAATTTAGGGATTTTGTTCTTAATATATCATCAGGAATTCCTTCACTTTCATCTTTTATACAGTAAGAAAAAGGAAGTGATGAATATTTTTCACTATAGATAACGCGGCGCAATTGTTCTGTATAGAGAAAAGGGTAATAATTGGTATCGAATTCTACGCAAAATCCCTTGTGACCATCGGCATAATGTGACCACATGAGAATATTTTTCAAGTTGTCTTCTGTAAAACATGCTACTCCCATTTTGCTTATCTGATTGCTAATTCTCAGTTTCATTTGGTCTTCAAAAGATTCGTAAACATAGTTTTTCCATTTTTGTTTAATTTTTCCGTTAGTAAGAAAAATATCCTTTAGGGCAGTAGCTTGGCTTTGACTTTGAATATTAAGTTTATCGAATTGCTCATTATAAAATATTAAAAAATCTTCATCAGTCCAGTCAAGGACAAATGGAATTGCCAAATCAAACGGGTCATTTAGTTCTGCTGGTCTTGGAAACCAAATCTGATGGCGCTTTAAATTTTGAATGGAATGTCCGTCTCGGTCAAGAGCCTGAAATTTATACAATTTGGTTGGGATATTCTCTACCATATCTCTGCATCCTTGCGTTTAATAAAGAAAGTATAACAAAATTGCCTTTAGTCGAAAAGCTAAAGGTAATTATTTTGGTCAAAGGCTCCTCAAGTAGGACCTACAACCCAGCAGTTCGAGGTTCTAGTTCTAATATAAGTTGCCTTTACTCAAACTCCCGTTCCTTGATCACGCTCAAAATCGCGAACCTCTCCAACGTGGCTTATAACTTAGTTATAGGGTTCCCAGACTTAGGAGCATTTATTTTCGAGCGCGAAAACCCGCTTTTCTGGCGGACGATTTCACCTTCGATGTCCGTTCGGCGCGGCGCGCCTTCTCGCCCTTTAACTCGGCTACCTCATCCGCAGTCAGATGCCGCCATTCGCCAGGCTTCATATTTCCAAGCATAAGCGTCCCGATGCGCACGCGCACGATCCGCACAACCGGCAACCCCAATAACATACCGATCTCGCGGATTTGGCGTTTGCGCCCCTCCCCCATCGTGATCCTCAGCCACGCACCTTTGCCCGCGCCCGCCTCTACATACACATTGGCAGGTAAGGTCTTATATCCATCCTCCAGCACTACACCACGCCGCCAGGTTTGCACCTGCTGCGGGTCGGGTCGGCGCGCTACCAGCACCTTGTATTCCTTCTGGTGTCCGTAACGCGGATGCGTCAGCTTATTGGTCAAATCGCCGTCGTTGGTCATCAGCGTCAAGCCCTCGCTGTCCCAATCCAGACGGCCAACGGGGTAGAGATGCCCGGTCTCGGGGATCAGATCGCGCACGGTTTTGCGCCCCACCTCATCATCCACCGAGGAAATGATGTTGCGCGGTTTATACAGTGCAATGTAGGTCAATTTCTCCGGCGCCGGGAGAGGCTTGCCGTCCAGCATGACTTTATCCACCGCCAGATCGGCTTTTTGACCGAGGATCGCGAGCTGTCCGTTGACGCGTACGCGCCCTTCCGTGATGAATTCTTCACAGGCGCGGCGTGATCCATAACCGGCTTGCGCTAAAAGTTTTTGTAGGCGTTCCTGCATGATGTTTTCCTTGAAAATCGGATACGTGCCGGGATGACAAATGGCAGTGACAAATGACACTTGAAAAAGCAGTTGACACTCAATACACTGATTTTATCAGTTACAAGCCTTTTATGTATTCTGGGTATCTTGAGCCGAAAATCAAATATCACGATGTCGTTGCCTAGCCGAGGCGACCTCCAGTCGCCATCGGCTGCTTCTGAACCACGAGGTTCAGAAGGATAAGGTCGGGTGCTTTTCCCGACCGTATCGAAACCAGGCGACGAAGCAATCTCATCTTTTCATTTGATCTATTCTGATTGAGATACTCCCTATAGTATTTATAGCTCGCAAATCAGTCAATCTCATCTCATTCCGTACGGAAGGAAAAACCTATGCGTCCCCTATATCGCTGGATCATTGCCATTGTACTTGCCCTCGTCCTCATCGCCATATTCTATCCCGTTGGTTATTTCGGCTTTTTCCTGGGCGGGATGGGCACCGATTCTTGTGATCACCTGCCCGGCTACGCCATATACTACCTGCTGATATTGTGGCCCCTGGCCCTGTTGGCGACCGCCCTGGTCCCGCCTATTTTGATCATCAGGCAGACTCGCTGGCGTTGGGTTGTGATAAGTCTCGGCCTCGGCCTCCTCATCTCCCTCGGATGTATTGTCTTTTGGTTTTTCCCATTGTTGTCATGGATTTGCTAGGGACAAAAAGGTTAAATCGGAAACATAATGTCTAAACAAACCGGTCCGCTCGTCATGATCGCTGCCTTCCTGATGGGCATCGGTCTCTTTTCGGTTTTCTATCCGCTCTTCATCAAGCTATTCGCCCCCTCACGCGCCTGGGCAAGTTACCAATCCTATTTGCTGGTTGGCGGCATCTTTCTTCTGATCATATCGTTCGTTCTTTTTCGGATGGACAAATCGAGAAGCAAGCGCCAATAGGAGGTTAACATGCTGGAATTTTTGGCACTCAGCACCTTTCCTTTACAAGGCTAATGGGAAATACTGTTGAAAAGAAAGGCTATTAAAGTGGTGGGTATAAGGTCCTGACTGTAGGGCGCGTGAGCGGCGGCATTTTCTGTCAAAGATTGGATACGAAATGGTAAATCGGTTTGGATTGGAAGAATATCTGGGGAGTATACGAGAAGTTTCCTGGATTTCAGTTGCGATTGTGCTGATCTTCGACCTGCTGAATTTGCTGTTTTTCCTCACCCAACCTGCGGCTCTCCTTACTGTGCTCTTGCCATGGATTTTTGTGATCGGGATTGGCATTTTTTTCATTGGGAAACAACGCCCGGCCGATTTAGGTCTGACCATCCCCAAAATTCTGCCAGGCATTCTTTGTACCATCACCCTTTGGCTGGCGATTCAGGGGATGTTCGCGCTGGTCTTGTTGATTCTGGAAGGCAGGCTCTCCTGGGGAGTTGTTACTGTTGGCTATCTGGTGGACCAGTTAATATTTTTTGCTTTCGCGGAAGAAATAATCTTCCGCGGATACCTGTTTCCGCAATTCTTCCTAAAAATCAGAAAAACGAGAACAAGACCATTGACCGCTGTGATCCTTGCGTTGCTCGGTTCTCAACTGATCTTCTCTCTTTCTCATATTCCGCACCTGTTGGTCAACGGCGTATCCTGGCAAGAAATTCCCTTCCAACTGCTGCTGATCTTCATTGGCGGTCTGTTCCTGTGTTACATCTACCTGCGCAGCCAGAACCTGCTGATCGCAGTCGGCGCGCACGCACTGGGGAACTTTCCCACCATTCTGTTTTCACATGATCGCTTGCCCTGGTACGTTATCAACCTCACCGTCATGCTGGTTACATTCATAGTGATCGAGATCTGGCGGTGGTATTCACGTTCTTCACTTTGGGCTCGTCAGTAGGGTTCGTGATTCAAATGATACTACTCACGGATGGCTTGCATTCTGATTCTATTGAAAAATTCAAGGAAAAAATCGCCCAACACCGCATGCACCGAGCAAGTGCGGGTTTCCGACTTTCATGAACTGAGGCAGGGATTTATCCCGCCGGGTCTCGTTGCCAAAGCAAACCTTCTAACCTTTCAAGATTCCAACCTTCAAACTTTCCAACCTGATAACCTTCCAACTTCAATCAATGCTATACTCACGCTCCAACAGATTTTAGCCAGCGGAGAACGTTTTATGTATGAGAAAACCTTCTATGCAAGCTGGGGTGACATGGATTTCAATTCCCATATGCGGAACACGGCCTACCTGGACAAATCCGCCGACATCCGCATGATGTACTTCGCAGAGTACGGTTTCTCAACCTCGGAATTTGCGCGCCTGCGCTTCGGCCCTGTGGTCTTCCGCGATGAACTGGAATACTATAAAGAGATCGGCTTGCATCAGGAAATCCGCGTGAGCTTTTCCCTTGCCGGCCTGTCCGCGGATGGGAGCCGCTTCAAGATTAGGAATGAGTTTCATGGAAGCGATGGCAAGAGGTGTGCCGTGGTGATGAGCACAGGCGGCTGGCTTGATCTAAACACGCGAAAATTAATGAAACCACCGGAGGCCTTATTGAAGGTTTTACAATCCTCCCCGCAGACAGACTCGTTCCAAACCCTTGCTTCCAGTTTGAAGTGATGAAGTTCAGATGTTTGAGGAATATAATTGGGGTCGGATCTGCGGTAATGGCAGAAAACCATTGTGGTTATTTTGATAGAAAGAAAAACTAACAAGCTTTGATACTGACATCAGGCGCAGACATTCCATGTTAGCTGCCATAGAGCCAAAACCGAAGGCAGTGTTTGAGTCAACCTATCTAATCAGGTGCAATAGGGAAAGGAGTGGCCGATCAATGAGTGCAGTTGAAAATAAACAAGCCGTTTTACGCTGCATTGAGCTTTTCAACAAATGTACACTTGAATGGGTGGATGCCTGCTATTCAAAAGAGTTGAAATGGACTGAATTGCCCAAACCAGGTACGCCACAAGGTAGACAAGGAAATCTCCAAGTCTTCCGCGAATCTGCCAAACAACTATTAGATTTGTTCCCAGACCGTAAACTAGCGGTGTTGAGATGCGTCGCTGAAGATGATTGTGTTGTACTGGAACAAGATTGGCAAGGTACCGTTGCATTTACCATAGGGAATTTCGTTGCCGGCAGAATTGCCAAACTCAGGGTAGTGTCCTTTTTTATGCTGGATGGTGGTTTGATTACGAGGCAAACCGATTATTGTGTTTCACTTCCATAGATTTCCCGGCAGCATCCTAGTCTCGGCAATTTAGGAAACAAAAGGCCATATTTGGAACAAACCTAAGAAGACAGAAAAGCAAGTAACACGGGTTCCAGTCGGACAACGGTTGAATTGCTGAGAGCATATGCCGCGCCAGAAACATCTCGATAATCGTCGTGGCTTCCCGCCAGTCCCGCCTCTGCCGCCGAGCCAAACCGTTAGCCCTTCAACATCTCATCGTGATTATTGTTTTCATCGCTCAAATTAAGTGCGGGCAATTCAGTGATCGAGTTGAGTCCAAAGTGCTGTAAGAATTCAGGCGCAGTGGAATACAGGATCGGGCGTCCGGGGCCGTCGGCGCGCCCCGATTCGATGATCAACCCTTTACTCAACAAGCTCTTCAACATGCTGTCCGAGTTGACGCCGCGGATCGAATCGATTTGCGGATGCGTCACGGGCTGTTGGTAGGCAATGATCGCCAATGTCTCGAGCGCCGCGCGGCTGAGATGAGTTGTCTCTTCGAGGCCGAGGAACCTTTCGATCGTGGCCGCCAGTTGCGGGGTGGTCGTCAACTGCACGCGGCCGCTGTGTCTTTGCAGTCGCAGTCCGCGAGTTTGAAGCGTGGTTTCCAATTCCTTCAGCGCGGCTTCGATCATGGACGGGGCTACATCCAGGGCTTCAGCCAGGTGTGCGGGCGCCACGGGTTCAGCCGCCACAAACAGCAATCCTTCGATTTGAACCGAGAGCGGCAGGTCGTTCTGTTCATTTTCGCTCATGCTATAATAACTCCGATGATTATGATGTCATTGCGAGGAGCCGCGCTGGTTTCGATACGCTCGCTTTGCTCGCTACTCAACCAGCGGCGACGAAGCAATCTCCTGTTCTCATGCAACAGATTGTAGTTCGCTTCCCTCGCAGCAACATGTAGAAAGTAAATGATGAAAAAATTAGTACTTGCCTTCCTTGCACTGGCTCTTGCAACCCTGGCCTGTTCGATCTTCGTCGGCGGCCCGAATTATCCCGCCACGCCGATCCCGGCTTCGACCGAGGCGGTGCAAAGTTTACAAACCCAGGTCCAACAAAGCATGGCCACAGGCACAGCCACCGGAACCATTACGCTGAATATCACCGAAGAACAACTGACATCCTATCTGGCATATTACCTGCAATCGCAACCCAACCCGCTGGTAACCGATCCGCAAGTGCAGCTACGGAACGGCCAAATGACTGTGTTTGGAAAAGTTCAGCAGGGCATGTTCATCGCCAATGCCAGCATCACCATGACCGTCGGCGTGGATGCGAACGGACAACCGACCGTCGAGATCACGCAGGAGGACTTTGGGCCTTACCCTGCACCCCAAGGCTTGAACTCCGCCATCAGCGCGCTGGTGGCAGAAGCGTTCACGGGTTCGCTGGGGCCAGTGGCCACCGGCTTCCGCCTGGAAAGCATCTCCATCGCTGAGGGCGTGATGACGGTCACAGGTCGCATCAAGTAGGTCGGATTATACCAGTGGCTACCATGTCATTGCGAGCGAAGCGAAGCAATCTCCTCTATCATGCTTACATCTCATTGCGGCGCGCCGTTTGGGTACTCGCGATGACCCTCCTATTAGCAGGCTGTCAATTGGCACAGGCCGGACGCAGTCTGATCAACATCACCATCACTGCCGATGGCAAGTCTCAACAGGTCAGCGTTCCAGCGGGCAGCACGGTATTGCAAGCCCTTCAGCAAAACGGCATCACGTCGGGCAACCTGGATAAATCCGACCCGCCCTTCTACACAGTTCTTAACAATGGCGATACCGTCAAACTGACGCGCGTCCAGGAGGAGTTCGCCACCGAGGATCAAACGATCCCCTTCGAGCAGCAGATCATCCGCAACGAGTCACTGCCCGAGGGACAGACGCGGCAAGTCCAAGCCGGTGTCAACGGCGAACAGGAGATCACTTACCGCCGCGTTCTGGAAGATGGGGTCGAGACCAGCAAAACGATCGTCAAGACGGTCATCCTGCAAAATGCCGTGCCTGAGATCATGATGGTCGGGGCGCAGTCGTCATTTACACCTCTGTCCATTCCCGGTAAGATTGCTTACCTGGCAGGCGGCAATGCGTGGATCATGGACACCTCCACCGCCAACCGCAGACTGCTGGTCAACACCGGCGACCTGGATGGATATATCTTTACGCTTTCGTCGAACGGCAATTATCTGCTCTTCACACGCAAATCCAACAAACCGGCCAGCCAGCAGATCAATACGCTCTGGGCTGTCAGTACCAAGTCGGATTCACCTTCGCCCATCTATTTGAACGCGGCCAACATCGTCCACTTTGCGGCCTGGCTGCCGAATGGCAACACGACGGTGGCTTATTCGACGGTCGAGCCCCGCACCACTGCGCCGGGCTGGCAGGCGAACAATGACCTGTATGAGGTCAGTCTCAACGGATCGCCGCGCAAGATTCTGGATACCAGCAGCGGCGGGGTGTACGGATGGTGGGGCATGTCCTTCGCCATTTCACCGGATGGAAGTATTGCCTATGCGCGCCCCGATGGCATCGGGATGGTCAATACCGCCGGAGGCTACCTGGCTCCCCTGATCGATATCACACCGCTTCAAACCCACGGTGACTGGGCCTGGGTTCCGGGAATCAGCTGGGGCGGTGACGGCAAGACTCTGTATTTTGTAGAACACGCACCGGCTCCCGCGCCGATCACAGATGAGGAATCGCCCTACTTCGATTTGAAGGCGGATTCGCTCATCAACAAATTCACGGCGCGGCTGATCGAGCAAGTCGGAATGTTTGCGGCACCGGTCGCCTCGCCCGTGCGCCAAAACGGACAGGAGAGCGCCTTCCAAGTTGCCTATCTGCAGGCCATCTTCCCCGCCCAAAGCGAGAGCAGCCGCTACCGTCTGGTGGTTATGGACCGGGATGGGTCGAACCACCGCACTCTTTTCCCTCCACCCGATTCGACCGGTCTGGAACCGCAGACTCCTGCCTGGGCTCCCCTGCCCATCCAGGGACAGAGCGGTGATTTTCTGGCGGTCATTTATCAAGGCAATCTTTGGCTGGTGGATAGTGGCAGCGGCCAAGCCTATCAGATCACGGGCGATGGCTTGATCACGAATATTGATTGGAAATAGGTCTCACAAGTCTTAAAGGTCTTACAAGTCTTACAAGTCTTAAAGGTCTCACAAGTCGAGAAAGATAAAGTAAGTGAGAGGTACGATGCAGAAGAGGAGATTGCTTCGGCACCCGCTCTGCTCGGCCTCGCAATGACATTTTTTAAGAGGCACTCATGCGAATTTTGATCACCGGCGCCGCCGGATTTCTTGGCTCCCATCTTTGTGACCGCCTGTTGGCAGACGGACACGAAGTGGTCGGGATGGATAATTTTGTCACGGGCAGTCGTGAGAACATCGCCCACTTGATGGGGAATGACAAGTTTACGTTCTACAAGCACGATGTATCCAACTATATTTTCGTGCCGGGCAAGGTGGATGCGGTGTTGCATTTCGCCTCGCCTGCCAGCCCCAACCCGCAATCGCCTTACGCCTATTTCAACCTTCCCATCCAGACCATGAAGGCCGGCGCGCTCGGAACGCACAACACGTTGGGGGTTGCCAAAGCCAACCATGCGCGCTTCCTGCTGGCTTCCACCAGCGAAATCTACGGCGACCCGCTGGTGCATCCGCAGGCTGAAACCTACGCAGGCAACGTTGACCCGGTCGGCCCGCGCGCCGTCTACGATGAAGCCAAACGCTTTGCGGAATCTCTGACCATGGCTTATCACCGTCAGCATCAAGTGGATACGCGCATCGTCCGCATTTTCAACACCTACGGCCCGCGCATGGACCTTGAAGACGGGCGGGCACTCCCCAACCTGCTCAAGCAGGCCCTGCTCGGTCAGCCTCTGACTGTGTACGGCGACGGCTCGCAGACGCGTTCATTTTGCTATGTGGACGACTTGGTGGACGGCATTGTCCGTTTGCTGTTGTCGGAAGAACATATGCCGGTCAACATTGGCAACCCCGTGGAGATGTCCCTGCTGCAATTTGCGGAAACGATCAATCGCATCACCGGTAATCAAGCAGGCATTGCCTATGTCGCCGACGCTCGCAGCGCCCGCGATCCCCAGCGCCGCCAGCCGGATATCACCCGCGCCCGCAGTATCCTCGGCTGGGAGCCTAAAGTGGACCTTGAAGAAGGTTTGCACAAGACCATTCCATATTTCAAAGAAAAACTGGGATTGATGGGATCGAAATGACCGTTATTCTCACTGACCCACAAGAGCGGACACGCTTTCTAAAATTCATGGCGGTCGGCGTCTTCGGCGCGCTGGTGGACTTTGGCATCGCCAACTTGCTAGCGCACTTTTTCAGTATGCCGCTGGTCTACGCCGGAAGCATTTCCTTCATCTGCGCCGTGATCAGCAACTTCCTCTGGAACCGCTATTGGACCTATCCCGACTCCCGCTCACGCCCCCTGCACCGCCAACTGGGGATGTTCTTTATCGTTAATGTAGCCGGTATCGCCATCCGCCTGCCGATCCTGAAATTCGGTGAGCCGCCCCTCATATCCCTCTTTCAGAATTTGAATCTGTCCGCCTCCATTACGCCGGATTTTCTCGCCCGCAATTTGACCCTGGCAATCGCGGTTGGAATTGTAATGCTTTGGAACTTTTTCGTGAACCGCTATTGGACGTATAATGATGTAAGCTGAATGCAGCTGCCATAGCGAGGAGGGCATACTTCCCGAGGTGGCAATCTCCTCGCTCACAATGTCAATGCATGTACCACGAGGTGAAGGTATGACACTTATTCCCTTATACACATCAAGGGGCGATGTAGAAGCCTTTCTGGTTTATCCCCATCTGTTCGACCGCAGCGGCGAATGGATCGGATGGGTACGACCGGATCGGGATGTGTATTCAGTGCTTGGCTGTTATGTAGGCTATTTGACAGATGACCGGCGCATTTTACGCAAGCGTATGGCCTTCGAGCAAAAGCCGCACTTGTCGGCCCCGCCCCTGCCGCCTGGAAGGATATCTCTTCCGGCCTCCGTTCCGCTCGCGCCGCTCATGCGCGAAATAGGTACCACCGAAACCGATGTTTTACTCGAGGAGCCTGAACGCCTGCATACGCTGGACGTTGGCGAATTCCGCGAAGATATGGATTGAAGCATGACCGACTCCCTCTCTCCCAAACCCATACGCGCTTCACGCATTCACCTGGCGCAACTAATGCATCCTGAACACGCCAACCTGCTTGGCAACGTGCATGGCGGTTGGATCATGAAACTGGTGGATGAAGCCGGTGCACTGGCTTGTATGCGTCATGCCCAACGGCGCGTGGTGACCGTCGCCATCGACTCGATGGTCTTCCGCAATCCCATTAGGATCGGCGATCTGGTGCTGTTGAATGCAGAAGTGACCTATACCGGGCGCACCTCCATGGAAGCCGAAGTGCAGGTGCAGGCCGAGAATCCCATCACCGGCGAGCGCACACATACCAATACAGCCTATCTTGTTTATGTCGCGCTCGATGACGATGGCAAACCCACACCGGTCCCGCCTGTAAAGGCCGAGACGGAAGACGAGAAGCGCAGGATGGAAGCCGCCCGTGAACGCCAGGCGCGGCGATTGTCCACGGCAAAGTAGAAACTATGCTCGTAACTCTGCTGATCTGGGTTTATTCTTTTGCCCTGTTTTATATCTATGGGTACGGAGGATTAGTTTTCCTAAAAAAGATTCTTCATTTAGAAAAAGATGGGATTACACTTTCATTTCCGATCATCGCCATTCTGGGGGCGGTCATCCTGACTACGACCGTATCCTTTCTATCTCTCCTTATACCTCTAGGCAGCATAGCCGATGTCTTGATCTTACTTGGCGGAATCCTGGTTGCAATTTTCACCCGGCCATGGAAAAATTATTCCAGGTCAATCGATCATCCTTTGGTTATTATATTATTGGTCGTCGTCACTATCGTGGTTCTGGAAAATTCCACCCACAGGCCAACCAACTACGACACTGCACTTTACCACGCCCAGGCCATCCATTGGATTGAAAGTTATCGCGCCGTTCCCGGCCTGGCAAATATACACGACCGCCTTGCCTTTAATTCCTCCTGGCTTGTGCTGACCGCCTCCCTAAGTTTTGCTTTTTTGGGTATCCGTTCATTTCATTTGACCAATGGTTTGATTATGCTCTTGGCGCTATTTTATCTTGGCGAAGGCTTCCAGTCTCTGATTCGCAAACGCATGTCGCTTTCCAGTTTTTTCAAAGCGATTCTCTTTTTCCTGCCGCTTTACTATTTTGCCTCTGATCTTTCCTCCCCGGGGACCGACACTCCTGGCATATTATTAATTTGGGTGGTCACTGCACTGGTTTTGGATAAAGTCGAAAACCAGGGAATGGATTTTGATCTACATACCGTTGCCATATTCATAATATCCGTCTTCGCCGCCACTGCCAAACTTTCCGCAATCCCTTTATTCGGGTTCGCGATCCTCGCATGGATTCAGCAAATGCGATCCAAAAACTGGGGGCGCAGCATGGTCCTTGCAACCACTGCTTTTATCGTCCTTCTGCCTTGGCTTCTGCGAAATATTATTCTTTCCGGCTATTTGATTTTTCCGGTTCCACAAATTGATCTTTTTTCGTTTGACTGGAAATTTCCACATGACGCCGCAGTCAATTCTTATCTGGTAACCTTATGGTACAACAGGCTTCCAAACGGTGATTGGACGCAATATATGGGCATGGGCATTACCACGTCCCAATGGCTGTCTCTCTGGTTCCACCAACTGCCGGATAGAGGCCAGAAGATTTTAGTTCTCATTGCATGTGCATCGCCGCTAGCATTTCTCACCCAGGCATTCTCTAAACAAAAAATTAATAGAGCTTATATAGCAGCGTTCTTAATCAATTATGCTGGGATTATATTCTGGCTTTTTACGGCGCCGCGTTTACGGTTTGGCTACGGTTTTCTTCTCGCCTCCATTATTCTCGCCTGCCTGATTTCGCTCCTGGGATGGACTACAAGGATCAAGATTGACTCTGCCGTGATCTCACACACTCTGTTGATTTTCGCAATCTTGTTTCAACTCTATATACTGACTATAACAGCAGATTTATCCAGTATTCGGCATCGCATAGTGCTCCCAGCGGATTACTTCCCATCCCAGGTTCAACCTTGTCCCATTGGCAATACGACTTTCTATTGCGCACGAACACTTGGATTTTGTAATTACGAGGCGTTTCCGTGCCTGCCAAAGCCTCGTTCCGATATAGCCATGCGCGGCACAAGCTTGCAAGATGGCTTCCGAACCAATCAAGATCCATAATTGATTTAGAATCTCAGCATTATGAAAGACATCAAGACGAACAGGAGTTTCCCATTAATTTTGCTGGTTGCCTGTGCCCTGATCGGCATCTTCATTTTCCGCGACTATGGCTTCACCTGGGATGAGCCGCTCTTCTATAAATATGGCGATGCCTTGGGCTATGCCTATAATCCCACCAATTGGTTCAGCGGACATTTCGATCTCAATAATTCCTATGGTCCCAGCGCCAGCGACCACAAGAACCGCGGCCCGGCTTATTTACTGTTGGCACGCGAGCCGGTTTACCTGATCGAATCCTTCCATGTCAACACCGACGACGCCTGGCACCTGGTTAACTTTCTGACCTTCCTGCTGGGGGTTTATTTCATTTATAAAATTTGCGAGCGCCTCATGAAACCCTGGGCCGCGCTGGCGGCCTCTGCCCTTTTTGCCTTCCAACCGCTCTTATGGGGACACGCCTTCATCAACCCCAAAGACCCTCCCTTCCTCGTCTTCCTCAGTGGATCGGTCTATCTGGGCTTCCACATGGTGGATCAGTTAACGGAATCAAAAAGTCAACCCCCGCTTAAAACATTTTTGCAGATTTTACTGCCCGCATTGATTTTGGGCATCGCCACCTCCATCCGCGTGCTCGGCCCAATGGCAGGCTTATTCGTCGTGGTCTATTTCCTGATGCGCCATCCCACCCGTCAATCATTTTTGTGGATGGCTCTTTATGCGGCGCTTTCCATCGTCGTCATGCTGGCCACCTGGCCCTACCTCTGGGAAAGCCCGCTACGATTCGTTCAGGTCTTCCAGTTCATGTCGGATAACCCGACCGGTTTGCAGGTTCTGTTCGCAAATCAAATCTTTCGCGCCTACGACCTTCCGCTCCGCTACCTTCCTTTTTATTTATTCTTTACGCTGACCGAGCCGGTCTGGCCCCTCTTTACCATTGGCTTCATTGCCGCAGTCATTAAATTGAAAAAGGATTTTCCGAAACTCATCCAGGCCGCCTTGATCTTCGCCTGGTTTGTCATCCCGTTTGGATACGATATTCTGCGGGAGCCGCCCGACTTCGACGGGATGCGGCATTTCCTCTTCATGATTCCTCCTCTCTTTATCTTTACCGGTTTCGCCTTCGAATTGATCTTCGAGAAGATCAACCGCACATGGATCAACGCTGCGCTTGCGCTCGTCCTGCTTGCGCCTGGCATCGTCAGCATTATCCAATTACATCCCTACGAATATACCTACTACAACTCCTTCATCGGCGGGACAGGCGGGGTCTTCCGTCACTACGAAACGGATTACTGGCTCACCTGTTATAAGCAGGCTGTGCAAGAGTTCGACAGGCTCGAAACAGAGCCTGTCAATTTGTATGTGCATCGTGAGCCAGAGGTCGCCGCACCTTACGCCACGTCCAATGTCACCGTCTTGGATGAGCGCGGCGCGTTGAATCAGATCAAGCCCAGCGATTTTGTACTTGTGGATACGCGTTCCAATGAAGACCAGCATGACTTTCACGGCGATCCAATTGTGTTGAGCGTTGGCCGCGCCGGTGCCACATTTTGCGTGATCAAAAAGGTGCCATGACCACTCATCGTGAACGAATCCAAACCTGCCTGGCAGGCGAAATTCCCGATCAAACCCCGGTTGCCCTCTGGCGGCATTTTCCGGTGGACGACCAGGCGCCCAAGACGTTGGCCGCTGCACACATCGCCTTCCAGCGTATGTATGATTTCGACCTCGTCAAGGTCACGCCGGCCTCCTCCTTCTGCCTGCGCGATTGGGGAGCGGAAGATGAATGGCAGGGCAACCCCGAAGGCACGCGACAATATACAAAACACGTCATCTCAACGCCTCAGGATTGGGAACGCTTGCCGCTTCTCGATCCGACCGCGCCTCATCTGGCCGATCAATTGGCTTGCCTGCGCCAAATCCGCGCGGCGCTCGGCCCGCATGTCCCCATGCTCCAGACCGTTTTCAATCCGCTCGCGCAGGCCAAGAATCTGGCAGGAGGGAACGCCTTGTTGGTACATTTGCGGAAATATCCCGAGGCGGTCATGCAGGGACTGCAAACCATAGCGGCGACCACGCGGCGCTTCATCGAAGCCGCACAGGATTCAGGGATTGATGGCATCTTCTATGCTGTTCAGCATGCACAAGCCGCCCTGCTGAACGAAGTGGAATGCAAACAATTCAATCAAAGCCTTGATTTACACATTTTGGAAGCCGCGCAGGGGTTATGGTGCAATATGCTTCACATCCACGGCATGGATATTTATTTCGACCAGCTCGCCAAATATCCTCTACAGATCGTCAACTGGCACGATCGTGAGACGCCACCCTCGCTCGCCGAAGCGCAAAGGAATTTCGCTGGCGTCCTCTGCGGTGGCTTGAGCCGTGAGACGCTGGTCTACAAAACTTCACAAGAAGTACGGGTGGAAAGAGAAGATGCCATCCAGCAAACGGGCGGCAGACGCTTGATCCTGAGCACGGGCTGTGTGGTGCCGGTGATTGCACCACACGGAAATATCATGGCGGCCAAATGAGCCTGAGGGTGATTGCCGGCAGTGCAAAGGGCCGGATGATTAAATCCGTACCGGGCGATATGACGCGCCCGATCACCGACCGGGTTAAGGAGTCTTTATTCGACATCCTTGACGGGGATGTGGTCGATTCGAATTGGTGGGACCTTTTTGCGGGAACAGGCGCAGTGGGCATCGAAGCGCTCAGCCGCGGGGCCGCCTTCTGCCGCTTTACGGAATTGAACCGCGTACCGTTGGATACGATCAAAGTCAACCTGGAAACCACTCGGCTGGCGGCACGCGCCGAAGCGAAACGCGCCGAGGCGTTTGCGTCCCTGGCCTCGCCTCCCGACCGCTACTTCCATTATATTTATATCGCGCCACCACAATACAAGGGCATGTGGATCGAGACGCTGGCTGGATTGGACGCCAATTTGGGATGGCTAGCGGAAGACGGCTGGGCCATAGCCCAGATCCATCCCAAGGAATATCAGAGCCTGGAGTTGCGCGGCCTGCAGGAATTCGACCGGAGGAAATACGGGAGCACGCTGCTGGTGTTTTATCAACGAAGGTAGGTTAATTTGGAGGCGAAACGAAGAGGAACGAATAGGAACGAATAGGGAATCCTCTCGTAAAATGAGGAATATTCGTTCCTCGTTTTGGAGGCAGATTTCGGAGGAAGAGGAGCGGAGAGGGGGAATTTGCAAATAGTGAGTAGGGAATGAAGCGAAGTAAAATCAAGGATGGAAAAGGAGTAAGGAGACCCTCCAATCAATATCAAAGCCAATATCCGTAGGAACGACTGAAGTCGTCACTACGCCACCACAATGTGGGTTTGAAAATTGGCGAAGATATTGGGTTAATACAAATGTTCAATAGAATTTGGGCGATCACGCAAAAAGAATTCATCATGACGTTCCGCGACCGCGGGACATTATTCATGATCCTGTTCGTGCCCCTGATACAACTGGTACTGTTCGCCTATGCCATCCATATGGACGTCAGGCATATTCCGATGGCGGTATCCGACCAGAGCATGGGGCCGGCCAGCCGCGCCTATATTGATGCGTTGGTGAAATCAGGCTATTTTGATTTTGCCTCCACGCAGCCCGATCAACAGGGTGTAGTGGATGCCATCGGCCGCGGGGATGCAAAAATTGGATTTGTCATCCCACATGACTTTGCGCAAAAACTGGACAGGAACGAAGCCAGCGTGCTTTTCATCGTGGATGGCTCGGACCCCTTCACGACCCAATCTGCATACAACGCGGCGAACCTTATAGCCCAGCAGTACACGGTTCAACTCATGATGGATAACCTGAAAAGTTCGGGGCAGAGTACATCCATCGCGGCATTCTCGCCTCTCAAGGCCTCGATCCAGATCCTTTACAATCCCGATCTCAAGGATCTGTGGTTCCTGGTGCCCGGCATGATCGCCATGCTCCTGCAAACCCAAACCATCATCCTGACGGCACTGGCGGTTGTCCGCGAGCGTGAGGTGGGCACGATCGAACAGGTGCTGGTGACGCCGATCCGCCCGATAGAGCTGCTGCTGGGAAAAACACTGCCCAACCTGCTGATCGCGCTGATCAATCTCGCCTCCATCGTCATCATTGGCACATTGGGGTTCGGTGTGCCCTTCGAGGGCAATTTTCTTTTATTCCTGGGATTGGTCATCCTTTATGTTATTTCAGGACTGGGACTGGGTTTGTTGATCTCATCCATTTCCCAAAACCAGCGGCAGGCCCAGCAACTGGCAATGATGACCATGTTCCTGAGCTTGCTCATCAGCGGCTTTGTTTTTCCGCATTATTCCATGCCCCTGATCCTGCAATGGATCAGTACCATCTTTCCGTTGACCGCCTTCATTCCCATTGCACGCGGCATTTTCATGAAGGGAATTGGCTTGCCATATCTGACGAACCAGGTCACCATCCTGATCGTGTATGACATTTTGGTTCTATTTTTCGCCGCCCGCCTTTTCAAGCAAACGCTGGATTGAGGCCTTTCCATAGACCTCCTGCATAAGTAGTATTTGGACTCCTATTCGGAAGAGAAAAGCTTAAACACAACGGTCACAAAGTACACAAAGGAAAAAAGATGCAAGTTTTAAGAGCTTTAATTTTCTGCTTTTGGTCTTTCGCAAGAGGTCAACTGGAAATGCTGAGACTCTTCGGTCGCCGAGGACGGCGGCTAAAGCAAGGAATTCGGAAAACCCTTAACGCGAATTGCACGAATTTGCGAATGCCGCGAATAAACCCTAGAGAATTGGCGGAACTATTCAGGTTCACCTTTATTACTTCGCAAGTTTATGCTTTCGACGACGTCCACGCCGCCGAGGACATCGGCTTGAGCAAGGAAGAGGATGGCGGCTTGAGCAAGAGAGTGATATGGTATTTTTGACATGAACAAAAGCTGGAATCGAATATCTGCATTAATCCAGAAGGAAACCTCCCAACTTTTACGGGACCGCCGCACCCTGCTGTATATCATTGGGCTGCCGCTGGTCGAGTTGTTCCTGTTTGCCTATGCGGTCTCCCTGACCGTTTACCATCTTCCCACCGCCATCGCGGATCAAAGCCAGGATGCAAAAAGCCGCGATCTCGTCAGGGCTTTTGTGGATTCACAATATTTCGACTTCACAATGGCAGTACCCGATGAAGCCGGAGTCAGGCAGGCCTTGGATGCCGGAAAGGTAAAGGCGGGCATCATCATCCCGCCCGATTTTGCCAGCCATCTTGCCAATGGGGATGCCAGTGTGCTGATCCTGCTGGATGGATCTGATTCATTCAGCGTTCAATCCGGTTACAGCGCCGCCAACCTGGTCTCCCAAAATTACGGACTCCAAATCGCAACTCAAAAAACGGAACAAAGCGGCGGTCAAACGATACTCACGGCCCAGGCCACCTCCATGCCGATCACAAATTCGTTCCAGGTTCTCTACAACCCCGATTTTCGCGATCTGTGGTTTGTCCTGCCGGCCATTATTGGAATGCTTCTGCAAACCGCAGCGGTCAGCCAAGCGGCCCTGATCGTGGTGCGTGAGCGTGAGGTTGGCACCATCGAACAAATCCTGGCTACACCCACGAGGCCGCTGGAATTGCTGATCGGAAAGTTGATCCCCTTATTGGTGCTGTGCTTTTTCATCATGGGAATGATCCTGACTTTAGGCGTCTTCTGGTTCGGAGTGGCGTTCAAGGGCAGCCTTGGGTTGTATCTCTTGTTGTCATTCCTCTTTATCACCTCCAGCCTGGGTTTGGGATTTTTGATATCAACGGTTTCAAGAAATCAACGCCAGGCGCAGCAGGCCAGCACCATATTAATGCTCTTCAGCATGTTACTGACCGGCCTGGTCTACCCGCGCAACGTCATGCCACTCATCCCGCAGTTGATCGGCAGCCTGCTGCCTCTCACCTACTTTATCCGCATTTCGCGCGGCATCATCATGAAGGGCGTGGGGATGAACTTTCTCTGGTCGGATGCGGCCGCGTTGGCGGTTTACAGCCTGGCAGTGATGAGCGTGGCGGCTATTAATTTCAAGAAGAGATTGGATTAGGCCGACCATGAATGATTTTGCCATCTACGCCAAAGACCTGGTCAAACAGTTCAAAGCCTCCAATGGTCCGCTGACGGCAGTGGACCACCTGTCCCTGCAGGTCGGAAAGGGAGAAACATACGGATTGATCGGACCGGATGGCGCCGGAAAAACCACCACCATCCGGGTTGTGATCGGATTGCTGACGCGCACACAAGGGGAAAGCTCGATCCTCGGCTTGGATTCGATGGAAGACACCTTTAAGATCCGTGAACGCATAGGGTATATCGCCCAGCAATTTGTGCTGCCGGCCGACTTGACGGTGATGGAGAACATGCGCTTCTTTGCAAAGATCCAGGGCGTGGAAAAGGATCAGCAGAAAAAGCGAATTGCCGAACTGCTGGCATTTGCCGGGTTGACCCATTTTACGGATCGGCTGGCGGGGCAACTATCCGGCGGCATGAAGAAAAAACTGGCATTGGCCTGCAGTCTGGTGCACGAGCCTGGTGTGGTTTTACTCGATGAACCCACCTTAGGAGTGGATCCAGTCAGCCGCAGGGAATTTTGGAACCTGCTTGGCAACCTGCGCATCGAAAAAGGCACGACGGTCTTTGTCTGCACGCCATACATGGATGAAGCCGAACGGTGTACGCGGGTGGGACTGATGTACAACGGGAAATTGATCGCGGATGATACGCCTGCCAATGTAAAGAAAATGGTCAATGGGGAATTGCTTGAAATCGCACCCGGCGATTTTGTCGCGGCCCGCGATGTGGTTGCATCCCTGCCTTGCGTCAGGGAATTGCAAACCTATGGCGACAAATTGCACGTATTCGTGGATGAAGCCGCGCGTCGAAAACCGGAGATAGAAGCCACACTGGCCGCGCATGGAATAAAGCACGAAGAGATCCGCAAAATCGAAGTCCGTATGGAGGAAGCGTTTATCAGCCTGATCCGGAGGCGGACGCTGAAGAATTCGGCAGTGAAGGATGAAGGATGAAAGAGGAAGGATGAGGAAGCTCAGGCGAAGGTCGCGAAGTATATGACAATACCAGAGTCGGAAAACCATTAACGCGAATTATGCGAATTTGCGAATGCCGCGAATAAACCGTAGGAAATTATTGGTAAATCCATGAATCTCCGGAAGCCCGCCATCGAAGTCGTCGAATTGACCAAAAACTTTGGTGAATTCGTGGCCGTGAATCACGTCACTTTCTCCGTGGAAGAGGGGGAGATCTTCGGCTGGCTGGGACCAAATGGAGCCGGGAAGACCACAACCATCCGCATGTTACTGGGATTGATAAAACCCACCTCGGGTGCCATGTCTGTGCTGGGGTACGATCCGGTTAGGGAGACAAAGACCATGCAGGCCCAGGTCGGTTATATGTCACAACAATTTACACTATATAACGAGCTGACGGCGCGGGAAAACATCCGCTTTTATGGACGCGTGTACGGCCTCTCCCCCGCCGAACTGAACCAGCGGGAGGAGGAACTACTTCAGATGGCCGGCCTGGCGGGCCGCGCCAATGTTATTACGGGGAGTCTCTCGGGCGGCTGGAAACAGAGACTTGCGCTGGGCTGCGCCATCGTCCACCGCCCGCGCGTGGTCTTTTTGGATGAACCTACTGCCGGTGTGGATCCGATCAGCCGCAGGGAATTTTGGGAATTGATCTATAGCATGGCCAAGCAGGGGGTTACCATTTTAGTCACCACCCACTATATGGATGAAGCTGAACTATGCCAGCGGGTCGGTTTCATCAGCCAGGGGAATCTGGTTGCGCTCGATTCACCGGCCCGGCTCAAACAGACCCGAATGCGCGGGAGGGTGCTGGAGATCAACACCCCCGCCCCCGACCGCGCCATGTCGGCACTCAAAACTGCCCAGCAGGAGCGATCCCTGCCCCTGGAGGAAGTCGCTTTGTATGGAGCGCAGATCCATGCGGTGATCCCAGGCTTGGAAAGCAACCGGGATCTGATCCGCCTGCTGCTCGAAGCACGGGATGTTCCGATCACCGCGCTGGAATGGATCGAGCCGAGCCTGGAGGATGTATTCATTTCGGCTGTAGGGGAGATAGGGAAGGATGAATTATGAAGGATGAAGGGGAAAGGGGAAAGGGGAAATGGGGGATCGAGAATCGGGAGTCGAGAATGGTTAATGGAGGATGGGGAATGGGAAATGGGGGATCGATATTCGATATTCGGGATTCGGTACTCGATATTCGATATTCGCTATTCGGGATTCGGATCTGCCAGTCCTTCGGCTAATCAGCCCTACCCCAACCCTCCCCAAATCCGACGAGGAAATATTAGGATGAAGATTCGATGTTGGAATCGTCGATATTTTTGGAAACATCTTAACTTTTTTTAGGTATAATATCGCCACCATTGTTTTTTTGGTAATTCACGAAGAAAGGAGGTTGCCAGGCTGTTCGCTTCCAAAGAAAATGGGCAAGGCCTGGTGGAGTATGCGTTAATTCTTGTTCTGGTTGCTATTGTTGTCATTGCGGTGCTTATGGTTTTAGGCCCGATGATTGGCAATGTGTTCAGCAGCGTTAACAAGAGCCTCTCCGGTCTCTAGGTATTTCGATCATTTCGTAAATCAATAAACATAAAAGTTCTGATGGGTATCAGAACTTTTATGTTTTAGGTTCAAAGACTAATATATACATGCATGTCCCCCCGTACAACCTATTAACTTTCCAACAATTAAAAAGGGGGGCTTTCTTTATCAAAATTCCTTCGCGAAAATCCCGAACTGAGAGCCATGGCTTTTGCAAAGTCAGGAAATCTCACTATTGATCTTCGAGAAACAATCCCAATTACAGCATTTTGTGGGTTTAAGAGGAGATTGCTTCGGGACACTGAAGAACGCAGTGCAGGCAAACGCCCTCGCAGAAAGACAGCTTCGAGAAGAGCACTCTCGCAACGACATCCTTTGAATTTGTCAATGGACTTTGCAAAGACCGTAAACTGAGAGATAATAAAACTTGATCAGCAGACGGAAAAGCAATAAAATAAGAACTCTTAGCCAAGCCAGATTTGAACCCGAATTTGCTTGACTGTGGTTCGAACGATGAAAAATGTATGTCAATAGGACAAGAACCTCGAACCGCTATTTTAAGAGCACTCCGATTATTGAAAATGGGAATGCTTTACCGGGGTAGATTTGCTATAATATATCCATATATCATTCAAATTCGTTTGTTATGTAAATACTCTCATTGAATCATGGTTGGACGGTCAACATAGGGTGATTTAGGCTTTCGACTCGGTGTGGATACGCCGGACACCGTTTTCTCCATTACGGTTCATGCGTGAGAATGTAAATTGGTTGGCAGCGACACCTTACTGAAAGGAGCAAAGCGTGGAACTCGGCGCATTTTCAATTAGTTTGGCCGTGAAGGATATCAAGGCTTCGAAGGCCTTCTACGAGAAGCTCGGCTTCAAGGTCTTCTTCGGAGATATTTCGCAGAATTGGCTGATCTTGAAGAACGGAGAGCACGCGATAGGTCTTTTTCAAGGAATGTTCGAGAGAAATACGTTGACCTTCAACCCAGGCTGGGACAGTAATGCCAGGAAGTTGGAACCTTTCACAGATGTGCGCGAATTACAGAACCAATTGAAGGCGCAAGGCGTGGAGTTAACCAGCGAAGCAGACGAGAGAACCACGGGGCCCGCAAGTTTTATCGTGATGGATCCCGACGGCAACCCGATACTCATTGATCAGCATGTCTGATCTGTCGGTCGAGACAAAGCCGAAAAGGCGGGTGGAATAGAGTCTGTAAGGAGTTAGCCGCTGCCGCTGAACTAAACCGTCAGGCAGCCACAGTGAGATCATAATGATTATTCCCAGCCTTACATTGGATAACAGCGCGCTCCTGGTAATTGACGTCATCAACTCCTGTGCTCATCGCGAGTTTGAAGACCAAAGCTGTAATATCCATTTCAACAGGATACGGCAGATGATTCCCGCACTTTCAAATTTCATCACTTCCTACAAACACCTCGGCGGCAGAATCATCCTGACTACAACTGTTCCATGGCAGGAATCCCACCTTCCAGAGAACATAAACGAACTCTATCGAAACAACGAAGTTGCGCGCTATTGGTTACAAGACATAACCGGTCGTGCAGAGCGCTTCTACCAAATACCCACCGAGGGCGCTCTCATTTTTGCGAAGAACTCTTACGATGCTTTCACGAATGAAGACCTCATTGATGCACTGGAAAATATGCACGTCCGCTATATCATTGTGGCCGGTGTATTTGGCGATGGCTGCGTGATGGCAAGCATCTGCGGCGGCTTCTCAAAGGGGTATCATCTGATCATCGCGAAAGACCTTATCGAAACCACTGATGATGAGGGCCGACAAATGCTTCAACAGCAATTAAAGCAAAGAACATGGCTTTTGATGTATGGGACGACCACCGAGTCACAACAAATATTGGCGGCATTTCAGCAAGGAACCCGGTAGAGGTGAAAATGAAGCGCATATTTTCAACGGGCTTATCCATTGCAGTTTTGGTCATGGTCACCTCGGCGTGTGGGCCGTCGGCCGGCCATTCCACCCCCACGCCCGACATGGTGCTCATCCCCGCCGGCAATTTCCAAATGGGCTGCGACCCGAGCCATAACGGCGAGGTCAGTTGTAACAGCAGGGAAACGCCGCTGCATACGGTTTATCTGGATGCGTACCAGATCGGTAAATACGAAGTGACCAATACCCAATATGCAAAATGCGTGACAGCGGGCAGGTGCACCGCTCCGAAGGACAACACTTCTTTTACCCATCCCAATTATTACACCAACCCCACCTACGCCAACTACCCTATCGTCAATGTGAATTGGAATCAGGCCCACGCCTATTGCACTTGGGTGGGAAAGAGCCTGCCTACTGAAGCCGAGTGGGAGAAAGCGGCACGGGGCAGCAGCGACACCCGCGAGTATCCATGGGGCGATGCTGCGCCGACTTGCGCGCTGGCTAACTTTAGGACGGATAGCAGTGAATGTGTCGGCGATAATCGCGCGGTGGGGAGTTATCCAGACGGTGCCAGTCCTTATGGCGTAATGGATATGTCCGGCAATGTACTGGAATGGGTGAACGACTGGTTTGCTCCCGATTACTATGCTACATCGCCAGCCAGCAATCCAAGCGGACCGACGAGCGGAGAAATGAAGGTTTTACGCGGGGGCAGCTGGTTTAACTTTGGTCACGCTCTGCGTGTCGCAAATCGCGACTACTCCGAGTTGACGTACCAGAGCAACGACTACGGTTTTCGGTGTGCGAGTCTGCAAGGGAAGTGATAGGGGAAATTGTAATTGGGAAATGGGTAATGGTTAATGGAGGATGGAGAATAGAGAATAGAGAATAGGGAATCGATATTCGATATTCGGGATTCGTTAATTGGGATTCGGGATTCGGTTCTGCCAGTCCTTAGGCACTTCCCGAACGCCGTCTCGACTAGAAAACACCGAGGGCGCAAGCCTTGCGCTCCTACAGGATGCCGCTTCAGCTAGTCAGCCCTACTCTGCGGGTTGAAAAGCGAGATTCTTCGCTGCCCCTTCACTGTGTTCAGGGCTTCGGCTCAGAATGACATGATGACAATCGGCAGGATGCCACCTCGGCTAGGGCTATTTATTGAACCATAGTCCGCTGATCTGATGCGGTTCGGCAATACGGAATACAACGCGGACGGTGACCGCAGCAACCTTCTCGAATTTGGCATCATAGACCACCACATAGAAATCATCCTGTTTTAGGACACTGTTCACCTGCCGCGATAGATAAGGACCGAACCTGGCATCATGATCTTTTTTCAGGGCATCGAACTGATCCTTCGTCACGGCGCTTAACATATCCTTGTCAAAATCTTTCGAGAATGCGGCAAAGTCGCCTGTGTTCATTTCAATGAACAAGTTATCCGTTTTGGCTTCACTGAAAGCAAGGACAGCGTCCCGGTCGCTGCCGGTCAGGATGGAGGCTTGAGGTGAACACCCTGCAAGAAGGCTGAACAACAAGATCACTATCGCCAAAACACGAAGATACTTTTGTTCTTTCATGATATGTCTCCTGATGGTCCTTGAAGTTTTTCAGCTGCTGTGTGAACTCGAAGACCTTTGCTTTGGGCAACTTGAGTCCCAATGACGTTCTTGCATGAACAATCCCCAGTAACCATCTCAATTACGATTTCAATAGTCTTCGACTGTGGAAATCTACTCTATTGCCAGGAATTCCTGCATGCCCTTCCGGTAATTACAGACCTCACAGTCTTCCGAGGATTTCGGCGGCGTGGGAGCATCCAGAACGGCCATGACCTCGCCCAATAGACTGAGGAAAGCGGCATCATCTCGAGGCACATCCATCCAGGTGGCCTTGTTCACGAAGACCATATCAGTGTTAGGCATGCGTTCAAAACGATCGGGGGTGAGGATAAACAATCCCAATCTGCTGATCGGCGAAAGACCCAAGGCATTGGGTGCCGGATGTTCCAAGGCATAGGCATAGGCCGACAGTTGCCTGCTGTAGAAGACGGCGTGTTCATCCCTGGCTTCGGAGGTTTTGTAATCCACGATCCCATACGAACCATCCTCAAATTCAATGACGGCGTCGAAGCGTCCATTGATGTAGCATTGAGATTTGGCCCCGGGGATCGAGATGGGAGCTGATTTCACGAACTTCTCACGCAGTTTCACAACGCCTGGCGGAAGACCCGGGGAGATTTCGCTGGTTGGCTTGCCCAGATAGAACTCGCTGGTCAGGTTCGCCATCCTGGTGAAGATGCCGGGAAATACGCCACGCATTACGATGTTGTGCTTCACTTTGAGATAGAAGCAGTATTTGCATCCATCCCAGCTAAAGGTTAGATCGGAGGGGCTGATTTTATACATATTGGAAGCTCATCTTCCTGGTATCGGAGAGTCAAGAATTGCATTCCAGAGGACTATCCGCCCTCAGCGAGCTAAATAACCGCATTCTTCCCTCGTGAGTAGAAAAACTTCTTGGTCACCTCAGTAGCCAGGACGTAGAGCATCGTCAGCCCGAGCATTGTCAGCAGGATGGGTACGGGCAAGGGGACAAAACCGAACACCGAGATGAACGGCAGGTACGGTATTACGAGGGTAATTCCAATGAAGGCCAATGTACTCACCAGCAAAAGTTTGCCCGGGCGGCTTTGGAAGAACACATGCCGCGTTCGTATGACAAGTACGATGACCAGCTCCGTCAGCAGTGATTCGACGAACCACCCGGTGCGGAACGTCTCCGGCGAAGCGCGAAACAGAAACAGCAATGTGCCGAAGGTCAGGAAGTCGAAGATCGAACTCACCAAGCCAAAAAGCACCATATAGTCGCGGATGAATTTGGTGTTCCAGCGATGCGGTTTCTCCACCATTTCCGGATCCACATCGTCGCCGGCGATGGTGGTAGAGGGGATATCCGACAGGAAATTTTCGAGCAGGACTTGCGGAGCCAGCATGGGTAAGAAGGGCAGTAAAAGCGAGGCCCCGGCCATACTGAACATGTTACCAAAATTGCCACTGATGGCGGTGAGAATATATTTCAGCGTGTTGGCGAAGGTCAGGCGGCCCTCGTCAATGCCCTGCCGCAATATATCCAAATCCTGCTTGAGCAGCACAAAGTCAGCTGCCTCTTTGGCTACATCCACGGCCGTATCCACCGAGATTCCCACATCGGCGGCGTGCAGGGCCGGCGCGTCATTGATACCGTCACTCATATAGCCAACCACATGTCCCGTCTTCCGCAAGGCGAGGATGATGCGCTCCTTCTGGTTGGGATCCACCTCGGCGAAGATGGTTGTCTGCCCGGCCAGATGCCAGAGCGCCTCGTCACGCATGTCATTCAGGGCGCTGCCGGTCAGCACGTTGGTAAACGGCAGTTTTACCGTTTCTGCAACGTGTTGAGCAACTTTCTGGTTATCGCCGGTAATGATCTTGAGCTGCACCCCGCGCTTGGTCAGATCGGCAATGACTTGCTGCACATCGGCCTTTGGCGGATCGAAAAAGAGCAGGAAGCCGATGAAGGTAAGGTCGCTTTCATCGGCCGTTGAATAAGAGCCAGGCCGTGCTTCCACCGTCTTGCTTGCCACGCCCAGCACACGGAAGCCTTGACCGCTCCAGTCGCTGTAGCGTTGTTCAATTGCAGCATGTCTCGGATCGTCCAGTGGAACGACTGTGTCTCCGGTCTGTACGTGTTTGCATAGACTAAGAATGTTTTCCAATGCGCCTTTGGTGATGATGGTTCTCCCGCCTTGAGCATTAGACGTAACAACACTCAAGCACTTGCGCACAAAGTCGTAGGGAATCTCATCCACCTTTTGTTCTGTGCTAATGTCAATCCCCGCCTTTTCAGCATACGCGTTAATGGCTTCATCCAGCGGATTATTTAACCCGGTCTGGAAGTGCGAGTTTAGGTAGGTAGAGCGCAGGACGGTTGCGGAGGTTTGTCCTTCAGGGTCGAGCGCCCCATCAAGCCGGACAACACCTTCAGTGAGGGTGCCGGTCTTATCCGTACAAAATACGTCCATGCTCCCGAGGTTCTCAATCGCGTTCAAGCGGCGTACGATCACGCCGCGTTTGGCCATTTGCTGCGCACCGTGGGAGAGTGTGATACTGATAATGGCAGGCAGGAGTTCGGGGGTTAACCCCACCGCCAGAGCAAGCGCAAAGAGCAATGAGTCAATGGGCGGCTTGGCCAGGAAGATGTTGATGGCCAGGACGATGACTACGATCACTACCATGACCATTGTCATTAGATAACCGAAATGTTGGATACCGCGTTCAAACTCGGTCTCCGGCGGGCGCAGGGTCAGCCGGTCGGCGATCTGGCCGAACGCCGTGGCCCGGCCAGTCTGCACGATCAACACTTTAGCCGTGCCGCTGCCCACACTCGTACCCATGAAAACACAATTGGTGCGGTCCGCCAAACTGGCATTCGCCGGGACGACCGCCGGCTGCTTCTCCACCGGGAAAGTTTCACCGGTAAGCACGGCCTGGTTGACAAAGAAGTCATTTGCCTCCAATACGAACCCATCAGCCGGGATCAGACTGCCGGCGGAGAGCACGACCACATCGCCCGGCACTACCTGTTCAGAGGGCAGCATCTGCGGTTGGCCACCACGCAGCAAGCTGGATTTAACCGTGACTTGTGAGCGTAATTTCGCGACCGCGTTCGTGGCGGAGTACTCCTGCACGAAGCCAAGGATGGTACTACCAAATACTATAACAAGCACAATGCTGGCATCCACCCACTCGCCAAGAAAGCCGGAGACGATGGCAGCAAAGATGAGGATGAGAACGAGAGGGCTTTTGAATTGGCGCAGGAGCAAGCGCAGCGCAGTTGCCTGCTGCTTTACGTTGATCGTGTTCGGCCCGTATTGCTTCAAGCGCTGCTCAGCATCTGCAGGTTGGAGACCGTCCCTGGAAGCATGCAGTGCAGAGAGGAGTTGTTCGGATGCGAGACTCCAATAAGCCGGTGGAGTTGCCTGGGTGTTCGGTTGCTCCGTTTTAGAAGGTAATTTGTTCATTGGGTATGCCTCTTTTCTCAGCTACTGCAAGGACGCCTTCAAAGTTTCATTGACGATATTCTGGGCTTCCGCCTGAATACGCTTCAGATCGGAAGGGTTGATCTTATACATATGGGAAGTTTATCATTCTGATAGTGGAAACTCAAGGATTGGATCCACAAAGCAGGATTCCGATTTAGGAATTGAACTAGTGGTGGACAGCTTCTATTCCGTTTCAGTCCGTGGCATTGTGCCGTAGCGGATTGGCTGGTATGAGGAGTGTTTGCCCAAAGCCAAACCCCAAGACGGGTGCAACTGAGTTCCTACTTATTTGTTTCTTTGCATTGCTATCTCGATTTGTTTTCCCAATTTATCGTTCAAAGATTCTTTATCCAAAAAAGTCCCAATAAAAATATTGCCAATCTTTGAATTCTCTGTTTCCAAAGAGGATTTCGCTTTAAGGGCCATTTCACGGATTCGCTCATTCCGCTTGTCGTGGCTTTTTCCTCTGCCAAAAATTATCAGCGTTGTCCAGTTTCCTATATTCCAGTCGTTGGACTTATCCTTGTCGGATTTATCCTTGAAGGATATGGATCTTCCCATCAATATTCCAAATATGTCGCCTAAGAATGTCTTGGGTGTATCGGTTTTTTCCTCTATTTCAATTAATGCTACGGCTCTTTTGGTAGTCTTTTCGATAATCGCAATATCTAACTGACTCAATTCTTCGCCTTGGGCTGGTGCCTCATTAATCGAAGATACAATCTTCCCCACATTTGGATTTCTAGGGTTCCCGTGATCGTAAAAAACATCATATCTCTCGAACTTAAGACTTTTCGCAATTTCCGCAGTTAATACGCCGCGCTTATCCATATTCGTCTCTCCTTTACTTTATGATGGTAAAGATTTTTTAGCACCAATGATTAGATTATCAACAATCTTCATAGTTGATGTATCCCATGGATATTCGTCTTGTCTTTCAAGCCAATTCGTTGCTTTCTTCTTGAAATCTTCATCACGAAGGATCGGGGCAAAGAAATTCAAAATGAATTCCTTCATTATGCTCCATTCCCATTCAGGCTCGTTTCTTATTGTTGTATTTCCTCTCAAATACCAAAGTGTGTATTCACGATCAATGGGCGGAACTAGATTGGGTAGGATATGATGCATAACCTTGGAGTTGCCCACAAGGTGGATTGGCGTTGCCATGATGTCTATTTCTTCAAAGATTTTCCTTAATACATTCCACTTCTGTTCATCCATATCTTGAAGATTGAATTCTTTGGCGATGGCAATATCGTCAGCCAAAGACACCATACTTTCCTGAAAGGGTGGAAAGTCCCGCATTTTCGGCCCTCCCTTGCCCATTCGGTGCATACCCCATGAGGTAAGGACTGCATAAATGCTTTCCAATGTTTGTGCGGAGGTGGGCGAGTTTTTTCCGGCGATGGCCTTCCGATGGAAATAAAGACTGGGGCCAGAGAAAACCTCCGCTTGATAATACGCCTCATGATACTTAACCGCATTCTCCAGAATATCATGGACTTTTCCAGAATAAACTTCTTGGTTACGTGATCGCAACAGACTTAAAGACCGATTTGGAGTGACAGTTGGCGGATTATTCATATTGCCCTTCATATCTAGGGAAATCTTCATGGGCTTGAAAGTTTTATCGCAAATGAACTTTTTGTTTGATCTTACAGTGATATAGATTTGTGCGAGTAAGGCATGGTCAACATTCTGGTAATGTCCCTTTTCGACATTTCGCAGATGCGTTGGAGTGTTGTAGAACTGCGGGTAATTAGCTTTTATTCTTTCCCTGATTTCCTGCGGGGTTAGAGGAGTATCTGCTGTCGAGCAAATAGATATTATTGCTTCATTAAATTTCATCCGAGCTTCCTCCACATATTATCATTCAGGACTTTCGCTCCGTGCGGCTATACAATCGATAGATCAACTGATCAATGTCAGCTTCTAATTCATTGGAAAATTCCGATCCAGACCCGATTTTATCGCGCAAAAAATCCCCATCTTTCCGCGATTGTAATTGTCACGAATGGCGGACTCAAAGCTCGATTGCGTTTTCGTTGGCAAGGGGAACCCCTTCGGTGACATGAATTTCTATCAAGCATACAGCGAAACGCCGTTCGGCGCAAGCCCGGAGGCTAAAGTTCAGGCCCTACGCCAACGCCCTACCCCGCCCTCCCCAAATCCGACGAGAAAATTTTTGGATGAAGATTCGGCGGCGGAATCGTCGATATTTAGGGAGGGAGAAAGACGAGATTGCCACACCGAGAGAAGACAGTGCAGGCGGCAAAGAACGGCTCGCAATGACAGGATGGAGAGAGGAGATTGCCACTGAGAGAACACAGTGCTTCGTCGGGAAAAACGCCCTTCTCGCAATGACAGGGTGGTTACGGGTGCTGAAAATAGCTATTTTCGAGGTGACAATCGTCATCCTATTCAGCGCGGCTGTATGTAAATTATAATTAAGGTGAGCGAAGGAATGCGCCGCGCAGCGCGCTCGCATCGTCACCCACAAAGGAGAAACACTTCCATGCATGAAGAACTTTTCAAGAAAATGGCCCAAAGCATCATTGACGGGGACTCGGACGCCTCCGCCGCACTGGCAAAGGAATCCATCGCAACCGGCGTCCCGCCCCTGCAAGCCATCACGGATGGTTTTATGGCCGGCGTCAATACCGTAGGCGAGGCGTTCGGGCGCGGCGAGGCCTTCCTGCCCGAGCTGGTGATGGCCGGGGAAGCCATGAAGGCCGCGGTGGCAACGCTCAACCCGGAATTGAAGAAGCAAGGCAAGGAACGCACGATGCTCGGCAAGGTGGTGCTGGCAACCGTCGAAGGGGATATCCATGAGATCGGCAAGACATTGGTTGGGACAATGCTGAGTTCATCGGGCTTCGAGGTCTTTGACCTGGGTGTGGATGCCTCACCGGATAAGATCATCGGCAAGGCACTGGAGGTCAACGCGGACATCATCGGCATGAGCGCGCTGTTAACCACGACCATGGTCAAGCAGAAGGAAGTGATCGAGACACTGGAGAAGGAGGGACTGCGCGGCCGCTTCAAGGTGATGGTGGGCGGCGCGCCGATCACACGCGACTGGGTCAATTCCATCAAGGCGGATGGCTATTCGGAAGATGCCATCGGCGCGGTCAACGTGGCGAAGCAGCTCGTCGGCGCAGACAAGAAGGAATAGAACTCTTGCATAAGTAGTATTTGGAATCCTATTTTGAAGAGAAAAGCATAAACACAAAGGACACCAAGTACACAAAGGAAAACATCCTTGATTTTAAGAGCATTGCGCTTCTATTCTTGGACTTTTGCGAGAGATCAAATGAAATTTTTACCATTCTACAGTATCGAGTAATCCGACGCTCCCGTTGAGAGACGGGAGAATCGGGAGGCATCATGACCAAAAACATAAAATCCATCACCAACCCGAAATTAAAGCTGGAGATTTTGACTCCGGCTGAAATCAGGAGGATCCACGAGGCGACGCTGTGGATCATCGAAAAGGTCGGCGTAAAGTTCCCGTCCAAACGCGCCCTTGATATTTGGGCTGCGCACGGGGCCGAGGTAGACCGCGAACGAAAAATCGTCAAGGTGAAAGGCGACTTGATCGAAGAGGCCTTGAAGAAATGTCCGCCGGTCTACCCGCTGGCGGCGCGTGACCCGGAGCAGGATCTGCCACTGGACGGCAACCACGTTTTCGTCGGCACGGATGGATGCGGCGTGGAAGTGATAGACATGCAAACCGGAAAGAGGCGCATGTCCACCTTGCAGGATGTGATTGACATCACGCGCATCGCCGACGCGACCGAGGAAGTGGCCTTCCATTGGGTGCCGGTCTCGGCGCAGGATACACCGCCGCAAACCCGCGGCCTGCACGAGATCAAGGCCATTTGGGAAAATTCAACCAAGCACGTCCAGACCGAGAGCATCTACAGCGAGATCGAAGCCAAAGCCGCCATAGAAATGGCCGCCATGATCGCAGGTGGAAAGGAAGCCCTGCGCAAGCGGCCGGTGCTTTCGCTGATGCAATGTACCGCGCCCCCGCTCGGTCACGATGGCGGCTCGCTCGACGCGGCACTGCTGGCTGCCGAAGCCGGAATCCCAACCGGCTTCATGACGATGGCGGCCTGCCTGACCACTGGACCGGCAACCATGGCCGGCACATTGGCAGTGGGCAACGCGGAAGTGATCGCGGGCACCGCCCTGCTGCAACTGGCCTACCCCGGCGCGCCGGTCTTCTACGCCGCGGCGCAAACCGCATCCGACCTGCGCACAGGTTCGTATACAGGCGGAGGCCCGGAGGATTTCCTGTTCGGCGCGGCCACCAACGTGCTATCCGATTTCTATAACATCCCGCTTTCGATGGGAGCATTCGCAACCGGCGCAAAGGAACCCAACTGGCAGGCAGGCGTCGAGAACAGCCTGTCCACTTTCATGGCAAGCATCGTGATGTCCGATATGCTGCTGGGCGTGGGCTTCCTGCACGGCAGCCGCATCTGGTCGTATGCGGAGATGATGATGGACTGCGAAATCTTTTCCATCGTCCACAAGATGATGCGGGGCATCGAAGTCAACGATGAAACGCTGGCGCTCGATGCAATCGCGGCGGTCGGCCCATCGGGACATTTCCTGGCGCAGAAACATACCCGCCAGCACATGCACGACCTGTTCATCCCGCAATTCATGGACCGCCGCCCATACGGTGAATGGGAATCCAAAAAGGATGACGGACGCGATTGGGCTTTGGCAAAGGCGCGCAAGGTCCTGGCCGAACACCAGCCGGAGCCGCTCGACCCGAAGTTAAGCAAGGAATTTGGAAGAATCATTCAGGGAATAGAGAATGGAGAATAGAGAATTGATGAGAAGGTGGAGATGGACAGTGAACCCTTGACCGGGATGAATACGTTTTTTCCCTGCTCCCCTACCCGCTATCCCCTTCCCCCTGTTTCCCTATCCCCTGAAAGGAAGCCATGCAGCCTAAACTTGAATTGCTCTCCAAAGAATTAAGCGGACGGATACTCGATGAAGCCTTCGAGTTGCTGATGAATCCCGGAATCAAAGTCCAGTCCCCGCAGGCGCGTGAATTATTAGCCGCAGCCAAGGCAGATGTGGATGAAACCACCCAGGTGGTAAGGATCCCGGAATTCCTGGTGCGCAAAGCGCTCGAAACGACTCCCAAAAGATTTCATCTGTATAACCGGCACGGCGAAAGCACCGTGACCTACGGAGGCGATTGTGTGCAATTCGACCCGGGTTCGTCGGGCGTCAACGTGCTAGACCCGGATACGCTGGAACATAGGGCGGCTCATACCCCGGACCTGATCCGGCTGATCAAAATCGCCGAGATGCTGCCGCAATACGATGCACAATCCACCGCGGTGGTATGTGATGAAGTACCGAAACAAATCGGCGATCTCTATCGCCTGTATCTGGTCCTGTTACATTCCATCAAACCGATCGTGACCGGCTCGTTCTCCACCAAGACGTTGGAAGCCATGATAGACATGATGGCGGTGTTTTCCGGTGGGCGCAAAGAACTGGCTCTTGCGCCTCAAGCCGTCTTCGATGTGTGTCCTTCGCCGCCATTGATCTGGAGCAAGTTTGGCGCGGATAATTTGATCGCGCTGGCAAATGCCAGGGTTCCTGCGGAAATCGTCTCCATGCCATTGGCAGGCGTGGCCGCGCCGGTGACGCTGGTCGGATCGGTGACACAGCATGCGGCAGAATGTCTAAGCGGGATCACGATCCACCAACTGGCACAGCCGGGCGCACCCATCGTATGGGGCGGCGCGCCGGCCATCTTCGATATGCGCAAAGGCACGACCCCGATGGGCGCGGTCGAGACTGCCATGATCGATTCCGCCTACGCACAAGTCGGCAAATCGCTCGACCTGCCCACGCATTGTTATCTCGGCGCGAGCGACGCAAAGATCGTTGACGCCCAGGCCGGACTCGAAAGCGGTGTGACGGCCATCATCGGCGCGCTGGCGGGAGTCAACATGATCTCCGGCGCGGGGATGCTGGATTTCCTGGTGTGCCAGAGCGCGGAAAAACTAGTGGTGGATGCCGAGGCGATCGCGATGGCAAAGCGTTTGCTGATTGGGCTGGAAGTCCGCACCGAAACACTGGCGACCGCCTTCTTCGAAGGCATCAACTTCAAAGGCGATTTCCTCAAGCAAAGAGCCACACGCGACCTGTTCTCGACGGAACAATACCTGCCATCCTCGATCATTGACCGCGATTCGATCCGAGGCTGGAAACAAGCCGGAAGCCTGGATACCTTCGAACGCGCCAAGATCCGCACAGCACAATTGCTGAAAGCCTATGAACGTCCGCAAATTGTGTTGGAAAAGGAAAAGGATTTAACGGAGATCGTGTCCGGGCTGGCCGCGGAGGCCGGGATGGATCTATTACCGGCGCTGGCGTAGAAGAAGGAATTGGTAATTGGTGATTGGTAATTGGTGAATAGTGAATGGTGAATGGTCTTCGCAAAGTGAGAGAGCGAACGCAAAGGAGGAAGCGACTATCCCCAAAGGGGTGCTTCGCGAAGTCGCAACTACATTGTTAATGAGAGGCTCTCCTTCGTGCTCCTTTGTGGACTTTGTGTTTAATCGGTTTTGAGCGTATCACGAAATTTGCGGATGATTACAGAGGTAAATATGCTGAAACAGTCGTATCACATCCAGGAAGAGATCATCGAATGGCGGAGGGACTTTCATACGCACCCTGAATTGGGATTCCATGAATTCCGCACTTCAGGCAAGGTGGCGGATGAGTTGGAGAAGCTGGGTTACAAAGTCCGCCGCAATGTGGGACGAACCGGCGTGGTGGCGGATTGGGGAGATGACAGCGGCCTCTGCATTGCGGTGCGCGCCGATATGGACGCGCTGCCCATCCTCGAGGCCAATGAGGTTCCGTATAAATCTCAAAATGATGGAACGATGCATGCCTGTGGACACGACAGTCACACGGCCATGCTGCTGGGCGTGGCAACCCTGCTGGTCAAGGAGAAATTTCCCGGCAAGGTGCGCTTCCTGTTCCAGCCATCCGAAGAAGCCGGTGATGAGGAAGGGATTAGCGGCGCGCCGCGAATGATCGCAGACGGGGCAATGCAGGGCGTGGATATGGTGATCGCGCTGCACGTTGACCCGGCCCAACCGGTCGGTGACATTCAAATCAGCGACGGGCCGTCCTCGGGCGGCGTGGACTCATGGTATGGGAAGATCGTGGGTATCGGCGGGCACGGCGCCGCACCGCATCATACGGTTGATCCCTTTTATATTTCGGCACATGTGATGATGGCATTGAACGCCATCGTTTCGCGCCGTTTGGACCCGTTCAATCCGGCAGTAGTCAGCATTGGGACAATGAACGGCGGCTTCACCCAAAACGTGATCCCGGCACAGGTGGAGATTACCGGCACGCTGCGCTATACCGAGAAAAAAGTGCAACAGCAAATCCACAAAGAGATCCGCCGGGCTTTCGAATTGGCTAAAACGCTGGGCGGCGATTACGAATTGAAGATCGAGATCGGCGCGCCGCCGATGATCAACCATCCGGAAGCCTCGAAGCTGATCGAGACGGTCGCGGTGGATTTGCTGGGCAGGGAACACGTTGCACCGCTCTCCAAGGGATTGGGTGCGGAGGATTTTGGGTCATTCACGGAAAAGGCGCCCGGAGCGATGTTCACGCTTGGGACGCGCATCGAAGGCGATGAGCGCTTCCTGCACCACCCGAGGCTGGACCTCGATGAACGTGCGCTGCCCATCGGGACGGCCGTTCTGGCGGAAACTGTGTTACGATTCCTGAGGAATGAAAAAAGGGATTAGTAATTGGTAAATAGTGAATGGTGATTGGTGAATAGTGATTGGTTTTGGCAAAGCCAGATCTGGAAGAGAACGCGGATGACACGGATTCGACGGATGCGCGCGGAAGAGAGATATACCGCAAAGAAAAGAGAATGATCCGCGAAGAGGAAAAAACGCAATACGCAAAACGCAAATAGCGCGAAGATGTTTTCGGAATAGAACGCGGATGAAGTAGGAGAGTGATAAACCACGACCCTGATAGAACGCAGGGCATAGGCACGAAGAAGAAGGAATTGGTAATTAGTAAGTGGTGAATAGTGAATGGTGAATGGTACTTGGTGATTAGGAGCGCTGCTATTCCGTTTAATTGAGTTTTGCAAATGACAAATTAATTCATGTTCGAGGAGAAAACATGCACACCATTTTAAAGGGCGCGAAGAAGGATATCACCATCGGGAGCGATCAACCTTTCGTCATGATCGGCGAGAAGATCAACCCGACCGGCAGCAAGAAACTCGCAGCGGCATTACGGGAAGACAACATGGATTTCGTCCGCCAGCTCGCTGAACGACAAGTGGCATGGGGCGCGGAAGTGCTGGATGTCAACGTGGGCCTACCGAGCTTTGACGAAGTAACAGCCATGGCAAAGGTGGTTGAAATGCTGGCATTAGTCACCGATGGACCGGTCTGCATCGATTCGGCGAACCCGGATGTGCTGGCCGCCGGACTGAAGGCCGCGCCCGGCAAGCCCCTGATCAATTCCGTGAGCGCCGAGGAAAAGCGCCTGGAAAAAGTATTGCCGCTGGCAAAAGAGCGCGGCGCGGCGGTCATCGGCCTGACGATGGGCGATGAAGGCATCCCCAAGACACCCGAAGAACGCGTGGCCATGGCGGAAAAAATCCTGGAGAGCGCGGCAAAGATCGGCATCCCGGCTGAGGATGTGATCATTGATCCGCTGGTGATGACCGTCGGCTCGGACAGCAAGGCTGGGCTGGTCACCTTGCAAACCATCGAATTAATCCGCAAGGAGTTCGGGGTCAACATCAACCTGGGCGCGAGCAACGTATCCTTCGGATTGCCCGACCGCTTCACCGTCAACCAAACCTTCCTGGCGATGGCCATCCAAGCCGGTGCAACCTGCTCGATCACCGATCCGATCAAGCTTGGGATGGCGATCCGCGCCAGCGACCTGCTGCTTGGGCGGGATAATTTTTCCATGAGGTTCATCAAGTACTTCCGAAGCACCGAGGCCTTGCGCGCGCAGGAAACTCAATCCGCTGGATAGTAGTATCGTTATCAACCATCTATCAGGAGATTGCCACACCGGAAGAACGCAATGAAGGCACCAAAAGAATGCAGTGCAAGTGAGGCAAAGAAAGCTCGCAATGACAGGCTATGAGCGAGGGGATTGCTTCGTCGCTTCGCTCGCAATAACAGGATGAGATATTCTTCCTCATAATTGCGATGGAGCGTGGACTAATTTGATCGAAGGATGCCATGAACGAAAGACGCAGAACAAAACGCCGTTACCTGCTTTACTATGGCAGGATTTACGATGAGACCGCTCGAAAACTCCTCGGCTATTTGGTGGATATTACCGAGAACGGCTTGATGTTACTAAGCGACGAGCCGTTTCCAGTCGGAGAGACAGGGCGCTTCAAACTGGAAGTCACCGATGATATCGGCGAGCATCCCTTCATCAACTTCAAGGCGAAGAGCATTTGGTGCGAACCGGATCTCGATCCCAGTCACTTCGACACCGGCTTTGAGATCGAAGAGATCAAGCCGAGCGACAAGGAATTGATTTCAGCCATCGTGTCGAAGTATGGATTCCGGGATAATTAAGAACCTAAACACAAAGGACACAAAGTACACGAAGGGAATAAAGCAAACTTCTGAAGTCTTTGAGGCTTCGGAAATTTTGAGGAACTGCATGCGAAGCTGTCCCCACTTGCGCCCTTGTCCCTGGGAAAGGCTTTGTCGGTGGTGATCCGACTGGCTCATAAAGAAGACAGCAAATAATTCATCAGCCGGTTGTCGATCCAGCCAGTTTTTTATTTTTGGGCTTGACAATTTTTCCGCTCCGCGTACAATACGTACATGGCAAACGATGAACTTTCCACTAAAGAAGCCGCGGCGCTGATCCGTTGCTCCGCGCGTACGATCAACAACCTGTTCCAAGCCGGACAATTCCCTCATGCCTACAAACTCAATCCTACGGCGCGCAATAGCCCGCTCCGAATTCCTCGGGCTGACGTGGATCACTTCATTGCTCTTCAACGATCCAGTAATCCAGCCCAGAGCAGAAGGCGGCGTTGATGTTATTGCCCTTTGCAATTAAATAAACCGCCCTCTGCGATGCGAACGCAGAGAGCGGCGGCAATGACTCTGTCATTGCTAAGGTCGCCAGAACCTTAACAATTCAGAGTAGGGGTGCCTGACGGGTTTCGAACCCGCAACATCGTGTTGTGCAGTCTATTTTGTGAGCCGGGAGACGGGGAAGTACGGCTCGATTGCATCGATGTTTAATCCCTGTGTGTAGTGTTCCACCATTTCAATATTTGACCATCTACCGGCTGCCTGAACTATTCGTGATGGCGCGCCGAAGATGGTTGCCAACGTCGCAAAACTGCGACGGAGATCATGTGGGGAAAGTTTGATCTCAATCCCCTTACCCCATTTCTTGACAATCGTTTGAAGCCCCTCACGCGTGAGGCGGTTTCCTGTTCGTGTCGATGTGAATATTTCATCGGCATTCGACTTTCTGAAAACCAACCATTCTCGAATATATTGTGCGGTCTGGGGTGAAAAGACCGCCGCTTTCCACTGACCACCTTTGACGATGATCTGGAGTGTTCGATTTTCCAAGTCAATGTCTTTGATGCGCAGCCGGCAAAGCTCTGCAAGCCGCAGGCCTGTGTCAAGGGCCAGCGCGGCTATGCTTAAGTCCCGCGCACCTTTGGCCTGGTGTGTGTTGAAGGATGCCAAAAGTTTGAGTGCCTGGTTTGTTGTGAGCGTGCGCTGAGGTTTTGATTTGATCCGCTTGATCCTGGCGGATAGAGCGGGATGATTGGATCCGAAAAGATAGGCGATGAATTTACGACACGCACAGAGGGCAACATAGCGCTGCGAGTTTCCCCATTCAGGCTTTGAAATAAATTTGAGCAAGTCTGCCGCATCCATGTTTTCGGATGGCGGCAATTTAATCAAGATACGACGATAGGTTTCCTTCGTTGTTTCCGCGAAAGAAAATGATGCAAGGAAATTCTCAAGATCGTTATTCATTTGTTTTTTCTCCCATGGCATTTTCAGGTTAGCGGCCCCGCTGGCCTGTGATGTAATCGGACGCGTGACCGCCCGATTGTCGAAGCCACCGCCCCTCTACAGGAGTCTGACGTCTAGCAGAGGAGCGGTTGCATTTCCAATTTTACTACCACAAAACAAAAGGAGTCTGACATGATCGAGATTTTGCTAACCTTAAAGGATCTGTTTTTGAACATCATCACGCTTGGCGCGTGGAATCGTTTACAAGAACAGAGTTGCGGCGTTGTTCAGAGTAGGATTGGCAAACGTCAATTTGAAGTTGGCGTTCGCCAGGACGAATAACCATGAAAAAATTATTGAAATTAACTGGCATGATCGCCTTTTATGTTTTGGCGCTTGGCCTGTTGATCTACGCAGGAAGTCGTTCACTAGATTTCATTCAGTCCACGCTTCCCGATAGTCAAAAGATGATCGGCTTTCTTGGCCTGCTGGCAACTGAAGGCGGAGCGATCATCTGGTTGGTGGTCTTTCTGAAGCAAGCGAGCGGCATCCAGCAAAAAGTAATCGCAGGACTTGAAGCTGTGATTGACATGCTTGGCAGCATCGGATTATTTACCTTCGATACGTTGTATCGGTCGGGGCAGAGTGGTCAGATTGTTGCTCTCTCGGCCGACGATATTCGCAATGTGATCCTGGTGCTTTCTGGTTTGATCGGCTTGAACCTGGTCTCGGTCTTTTGCTTCCACATCTTTGAGCCTGAGAACATGCGCAAAATGCGCGAAGATGCGGCGAAGGATGCGGTGCAAGATGCACTGCTGAAGCACATCGAGGACAATGCCGAAGGACTGGCGAAAGATATGCTTCCGAAGTTGTCAGCCGAATGGACTGCGGACTTCAAAAACATGTTTTCCGATATCGGCGCATTTGGCCTGGGTCATTTCAAGCGGGATGATAAAGCGATCCCGGTTGACCTGGGTAAGAATGTCAAGCGGTATGAAGAGACGACAGGCGGACCAAGCACGCCCCCTTTAGCATGATCCGTCGTTTTGATCGGAAGCATCGCATGAAGATGCGAAAGATTTGTGCGTGTGGCTGCGGGCGAAGTTTCGTGACCACGATCCCGAGCAAGATGACGGTAAACGATGCTCATCGAAAGCGAATGTCACGGGCGAAGCAAGAAGCCCAGTCCGTGAGCGTTCCGTGACAATCTGCCCGCCCTGGTCACGCAGGCGGGCTGAAATATTCGGAGGTTCAATGCATCAAGCAGTTCAATTTCTACAAAGTTTACGTGGGGCGCAAGCCACGATCTTTCTTGCGTATTTGTTGGTTCGCCGCGGGATGACGATCCGGGAACTGTGCGATACGACGGGCTTGAGTGATGATGCGATCCGATCCGGGGTGCGGGGACTTGAAGTCAAAGGATTGCTGTTCAAGCAAGTAGGCGAGCATGGGAAAGTATCCTGGTTACTGCGAGGCGAGACGTTCTTCGGTCTGCGTATTGAAAGCCAGAATCCGGAAAAACCGGAAGCTGGTTCTTCTTCTTCTTCAAATCCTCTATATCTTGAAACTTCCCTACCATTAGAGGAAGAACAAGAACAAGAAGAACTACAGCCAGAATCCGGAAAAACCGGAAGCTGCATTGCGGCTTGTTTTGCTGTGTGCGACGAGTTGGGTATACGTGAACCGAAGCGGTCATTGATCTCACGCATGAAGAATGTGACGGCGGAATTGATCCGGGCACATGTTAAGCAGGCGAGTGATGAAGGGAAGGCTCTTGGGACTGCGATCTATCGGCTCCAGCATGATTGGGCGCTTGATCCGGATCACGCCATGATTGTGGTCAAGCAAGGTCGTTATTCTGAGGGTCTATTCTCAGAAATACTCACATGTAATAGTGACTATACGCAACCACTCAGCAGGAAAGCGGCTCGGAGGCCATAGTGAAACGAGGAACGAATAAATTCGAATACCTGGTTTTGGGGATCGCTGTGATTGTACTGCTGGCCTGCGGTCTGATGCCTGCGAAGGCAATTCAAGAAGGGATTCAGGCGAATCTGGTCATTTCTGCACCCACGGCGACCCCATTTTCGACGCCTATTCCATGCGCAAAAGTGACTGCCATTCGTTCCCTCAATTTGCGCAATGCGCCCGATGGGCAGGTGATCGGCTGGTATGGCAACGGGACGATCCTGGAAGTGATCGGGGAACCGGTGGACGGCTGGATTATGGTTCAAACCGAGAATACGCAGGGATGGGTCTCTGTGGCTTACGTCCAAATGGTGGTTTGTCCCTGAGATTTTTCACAACCCGATTGCACGGCAAAATATCGGGTGTTAGAGCGATTTTGGTGCGTTCTGCGGGAGAATGCACGTTCTAAGAAAGAGAGAGTGAAATGTCTGGAATGCCGAAGGTTTTGATTGGCTTCAAAAGTGAGTGGTATTTCTCGGGTGCGCGTGCTTCCTTGAGTAAGTATCAGCGGTTGCAGGTGGAAATTGCATCCATTTATTACTCGTCGGTGGATAGTGCAAAGCGTGAAGTTGAAACTTCATCGACGGAAGCCTTAAAAGAACTTCTCAAAATCGAGAAGCGGAAAGGGATCGTTGGGTCAATAATTACTGAGCTTAAGAAACGTTCGAAGGAGATGTGAATGAGTGCTCTTTGTCAGATGTTGAGTGACATGCTTTTCGATGCGGAGACGTTGAAGAAACAACCGATCACGAAGAAGTTGCGGAATGGTCTGCGGATCTCGGTGTTCAACGATCTTTCCTGCACTGTGTTGACGATAGCTCGAGATGATGCCTATCCGTCCCTGGTGGAATGGAACACAGTACTGCAGCACTATCCGTACCACGTGGCGCGCGTTGAGCCGGATAAGTTCCTGCTGCCGGATGGATGGCATGGATTGCGTGGACGTGTGGAGAAGATGACTTCTTCGCAATTGAGTTTAATATAAGGATAAAAAAGAGACCCTCGAAAGAGGGTCTCTTTTTTGTGGATGGGCGATTCGTGAATCGCCCTTACGAATCGCCCTTACAGTTTGGGTGTGAGACTTGCGAGCCAGGCAGGATCCACGAGGTTATAGTCATTGGCGGCGTATCCGTCCGTCCTTCCGGTGGGGGTGTACTGCCACATGATGACCTGGGCGCGGGTGATGCCTTTGGGGATGAACACGTCCGGGATCGTGGCGGCACCATCAATGCTCAGCTTTGAATTGAAGTAATCCGCAATCCAAAATTGATATTCAGGTGTCCACGTGGGATTTTGAACGAAGCTCCAATAGAAAGGCGACGTGTAGATGATCGGCTTCTTTTGGAATGCGGCCTCGAAGGCGTCGAGGATGGCCTTGACCTGGGCGGCGAGTCGTGTTCCGCTCGGCGCATTGGGATCGGGTCTGCCATTATGCAGACGGCTTGTGGCGGGATCGTATTCTAGGTCGAGGATGGGAGGCAATTCACCTATCCCACCATTGGCCTGCGTGAAGCTAATGTAATTCTGTGCCTGCTCCGCGGCATGGTCCCGCTCGAAGAAATGATAGCAACCGCTCAACATTCCGAAAAGTGAAATCCCGGTCATGACTTCCTGGAAGCGATTCGATTGATAGAACTTTCCCTGGGTGGCTTTCATGATGCCGATGACATTGCCTTCCGATTCGAGACGGGGAAAATCGAAGGGATATTCATCGGAATAGATGTCGAAAGCGGATGGGATCTTGAGATTGTACATGTGTGCTCCTTTTTGAATTGGGGCGATTCGTGAATCGCCCCTGCGTGATCATGCGTACTGGCCACCAGTTGGGGTGCTGCCGGCTGAATTGCCGGGGAAGTAGGTACCGCCTCCACCCAGGGTGTCAATGACTGCATTGAGTGCGGCTGAATAATATTTTCCAGTCGCTGAGCCTGAGAATGTGACCTTCGAACTGGTTACGAGGATATAGCCACATCGAGAAGCGTTTGCAAATGCGGATGAGAATGCAGGTGTGCCTGAGACGGTAATAGTCAGAGTTACATTAGCCCCGATCTTGCCTTGACTGGTTGTGAAGTGCATGGCTGCTCCACCTGAAATGGTGTAGTTGCCAATGATGTTGATCTCGGCAAAGGATGTGGAAGAGAGGTGGTAGGCCCAACCGGTGCTGAAATTCATCTTCTGCACATTCACGATGGACTGGTCAACGGCATAGATAGCCTGGTTGCCATTGGACGAGCAGATCATCTTGAATCCCTGGATGTTGTAGACGCCGAGAACTCCGCTGGCTTGAATACCATCGTTGGAGGATGCGAACGAATAGGACAGGACACAATTGTTTGGTGTGGTGACATTGCCTTGGAGTGTGATTGTCCCTGAACCAACAAAGGTTTTGCAAAGGATGGGACTGCTTAGCGAATAGGTTCCGTCCACAACTTGGATCGTGATGTTATAGCCCATGTTGTCAAGTGCGCTGGCTACGTCAATGGCGTACTGGATGGTGAGGAATGCTCCGCCTGAACTATTCACAAGGCCGGTGTTGGCATCGTTCCCATCCGTGCGGACATAGTAAGTGGCGGCTGCGGAGAGTGTAGTGCGCGGCTTGAAGCCCAGGGCGGCTTGTTTGGCGGCGATCGCAGATGTGAGTGCATCGAGCGCAGCTTGAAGATCAGTCTGTGAGCTGAGCGTGCCTGTGATAGAACCCCATGTCCCACCGCCGCCGGTGTGAGTGTGCTTATCCAATGTTTCGAGCGCCTGCTGGAGATTATTATCGTCAGTGGACAGCAAGGTTTGAAAATTGGTAGTCTCGAGCTCGATGTGATTGTTATCGTTAGGTAACATCTATCTGACTCACTTCCATGTGCCAGGGGATTTTTTGATTGACGGACCAGTTGAAGCGCTCAGCGATCTTCACCATGGCTTTGAACGTCTTACCGCACATGGTGATGTTGAGATTGTCGCCGTCCTGGAGTTCGAAGTCAGGATAGATCAGGAACCTGAATTGGTTTGTTGTTACCGGCATGTTGGTATAAGATGGCCAAGTCGCAGTTGAAGGCATGAAGCCGAGATTGTGCAAGTGATAGCCTGTGCCATTGACACGGTGTTTGGCCTTGGCTTCGTCGCTCCAGACCCAGGATTGTTTATATTGAATTTGCTGAGCGAGATCTATATCCAAAAGTGAAGTGACGTTCTTGGCGGTTGGATTGCCATTGATTGCAAGGTTATAAGCGCGCCAATGCGTGGAGAAGAGTTTGATCTGTTGTGTGGATACGCCTGCGCTCACATCGTTGTGCGCTGAAATGTAGGCGGCATATTTCTGTTTGAGCAGCGCGACCAACATCCGATTGTCGTTGAGAGTTAGCACGGTGCCGGTTGGATCAAACTGATACGCTGTCCAAGCTTCGGTGTAGTCGGTGAAATAAACGGGCGTAAGATTTTGGAAATAATAAAGGCTGAGATTGATTAACAATTGAGACACGGTCACATCGGCAGCCTGGCTGACCTTGCTGCCGTTCAAGATGCAACAATAAAAGGTTGCATAAGCATAGTCGAATTGGATATCGAGGATGGCGTAATAGTTGGTTGGAAGTAGATATTCGACGCCCCCAATCTTGAGACCGCGTGTTAGATATCCGGTCAACGCTGTTGGTGCAATGAAGCTGGTGACTGGAACCTTCACGGTGAGTTCAAGGCCTTTGATCTCATAAGCGATCACAGTATAGATGTGCTGGTCTGTGAATCCATCTATGTCCTGCTGATAGAAGCGGATCACCGGCTGACCGGTGGTCTTGAGCATGGCGTTCTTGAGTGTGGCGTCAATGGTGCGCATGAGTCAAGGGATAAGGGATAGGGGATAGTGATCACTCGCCGAAGTTGTGCCAGACATCATCCCAGGCGCGTGTGTCTCGATCCGCTTGTGGGATGTTGCGCGCGGCGTAGCGATTGAGTCCGCTGGCGAATGCTTGCAGGAATGGACCGGCAAGTTTTTCGTAATTGCTCATGACGTTCTTGTCGAGGTTGAAACTTTCAACGCGTGCAGCTGCACGGATGTAGATGGCGAAGGCACATGCACCGGCGAGCAGGACTTTATCCTGGTTGCTGTCGAGCGTTGATTGAGTGGCGCTATCCAGTCCGCTCACGGTGTGGGGCAGGGTGTAGCGAACATCGAGGTCACCACTGACCAGGGCCTCGTCCAGGCGAATGAATGGGGCATTGTCGAAGTAATACTTTTGGAAGGCAACGGATTCATCATCCACAACCACGTCGAGGATATCAATCAAGTTGGTGAAGTCTGATTCGTTGAGCGCATATTCAACGTCGCCATTGACGACGGTCACTAACGTGCCGGCATAGATGGGCGCGCGTTCGTTGAACTTCTCCAATGCAAGGCGGACGGCGGCAGTACAAATGCCCAGAGTGAAGAGTGTGCCATCGTCACCGAGGGAGGCTTGGATGTTGCTGACGTGAGTTGTGAGAGATGCGGCCATGGTGAAGTCCTACAGGTCTGAAAGATCTTAGAAGTCTAACAAGTCAATCCTTGGGGCAGGCGTTGCTGGGACGCCTGCCCTTTCAAAGGAGGGAGAAAACCCAGGCAAATAAAGTTGCCTGTTACCTACGAGTTGGAGACGTTGCGTGCAGCGTCTCTACCGAAGGAACTTGACGGAGCGTCCGGCCTTGAGTGCCTGCGCATCTCCGACAAACATGTTGGCGAGGGCGAGAAGGACAAGGGGCTGGATCGAACCGAATACCACTTTGACATCATCGAAGAATGATGGCGGTGCGTATTTGCCTGCGAAGTAGAGGCACAGGAAGAATATCACATCCACCAAAGTGGTGACGAACTTTTGATCGGCGAAAGGATTGTATTTCATGGGACCTCGAGGGATAAGGGATAAGGGATAGGGGCAGGTACTGATCTGCCCCTACGTTGGTTATTTCTTGTTGGCCTTGGTGGCCACCGGTTCAATGGGCGGTTCTTGAACTGCCCCTGCGGTCTTGACCGGTGCGGGTTTGGGACCTGGATCGGTCTTGCCTGGCTTGACTTCGAAGAACAGCTTGCGGCCATCTTCAAAGACGATGACGACCTTGTCCTCGGTCACGTTCCAGGCGATGGGGACACCGTTCGCCTGTTTGGCGAAACGCTTGACGATCTCCGGCTGGTTGTTCATAGTCGGGCCGTGTAATTGGCACGAACACCATAGATCTTGTCTACGGACGTGCTGGAACTGTTCCAGGTCAATTCGACATAGACCTGGTCATCATCATCCACGAAGAAAGGTGTGGTGATGGTCAGGGTCATTTTGTGCAACGTGGTTCCGTGCGCGTAACGCAATGCGGCTGTGTTGTGGCCGGCGTCATACGTGAAGGTTACGGCTGCCACGCTGGGGATCGCTCCGGCATTGGCGGGAAAGGTCAGCTTCTGGATCACTGGCGTGATGTCATCTGCATCGGCTGTTCCACAGAAGTACCAGATGTCAATGCTGTTGAGCATGGCGCCCTTGAAAGCGACGGAGTTCTGCGGTAATTTGATTGGGATGTGGATGACTGATGTATTATCTGCTGTTGAATGATCCAATGACCAGACGCTTGAAGCAACAGCCATGGCCCAGGTTCCGACTGTGGCTTTGATGTTGGTGAGTGGTAACCAGACGGCCATGGCTGTGTCGTGGACATAGCCTCCAACTTGCGAGTTGGCGCGCCAGTATTTCTTCAAATAGCGGAAGAAATCTCCGAAGAGGAAATCACGGGCGCGGTCGGGGACGATGAAGAGGATGACGAACAGTGCCATGAAGACCAGGGCGGTGAATAGATTGTTACTCATTGTGGTTCTCCTTTTGGTTACAGGATTTGAAACGATCAGCGGGGCGATTCGTGAATCGCCCCGACGATTGATCATCTCAACTAGCCGCCTGCGACGTTCTCTTTGTGCAGGGGGCGGAAGTCACACACGCCGACGGCGAGGAAGTGACGCACTTTGATTCTTGCTTCGTCATTGCTGAACATGGCGGGATCATTCTCACCACCGGCGACGAAGATCTGCGGGATGACACCGAAGCGTTCACCAACCATGATGGCCGGTGCGATGGTGGGATCTGCGGCGGCTGCCCAATCGGTGGTATCAGTCCACTCGGGGACAACGACGGGCTCGACCAGGCCAAAGTCCAACACTGGGCCGGATGCATTCCAACCTTTCAAGAACAGATCGGAGGCTGCGCCGGCGAGATCAATCGGGACCAGGCAGTACTTGGGCTTGATGGCCATCTTCTTGCCGGTGCCATAATAGCTCGCGGCATTGCGGACAAGCATCGGCTGGTTGTACATGGCCTTCACGACCGCGCGCCAGGCGGTGTAATCCGTGCCAAGCGCCGTGGTGAGCAGATTCGCATGTCCACCGGCCGTGGTGACTGCGGTGGCATTGAACAATGCACCGGTATCGGCCATGGTGGGGCCTGCTGCGCTGCCTGAAGTGAAGACAGCGGCAACGGTTGCCGAAATATTACGCAGGCCTGCGTTGGCGAGTTCACGCGGAATGCTGCGAATCTTGCGCGTGTCGTCCTTATCCATGGCTTCGAGCGTGATGCCCACATAGCCACCATACTTCGAGAAGGACGAAGTCTCTGCACCATCACCAACTTGCAATTCGGTGTACTCCGCACCTTCAGACACTGACGGGAGCGATCCGACTGTGCCGAAGATCAACCAGGTGATGTCCTGGACTGAATCGAAGTGCTCGACGGTGGCGATCTTCTGCCACCAATCGTAGCCAGCGCGGCCAAGTTCTTTCCAGCGTTCGACCAGGGCCTTGTTCAAGGCATTCTTCAAGATGCCTGGGAACGTGGCTGCCGTATGCTGGAACATGACACGATCGGGGAAGTAACCACCGACGAATTCACGATCACCGGTCAGGCCGACGTAGGCCTCGCGGATGCCTGAGAACTTTTCAACATGCAAGTTCTCGCTGCCTTTATCGCGCGGCGCGGCCATCAGATCGTCAATGGCGGCCTGAACCTTGTCGGCGGTATCGAACATTCCGCTGATACGCCCTGGGCCGGCGATGAGGCCGGGCGCGGCTGAAGCTGCGAGAGCTTCACGCCAGGTCTTGATCGCTTCGCTCAATTCCTTCGGTTCGAAGGCTTTGTTGTCGAAGCGACCGCGGAGATCCTTCTGAGCAGGTTCAGGAAGATCGGAGGCACTGAGGGAAGTAGCCAGCAAGTCTTTGCACATTTGCATGCGCACGGCTTTGGCTCCTTCGACCTCGGTGTTAATTTGGGTCTGTGCGTTCATCAATTCGCGCACAGCCTTCTGATGTTCGTTCAGTTGTTCCTGAACGAGTGGGGCAGGGGTTTGGGTTTGTTCTGCCATATGAACTCCTTTCGAATTGAGTTGTCGAATAAATCCGGTGGTGAAGGCCGGATCAATGACCAGGTCAACGGACAGCGGCTTGACGATCTTGGTAACAGTCGTGGTGTCGCTATCTCTTGTGATGACGACATCGGCAGAGAAGCCGAGATCGGGCTTGGGGTCATGGTTGAGCATGATGCGCGCGGCTTCGATGATCACTTCCTTGGATGGACCGGCGGGAATCAGATCGCCATGCAGGGCTTGATCCTCGTGTTGGAAACGCACATGATGGATTATTCCCCCGAGATCGCGGACGGAATGTCCCCAAAGGGAATGATCCACGAAGACCTGGGCTTGTTCCCATAAGGGAACTGATTCTTGCAAGACTGGTGCTGGAAAGGTCCAGCCGTTAGCTTCGCCGGCGCGGATGAAGACGATCTCGTAGCCTTTGGCGGGATCTGCGTTCTGCGAGATAAGTTGGGCGCGAAGTTTTAGATCCATAGAGCTCCTTTCAAGGGACAAGGGATAAGGGATAGGAGATCATGGTAATTGATCGGCGGTGGTGGTGACTTCGCCGGTGTCGGGATTGACCTTGATCTGTGATTTGGAATGGGGTGCGGTCTGCGGGTTCGCATTCGCAGTGTTTGGCGCTGGCCGCACTCCATCATTCCCTGTTGATCCCACTTCATCAGTGGGGAGGACTTCGCCGGAGAAGCGGTACACGATGCGCATATATTCTTCCGGTGCGATGAGACCCGCATCGAGCAGAGTCTTGAAGCTGGTAATAACCTGGCTGGATGCGAGGGCAAGCGAGGCGTTATCACGTTCGCTGATGTCTGCGGCACGGATCTCGATCTCGGCTTTGGGGTCCACGGTGGTGTCACCGCGCGAGAAGCGGCGTTCGACTGCGAGGATCATCACATCATGAAGCAAGGCGAGGAACATATCCTGGCGATCTTCGAAATGCTTGAAGGTCGGAGTCCCTGCGGCTTCGGCTGTGGTGCGTGTGGACGACTCTGGCTCAGCGAGGAAGTGCAGAGGAATGCCCTGACCGGCGGCGATGAACTTCTTCAATGCGAGGCCGTCGTGATCGGCTTCGGCACTGGCGAGGTTCGGGGCTTTGGCTTCCCAGGTCTCGGTCTTGCCATGCACGTTGATGTCGCCTGGCTGTGGAGGATTGTTCATGATCTCTTTTTTGCGTGCCTGGATCAGCAGTTCGTCGTTGGTGTCCATGAGGACGTCCCACAGAAATGCCTGGCGGTAGCGATTGAGACGCACACGATCCTCGAGGAAACTTGCGTAGCGTGCCAACCAGGGAAGCAGAGGAGCGATATCCGCCTCGCCCCACTTCATGCCTGCCAAACGATTCACAGCGTAGTGGAGCATGACATTTCGGGCTCGAAGCGGTTTGCTGTAGAAATAATTGGAGATATTGGCTGGATCGGGATTGTCTGCGGATGCGCAGGGCAAATAAGATTTCTCCTGGCGAACATCATTCTCGGCAGTGTTGATCTCGGCGATCATGTCCGTGGGGTAGATGCGGACATAGGACATGCCGGCTGAATCGGTGGTGATGATGGGGAATAGATTGCCGGTGAGGGCAAGCTCATCCGACCATTCGCCTAACTGACGGTCAATGTGATTCAGTGGGTGGTTCCAGAACTCAAGCAGGAATTTGTGTGTGCGTTGATCCTTGCAGGTGAACTCAACACCGGAGGTGGTGAACTCCTTGGTCAATTCGGTGATGCGGCGCGCGATGGGATTCAGACGCCAGGCACGAATGGCTTCCTCGAGGACTGTCTGACGCTGGTAATCATAGCGATCACGATAGACTGCGGACCAGTCAATGCCGCGCGTGATGGTGCGTTCATTCTCTGCGGCAGCTGCGGCGAAGATGGCGCGGGTCCTGGTGTTGATCTGGCGCTCGATCTCTGCGCCGAAGAGTGTATGGGTGAGGGATTGGAATGGTTTCATGTGCGGCTCATATCTTCCAAAGGATCCTTGACGTGGAGAACTTCGGCTTTGATGGTGGTCGACCAATCGAGATCGTCCAACTGAGTGACCAGGGAATCAGCGAGCACGAAATCATCATGGACGAGCTGGCCTTCGAAGCGTGTGCCATCCTTCACGCCCCAACGCATACGATGCTCGGGTCCTGTCAGGATCTCGGACTGGCATTGCTGGTACTGGATGTCCACATCGTGATTCTCCATTGAGCAATCGCGCAGTCGTCCGGTCTCAATGATGGCGATATAGGCCCAGCCGATATCGGATTTCTTTTGCGAGGTGAACTTGACGGGAATCACTTTACCTGGGAAAGCCTGATCCAACATGGACCACTGACCTTCTCCGACACCGGTGGCATCTATGACGATGTGCTGCGGCTTCCAAATATCAGCGAGGGCTTTGATCTGGCCGTAGACGGTCATGTGGTTGACACCGGTCCATGCGACGCGGTTGACGATGCGATAGGTTGGCTTCTGAAGATCTGCGAGGTGCGAGAGACTCACGTCCACGATGCTGAGCGTTTCCGAGTCACGCCCTGGGTTGTGCAGGCCTTCGAGATCGAGCGGGTTCTCGTCCTGGCCGGCTACGTCAATGCAAAAGGCGTAGAGATGTCCTGGGATGGGTGATGCCTGTGGACTGCGGTCGCTGGCCATCAATGCGCGGCGGTGGTCGTTGAACATGCCGGCCTGCGCATCTATCTCTTCGCAGAAATATTGTGTCTTGACCAGGGGATGCTGGCGGCCCAGTTTGAGGACCTGTTCGTCCACGAACTTTTTATAGGATGCGACTTCCTTGCCCACATCATCGGCGGTCATGGTGAAGACGCGGCGGATGTGATCTTTCTTTTCGAGTTCAAGACAGGCGCGCATTTCACGCGCGAGAAGTGTGTTCGATGTCCAGACGGTGCCCCAGAAGACACGAGTCGCATTGGTGGATGCGGCCATGGGTGCGATCTTCTTGTCGTACACGTCCTTATCAATGTCCTGGGCTTCGTCCACTTCCTGGAGCAGATTGCTTGTTGCGCCGACGATGTTGGCGTCGGGTCCGCCACTCATGAATTTGATGCTGGCTTTGCCTGCGGTGAAGATAAAGCCGGACTTGGTTTGATAGATTGGTTTGGTAATGCAGTTAATATCCAGGACTCGCTGGAGTCTGGCCATGGCATTGAGGGTCTGCGGCTTCCACGTGGGGCTGATCTTGATCATCTCTGCGTTGAAGGGACAAAAGAGAGCGAGCAGGTAGGCCTCGAGCTGTGCCTGGGTCTCGTTCTTGCCGGACTGGCGGGGAAAGATGACGCAGAACGTAAGGCCTTTTTGTTCGATGACGGAATCGAGAATGTCCCGGATAGGAATGAACTGATATTCACGCGGCTTGAAGTGACTGGCAACGAGAAAGAAGCGCTCTCGTTCAAGGACGGCCTTTTGTATCTTTGGCCGGCGTGGATCGAGTTTGAGATTCGGGTCTTTGAAGTTCATGTGTCAATGACCAAGATAGGCATGCAAGAGGGCTGTGAGTGAGGCGGCAATAGATCCACCGGAAAAGAGATTCTGCCAGGTGCGAAAGGTGACGGCGGAATCGGTCAAGGTCCGCAAGCGGAGTTCGTGATCTTTGATGGTGTCGTGCAAAGAGATCTGATCCGATTTCAATGTATCCGCGGTCTGCACATTGAGTTCTTGCAAGTGTTTGACGTTCAATTCCACGATCGTGAATCGGGCTTCGAACGTTTGCTCGAAACGATTGAGACGTTCTAACACAAGTTGGTAGAGGGGATCCTGATCGAATTCGGTCATTCCAAAAGTCCTCCAGTGCGGCGATTATTTCCTGGTCACTTAGTGAACCGGTCTCCGAGATGATTGGCATTGGCTACCTCCTCAATGGCATCAATGATTAAGTTGGCAATATCGGTCTGGTGATTGTTGATCTGCGCCTGGGCGCGCATGAGCAGCGAGAGTCGGGTGGAGGACGTGCCCAGGGTAGCGAGGGTGTCAATGAGATCCTTTTTTTCGGTCTCGCCGTCGGCTGCATCGAGCACGCGGCGCATCATGACGCGCATCAGTGCGATTTCATCCGTCAGACCTTCGCGGAGTTCGATCTCAAGATCATCGAGTTCATCTCCGTTGAAGCGTTTGGAGTAGAAGCCGGTCTTGACCCTGTTGGTGTTGCCGGGTTGTGCGCCGCGCTGGCGAATCCTGGTCATTATTGTGGGTACACCACCCAGGTGTAGGGTGCATAGATTTTGACTTTTGAGACGAGGGGCAGGTAGACGTTGAACCCGACCTCAAACATGCTGGTGTACACGTTGCCCAGGGAATCCATGTCGGTCTGGTTTTGAAGGAGATAAGATGGAGCTGTGGCGATGTCGAACTTTGCCGGTGGTTTATTGAAATCGTAATAATCCACGACCCCGTACCATTGAGCGACCATGCCGACGGCACGAATGAACTGTGCCTTCGAGAATTTGATTTGGTTTTGTGGAAAGACTACGGAACGAATGTTGCTTCCGAAGCGCACGCCATCGCTCAAATTCCACAAATAGTTGTAACCTTTTGGATTTATGGATTTGAGTATCTTTGCCCATCCCCCGGTCTTTGCATCCCATAAGGAAAAGTCCCATTTATACGTGCCTGCTTTCGTGGCTACGTTTCGGCGTGGGAAGCGCGTTGCCGGATCAACTTGTCCGGGCACGATGTAGGTGCTGATCGGATCGAGCGTGTTCTTGTCATCCGTCATGGGCGCAAGTGTGAATACCCCCGTGCAAGGATCAACTGAACCATCATAAGGATCGAATTTCATAATTACCTTTCCGCCCTGGGTCTCCCGCATTTAAATGACTTGCCTAGAGTCGACAATGCGGGAGACTCTAGGCTTCGCGCAGTATTGCACAATTGTTCTATTTTTGCAAGGGGATCCTATCGTCAGATTTAGCGAGGGTGGCCAATCCTTGATCACATCGCTTTTTCTGGCGATGTTGCCGGCAGTATCGCTATTTCTGGTGGTGTGGACCAGACGATCGTACATCGTTGGGAATGGCGATGCTCTCGAAGGCTTGACAACATCGCACTTTTTGGCGATAATAGAGTCCGGAGGCAACTATGGTTTACCCTGGTGGAAAGAATGGCAGTGGTGTGTACCAAAAGATCATCAATCAGATGCCACCGCATCGCGTGTACATCGAAGCGTTTGCGGGATCGGCGGCTGTGCTGCGTTTGAAGCGGCCGGCGGTGGCCAGCATCGCTATTGATGCCGATGCAGGATCTGCGGAAACGCTGCGGAATGAGTTACATGGTGTCACCGTTGTTTGTGACGATGCGATATCCTTTTTGAAGAATTACGCCTATCAAGGGGACGAGCTTGTGTATGCTGATCCGCCCTATCTTGGCTCGACCAGGTCAAGCAAGCGGCCAATCTACAAGCATGAGATGATGAGCGATGAGGATCATCTTGAGCTGCTGGCCGTGTTGAAAAATCTGTGCTGCATGGTGATGATCTCGGGCTATTGGTCGGAACTATATGAGCGGGAGTTGCAGGGCTGGCGCTCGATCTCGTTTCAATCCATGACGCGCGGCGGGTTCGCTGCCACCGAATGGCTATGGATGAACTATCCAGAACCTTTCGAACTGCATGACTATTCGTATCTCGGGGAAAACTTCCGTGAGCGTGAGCGCATCAAACGCAAGAAGGATCGCTGGCGCTTGAAGCTTCAATCCATGCCTGCCCTCGAACGCTTTGCGATTCTGTCAGTCCTGCAGGACCGTCAATTCTGACGATGCTGAAGCATCGCTGATCCTGGCGATGTTGCCGGCTGATTACCACAATCGGGGGAAAATGGGAATAACATGAGTGTTACTAAATGTTAGTTTTTGTACTGTCTTTTGTATCGTCTTTGGGGAATTATGGGGAAATTCCCCATAATTCCCCAACCCATCGCCACGCGCGAAGCCGTCAGCGCGGGCACTTCCAAGAACGAGCTCGAGCGCGAAGCCGTCCAACAGACAAGCCCGCAGTCATAGGAGTGCCCGAAAGATGCGGCCACGAAGTGAAGCGAAGCTTAAGTTTTTTTGGGGTGGAAATTGGAGTAATTGGGGCAGAATACTAAAGCTCGATCTCTTTTTTTTTGGCAAAAAGAAAGCCGGATCCGTTAGGGTTCGGACCCGGCTTATTCAAAGCTCCGCAACCGACGACTATTCCGCGACCGGTCGGGGATCAATGCGCAGGACGGCCTTGCCTTTCCAGGTGTCGAGCTTGATCGTGATCTTCTTGCCGGTCAGATCTGCGACCGTATGCGCACCGGTGGCGGACTTGAGCGCCTGGACGTCTGCGCCGGCGGAGAGTAGATAACCGCGCGCAAACTCTGGTCCTGATTTGGTGCTGAAGTAAAGCACCGGCTGCACGACGATCTGCGGCTTGTGTGTGTCGGGATCCATCTCGCGCGGGTTGGGGATGGTGTCCTCGTTGACCAGGCGACTGATCACTACGGTGAGTTGCTGGACCTTCCAGCGCTCGAGCAGGTCTGTGACTTTCAGGAAACGTGATGGGTGAAGATCGTCTAAGATCGTGGTGGGGGAAATGGTGGACATGTTAGGCTCCTATTGTGAGATTGATTTCCTGCGCTTCGTACACGCGGGATTTGCGGGATTGCGCTTCCAGTGAGTAGCGTTTGGGCAACTCGAGATACATCCATACAGCGATCCGATGCTTGCAGATGTGGCCCGTCTGGGAGTCGGGGCACGTGCAGGACTTGGCCTCGGGTCGCACGATGTACCATTGATCATCAGGGTGAGCGCTGCGGTGTGATTGCTTGACAGCCCAGACTGCATTACTCGGTTCGAGGTCGCAGCCATCCTCGCTCTTCCTGGCACGCATTACGGACTCGGTGGCCAGGATGTTCAGCGCGCGGTCAATGCGGCGCTGATCAACGGCCGGCCAACGAGTGATCACTTCCTGGGCGAGATCGGCGTAGGTGATCATGATGACACCACAAATGCCGTGATGTGGGTCAGGTCCTCACGGCGGACGGTGAACCAGTGCTCTGGATCATCATTGACGCGGCAGACGATCCACCAGCCGGCAGTGTCGGGGCCACGCTCGATATCAACAGAGACGCGGACGGGGGCGGGCAGATGTACGGTTGCATTGACAGCCAGTACCCTGGCCGTGGCCGAGATGCGATGGCCTGAGACGATTGTCTCGTAGCAGATGGGTTGGGTTGTGCTTGGGTATAGATCGATCATTGTCAGACTCCTTTTGTTTGTTGCCCCTCGGGAACGCCCCGAGGGAAGATGAACTAGCGGAACACAAACCAAAACCGACCAACAAGCCCATGCTCGGCGGGGCACTCGACAACCGACCAGCCAGCTGCAACCAACAGACGGCGAGCAGCAAGCAGACGGGAGGCCCGACCAGCGCCGGAGCCAAACAGGATGTAACCACCACCAGCGCGGGGAGCAAGAGAGACACCGAGCCAAGCCAGGGACGAGGCAAGAGCCGGGGAAACGGAAGCCGCAGACAGCGCGGGGGAAACGGACGAGGGGGAGGAAGAGCTGTATGTAACCATGCTTGTATGATAATACAAAGGGCTACAAAGTGCAAGGGAAAAAGGAACCCAGGAAGGCAACGCAAACAAAGACCAACAAAAGAAGCGGACAAAGGAGGGCAAGAAAGCCGGAACGCCCCACCTTATGGAGTTTGAAAACTGTCAGATTGGATAAGATATCTGAAACAGGAAAAACAAAAAGATGAGGAGGATAAGAAGACAGCGAAAGCTAGGCTGGTGGAAACGGGGAATACCGAAATGGATATCCTTTTTCTAAACGGAGGCAAACGGGAGGCGATGACTAGCTGGTGAGGATGGAGATTCTCTCGAACTTTAGGAAAAGGTATCGCAAGGCGCCAGGAGGTCTTTTGATCTTGTTCGGGTCTTTGCCGCGCTCTGTTTTTGCTTGACATAATCGCCTTTTGTGCTACAATGCGGTTATCAAGGAGATGATCATGAAGCAAAATGTGAAAGTGCAACGTGAAGTTCATTTGTCTGTGCGGATGGAGGCCGATGATTTGGAGCGGATCGAGCGGCTGGCGAAGCTGCTGTCACCTTATTCGCCTTTGTCGAAGGGTAAGACGATCTCGGCGGCCCTGGTGTTGGCCGAGAAACAATTTCAGAAGAAGGCCGGCTGACGCCGGTCTTTTTTTTGCCTCTTGACGGCTTGGCGTAACTGGCGTATAAGTGCGGCCATGAACACGAACGTTACTGACATCATTTCAACACAAGAAGCCGCGAAGATCCTTGGTTATTCCTTGCGAACGACTCTGCGGTTAATCGAACGAGGGAGGCTGAATGCTTGGAAGATTGATCCCCTGGCTAAAAGTGTGTATCGCTTATCTCGAAAAGAAGTTGAGAAGTTTCGATCACTGGCTCGAAGTGATGCCGGTGTTGCCTCGACGGACCATTCGGGCAAGCGTTTGGCGCGCGATTAGGCGTCGTTAAATAAAAGCCCTCCTTCACACTCGCAATGTGAAGGAGGGCAGCAATGACTCTGTCATTGCTAAGGTTACTGTAGAACCTTAACAACTTAAGAGTTTGGGTGCCTGACGGGTTTCGAACCCGCAACATCGTGATCCACAGTCACGCACTCTGCCGTTGAGCTACAGGCACCATGTATTTAGCGGGGGGATTATATCATCAGGCTTCGTGGCTATCAAGAAGATTGCGAATGATTTTTACCGCTTCACTCTGGGGGACGATTTGCTGGTCGCCGCTGGATAGATTCTTGACCGCGACCAGGCCTTTTGCCGCCTCGTCAGGTCCGATAGTGACGGCCACTTTCATCTTCATTTTGTCCGCAAACTTGAATTGTTTGGGCAGTTTGGCAGGCTCGGGGTAAACGACGGCATTGATCCCGCTGTGGCGCAGTTCGGCGGCCAGGGCTAAGGATTTCAGCAACAATGTTTCGTCGAAGACGGTGACAAGCACGGGTGCGGGGCTGGGAATGTATTCGGGAAGCAGGCCCTTCTCCTGCAAGAGGATACCGATGACTACATCGCCCATGGCAAAGCCGACGGCGGGCAACTGGCCGCCGCCGACATCCGCCAGGAGATTATCATAACGTCCACCGCCGAGGATGGCGCGCTTCAAGGAGCTGCCAGTCTCATAGGCCTCAAAGACGGTCCCGGTGTAATACAAAAGCCCGCGCACGATATTGGGATCAAACTTGACGTATTCCCTGACGCCCAAAGCATCGAGGGCGGAAAAAAGGCGGACGAGGGATTCATTCTTCCGCCACAGGTCAAAATTGTTCAGGATATTCTTGAGGGCCTCCAGTTGTTTTTGGGCGAGGCCAAGCTCAAGGGCATACGCATCCCAGGCATCGGGTTTCATCTTGGAACGACGGTCTATCAGATTGGATACATCCAGACGTTTGATCGGTTCAATGCCCAGCGAGTCAAACTGGGAATCCATCAGGCGGCGGTCATTTACGAAAATGGAGGCCTGTTGAGGGTCCAGCCCGACCGAGCGCAGAAAGGTCGCGGCGACCGCGATCAATTCGGCATCGGCTTCGGGCGAATTGACGCCGAGCATATCCACGTTCCACTGGAAGAATTCACGCGAGCGTCCCTTTTGCGGCTGTTCGTAACGCCAAAACGGGCCGAACGACCACCAGCGCAAGGGAAAAGTAAGTTCGCCCTGTTTGGCGGCGATCATGCGCGCCAGGCTGGGCGTGAGTTCGGGGCGAAGGGTCACCGAATCACCGCCGCGATCCTCAAAGACAAAGGCTTGCTTCTTGACCAATTCCTCGCCGGATTTGGCGGCATAAAGGTCAATGGATTCGATAAAGGGACCGTCCCATTCCTGGTAGCCAAAGGACTGGGAAGCGGCGCGCACCTTTTCATAAATAAAGTTGCGCAGGGCCATGGTCTCGGGGTAAAAATCGCGTGTGCCTTTTACGGGTTGAATTAGATTCTTCATAAACAAGTCGCTCCCATTGGGTTGGGGTGGATTGTAGCATGATTCGAAAGGTCTAAAAGGTCGAGAAGTCTAAAAGGTCTTACAAGTCTTACAGGTCGGAAAGTCTTACAGGTCGAACAAGTCTTATAGGTCGAACAAGTCTTACAAGTCTAACAGGTCAAAAAAGAGGCTCGATCGTGGAGGCTCTTTTTTGTTTAAGGATGAAGTGCGAAGGATGAAGGAGGAGGTCTTACAAGTCGGAAAGTCTTACAGGTCTAACAGGTCGAACAAGTCTTACAGGTCTGACAGGTCATGCTTATTGCCTGACGGGACGGAGTTTTTAAGGCGCGCTCTGGCGAGGTTGCACTTACAGAAACTTTATTGTTTCCCGCCGCGCGGGAAAGGCCTTATCAGAGTAAATAAAGGTGTCCGACCCTGGGAGCGGGCAAGATGAGATAAGGACATCCAGGGTCGGAAATAATGGATCTCTTATAGCCTATTAGATGTATGCTCTCATTCCGTTTTCCAATGTAACCACGTCCACCCCAATCAGTCGGGCCAGCAGCTCGATGTTGGGAATCTCGGGGACACGTATCTCATCGTGTTTGCCGTTGTTCAGCGTTACCTTTAATCGGCCGTCGTCCACCTCAATATTCTGGACATCCCCCCAGGCGTAGCGGTGGCCGCCCAACTGGAGACCTACATTCTGCTGCACGGTCACGGGACCGAACTTGAGCGCCTCGCCCGCCTCGTAGTGCTGGACAGCCGGAGGCGTCAGCAGCTTGAACACGGCGAGTTTAATTTGATCGGCCGCGGCTTCCAATGCTTCCACAAGTTTGACCCAATCATCTTTAGATACCCCACTATACATGTGCTCATCCAGAACTAACGACTCGCCGGTGGTTCGCGTCAGCTTATACTCGCGCTTCCCGCCCACCCGGTGAGATTCCAGCGTGGTCTGGATGCCTGCCACTTCATCAAAACGCCAGGGCTTGGCCTGCTTGCCGCTGGCTTGGAAGGCAAAACCGTCACGATAGACCACCAGGGCGTTGTCATGCGGCTTCCCTTGCTTCGCGCATACGATGACCACTGGTCCCAGCATGATCACCTGCTCGAACCCCGCCGGCAGCGGCACACTCCCATCGGCCTGCGGCTTACCCCAGGCGTGCTGCTGATTCCCGCCCTCAAACTTCAGGAGCCGGGGATCAAGGGACTGAGGATTCACACACTGAGGATTCGAATGGTACGCCATCATGAGTGAGTTTGATGCCTGGGCTTCCAGCATTCCCATAAACTTGTCGCCATCGCCCTCTTCTTCGTCTTCGTCGTCCTCTTTGTCAATATCCTTCTGTTTCGCCTTAGCCGCGTTCATCAAGGCTTGCAGGTCTTTCAGACCATTGTCTTCAAATTGATTTGTCATCGGTGATGTCCTTTCTAGTATGGGTTGTTAACAGGTTATAACGCTGTGGAAACGTGAAATGATTTATTCTCTATTTATTCTCTATTGAACGGTGTTATGGTATCAATATCCCATAAAAAAGACAATAGGATAACGGTCTCAATTGGATAGAGTTGGGTTGATTAACTAGTCGGACAGGTCTAAAAGGTCGAACAAGTCTGACAAGTCGGAAAGTCTTACAAGTCGGACAGGTCGGGAAGTCTAAAAGGTCTTACAAGTCTTACAGGTTGGAAAGTCTTACAGGTCGAACAGGTCGAACAAGTCTTACATGTCACGGAGTAATTCCGCTGAGACGGCGAAGAGAGCAGTGGTACCGAGACAGCGGAGTGAGCAAGCGTTTGACGCTCACTCGGCTTAGCTTATGGGACTCATGTCCCATAAGTAGGCGATGCTCGCTTGAGGCTCGCTCGCCTGAGGGTTGGGGCTTTTGGCGGGAGCCTGCAAACGCAAACAACAAACGTTTGGCTAATAAGACCCATAGGTGACAAAACCCATAGGATTGCACCTTGTAATTTCGCCGCGAGCGGAGTATTGTATAGTCGTGGGTGTGAGCGTTTCATTCAGAAAGGAGCGAACCCATGAAACCAAGAAGTCCGTTCATTAAAAAGAATCACCTCGCAGGCTTGGTATTGGCAATCGTTGCCGTGCTGGCAATATCCATGGCCGCACTGGCTGCGGCCGGTGGCTTGGATCCAACCTTTGGCAACGGCGGAAAAGTAACCACCTATGTTGGCAATTCGAATAGCTTTGCCAATGCGATGGCCGTTCAACCGGATGGCAAGATCGTTGTGGCAGGCGGCTCACAGGTTGTGCGTTACAACAGCGACGGCACATTGGACACGACGTTCGGAACCAACGGGATCGTGACGAACAGCGGAATCGGCGGCGGCATGGATCTCGTTATCCAACCGGATGGAAAGATCGTTGTAGCTGGATTTAGTGGAGGTGGGTACTTTGCCTGCTTTCATGTGGCGCGCTTCAACATTGACGGCTCGCCGGACGCCAAATTCGGGACAAACGGGATCGCAATACCAATAACATTTCAAGATCATGGCGCAGACGCAGTGGCATACGGTCATTCCATCGCGCTTGGGCCAAACGGCAAAATTCTCGCGGCGGGTGAATTCGCTAATGGAGATATGAATATTAGCTCTATTTTGGTGAGCCTAAACAGCGACGGATCTTTGGACAATTGGAATTATTCCACCGTATCCACGGAAGACTATCTCACCGCCATGGCCATCCAAACCGATGGCAAGATACTTCTGGCGGGGAATTCTTTCCCTGGCGAAGGTTTGCCTCCTTATTATTATAACGGTCCCAGCCTCTATTTTTTGCGCTTCTACTACGCGACCATTGACGGCTCAACAACCCTAGAACCCGATCCCTCCTTTGGCGGAGGCGGAACTGTGATCCCCTCTTTTGGAAGCAACGGGTTTGTTGACTACTCCGCCGCCCTCCAGTCAGACGGCAAGATTGTGGCGGTTGGGGAATATGGCTGCACAGCCGGTAATTATGGCTGCACAGCCAATGGTTATAAATTCTCACTGGCGCGCTTCAACAGTAATGGCAGCCTGGATACCACCTTCGGCACCAACGGATTGTCCATCACCAACTTCAGTGACATGAGCGCAGTGCCCTATTACAATAACGACCAGGGTGAAAAGCTCCTTGCCATTCAACCAGACGGCAAGATCGTCGTGGCTGGCGACACTTCCAACGGCGGCAACTCTCACTTCTTTGTGGCGCGCTTCAATAGCAACGGTTCAGCGGATACCACCTTCGGGACCGGAGGAGAAATCACCACCGCATTCGGCAACTACGACGATCATGTGCATGCTGTCCTTCTTCAACCCGATGGCAGGATCATTGCCGCAGGTTCAACCAGCAACGGCACAAACACCGGCTTTGCCGTGGCACGTTACATTGCAGGAACCATCACACCTGTCTCAACGACCTTCATCTCGCAAGCTGCCAATGATGGCTGGATCCTCGAATCCATTGCGACGAGTGGAGTGGGCGGCACACAAGACAGCGTCTCCACGACTTTCAATGTGGGCGACGATCCCAGGAACAGACAATATCGAAGCATCCTATCCTTCAACACCGTGTCTCTTCCAGATACCGCGGTCATTACTTCGGCTCAATTGAAAATCAGAAAACAGGGTGTGGTGGGAACCGATCCGTTCGCGACATTCGGCAACCTGCTGGTGGATGTTCGCAACGGCCATTTCGGCAACAGCATCGGTTTGGAACTCGCCGACTTTTCTTCCCCAGCCAGCACCGGCAGCTATCAGGAACATATCCTGCCAATGACATCCAACTGGTATGGAGTCAACCTATCCGCAGCCAACCTTGGATTCATCAGCACAGTTGGCGTAACACAATTCCGTTTGCGCTTCAGCTTACCGAGCGATAACGATAAGAAAGCAGATTATGATAAGTTCTTCTCCGGTAACGCACCTACTGGCTCTCAGCCGCAATTGATCCTCACCTATTACGTGCCATAGGCTGGTTAAGAAAAGTTCGACGGAGGCAAATGTCAGGGGAGGTCGAACAAGTCTTACAAGTCTAACAGGTCGAACAGGTCTTACAGGTCGGAAAGTTCTATAAGTCGAAAAGGTCAAAAAAAGAGTCTCAATGTTCGAGGCTCTTTTTTGTTTAAGGATGGAGGGAGAAGTCTTACTGGTCGAACAAGTCTAACAGGTCGAACAAGTCTTACAAGTCACGGGGTACTTCCGCCGAGACGGCGGAGTGAGCAATTTGTGGATTATACTAATGCCAAGCGATGGCGGCATGTTTCGACGGGGGTTGGGGCTTTTACCAGAGCCTGCGACCGCGACCCCGAAGGGAATAGCCAGGATAAACTGTCTAACGCACGCGAGGCGAAGGCAACTATCAAGTGAGGTTCTTGAGCGACGTGCTAGGCGGGCGAGGGTGTTTGTCCCGTGACTGTGAGCGCAAGCGCGAACGAGTTCTGCCTTCAAAAATTCAGGCAGGGTATAATTCCAATTCGAGGCAACGATCATGCATCCCTTTGAAGACATACTCAGCGTTTGCGTTGAGAATATTGAATTCGAATTCAAAAACAATGCCTATATACAATGGTCAAATTTCCTTTTAAATCCGCGCCGTTTGCGCGGAAGCGATTTTCTAATGCGTTGGTCGCAAGGAGTGTGGAGTGAAGAACGTATAACACAAGCAGTAAATAGCCACGGTGAATTTTTTGTAATACCCTATGGTCCGAGTGGCACTGCGCCAGATAATGACGTTAGAGCCTTTGAGCTGTATTTTGAGCGTTTAGAAGCCGCTGGATTAGGATCTCTTAAGCGACCAGACCTTTTGATTTTCAAAAAGGCAGACGAGAAAAATATAATGCAAGCGGTGGATAACCTCGGTGGCATTTCTGAATTGCCATTTATACAAGAGAACGATGTCAACATGCAAGAGATTCTATCGAAAGCGTTGGTTGCCATCGAATGCGAAAACAGTTTATGGCAAGGAAGCCTTATGCCGGATTACAAGGCTGAACTAAAACCCCAAAAGAGACTTGGCGGCAAACTTGGCCTTAAAAAAGGCGCTGTTCTACCAACTATTATTATCAAAGAAGAAGACCGAAAGCCCTTACAAGCATGGCAAAATTCTAACGGCATTCCCATCCATGTATGGCACGTTTTCTTTGATATGGCTTTCGGAATAGCGCTCGATGAAGCACAGAGACTTATAAAACAAGGATATATTTTGCCCTCAGAGCAAGTTTTTCAAGCCCCAGGCGGTGCCACAACCAAGAAGCGGCTTTACAAGTTTTATTATCATTATGGTTATCCTCTTGGTAATGCGCTCGAAGAGCCGAAACTTGTTGCAAAATCTATTACAGATAAAAACGGTCACATCCTACCTTACGTCCATTTCAAGGATGGCATAATGAGTATACGTGAAGAAGCATTAACTGTTCTAAGAGGACTCGCGAATGCAAAAGGTTAACACTTATAAAATCCCGTCATCAGGTGAAGCACGCGAAGCGCTTCGTAAAAAAGGTCAGTTTTGGACTCCTGATTGGGTCGCCGAAGCAATGGTAGAGTATGTGTTTAAAGATAAAGGCGGTATCTTATTTGATCCTGCTGTTGGGGCAGGTGCATTTTTTAGAGCAGCAAAATTAATTGCAAAAGAAAAGGGATTACATTACTCACTTTCAGGAATGGATATTGACCCAAAGGCTCTCGAAGAAGCTATGCAATATGGCCTGTCAGAACATGACCTAAGCAATGTCCAAATTGGAGATTTCGTTTTCCATTCACCACAGAAGAAATTATCCGCGATTGTGGCTAATCCGCCATATATTCGTCATCACCGAATCTCACTTGACACAAAAGAAAAACTTAAGCGTTTGAGCATGGAAAGCACTGGAACAGTTTTAGACGGACGCGCAGGACTCCATGTTTATTTTCTAATTCGCGCCCTTACACTGCTAGAAGATAGTGGACGGTTGGCTTTTATTATGCCTGCTGACACTTGCGAAGGTAAATTCGCAAATGCTTTATGGAATTGGATCTCAAAAAATTATTGTCTGGACGCGGTCATTACATTTGCTCCAGAAGCATCCCCGTTCCCTAATGTTGACACAAACCCTCTTGTTTTTTTCATTCGCAGGGATAAACCGAAAGACAAATTCATTTGGGCAAAGTGCCATGAGTCAAAGACCGAAACTTTTAAGTTATGGGTGCGGTCAGATTTTTCAGCTGCACCTAAAAACAGCTTTACATTTTTGTCGCGGGATTTAACAGAAGGACTGCTCACCGGATTTTCACGTCCTCCAGTTACAGAAAAAGCAGGCAAATATGTTCTGGGCGATTTTGTTCAAGTAGTGCGCGGCGTAGCCACAGGTTCAAATGAATTCTTCTTCTTAACCGAGGAACAGGTGCAGCGATTTGGAATCCCAGAGAAGTATTTTGTTCGGGCAATTGGAAGAACAAGAGATGTCCCCACTGAAGAGATTACGCAGAAAACTTTGGATACCCTTCGTGAAAAAGGGCGACCCACGCTATTATTATCTCTTAATGGTGAATCTTTCGAAAACTATCCTGAAAAGCTCAAAGGATATCTAAAGAACGGCGAAGAATTAGGATTGCCTCAACGACCGCTCATATCTCAAAGAAAACCCTGGTATAAAACCGAATCTCGACTCATCCCTCCATTTTTGTTTTCATATCTTGGAAGACGTAACTCCAGATTTATCCGCAATACAGCCAAGATCATTCCTTTGACAGGTTTCTTATGCATCTATCCTAAGAGCTCTGAAAAGGAATTCAATGAGCGTCTATGGAAAATTCTTAATCACCCTGACACAATATCAAACCTGGCATTGATTGGAAAATCTTATGGTGACGGCGCTGTAAAAGTAGAGCCGCGTTCTCTTGAAAAGCTGCCCATTCCAGACAGGGTCATAGAGCAAGCAGGCTTGCCCACGCAGCTGCGGTTATTTGAACAAAAAGAAAAGTATAGCGCAACTTCAAAAAAGCCAAAAAAAGTTTCGTTCCAAATAAGGTAGCGTTAAGACGCCCGCGTTTTTTTGCCAGGGTCGGCGCCCAGCGATTAGACCGAGCTTGATGTTAAGGAGATAACTATGCAGAAATGGGAATATATCTACTTCGTTATTCGCGATGATAGAGAATATTTCATTAATGGGATTTCATACAGATTTAAACCAAATGAAACTCTATTTACGATCATGGACAAGCTTGGCAAAGAAGGCTGGGAATTAGTTACTCAGCCTTCCATTGTGGTACGTACATTCAAGCGCCCATTGGAAGAGTAGATGGGTTTGTTGTCTTGATAATTCCCTAACCCGGACAAGCCGGAACTAAAAGGATTCAAACACAAAGGACACAAAGGGACACAAAGGAAATCTTTTGTAAGCACCCATGATGAAAATTCTTGCACAAAAAGCAAGAATTTCACTTGTAAAGTACTAATTATATTGTCCGCCGGTGGCGGCGGGGACGGCCACCGAGCCGGGGAAGTAGTTAGCGCTGCATCCGTAGGTTTGAATGACTGAGTTCAATGCAGCGGAGTAGCGTTTGCCGAAATAAAACCTCACCGCCAGGGAAAATGGTTTCTCATGGCGGCGAGGTTATAAACGGGTAAATATCGGTGGCTCAGCCGATGGGCATGAAACGGGCCTTGCCGAGCGGGAAGTCGGTTTCGTAGAGAATGGGCGAGCCGGGATCCGCAAAACTGAGAACAGGCCACAGGAGAACGTCGCCGCGCTCCAACCGTTCATGAGATACGCCCGCATAAATGGGGGTCAAGGCGGCGATCTCGGTCATGATCTCATCGGTATCCTTGTAGACCCAGCCGGAATACATAGCGCCCGCAGTGCGTTTGTCATTTTGAGCGAGAATCCTGCGCGACAAATCCGAGATGATCTGCCATTCGGGCCTGGAATCTCCCTGCGGCTGAATGGCCTGCCGGACGAATTGGATGCGGCGCTCGGTGTTGGTATAGGTGCCGGTATTCTCCGCAAAGCTTACACCAGGCAGGCAGACATCGGCATGATGACAGGCTTCAGAGGGGAGGACTTCGCAGAGGACGACAAATTCGCATTGATCGAGGGAGCGGCGGATATACGCGCTGTTCTCATCCGACCATAAATTCTCACCCAGAATAAAGAGGGCTTTCAAGGAACCCTGATTAACGGCTTTCATCATTTCCGAGGCGGACAGGCCGGCGTTCACCGGCAAATCGGTCCCCCAGGCAGTCTCAAATTTCTTGTGGGCCTGCTTATCCGCGACCATTTGATAACCCGGATATACCGAGGGATGGCCGCCCATGTCGCAGGCACCCTGCGAGTTATTCTGAGTCCGCAGAGGAGCCACGCCGCCGCCGGAAACGCCCAGATTACCCATGAGCAACTGCAGGTTGGCCAAATCTGAAGCATTGTCCACACCCGCAACCTGGGTGGCAAGGTCCGAGCCCCAAATGACAGCCATCGGATGGTTGCGGGCGATGATCTCGGCGGCCTCATTCAATTTTTCAGCAGGCACACCGGTTAACTGAGATACCTTGTCGAGCGGATATTTATCAACAAGCGACCTGAACGCCTCGAAACCCTCCGTGCGCTTCTGAATGAACTTCTTATCCTCCCAGCCTTTTTCCAGGATGATGCGCATGAGGCCATTCAATAAAGCGGTCTCGGTGCCGGGTTTGTAGCGAAGAGTGAGGGCGGCATATTCCTCAATATTGAAGAAGATGGGGCTGGCAACAATCAGTTGAGCCTTGCGGCGCAGGACTGCCTGGCGGATCTTCGCTCCAAAGACGGGGTGATTCTCGGTGATGTTGGAGCCGATCACCAGAATGGTGCGGGCATTCCCGGCAATATCCTGCATGGAATTCGACATGGCGGGCAGACCCAGTGAGCCATTTAGACCGTCCACAACACTGCGGCGGTTGAGATGGACACTGCAATCAATGTTATTCGTGCCAAGCACCTGACGGGCGAACTTACCCATCAGATAATTTTCCTCGTTAAGTACCTTGCCGGAGGTCAACAGGCCGATGCTATCAGGCCCATACTGGCTGCGGGCAGTGTTCAAGCCTTTGGCGACAATATTCAAGGCCGTGTCCCAATCCACTTCCACCCAGGGGCCGCGATCCTTGGGACGCGCAACACCATCGAGCAGATACTTGCGAACGCGGGGTCCTTTCAGGCGGTTCCCCGAATGGATAAATTCATAACCATAGCGTCCCTTAACGCAAAGATGGTCGCCGTTTATTGGAGCCTTATCACTCGAAGAAACGGATAAGACTCGCCCGCCCGGCACATCATCCTTTATATTCAAATCCAACTGACAGCCTACGCCGCAATACGGACAGATGGTCGAGACGGTCCGATCCAGCATGCCCAGCCTGAGCGACATCTTGTTATCCAAAGCCCCCGTTGGGCAGTGAGCCACGCAGGCGCCGCACGATTCGCAGCGCGCCTGAAGCATGGTGGTATCCGAACCGGCCACAATTCTGAGATCATAGCCGCGATAGGCCTGGGTCCAGACAAAACGTCCCTGCACTTCGGCGCAGGCGCGCACACAGCGGGTGCACATGATGCACTTGTTCTTATCCACCCAGACGAAGGGGTTGGGGTCGCTATCAATCTGGCGAAACGGTTCCCTGGCCATGGCACTTTTCATATCAATGCCGTAAAAGCGCACCCAATGTGCGAACTGAGTATCCAGTTCGGGTTGGGCCGATCCATCATGGGTATAACCGGCATCGTAAAACCTGACCAGCAGCAATTCGAGGATGGTGCGGCGATATTGGGTCAGCGCGGGGCTCTCGGTTTGCACCATCATGCCCGGTGAGACAAGCATGGTGCAGGCCGTGGCCGGCAGGCGCATGCCTTGAATGTCCACAGAACATAAACGGCAGCCACCGTAAGGCGTGAGATCCTTGTGATGGCATAAAGTGGGTATGACAATTCCAGCCTGCCGTGCGGCATTAAGAACCGTGGTATTTTCAGGGACTTGCAAGTTCTGACCATTGATCGTTAAACTGATCATGGTTGTTTCTCCTTTACATCAATCATCAACCGGCTATTCATTCAACCGGAGCCTGCGCAAGTGAATGCTTTAAGGCCGCACAGACGCCCGCCGGACAAATGCGATCCACGATATGTGCCTCGACCTCTGCGCGGAAATATTTCAGGATATCGAGCAAGGCGGTCGGTGCGCTCTGCCCAAGGCCGCAATTGCTAACCTCAGACATGGCCTCAGAGATCCTCACCATCGAATCCAGGTCAGCGAGAGTACCCTGCCCGTCAGCGATGCGGCTCACAATCTCGTACAACTGCAAAGTACCTATGCGGCAGGGGGTGCACTTGCCGCAGCTTTCATTACGGAAGAAGCGCAGGATGACTTTCACCAAATCAACCACACAGGTATCCTCATTGCAAACCAGCAGAGCGCCTGAACCGAGGGAGATCCCGGCATTGCGAAAAGAATCGAAATCCAGGGGAACATCCTGCAAACTGGCGGGGGCAATGGAACCACTAGAGCCGCCGGATTGAACCAGTTTGAGCTTTTTGCCGTCCTTCATTCCCTTGCCGTAAATGTCAATTACCTCACGAATGGTAATGCCCATGGGAACTTCGATGGCGCCCGTGAAGTTAACATTGCCGAGGATGGTGTAGACCTTGGTGCCGGTACTCTTGGGAGAACCGATCTCACGATACCAGACCGCGCCGTTGCGGAGGATGGGTGGTATATTGGCCAGGGTCTCTACGTTATTAACCACCGTGGGTTTGCCAAAGAGACCAAAGGTGGTTGGATATGGCGGGCGGGCACGCGGCATGCCGCGCTTGCCTTCCAGAGATTCGATCAGGGCAGTCTCCTCACCGCAGATATAGGCGCCCGCACCGGCGTGAGGATGAATATGAAAACTGAAATCCGTGCCGAAAAGATGATCACCCAAGAGGCCATGCGCCTCGGCCTCGCGGATGGCATTCTCGATGCGGCGATAAGCCAGGGGATATTCACCGCGAATGTAGATATACCCTTCGTGGGCATTGATGGCATAACCGGCAATGGTCATGGCTTCGATAATGCTGAAGGGGTCACCCTCCAAAACCAGACGATCCTTAAACGTGCCAGGCTCACTCTCATCTGCGTTGCAGATCACGTACTTGGGAAAGCCCGGCGTATTGGCAACGAAACTCCACTTGCGACCGGTGGGGAATCCCGCCCCGCCGCGTCCCTGCAAACCGGATTTCTCGATCTGGGAGATCACTTCGGCAGGTTTCATCTGGGTCAAGGCTTTTCCCAGAGCCTGATAACCGTCAACCAAAATATAATCTTCGATACTTTCGGGATTAACAACGCCCACGCGCTCCAACACAATCCGCTTTTGGACCGGCAATGCACCACGGCGGCCGCGCATCCAGCCGATTTCGGGGACCATTTCATGCATCATCGCAAGAAGGGAAGGAACGATGTTGCCTTTGTATAAATGCTCCTCAACGATGGTATGCACATCCGCCACCGTGACAGGCGCATACACCGCCGAGTCAGGATAAACGATCACCATGGGAGTATCTTCATGAACACCCGGATCCAGAATGGTAGTTACGGCAACCTGGTCGGACAAACCGAATTTTTCAATCTCATCCAGAAAAGCGCGAAACACATCCTGGGCGCCGTGCGCCAGACTGGCTTCATCCACCGAGACAAGAACCATCGAACGGATTACTTTCATCTATCACCTCGTATTACCAAACAGTGCTCCCAGAGGACCATGGCATTACCAAAGTCAAAGAATGAACCGCGAAGCTCGCGAAGAACGCGAAGATTTCTTATTTTCCTTGCGTATTTTGCATCCTTCGCATCGAAAAAAAGACTCAACATAGGTTCACGGTGGACTTTGGAAAGGCCATACCCAGCGGAACCGTTCACTCATAGCGCGCAAGGATTTCCGGTACACGTTCCGGTGTGACGTTGCCGAAGATATCTTCATCCACCAAAAAGACCGGTCCAACACTGCAGACTCCCAGGCAACTGGTCATGAGCAAAGACCATTTCTTATCCTGGCTGGTCTCACCCGGCTGCAAGCCAAGTTCCTTTTGAAGGGTCTCGATGACCTGCCGCCCACCCTCCACATGACAGGGCGCGCTTTCACAGAAACGGATCACATGCCTTCCCAGAGGCTTGAGCGAGAACATCTGATAAAAGCTGGCCGCTGAATAAACATTGCTATCCGCAAGGAAGACGCCTTCCTGCGGGAGCTGAATGCGACGGCGAATCTCCGGCAGGGTCCCGACAGGGATATATCCCAAAGTGCGATTGATCTCACTCAAAATCGGGATCACAGAGTCCGGCCTGCCCCCATGTTCCCTGACCACTTTATCCACCAGACTGACAAGATCCAAATCCTTATTTTCATGATCCATAAGTTCTCCTTCGCTGCCCGCGCCTAGATGGTCGGGAACGGAGTTGTATCAATGACAAATTCCTCGACAACCTTTCCGCCAAGAACATGCTCCTTTAGGATGCGGTTAACGATTTCAGGTGTAACCCGGCCATAGGTCACTTTGGGAGCATCCTTTAGCGTGACTTCCAGGGTCGGTTCGTGGCGGCACAGCCCGATGCAACCGGTCTGAGAGAGGAGGACATTCTCTAAATGACCGGCCTTGACCTGCTGTTCAATAGCCTTCCAGACATCCAGCGCGCCGGCTGCGATGCCACAAGTGCCCATGCCAACGACCAACTGGACTTTCCCAAGCCCAGCCTGACGTTTCTTTTCCTCGATGAGTTCATCGCGAAAGTGATTAAGTTCATCCAGCGATCGAATAGTTTTCATAAGCGGTTTTCCAATCCATAAGTTCAGTGGTTATCTGGCATTAATCAGACAGATATAACAGGTTCCATCTGCAAAGAGGAGATTGCTTCGTCGGGGAAAACGCCCTCCTCGCAACGACATGCTGCAAACGAGGAGATTGCCACACTGGAAGAACACAGTGCTTCGTCGGGTAGAACGCCCTCCTCGCAATGACATGGCAAGGCTACAAAGAATCCCATATGAACCCATCCTGCTTCAAACCTTCATAGACTTGATCGACAGCCTGCTTGACCTCATTGGAAACAGGATAGCCAAAGGCAACCACCTGAGGCTGGATGCCGAGCAAATCCACTTGCGGCACGAACTCACGCAGGGATTGAACCAGGTAGGAAAGCGGCAGGGTATGCGTGGTCATCAAGAACGGATCTCCGAGTTTCTCCGCACCGATAAGCCGGACTTCGCCGGGAACCAAGTCCATATCGGCGGCATCAATCACCAGAACCTGTTCAGGAGCAAGCTCGCGGATCGAATAAAGAACGTTCTCAGGCATGGAACCGCCATCCAGCACATCCCAGGCATCCAAGGGCGCACGCCGAATCCGCTGGGCAAGCAGCGAGCCAGCGGCATCGTCGCCCATCATCGGATTACCCACCGTTAAGACCAATTTCTTCTTCATGCGTATTTCCTAACCATCAAATAGAGTGCAGGTTCTGCAACCATTTTTTGCAGACAATCGAGCAGAACAGCGGTGCAGTGAGTCCCGGCGGCATCCATACCCGGAAGAGATTCCCGCAATACGGGGACAAGCTCGCCCGCATGACTGCGGTTGATCTCGATCTCGCCCCAATTCAGCAAACCTTCGAGCTTATGGCGGCCCTTGCCAGCGGGCATCTGGGCGATCCAGTTGCGATAATCTTCAAGCGGGATTTCCATCAGGCTTTGGAAGCAATCCAGCACGCCGACATGATGACCAATGGCAAGCGAATAATAGATCACCTGTTGGGCATCCTCTGGAATGTCCTTATCCGTATTGACATACTTATGTGTCAATTGATAGAAAACAGCCCGCGCAGCCATGGATCAGCCAGCTCCTTGATAGCCATCGTAAACCGTCACCAAACGAGTCACAATCTCCGAAAGACGAGGGTCGGCCTGTTTATCCAGATAAGCCTGAACATTTTCCTTTAGCTGGTTTGGATTCTCTTCCAGCATCGTCAGAAAAGTATCTGCGATATGCTTTCCATAGAGATAACCGGCCATGCGGCGGGACTCGCGCTCAACCTGCACGCGCAAGAGATACGGTACCTGCGGATGAGCCAGCGAAACATGCTCATCCTCACCCTGCACATGGTGCGCGGTCTTCAACTTCTGCCCGAGGAGTCCGAGACCAATCGCAAAGCCGTAAATGGTGGCTGCGGGAGTTGGAGGACAGCCGGGAATATACACATCAATGGGAATGAACTTATCCGCCCCGCCCCAGACACAGTAGAGATCATGGAAAATGCCGCCGGAGCATCCGCAGGCGCCATAAGCCACACAAATCTTCGGTTCAGGCGCGGCGTGATAGGCTCTGAGGGCCGGAACGCGCATGGAGCGCGTCATAGTGCCGGTATAAAGCAATATATCGGCGTGACGCGGAGAAGAGACCACCTTGATGCCGAAACGTTCCACGTCAAAAAGCGGGGTCAGGGCCGCAAAAATCTCGATCTCGCAACCATTGCAGCCGCCGCAATCCACGCGGTATACATACACGGAGCGATGGATATCTTTAAGCAAGGCGGCTTTCAACTGCCCTGCGGAAGGATCCTGATGAATGGAATATTTGCTGTGTTCCGCCACAGTCAGGTTGCTGACACTATCGCGCAACATCTTTATCCTCCTGGTAGAGATTTACCATTTTGCTAACATCATTCTTGCGTTTGCACTCAGGACAGATATTCGAAAGAGCGCGGGCATTGACCTTAATAACATCAGGCAGATCGCTTTGCTGGAGCAAGGCGCCGGCATACTCGATTTCCTTGGCGGGTGCAAAGTATTTTCCGCAGCGAAGACAGGCGGCCAATTTGTAATCGGCCTGTTCGTACAAATCCTGCTTGTTCATGACCGACAGTTCAAAGTCGGGGCTGAGCGTGATGGCACCGGTTGGGCAAACCTCTTCACAGCGCCCGCAGTAAATGCAGCGCCCCATGAAGAGCTTCCAAATTTGGAGACCCTGATCCAAGTCCGTAGCCATGCTCAAGGCATTAGGCGGGCAGGCAATCGCGCAAGCGCCACAGGCGATGCAGCGCTCGGGATCATGATGGGGCTTGCCGCGAAAACCCGGCATCTGCTCTAGCGGCTCGAACGGATAGGGCAATGTGGCATCGCCCACCTTTAGGACTTCTCGCAGCAATTTCAGCATAAGGTCTGTCTCCTTTGCAAAGCCAGATTGAGGCTTACAAATTCATCCTATCTAATACTTCTTCAAAGGCGAGTCTTTGCGCTCGATGCAGTAGCGCTCCATTTCCTTATAAGGGATAATGGCGGCTTTCTTCTTGCGGACATCCACGACCGTGACGCGTTCCGTGCAGGAATAGCATGGGTCAATACTGGCGACAATGAGGGGCGCGTCAGAAATGGTATTGCCGCGCAGCATATAACGAAGTGGAGGCCAGTTGTTATAACTGGAAGCGCGACACTTCCAGCGATAAATCTTCTGATTATCACCCAACATGCTCCAGTGAATATCCTCGCCGCGCGGAGCTTCCACATATCCAAGGGCATACTTATAGGGCTTGTATTTGAAGCCCTCGGTCAATATAGGCCCTTCGGGCATGACGTCGAGGCAGCGCTCGATCAAGGAAATCGACTCGAAGAACTCCTCGGCGCGGATCACCGTCCGCGAGAGAACATCACAGCCATCCTTTGAAACCACATGCCAAGGGACCTTGTCATAGGCGCAGTAAGGATGAATGACACGAATATCCCGGGCAAAGCCGGAGCCGCGCAGGGTCGGCCCAACGGGGCTGAAGTCACGCGCCACCTGCGGCTCCAGGCGTCCAATATTCTGGGTACGTTGTAAGATATTAGGCGTTTCGAGCAGGATGCTGACGAGATCAGCAACTTCGGATTTCAATTCGCCAAGAACCTGGGAGATCAAGGTTCTTTGTTCCTTCAGGATATCGCGGCGCACACCGCCGATCAAATTAACGCCATAGGTCTTGCGGGAACCGGTCAGCATTTCAGCCATCTTCATAGCCTTTTCGCGGACACGGAAGAAATTCATGAAGCCGGTGTCGAAACCAACAAAGTGGCAGGCTAAGCCCAGATTCAGCAGGTGGCTGTGAAGACGTTCGACTTCGAGCAGGATGGTGCGGATGTACTGGGCACGGAGCGGTACATCAATTTCCAGGGCGCGCTCAATCGAAGAGCTATAGGCAACGTTGTGGGCATAGCCGCAGATACCGCAAATACGATCGGCCAGGAAAGTCACCTGGTCATAATTCATGCGGCTCTCCGCCAGTTTTTCCATGCCTCGGTGAACATAGAACAGCCGATAATCCGCGTCAATGATATGCTCGCCATCCACAAAAAGCCGGAAGTGTCCCGGCTCATCGGAGGTCATGTGCAATGGGCCGAGAGGCACCTGCACGATCCCTTCGCCCTCGACATTGAAGAACTCATAATTTTCATCTTCGACGACCGGCTCGGGACGATACCGATAATCCATCGTATCCTTGCGAAGCGGATACAAGCCATCGGGCCAATCATCGGGTAGGACCAGGCGGCGCTCATCCGGCATGCCGATGGGCTGGATGCCGAACATATCGCGGACTTCGCGCTCATACCAGATGGCGGCCGGAACCTTGGGCGTCACGGAAGGGAATTCGGGCTGATGAGGCGGGATCTGGGCGCGCACAGTCACATAGGCATTTTCGGGGGCTTGTGACCCATCCTTCGCGCCCTCGACTGATAGAACATAATAGATGGCGAATTGACCATTCAAGGGCCGTTCATCGTTAGCGGCCAGCGAGGCGAGCCAGCCGCCCTGCTCATAATAGAGCATCGCCACCACATCCGGCAGACTGTTGAGAGGAACCGTGACCGTCACCTGGTCCGGGGCCTGCCATGATTCGTCCAGAATCAAAGCGCCAAAGCGGGCGCGCAAAGCCGCGACGTATTTCGTGCCGACTTTCGGTTTTTCTTCCATCAATAATGTCATGTAAACTCTCCTTACTGGAAACCATCTATGGCAATAAACGCGCCAATGGCATCAAGAAATCCTTAATGCCGGTTATCACAACTTGCTGGCCGGGGTTGCCGGTCAGCACCAAACTGCTGGCTCCCTTCAACAGGGTCATTAAATCAGAAGGGATGAAGAGGCCAAGACCCACGATCAACACGACCAGAATCGCGCCGGGCAGCAGGGTGAGCCAATTGTTCTCACCGCGCGTCACGTTCTCCGGTTTCTCGCCGAACAGTGTGGACGCCATCAAACGGAAAAATGCAACGAAAACAACTGTTAATAACAGCAGGCACACAACCATGAGCCACGTATAGCCTGCCGCCAATCCGGCAGTGATGATCAAGAATTTGCTAACGAAGACATTAAACGGCGGGGTGCCAACCAGGGCCAGCGCCCCAATAATCATCAGGAAACCGGTACCCGGAAGCACTTGAAATATGCCCTTGATCTGATCCACACTGCGGGAGCGATATTTCATCTGAATGTTTCCGAAAGTACAAAACATAAGCGACTTGACCAAACTGTGGTTGATGGTTTGCAACAAGCCCGCCAGAATGCCGGCCGGGCCGCCCAACCCAAAAGCAATCAGGATCAAGCCAATATTTTCAATACTAGAATAGGCCAACAAACGCTTGATATCGCGCTGGGCGTACATGAAAAAGGTCGAAGCCACCACAGACAAGGTCCCGAAAATAAGAAAGAGTGTCTGAGTGAAAGACGAACCAACCACCAAATTCGTTATGATGGCAAAGCGGAAAATGACCAGCAAGGCGCAGGAGAGCAACACACCTGAAAGCATGGCGCTCACCGGGCTGGGCGCTTCGCTATGGGCATCCGGCAGCCAGGTATGCATTGGAAAAAGGCCGGCTTTTGTGCCAAAGCCAACCAGCACGAAGACAAAAGCAATCTTGAGCATGGCCGGATCAAGCCCCTGAACGTTTTTCACAATCTCCGTCCACAGTGCGGCATTGCCTCCAGAGGCCTGCATCACATTGAAGGCGTTCGAATAGACCAGCACCGTTCCATAGAGTCCGAAGGCCACCCCCGCCGTGCAGATGACCACATATTTCCAGGCAGCCTCCAGCGATTCACGATGGCCGTAGATGCCGACCAGAAAAGCCGAGCCAAGCGTGGTGGCTTCCACGGCGACCCACATCATGATGATGTTATTGGAAATGACCACGAGCAACATGGTAAGGATGAACAGGCTGAAGAGGCCGTAATAATTGCACAATTTGTCATTATCAAACTCGCCAGTCTTCAGCTCATGATCCGTGTACCCGATGGAATACAGGCCAACCAGAAAACCCACAACGGCAATGATCAGAAGGAAAACCGCACCGAGCGCATCCACATGCAGCCAGCTACCCAGGCCAAAAACCTGTCCGGAAACAAGCACAAACTGGATGGTCAAGAGGGATAACACTAAAACCGCTGTCACGCTGATCAAATGAGCCAATATAACAACGGCGCGGGTCAGCCTGCCGAACCAGCGGGCGACAAAGGCCAGTATGGAAAATACCAGTGGAATGAGCAAAAGCCAAAGCAAGTACGTGTTACCGGTCATTTGCCATCATCCTTTCAATGTTCTCAGATCTGATGTATCCAGAGTGTGCAGGGTCTTATAGATCTGATTTCCAAGTACGACCATGACAATCACCCCGAAGAGGGCATCCGTGGCTATGCCAATTTCCACCAGTTCCGGCGCACTGAATGCCAGAAGCGCCAAGGTCAGGTGCGAACCATTTTCCATCAAACAAAAGCCAAGCACCTGTTTAAAGAGATTACGCTGGGTGAGGATACATAGCTCGCCAAAGAAAAAATGAGCCATGGAAATGGCCAGGGCGGGCTTGAAAGGTTCAGCCGCCTGCAATTTAATTTGATTCACCACGAGAAAGGAAATTGCTATTGCAATCGCCGCCAAAACAAAGGAAAGCGTTAGACCAAGGGTGTTGCGCGGTTTTTCTGTGTCGCCCACACGCGAGAGCGCGCGGTAAAGAATCCAAGGCACAAGCAAAACCTTCATAACGAAAGCGCTGGCCGCCCAGAGATAAAGCTCCTGCGCGCCGGTTGCATAGGCCAATGCCACAAAAATACCGACCAGCACAAGGGATTGCAGGCCGTAGATGATCGCCGACCAACGCGGCTGTTTCACCTCGATGACCAACAACGAAGTCAAAATCAGCAAACCAGCCAGACTGTTGACCAAGGTTACACTGGACATTTCTTTCTCCTATACTTTAGCCCAGCCAGAGGGCGGCGAAATAGCCTGAGACCAGCGCCAGGAGGGCCAGCACGATTAACACAAATTGGATCTGCGGGGCGAGGGGGGTAGCGGCGGCGACTTCAGCAGAGGGTTCGCCGGGGACTGCGGAGCCAAAAATCCAGAAGAACCAGGCAAAACTTCCGACCGATTCAATCACAGCCAGCACCATAAGAACCAGAATGAGCGGCTGGGTCTTTGCGACTTCGAAGCCGCCAGTGAATATGCTGAACTTGCTGAAGAAGCCATTGAAAGGCGGCACACCGGTCACAGCCAGAGTGGCAACCAGAAAACAAATGCCCACCAGCGGCATTTTCGTCATGATCCCTTTCAGGGAAGGCAACATCTTCGTACCGGCCGAGTAACTGAGAGCGCCCGCCACCAGGAAGAACAAACTCTTGGCGAAGGAATTGTTGAAGATATGCGCTATGGCACCATTGAAGGCCATGTTCGAGCCGAAGATGGATACGGACAGGGCCAGGAAAACATACGATAATTGTGTAATGGTTGAATAAGCGAGCAGTCTCTTCAAATCCTTTTGAGGGAAATACATGATAAAGCCATACAGCATGGTAATCATGGCCATAATGGCTCCGACCATTCCCACCACCGTTGGCACGCTTCCCGCCGAAACCAGACAACGCGCAAAGATATAAACGCCCGCATTGACCATGGAAGCGGCATGCAAATAGGCACTGATCGGCGTGGGAGCCACCATGGCATCCGGCAGCCAGAAGTGAAAAGGCAACTGGGCGGATTTACCCCAGGCGGCAATCAGAATACAAATGAAGAGGATGATCTTGGCACTGGCGGTAATACCTGCAAATGCGGAAAGATTGAACGTACCGGTCAGGCCGAAAAAGATCACGGTAGCGATATATAAACCCAGCGAGGCCACCTGGGTCGTAATAATGGCTTTCATGGCCGATTTGCGCGCCTGGTCATCGTCATAGTAGCCGATCAGCCCCCAGGAACAAACGCCGGTCAATTCAAAGAAAACCAGCAAGCCAATCATGGTGGAGGAAAAGACCAAGCCAGCCATCGCACCGATGAAGACGAGCAGGAAGAAGTAATAACGCTTCTTGACTTCATGTTCCGGATGCTCACGGTTTCCCGCGCTCAAGTAACCAGCAGAATACACAACGATCAGGAAGCCAACCAGGGAGAAAGCGAGACCCACCAAGGTACTAATTTTGTCGATCGTGACACCGAAGACCCCGAAGCCAGCCACCGAAAATAAATCCACAGTATAGGCCACTTTTCCGGCCATTGCCCACTCGATCATAACAACCAGGGTAGCGAGGAAAGCCAGGAAAATCATCACCTGGCTAAAGACCTTGACCCAGCCGCGCGGGATGACCAGGATCAACACGCCGCCCAAAAACGGTATCAAGAAACTAGCGAGAACCAACGAGACCATGATTCGTTCCTTTTCGCCTAAACGTTCGCCAGATAAAAGACAAATGAAAGGATCGCCGCCGCCAAGGCAGTCCAAAACACGGCCGCGGCATTCATAAAGCGCGTGCGCGCCACGGCATTTTCAAGGATTCCAACCACAAAGTAGAATATGGCGACTTTCAGGAAGAAAGCGATGATCGCCAAAAGCCCAAGAAGAATCCATGAAAGTCCGGAGGGGTTCCCAACAACGCTCCCAAACGGAACGAAGACAGCCATAAACAAAGCAACTACGACAAGTTGTCTCAGGTAAATTCCCCATTTCATCAAAGCCAATGAAGGCCCGGAGAATTCCGTCAATGGACCTTCCTGAAGTTCCTGCTCCGCCTCCGCCAGGTCGAAGGGCAATTTGCTCATTTCAACATAAGAGGCGAAGGCGAAGGCTATCGTTCCCAACCAGACCGCGGTGGAATAAGGGATCGCCCCACTTACAACCTTGGTGCTGATCACGCCTAGATTGGTGGATGAGGCGAGCAAGGCGATCACGAATAGAACCAGCAACATCACCGGCTCGATCAGCGACGAAACCAATAATTCCCGCCTGGCACCGATCCCGCCGAACGTGCTGCCGGTCTCCATTCCAGACATCACGAAGAAAAAGCGCGAGAGGGCAAACAAGTAGATGACGAGGATCAGATCACCCACCCACCCGAATGGAGACTGAGTAGTAAAAACAGGGATGATCGTGGCCACCAGCAACATGGAAGCCATCATGATGTAAGGAGTGGCGCGGAAGACCCAGCCGGCCTGTTCCGAAACCACCTCCTGCCGTTTCATGAGTTTGGCAAGATCGCGATAATTCTGGAAGATGCTGGGACCGCGGCGGTTATGCATCTTAGCCCGAAGCACGCGAGAAAAGCCTGAGAACAGAGGCGCAACCAGCAGGAGGACAACCGCCTGCAATAAACCGATGAGGATCATAGCGACTGATATCATGGCGTTTTTCCTACCTAAATATCAAAATGAGAAGGATGGCAAGAGTGAGGATGATATAAAGGCAATACATCCGAATGTCACCCATTTGAAGCGCCTGAATTTGCTGGCCCAGATATTCCACGGCCCGTGTAGTTGGCCGCCGAATCCCGTTTTCGATGACAGGCTCCATGTGCGAGAAGGCATCGCGGGCGCGTCTTGACCACGAAGCTATCGCCTCCAACGGTTTTTTAGTCCCCGAACGCAGCCCATAAAGCGCGCTAAACGTGACAGCCACAGGCTGGTCAAAACTACTGGATGAGACCGACATCTGGCTGGTATAACCGTAGCCGCAGGCCCATGGGTCCTTGACGACACGCCGCCCCGCCTTGTATCCGTTATATACGGCAACCAAACCCACAGGGGCGACAAGCAGAGCCAACAGAAGAATTAATATAAACGGGGTAGATAAGAGACCCTGTCCCTGAACCACCGGATAGACCCAGGAAGCCTGCGCAACAGAAACCGCCGAAGTGTTAAGCAGTCCGGTTACTACATTGGAAAGACTGGGAACAACCCAGGGCGCACAGACCCCCAAGAGGATGCAGCCAGCCGCCAGGAAGATCATACCGGTCAACATGGTCCCGGGCACTTCGCTGGCCTGCTCGGCCATCTTCGAACGCGCGGGACCAGAAAAAGCACCACTATACGTTTTAACCGCAACCATGACCGCCAATGTTCCTGTCAGCGCCAAAACCATGGCACAGAGCGGCAACATGGCACGCATAACAATTTCCTGGCCGGCACCCCCGGTCAAAAAGGCCTGATAGGTAAACCATTCACTGACAAAGCCATTGAAGGGCGGGATGGCCGACATCGCCAATGCGCCAACCAGGAACGATAAGCCGGTCAGCGGCATGAGTTTTCCAAGCCCGCCCATCTCATTTAAATTGCGATTATGCAGGCGATAATCCAGTGAACCGGCGCCGAGGAACAATAACGATTTAAAGAAGGCATGATTGAGAGTATGGTAGAGCGCGGCGAGGAAACCCAGCAAAGCTACAACCGGTTGGCGGGTAGCCAAACCAATCATGCCCGTTCCAACCCCCAGCAGGATAATGCCGATGTTCTCAACGCTGGAATAGGCCAGAACACGCTTGATGTCATGCTCTGCCAGGGCAAATAATACACCGAGGACTGCCGAAAGATCACCAAACAAGAGCACTACGACCCCCCACCACAAGACCGAGGGTCCGAGGAAATCCACACAAACGCGCAGGATGCCATATATAGCGGTCTTGATCATGACACCAGATAGCAAGGCCGAAACATGGGAGGGAGCGGCAGGGTGCGCGCGCGGCAGCCAAATATGCAAGGGAACCACACCGGCCTTGGCGCCAAATCCGATAAAGCCAAGCAGGAAGACCAAGTCCCGCAATACGGGTGATAATTGCGCCTGACGAAAAGCAGAAAAATCAAAACTGCCGGTGCTCGAGTAAAAAATGAAGAAGGCTAGCATGATGAGGGCCGTGCCGGCATGGGCCACCAGCATATACAGGTAACCGGCCTGAACCGATTCCTTCTTCTGGCTCTCAAATATGACCAGGAAATAGGAAGCCAGGGTCATCATCTCCCAGAAAATCAGGAAATAAAAAGCATTGGCAACCGTCACCACCAGAAGCATCAAGGCGATAAAGAGGTTTGTGAAAAAGCCCAACAGGCCGAGGTTACGATCAGCATAATGGGCGAGGTACGAAATGGAGTAAATGCAAGCCGCCAGACTCACCACAGAGATGATGCCCACCATCAGGGCAGAGAGACCGTCCATCTGCACGGCAAAATTCCCAAAAGGAAGCTGGCCCGCCAGATAAAGGGGAGTCGGAACGGACACCAAGGCCTGGATGGCCGAGATCAAACCGATAATTGAAGCAATTGCCCCCAGCCACCCGGAGGCGATACGTGCGGCCTGCTTGGATCCGCTCAGGATGAGGGATAGGATGGAACCGAGAACAAATATGGATACAGAAAGGAGTAATAACTGAATGGCGTTCATGCAGTTTCCTCTTCCTTTGGGAGAACCGAGGTTTTGATCTGTTTGGCAAATGGGATCGAATCACCGGTCTCACCATCCACAAGGCTTAAAGCCTTATGAGGACAGGCAATCACACAGGCCGGGCCGTCTTTATTGAAGAAACATTTGTCGCATTTAATAGCCACCGTTTTCTGGCCGATACTCCAAGCCAGGATGGAGAGATGCTCCTGGTTATCCATTTCGCGCAAATACATCGGGTCAGATTGATAGGGGGTATTGAGATACAAATATTGACCCACATTGAACTCAAAATTCGGAACCGGTGTACCGCCAGGAATAATGGCCCCAAAAGGACACGCCAGCCCGCACATCTTACAACCAATGCACACGGTCTCATTCAATTGAACAGTATTGTCCTTATACCTGAGAGCCCTTACCGGGCAAACTGCAACACAGGCCGCATAATCACATTGGTGGCACTGCAGGGGCATCGTGCCATAAGGCGTGTGTGTGACGAGCAGGCGAGGATAGGCTTGAAGCCCCACCTTGCGATGGGTTTCCACGCAAGCCGCCTGACAGGCAAAGCATCCGATACAGCGTCTCGGATCAGCAACCACAAAACCGTTCATAAGATCTCCTGTTTACCTGTGGACACAGGTTGTAATCCGCTCTCTTCATTCATTGCAGTTGAACCCAGTGTGTGAATTTGTATAAACAAACAGTTGCACCGACTTCTTTGATAGCATTTGTGAATATATTCACTTAATTATTCTAATATATTGCCCCGAAAATGAGATGTGATAAATATCACACTTCATTGGAAACTTTGTCACTGAGGGGAAGGATGAATTATGAAGGATGAAGGAGGAAGGAGATTTGGGATTTTGGATTTATGATTTGAGAATGGGAAATCGGGATTCGTTATTCGTTATTCGGGAGTCGGGAGTGGGGAATGGGGAATGGTTGATGGATCATGGATCGTGGAGGAGGGGTTTTTCAGTGTTGGAGAACGAAGCTCACGCAAAGGCGCAAAGTGTGCAAAGGGAATGGGTAATAGGAAATCGTTATTCAGGAATCGGGATCGGGAAATGGTTGGACGAAATAAATTCCACCGTACCTGTCCCGGTATGGTATATTTGGCGTGCCAAACCAACGAAGGAGAGCCTTATCCATGCAAATTAATTACCAGGAGACCAGCAAAGACTTAATGATGCGCATCGGTGTTCACGAAAAATATGGGGCGCGCAACATTGACCAGTGGACCGTTGAGGTGCTCAAGCCCCAACCCGGCATGAAGATTTTGGATGTAGGCTGCGGGGCGGGCAAACAATGTTTTCTGTACAGCGATACCACCCAACGCAAAGCCGAAATTATCGGCGGCGATTTTTCCGACGAACTACTGGAAATGGCGCGCACAAAAAACGCAGAGCGCGGCGACAAGATCAAGTTCATGTTCCTGGATTTCAACAAACGCTTTGAGTTTGGCGACAATACATTCGACCTGGTTTCATCGGCGTTCGCCATCTATTATGCCGCCAACCTGGACTTTACCTTTGGCGAGGCGCAGCGTGTCATCAAACCCGGCGGGCGGCTCTTCGTCACCGGCCCCCTGCCCGAAAACAAGCAGATGTTCTATGACATCATCAAAGAGGCCACCCATAAACCGATCCCGCCCATGCCAGGCTCGTCGCGCTTCAAAGGCGAAATTTACAAAACCGTAGAAGGAAAATTTGCAAAAACAGAGTTGCTGACCTTCGAAAACCCCATCACCTTCCCTGCCGTCGAGCCGTTCATGGATTACACGAAGGCTTCGCTATCAGAAGACCGAAAGTTATGGACATCCATGTTCAACAGCCATGCCGAATACGAGACATTGATCCACGAGATCGAAAAGACCGCAACACTCTGGTTCAAGCGCGACGGCAAGCTGGTGATGACCAAAGTCGTCGGCGGGATTTTGGCGACGAAATAAATAAAAGGAGATCTCGTTGCAAGGAAAGCAATATCCAATGAACACTACAGGAGATTGCTTCGTCGCCTGGTTTCGATACGGTCGGGAAAAGCGCCCGCCCTACTCAACCACCGGCGGCTTCGCAATGACACCTAACAACTATGGATTTCTACAGTAAACGAGTCCTGTTCCTCGGTGCGCATCCCGATGATATCGAACTGGGATGCGGCGCCTTGATCCACCACATCGCGCACATGAGCGACGTGCTGTGTGTAACGCTATCGGACAATCAAAAGAACCCGCTATTAAAAAACGTGGTTAATGAACAATATAAAGCCATGGCGGTCCTGGGAATAAAAAAGGATAATGTCATCTTTGGAAAATTCACGACCCGCATCTTCCAGGAGGCGCGCCAGGAAATCCTGGAATATTTCCTAAAGCTGCGCAAAGACTTCGATCCTGAAATTATTTTTGTGCACAGCAAACAGGATGTCCACCAGGACCATAATACGATGACTGATGAATCCCTGCGTGCATTTCGAGGCATCACGCTGCTGGGTTTTGATGTGGTGCGATCCTCGTACGGTTTCTTTCCGCATTTCCTGGTGGAGGTCAGCAAGGAAGATGTTAATGCCAAGATCGAGGCGCTTTCACAATATGAAACGTACCGCGATCGGTATTATTTCAACAGCGAATTGACGCGTTCCATCATGGTGCGACACGGCGCGCTGGCGGAAGTACCGTTTGCGGAAGGGTTCGATATTTTGAGGATTGTCGGAAAGTTCGAGAAGTGTGAATAGAGATGGGGAATGGATCATGGTTAATGGTGGATGGCGGATGGCGAATGGTAAATAGTGGATGGTGGATGGCGGATGGCGAATGGTAAATAGTGAATGGTGAATAGTAAATGGTGAGTGGAGGCAGAATGGAATTCAAACACCTTTATGAGGAATTGACGAACAGCATGGAGATGATACGGACATTGCTGGCAGGCGTCACGCAGGAAGATGCGCGCGTAAAACCAAACGCTGAGTCATGGTCCATGCTGGAAGTGATGTGTCATCTTTACGATGAGGAGCTCGAGGACTTTCGCGAACATTTGGATTTCATCTTAAACCGGCAGAACGGCGAATGGCACTCAATAAATCCACAGGGTTGGGTGACAGAAAGAAAATACAATGAGCAGGATTTTGGCGCGATGAAGGAAAAGTTCTTCGAGGAGCGCAGGAAGTCACTGGAATGGCTGAGGGGATTGGAAAATACGGATTGGAATAAAACCTACACCTCCCCGATCGGGTCAATGTCCGCAGGCGAGATGTTCGCTTCGTGGACCGCGCATGATAATTTACACATCCGGCAACTGGTGGAATTACGAAGGCATAGAATCGAAAACATCACCAAGCCTTATGATATTTTATATGCGGGAGATTGGTAAATAAAAAAACTGCGGAGAAAGTTTCCGCATCTGTTGCGGCAAATATTGCATATAAAGTTAGCGTAAAAGAAAGTAATAGAAAACACAAGAAGGTATGGCGATAATTTACTGCAAGCCGCTAACGTCGAAAGATTGTAAGGAAGCGGGATCTATGTAGTCACCCATTCCAGTGGGATATTGCTGAATCACTGGTGTATATAGTCCAACTGATTGGTTTGGCGTCATCATCGCGGCAAGTGGATACGTAATAACTTTTATAAATTCTGACTTCTGTGTAAAAGGTTTACTATATGACACGATCCCAATCATTAAAACGGTTATCCTTACGCGTTGGGACAAATGTAGCATACAAAGATAGCGTCGAGTAAATCGAAATGAAACTCAAGAAGAATATATACTCTATTACGGATTCGTCAGCCCATTTACTTGGAAAGACGGTAAAGATAAACTGGTATCAATATAATCCCCAAAGCCCGATGGATAAACACTCGGAGGATTAGTATATAAACCTTTATCCTGATTTGGGTCCATAACTGTTGCTAAACCGTACAGCAACATTTTTATAAATTTTTGTTTGCTCAAATCTGCTAAATTCCCTTCATACGAAGTTTTTATGACAACATCGGTGTCATTAGCCGAAACTAACCAACGAAAATGCTTATTCAGATTTGTATCTATCATTTGAAAATATCCATCTGGCATTTGGTCATACGGCATTATATATACTCTATATTTACTATCGGTGGTTATTGTAAACGATTGAGGACCTGCCGGGGTTGTAAACGAGATTATTTTACCTGATTGGAGCAACGGAACATCACCTTTAGCGCCACTTCGAATCATATGTCCTAACTCGCGCATCTCAACTTTAACCAAAAACATGCCTGTAAAATTGTATCCACCTGATGTCAATTCGGGAGCCTGATTAATAGTTGGCTCAACAAAACCTTTTTCTGCTAAATAAAACACTTGCATCTGAAATGCATTCGGCACTACTCCAGATTCTTCCTGACTATTGATAAGATATGCACTACCATCCGGCACCACCCATGCGTTCACATCCGGCGAAAATAATTGCTTTTCTCCGTCTACAATCTGCATTTTCCACCCTGTCACCGGATCTATCGCTTCCGTCGGCGTTGGGGAGGATTCCGGCGTGGGGGTAACCGTCAGTGTGGGCGGTTCAGTTACTGGTGCGGCGGTCCGAGTAGCAGGCTGCGCAGTCAGTTGTTGGTAATAAAATGACGAAGGCGTCTGAGCGGCGGCATTTGATGCAGACGCACATCCAAATAAAATAATCGGGGCGATCATACAAACAAGCAGGCAAATGGTTTTATTCTTCATTGAGAACCATCCCATAATAAATTCAGGACAGGCGATTTACCTGTCCTGAATTATAAGTCTATTCGCTTCTTAAGACTTCCGAAGTCTCGCCCCTATGGGGTGCTTCGCGAAGACTTCGGAAGTCTTGTATTCATTCTTTGGGAACTCCAAGCTGTATCATGCCATCCACTACTCGAACAGGATAGGCTGGAATATCCACCACCGCAGGCATGTGGGTGACCTTGCCGGTGCGGACATCAAACTGCGCACCGTGGCGGGGACAAGTGATGTTGTAGCCTTCCAGGTCGCCCTCACCCACCGGCCCTTCATCGTGCGAGCAAACGTCACCAATTGAAAAGTATTGTCCGGCGATATTGAAGATCACAATCGGTTTGCCCTCGATCTCAATAAACATGCGCTCGCCGCTCGGCAGGTCACTGGCAGGCGCGATTTCAAGGTATTCGATTTTGGATTCATCCATTTGAGCGTAATTGTACATAGATTTAACCCTCACCCTAGCCCTCTCCCAAGCGGAGAGGGAACATAGTTATTCCACCAACGAATCGCTAGCTTCGCCCAGACCGTAGACGCCAGCCTTCAAGACCTTCAACGAAAGCAAGGCACATTTCAGGCGGACGGGGCCAAGATCAATGCCCAGTAGATCAAGGATATGCTGTCTGTTCAAGGCTTTGACATCATCCAGCGATTTTCCGAGAACGGACTCGAGCAACAGGTCGGCTGAAGCCTGGGAGATGGCGCAACCATGGCCATCGAAGCGAGCCTCGGCAATTTTGCCATCCTTATCCACACGCAGGTCAATTTGGATGTGATCGCCACAGAGGGGGTTGTTATCCGCAAATGAAATATCGTGCGGGTCGAGATGACCGCGATAGGATGGGTTTTTATAGTGTTCGATGATGACTTCGCGATAGAGGTCGTCCATGTGTTCTCCAGTGTCACGTATCAAGTGTCAGGCTCGCCAAAAACATCGTGACACATGACACCTGGTACATGATACTCTTTTTATCCAAATACCTTCTTGACCTTGTAAATGCCTTCCACAAGTTTATCCACTTCATCCCGGGTTGAATAGAGATAGAAGCTGGCGCGGGTGGTGGCCGTGATGCCAAATTTCTCATGCAGGGGCTGGGCACAATGATGTCCGGCGCGCACGGCGATGCCATCACGATCCAAAATCTGGGCCACATCGTGTGGATGAACGCCATCGAAAGTAAAGGAAGCCACGCCGCCTTTTTTATCAGCCGAGGGACCGAAGACTTTCAGGCCGGGGATTTCCTCCAGGCGTTCCAAGGCATACTCAATTATTTCATGCTCATGAGCGGAAATCTGATCCATGCCAATGGAAGTCAGGTAATCCACAGCCGCGCCAAAACCTACTGATTCGGCGATGGCCGGAGTCCCGGCTTCGAATTTGGAGGGTATCGTGGTGGGACGGAAGGAACGAAGTTTAACTTCCTTGATCATGTCGCCACCGCCGAGGAAGGGAGGCATGGATTCAAGCAGGGCAGTCTTTCCATACAAGGCACCGACCCCGGTTGGCCCGCACATCTTATGGGCAGAAAAAGCCATGAAGTCCACATCCAGTTTCTGCACGTCCACATTCAGGTGCGGGACGGATTGAGCGCCATCGAGAACGGTCACTGCGCCGGCCTGGTGTGCGAGGCGGATAATCTCTTCCGCCGGGTTGATGGTACCGAGCACGTTGGACATGTGCGCAAACGAGACCAGCTTCGGCCCCTGGGAAAGGAGCGAACGATAGACGTCGAGGTCAAGCAGACCATCGCCGGTAACCGGAATGAACTCAAGACGAACACCACGTTCCGCCGCAAGCATATGCCAGGGAACGAGATTGCTGTGATGTTCCATCTCGGTCAGGATGACCAGATCGCCTGCTTTGAGATTCGCACGCGCCCAGGTATACGCCACCAGATTGATGGATTCGGTGGTGTTGCGAGTGTAAATGACCTGGTGAGCCGAAGGCGCGTTGATAAACTTTGCGATCCTGACACGCGCCTGCTCGTACATGGCAGTCGCTTCTTCGGCGAGCACATGCACGCCGCGATGGATATTGGCATTGGAAAGGCGATAAAAGGCGTTCATCGCCTCGATCACCGATTCCGGCTTCTGCGAGGTCGCCGTCGAATCAAGATATACCAACTTGACACCGGGGTGAACTTCGCGGTCAAGGATCGGGAAATCTTTGCGGATTTGCTGAACGTTAAAGGACATAGGAAGATAGATAATTCGATATTAGAGATTAGAGATAAGAGATTAGAGATTAGAGATTGGCATAGTAATGATCCGTAATCGGGTTAAAAGTCGAGCAGTTCCTTCCGAGCGCCGTGTTTTGAAGTGATCGATTCTCGGATTTGATCGGAGGTCCACGGAAACCACAAGATGCGATCCGGCACCATCCAGCCATCGGTAAGAAAAACGTTCGAACGGAATTGAACCGCCACCAATTTATTATCCACCTGTACGACTATGCCCTTGACCCAGCCGCGCACACGTTCACCGACCTTCTCGTGATCACAAAAAACTTCGACGGTGTCGCCGACTTGAAATTCATGCTTGACTGCAGGCGCGTTCATATAGGTGAATTGCGGCGGGGTATTGCGAAGGATGCGGCGTTCCGCGGAAGTCAGAGGCGTGTACGAAGGTTTGACTTTAACCTTGGTTTTTGATTTCGCAACCGGCTTTGCAGGCGGTTTTAGTCTCGCGACCGGAAGCGAGACCGGCAACGAAGGAATCACGGCGGCCACAACCACCGGTTTTGCGGCAGGATTCACCGCAGGCTTTAGAACTGCCCTGGCGGCCGGCTTCCTAACCCCAGGCTTTGCAACCGTCGTCGCAACCTTTCTTCGGACAACAGGTTTTACAACTTTTTTCGCCTTGATGCTCCTTGAAGCTTTGCTTACTTTCGCCCTGGCGTTCGTCTTCGATTTTGTTTTTGTAGCCATCGTTCAACCCATTTTCTCCAAAATTGCCAGATGGAATCTTTCCCTCACACCCTCAAACGGGATGCGCTGCATGATCGGATCGAAGAAACCTTCGACCACGACCCGTTCCGCGTCCTGCTGTGGTATCCCGCGCGACTTGAGATAGAAGATCGGTTCCTCCTCCAACTTCCCAACCGTGGCACCATGCGTACAGCGGACATCATCGGCCAGAATTTCGAGGCCGGGTATCGAATCCGCGCGTGAGCCCTCATCGAGAACGATGTTACGGTTGGCCTGATAGCCGTCGGTTTTCTCGGCACCTTTGGCAACATAGATCATGCCCTGCCAAACAGAGCGGCTTTTCCCCTTCAACGCGCCTTTGAACAACAAATCACTGGTGGTATGCGGCGCAAGATGGTTCTGCTGGGTATCATGATCGAGGTGCTGACTACCGTCGGTAAAATAGAAACCGGACATGCGTCCCGTTGCACCTTCACCCGCCAGATCCAACTCAGAGAAGTTCTTGGTCAACTTCGAACCGATGGCACCAAAGATCCAATCCAGATTGCCATCGCGTTCGACGCGAATACGCTCATGACTGAAATTCCAGACGTGCTTGCCCCAGGACTGCAATTCGACGAATTTAAGGCTGGCACCTGCCATGACCTTGATCTCAACAATGCCGGCATGAAGGGCATCGCCCAATTCAGTCGGCGAGGCGGATTCATGCACATAGGTTGCACTGGCACCTTCGTCCAGAAGGATGAGCAAATGCGAGATGTGAGCCAAGTACCCACCGGGTCCCCAAAGAATGCTGTGAAAGGGCTGATCCACTTTCACATGCTTCGGAACATAAAGGAGAACGCCATTCTGCGAAAATGCGCCTGCCAAGGCTGCGAACTTACCCTCTTCGACATTGACCGTTTGGCCGAGAATCCTGGCGACGATCTCAGGATGCTTCTCCTGCGCAGTCTTGAAATCGGTGAAGATTATGCCCTGTTGTGCGAGCGAAGGATCCAAATCAATCTTCGAGCCGCCGGGGAATAAAACAATCTGTCCGCCATGCTGATCGGCAACGAGCGGCTTGAGCAACTCGTCCGGCAGGGATGGAAGGTTATCAGCCGTGGAGGCAAGTTTAAATGAGTCAAGAGGAATGGCGTGAATATCCGTACGACGCCAGGCTTCAAGAGTGACATCGGGGAGAGCCTGGCGCTTGAAGGCCTCCCAGGCATGGGCGCGGTAATCCGCGATAAACCCGCTCGCGGCAGGGATATCGGCCTGGGTGAAGCTGAAATCCTTAACAGCGGATTCGGCGCGGTGGGTTTTGGTTATGACAACTTTTGGTTTTTCCTGCATGTTCCAGTCCATTACAGACCCTAAGGGTTTTAGAAACCCTTAGGGTCTTGTTTAATTATCCTATTGATCCTTCCATTTGCAATTGAATCAGGCGGTTCATTTCGACCGCGTATTCCATCGGCAATTCCTTGACCAGCGGCTCGATGAAGCCGGAGACCACCATGGTAGTGGCTTCCTCCTCGCTGAGACCGCGCGACTTCAAATAGAAAAGCTGTTCCTCGCCGACTTTGCTGACCGAGGCTTCGTGACCAATGGTCACATCGTCTTCATCAATCTCGATGGTTGGATAGGTATCAGACCGCGATTGCGGATCAAGAAGAAGTGCATCGCAAACCGTATTGGAGCGGACGCCCTTCGCACCTCTGTAGACCTTGAGCAATCCACGGAATGAAGCGCGTCCGCCCCCCTTGCTGATGGATTTGGAAGTCACCTTGCTGGTCGTATTGGGCGCGAAATGGTACATCTTGCCGCCCGCATCCTGCGTCTGGCCAGGCCCGGCGAATGCCAGCGACAGCATTTCACCGCGCGCGCCGGGTTCCATCAAATAACACGACGGGTATTTCATGGTGACTTTCGAGCCGAGGTTGGCATCCACCCATTCGTGCGAGCCATTCTCATATACTTTGGCGCGCTGGGTCACAAGATTATAAACATTTGTTGACCAGTTTTGAATGGTGGAATAGCGTGAGCGTGCGCCCTTCTTGACAATGATCTCGATCACACCGGAGTGGAATGAGTCGGTCGTATATTGGGGAGCAGTGCAGCCCTCCACATAGTGTACGGACGCGCCCTCATCCACGATGATCATCGTGCGTTCGAATTGACCCACGTTGGCGGTGTTGAGGCGGAAGTAAGCCTGCAAGGGCAAATCCACGGTCACGCCCTTCGGCACGTAGACGAACGAGCCACCCGACCAAACCGCAGAGTTCAAGGCAGCGAATTTATTATCTTCAATGGGAATGACGGTGCCGAAATATTCGCGAAAAAGATCCGGATATTTCTTCAAGCCATCTTCAATCGAAACGAAGATCACACCCTTTTTTTCGAGATGCTCCTGGATGGAGTGATAAACCATCTCGGATTCGTATTGCGCGCCGAGACCCGCCAGGAACTTGCGCTCCGCTTCAGGAACGCCGAGCTTATCGAAGGTGCGCTTGATATCGTCGGGAACATCGTCCCACGATTTTTCGCTTTTCTCCATCGGCTTGACGTAGTAGAAAATATTCTGCAAATCCAACGCAGAAAGATCAGGACCCCAACCCGGCATGGGACGCTTGAGGAAATGATCGAGCGCCTTTAAGCGGAAATCGAGCATCCATTGCGGCTCAGCTTTCATGCGCGAGATATTTTCCACAACTTCGCGGCTTAATCCCCTCCCGGATTTGAACGCGTAATTATCATCACGGTCGTGGAAACCGTATTTGTATTCGCCGATCCCTTCAAGGATCTTTTCGTCTTGTTGTTGTTTACTCATAAGATACTCCTAAGTTGAGGAGATTGCTTCGTCGCCGCTTGGTTTCGACACGCTCGCTGTGCCCGCTACTCAACCAGCGCGGCTCCTCGCAATGACATGTTAAGCCGTTTCTTCGGATTTCTCACGGATCCAATCGTAGCCGTGCTCTTCGAGGGAAAGCGCCAGATCGGGTCCACCCGATTCGACGATGCGGCCACCCATCATCACATGGACGAAGTGGGGTTTGATATAATTCAGCAAGCGTTGATAGTGCGTGATGACCAGCATCCCGAGATTCGGGCCGGTGAGAGCGTTGACGCCTTCTGAGACTACACGCAAGGCATCAATGTCGAGGCCTGAATCGGTCTCATCCAAAATAGCCATCTCGGGCTTGAGAGTTGCCATTTGCAAAATCTCAGCCCGCTTCTTTTCCCCGCCCGAAAAGCCATCGTTGAGATAACGTCCCGCAAAGGCGTTGTCCATCTTTAGCAAATCCATCTGCTCTTTGAGCATTTTGCGGAATTCAGGAATGGGAATGCCTTTATCTGTTTTATTGACCGCGCGGCGGCGGGCATTCAAGGCGGTACGAAGGAAGTTCGCAACCGTAACGCCGGGAATTGCGACCGGATATTGAAATGCAAGAAATATTCCCAGGCGCGAACGTTCGTCCGGTTCGAGTTCCAGGATGTTTTGATCTTTGAAAAGAACTTCACCTTTTGTAACCTTGTAATTGGGATGACCCATCAACGTATAAGCCAGCGTGGATTTGCCGGTGCCATTGGGGCCCATAATGGCGTGGATTTCACCCTGTTTAACCGTCAGATTAACGCCTTGAAGGATTTCCTTATCGGCAATGCTAACGTGCAGGTTCTTGATTTCGAGTTGCGACATGCGGAGTTTGCTCCCTGTGTGAAGTAAAGCGTTTTATGCTTGAAAAGACAGGAAAACCGGGGCTGGCGACCGGAAACGTATGAAAAGGACGGTAAAAAACGGTCTACACAGCCTAAAGTCTGCCGTACAATTCGGCGGGATTATAGCAGGGTTGGAGGGAAAAGTCAATATTTATGATATTTTTCTAGTATATTCGAAGCGTCAAACCGGTGCATTCTTACGAGGAAAGTGCGTATAATTCCGCCAAGACAAGGAAGATTTTTGCATAAAAAAGCTAATATTGCTCCCGGCGATCACACATCCATCCAGAAGGATAAATTTATGCGTAAGCGAAGGTTGGTCATCTTTATTGCAACAAGTATCTTAATGCTGGGTCTGGTGTTCTTTGGGAGAGTTAGCCCATTCGTACAATCCAGTCTCTTGAATCGGAACAGCTTTACGACTCCGAGCACATACGATCCTTCGTACTACGGCTTGCCCCCCACCATTGCTGGATACAAAACCTTTGCAGTGCTGACTTCCGACAATACGGCTTGTATGATGCCCGGCGAAAAACGGCTGGTCGTGCAAGCCTCACAAGCGACCGTGCAAGGCTTTCTTAGCGAGGGCGACTATACTGCCATTCAAAATGACTTACAGCAGCACGGCTTTGGCGATTTTGCCCAGGGCAACATGGAAATCGTCGGCCCCGGCACCACGCTTGACCAGTTCCTCAGCGAGAACGAAAAGTGGAATAAAGCCGGTAAAGAATATGGGTGTGTGACCTCAGCACCCGCCTCAACATTTCCGAACCCATAGATTCCAAGAGAACCATATCGTTGAGGTTTTTGGGTGTTGTATAATGCAATCAATCAAGGAGATAATATATGAGCACCACCTTTGCCATGTGGCGCAAAACGCTTTCACAACTTATCAAAATGGATGACAAGAAAGAGTGGGACGCGCTGGATGTCCTATCCAAGTGGTTCATCGCCACGCGTTCGGCGGTCGGAACGATCACGCTTTACTCAGGGCTGATCGGCGGGCTGCTGGCCTGGCAATATTTACACGCCAAGGGCCAACCGTTTACCTTTTCATTCTTCTTCACGTGGTTCATTCTGACACTGGGCCTGTTCATCGCGCACGGCTCGAACAATCTCATCAATGATTACACCGATTTCAGCCGGGGCATTGACAAAGACAATTATTTCCGCACACAATACGGAGTCCATCCGCTGGCACAGGGTTTCTGGGATAAACGTACGCACCTGATCTGGTTCGGAGTCAGCGGGTTTCTCGCGGTGCTATCCGGCATCTATGCAATGTTCTATACACACTTCTCGCCGATTGTAGTTGGGTTGTTCGTGTTAGGCGCTTTGATCCTGTTGTTCTATACCTACCCATTGAAATACGTCGGCATCGGCGAACTATCCATCTTCATAATATGGGGACCGCTGATGATCGGCGGCGTATTCTTTGTGTTAACCGGTTACTGGAGTTGGGATGTCATCCTGGCAAGCATTCCGGTCGGCTTGAATGTGGTGACGATCAATCTCGGCAAACACACCGATAAGCGCAAAGAAGATTTGGGTAAAGGCGTGAGGACCCTGCCGGTGCTGGTCGGCGAGACGGCCGCGCGCATTATCACGATGGCGGCAATCCTGCTTTCATATCTCATTACCATCTATTTAATCTTCGTGGCGCATTTCTTCACACCCGCCCTGTTACTGATCCTGATAGCAACACCCGCGGCAAGGACGGCGGTACAACGCATGATGAAGCCTCGTCCCGATGGGCCACCGGCCGGTTATCCGATCTGGCCGCGCTGGTTCTCGACGGTGTGCTTTGTCCATAACCGGGTATTCAGCAATTACTTTGTTTTGGGTTTGATCATTGATACGGTAATCAGAACCTTCGGATGGTTCAACGCTTACTTCCCGCCTTTCTGGCATTAGACAAATATTCGGTAAAGACGTTGCCTGAGAGACGTTGCGTGCAACGTCTCTACCACGTCAATACCAAATATTTATGATAATTATCTATTATATTGACAAACTACGGGGAGATGGTTATACTGCTGCCCTATGAAAAGCACGCGAGATCGAATTCTGGAAACGCTGCACCGCCAGCCCAAGCGCACCATCCACGAACTGGCGGATGCGGTTGGGATCAATCCCATTTCCGTCCGGCACCACCTGACGAATTTGCAGATGGAAGGATTGGTCGCGGCAGACGAAGAACGTCACGGTGTGGGACGCCCACGCCTTGTTTATTTTTTGACCGAGGAGGGGCTGGAAAATTTTCCAACGCGCTACCTGCGCCTGACCACCCGTCTGCTGGCCCAGATGAAAGAAACAATGCCTGAACCGGTGGTCCGTAACTTGTTCAACCAGATCGCTGAGGACCTGGCCAAGGATTACGAGGGCCAAGTGAGGGGCTTGAGCATGGAAGAACGGTTGGACTTCGTCAAGACCATGCTGGCAGAGGAAGGCTTTACCGTTGAATGGGAAAAGAAGGGCAAGCAATATGAAATCCGTGAAATTTCATGCCCGTATTACCAGATCGGCATCAGCCATCCCGAGGTCTGCACCGTGGATCAAACCCTGATCTCAAGAATGCTGGCAGTGCCGGCCGAGAAAGTTCAATGCATCTTGAACGGCGGGACATTCTGCACGTATGTGGTTAATGCGGGAAGGACCGCAAGCCGATAATCCATAAACTTACAAAGGTATTTTGAATGACCGAAGAACAAACTGTCAATCCCATCCGATGGACGATCCATGACACGAATCCGGAATTTGTGGAACCATTACGGGCTAAATTGTCCGAAGTGATGGACCCGGAAATTGGAATGAGCATCATCCAACTGGGGCTTGTCCGTGATATGAGCATCGAAAACGGAATTGCCCATATGAAAATGATATTGACCACGCCTTTCTGTCCCTACGGCCCGGCATTGATCGAGATGACGCGGCAGAAAGCCGTTGAGGCGTTGAATAAACCGATCACCATCGAGATGATACCCGATATGTGGGATTTTTCGATGATGGAAGACCCGTCGGCATTGGATTGGGGCTTATACGCATAGCAAAAAGTCTGACAAGTCTTAAAAGTCTGACAGGTCTTAAAAGTCGAAAAGGTCTTACAAGTCTAAAAAGTCTAACACGTCTAAAAAGTCCAACAGGTCAAAATGGCTGGAAGTTACAGGGGATTATTGCGCGGAGAACGCTCAGGATGGCGTAGTAGATGAAGAAGGAAAGATGATATAGTTATACTGAGTTCCCAATGACACGGAGAAAACATGCCTAAAACTCAGAGTCGCGCGGTGATGATCTGGATCTTCACGTTCACAGCCTTCGCGGCGTTCCTGGTTGTATACGGAGGATTTGTGCGCCTGACGCGTTCGGGGCTTTCGATCACGCAATGGAACCCGGTCAGCGGAGCGGTCCCACCTCTCACCCAGCAAGCCTGGCAGGCGGAATTCGCCCAGTACCAGCAAACACCAGAATTCCAACAAATCAATACCCACATGACCCTCGATCAGTACAAGACCATCTTCGTGATCGAGTGGTTCCACCGTTTGATGGCGCGCATCGCCGGGTTTGTTTTTGCCATTCCCTTCCTTGTATTCGTTTTCAAGAAAACCATCCCATGGAAGGAAGTCGGTCTGTATGTCATCCTTGGGTTTCTTTTCCTGGCGCAAGCCATCCTCGGATGGTACATGGTCGCATCCGGCCTGGAGGACCAGCCATCAGTCAGCCATTATCTATTGACCAGTCACCTGCTCATGGCTTTAACTCTGATCGGCATCTCGCTATGGACAGCCTTCGGCCACATGTACGGATTCGCGAACTCATCTCCAAAAACCAAGTGGTCTTTATCCAGCAAACTCACATTGACCGGTCTTATCGTCCTGCTGATCCAAATTTCCTACGGCGGCTTCACGTCGGGGCTTAAGGCCGGTTACGTTTCCAACACATGGCCTCTGATGCTCGGCCAACTCATTCCAAGCGGATTATTGAGTCAAATCCAACCTCCGCTGATGAACCTGATCGCAGCACCGCTGACGGTGGTGTTCATTCACCGCTGGTTTGCATTCATCGGTCTGATCACTGCAATCATTTGTTATTGGCTGATCCAAAGACAAAAGATCGCCAACGACATTAAATTCGCACTCAACTTGCTATTGACTTTGGCTCTCCTTCAAATTACGCTGGGGATCCTGGTCATACTTTCAAACGTACAAATAGCCATCGCACTAATCCATCAGGCTAATGCCCTGTTGCTCTTCTCGGCAACGATATTTCTATTGAACAGACTGCGGGCGGCGGATAAAGCTGAAGAAAGATTTTAGGAAAGGTTGGCATAAAACTGTCGAAGGATGTTCGAGCGAATCGACGAACAGGAAAAGTACAGGCAGGCTAGGGTTAGCCTCCCCAAAAAAGGTAAAGTCGCTATCAATCCATACCAAGCTTATATCAAATATCTCAGGGAAGAGAAAAACACCGATCAAAAGCAAGTTTGCCATTGACTTTTAATTCAGTCTCCTTGAAGGGTTTCTTCCATGATGTCCTCATTCCGTGCCTTGCGCCAACGTCCATTTGCGCTCCTATGGAGCGGGCAAACCATATCAAGTCTTGGGGATCGTTTCTATCAGGTGGCGTTGGCGTGGTGGGTATTGGAAAAAACCGGTTCGGCGCTGGTGATGGGCACGGTTTTGATTTGCTCAGATGTTCCGATGTTGGTGCTCCTACTGCTCGGCGGCGCCCTGGTGGATCGCTGGCCGCGCCTGCCGTTAATGATGCTATCCGACCTTGTGCGCGGCCTGGCAGTCGGTTTGATGGCAGGTCTAGCCTTTGCCAATTTATTACAAGTCTGGCATATTTATGTCATCAGCCTGATCTTTGGCACGGTGGATGCCTTTTTTCAACCTGCTTACCGTGCGTCGGTTCCAGAAATCGTGGCGATTGATCATTTGCCCAGCGCCAATTCATTAACCAGCTTGAGCGGAGAAATCAGCGGCATCATCGGCCCGGCAATGGGCGCGGGAATGGTCGCATTGGGCGGCACTCCATCTGCGTTTGCGCTGGATGCACTCTCGTTTTTCGTTTCGGTCGCATGTCTGCTGCCCATACTAAGACTATCCGTAGCCGCCCGGGTGGAAGGACCAGGCGAGAGCATACTTCGAGATGTGCGCGCCGGGCTGGGAACTGTATTTGGGACGCCCTGGCTGTGGGTCACGATTGCCGTAGCCGGGATTTCCAACATCACTTATGCCGGCCCGATGGGAGTCGCCCTTCCGTTCTTGATTAAAGACCACCTGCACGCGCAAGTCGGTGTGCTGGGATTCTTTTATACATGCATGTCCCTGGGTGCGGTGCTTACTGCATTCTGGCTGGGGCGATATACGCGCATCCGAAAACGAGGCCTCAAACTCTACGGTGTCTGGATGTTGATAGGGATCATGGTTATGCTCATAGGGCTGCCCATTTCGATCCCGGGTGTGCTGGCAGCTGCGTTCGTTATCGGAGGAGCCAATACTGCCCTCGGGTTGATCTGGGTTAATACACTTCAGGAACAGATCCCGCGTGAGCTGCAGGGGCGCGTCTCCAGTGTGGATTTTCTGGGTTCCTCGGTTTTGGCGCCGGTGGGATATGCTGTCGGTGGATGGGCAACCGAGTTACTTGGCCCGGCGTTGATTTTCATTGTTGGAGGCATCCTCCAGACCGGGCTCATCGGCTTGGGTCTGCTTCACCCGAAAGTCAGGGCGCTTGATTAAGATACCATTGCTTCACCGAACCCTGAAGAACACACCGAAAAACGCAGTGCAGGCAGGGCAAGCGAACGCAGTGCAGGCGCTTCGCCCGCAATGACAGGGCGGCGAAAAGGTTACTGAAGCATGACATTCATCCCGCGTCGATTTCACAAGTCGCGGGTTTCATATACAAATACCATTCAACACGGGAGAGACCGGCATGAGTCAATACTTTGCATGGGATTACACGGGAGCACCATTCCAACTTTTCGGCCCGGCACACATCGCCGCGCTGCTGGCCCTGGTCCTGATCGGCTACGGATTAATGCAATTCAAAAAAACCGATGAGGCGACACGCAGGAAAGTCGGCATCGCGTTGGGCGTTTTTCTGTGGGTCAACGAGTCAGCGTGGCATTTGTGGAACATCTATTGGGGTCATTGGAACATTCAGACCCTGCTTCCGCTGAACGCGTGCAGCCTTTTGATATGGTTGTGCGGGTTCATGTTCATCTTCAAGAACCACACGATCTATGAATTCGCCTATTTCATGGGCATGGGCGGAGCCATCCAATACCTTTTGACGCCCGACCTGGGAATTTACGGTTTCCCCCACTTCCGTTACTGGCAGACCTTCCTGGCACACGGATTATTGTTCATTGCGCCGATTTATATGACCGTAGTCATAGGCTTCAGGCCGACATGGAAATCCATGCTGAGAGTCTTCATCGGGTCGAACATCTACATGGGAATCATTTTTGTAATCAACATGTGGATCGGGAGCGACTACCTGTTTGTGAATGGCAAACCGACCACGGCCAGCATCATGGACATGCTGCCGCCATGGCCGTATTACATCATCTATCTCGAAGTGCTCGGCATCCTGACCTTCCTCATACTTTACATCCCCTTCATCATCAAGGACTGGAGGGAACGGAAGGTGGCTGAGAGCGCGTGAGGGGATGGTAATTGGTAAATTGTTATTGGTAATTGGAGATCGGTGAGGCTGATTCGTGAGTCATAACGTAAAATGCAATACGTTGCAGAAAATGGCAAAATGAGATGATTCGGCCATGAGCCAATATTTTTCTCTCAATTACAGCGGCCCCGCTTTCCAATTATTCGGACCGGCGCACATTGCTGCACTCCTGTGTATCGCCGCCATCTGCCTTTTTCTCGCCCGGTTCAAAAATTCCGGCGAGAAGACAAAGCGCACCATCCGCTGGACGCTGGCAATCATTCTATGGGCAGCGGAGGCAAGCTGGCATATTTGGGCCGTCTATTGGGGATACTGGAGCCCGCAGTTCATGCTGCCGCTGAACGTGTGCAGTGTGCTCATCTGGCTCTCGGGCTTCATGCTTATTTTCAGGAATTTTCAAATTTATGAGTTCGCTTATTTCCTGGGCATCAGCGCCTGCCTCAATTACTTGTTGACACCCGACCTGGGTATCTATGGCTTTCCGCATTACCGCTTCATACAAATATTCATCTCACACGGCTTTGTGATCATCGCGGCGATCTACATGACCACGGTCGAAGGCTTCCGCCCCATGTGGAAATCCTTTTGGAGGGTCCTGGCGGGTACAAATGTCTACATGCTGATCATTTACTTCATCAACACGAAACTGGGTTCCAATTACCTTCTACTCAATGTAAAACCCGGTTCTCCAACCGTTCTTGATTTCATGCCCCCATGGCCCTATTACATCCTCTTCCTGGAGTTGATGGGGATAGCCTGTTTCCTGCTGCTCTACTTGCCGTTTATCATCAAGGATTGGAGGATGAAAAGATATTCGGGAGCATCCAAATCAGAGTAGATCGAATGTTATTGCAACCGCTGATTACTACAGAAGATTGCTTCGGCAACACTGAAGAACGCAGTGCAGGCGAACACCTCGCAATGACATTATGTGAACAGGAGATTGCTTCGGCGTTCGCTACGCTCAGCCTCGCAACGACATGGGCTATATATATTTTCAGCCTGTCTTTCGCACCTGCTTAGCGAGCAGGTTGGCAATGCCTTTAAATTCAAGCCACCATTGCTCCTTTGGACGCTGGTACTCGGAGTCGATCATACGGTCGAAGTCACGCATATCATGGAAACGAATCTGTCCATTTTCCATACCAATGAAGGCGCTGCCGAATTCATTTTTCTCGCATTGGCCAAGCAGGTATTCGAGGCACATGCGTGAGAGCTGTGTGGCCTGGATGCGGTCGAAGGGAGACGGATCGCCGCCCTGCTGCAAATGTCCCAGAATAGCGGGACGAACATCGAAAACATCCTGCCCTTCCTCTTCAAATAACGAACAGATGAAATTCGTCGTGTAAACCGGGTTGGCATATTCGTTGCGGATCATCAATCCGAGCCGTTTGCCGGACTGGAAGCCACTCAATAGATTTTCCACATCCTTCTGCAAGTCGCGCAGTTTAATACCCTCTTCATGGAGGTAAACACGTTCCGCACCGGTGGCCATGGCGCCCATCAAGGCCAGATAACCGCAATAATGCCCCATCACTTCCACCACGAAACAGCGCCGCGTGGCCCCAGCCGATTGCTTGATCTTGTCAACCGCCTCCACGATGCTGTTCAGGGCCGTATCCGCGCCGATGCTGAACTCAGAACCGGGAAGGTTGTTGTTAATGGTAGCCGGCAGACATACCATCGGGATATTAAAGGAGGGGAAATTCGGGCGATTCGTCAGCATATTGAAAGAAGCCTCATAAGCATTCCAACCTCCAATCATCAGGAGCGCATCAATGTGATGATCC
>Ga0182027_10000159_pt1 | contig 108113 bp, 79 predicted proteins | sample 712E1DmetaG_FD_121300 | JGI IMG/M metagenome (GOLD analysis project Ga0182027, IMG submission 121300) | Permafrost microbial communities from Stordalen Mire, Sweden - 712E1D metaG (Illumina Assembly) | ecosystem: Environmental > Terrestrial > Soil > Wetlands > Permafrost | place: Sweden...
ACGGCTGTTTCGCAGATCCGGCTGCGCTCTCTCGCCGCCGGCCCGCAAAGAGAACCATCGTGGCCTTGCCGCACACCTCGTCACCGCTCGCGATTTTTCAGTAGTTCTGCCACGGGCTGCTAAATAAAGAAATATTGCGCTAATGCCAACTGCAAAGGTCCATCCCCAATAGCCGCCGACATTGAAGAGCCAGTCGTGCACGAGAAAGAGTTGGCCGATGCTGATATGCGCCCAAAAATGTTGGCCGTAATACTGGCGAGATTGAATAAGAGCTTTGCGAAAAACAACAACGCCAAAGCGCTGACAACGAGCGCCGCCCATGCGCCAATCCGAAAGCGGCGCTTGAAAACCCACACGGACGCTTCGGCGATAACAAAGGCTGGCCAGACAAGAACCGCGTAGTAATGCACCGATACCGCCGCTGCCATGGCGAGCGTCAGGAGAAGGGAATAGAGCTTTGAGTCGTCGGTACGCTGCCAGGCGAGCATCGCGGCCGAGATACAGCCGAGCATCAGAGCATAGGGCCGCGCTTCATACGCAAAGGAAGCTAACGGAGTGCACAGAACAAAAGTCGCGCCCACCAGCGCCGACAGCTGATCTACCCTTCGGGAGAGAATGACGTAGATACAAGAGATAGTGCCCAGAAATCCTAGGATTGAAGGCAGCCGATAACCCAGGTGATCGGCCGGAACGAGATGACGCGTCAAGCGGAGGATAAGATAGAAGAACGGAGGATTACTATCCGCGGCATTACCGAGAGCCTTCCATACGGCTGATGCGCTGGGCAAACGGCACAGAATGACCGTGCATACCTCGTCGTACCAGAAAGGCTTACTAACAGCGTGAAGGGCCGAACAGAGGCCGACTACCAGCAGAATCAGCAGAAGGATGATGCTAGTTCTGCGGATCCCGAATTCGGTGTTCGCAGCCAAGCGTAACTGGGTTGTTCCCATGCACTCCCCTTTTCTCCCTGTCGCCGGAGCCATGGTCGACCTTCGGGCTCAATTGAAAAGGCATCGGTTGAAGACTCGTTGGACCGTGGCTGCCCATCTTCAAGAGATGAATGCTAACATTGTTCCGCTGGGCAATGAAGAGGACTGGGGAGCGGCGCTGATCCCAGGAAAAAGGGCTTCGCTGTGAACTCTGAACATCGCCCCATCACCTATTTGTCCCCACCGACGCCGGTAAGCATGGGCGATTGGTGGTTCGACGTCGCCACCGGGGATCATTTCTGGATCCGGCGCCGGTTTGACGTTATGCGACGGCTAGCAGACTCCGTCTTGCGCAATTCCAAGTCTGCTGCCGAAATCGGCTGCGGCAATGGTCTGCTGCAAAGAGAAGTGGAGGACTACTACGGGATCTCCGTCGCCGGATTCGATCTCAATGAACTCGCCCTGCAGAAGAACGTGAGCCGCCTGAGCCCGCTTTATTGTTATGACATTCATCAGCGTGACCCGAAGTTCGGAGCCCGCTTCGATTTATTGCTATTGTTCGACGTTCTGGAGCATATTGAAGCTGAAAACGACTTTCTGCAATCGGCTAAGTTTCACTTGACGGATTCCGGTGCCCTCTTAGTCAACGTGCCAGCACACCAATTTTTCCATTCCGATTACGATAGGGCTGCGGGACACATTCGGCGCTACTCGATGAATCGCCTGAGGAAGGTTATGGAAGAGAATGGTTTCAAGATATGCGCCATAACTTACTGGGGGCTGCCTCTGGTTCCTCTTCTCCTGGCGCGCAAAGGGATTAGTATGCGGCGCACTGATGGCAAGGCTGGGTTCGATACCAGAGGGAGCACAATCAACAGCATCCTCTCGTCCCTGGCGCAATGTGAGCCGCTGCCGCAGAAGTTCCTGGGCACGTCTCTTATGGCCGTCCTGAAGAAGGAAAGTTAGGGCATTGACTATGACTGTCCCCACCGGCGCGGTTAATCGGGAGCTCAAAGAAATGGCTGCCCCTCCTCGGGTCTCCCTTGCCATCCCGATCTACAACGAAGAGCCGGTCGTGCCCGAGCTGGTTCGCCGGACCGCTGCCGTCCTCGACACGCTCCCCGGCGGACCGCATGAAATCGTCTTCGTGAACGATGGCAGTTCGGACGGCACTCTCGGGTTGCTTGAAGCGGCTGCCGAGCGCGATCCTAGGATCGTGGTCGTCGAATTGTCTCGCAACTTCGGCCACCAGACCGCCCTCGCCGCCGCCCTCGATCAGGCGTCCGGGGCCGTTGTCATTCTCATGGACGCGGACCTCCAGGATCCCCCCGAAGCCATCCCTACACTGGTGGACCACTACCGCCAGGGATATGACGTCGTCTACGTGCGGCGTGTCAACCGCAAAGAGCCCTGGTGGCTGCGGATGTGCTACTACGTCTTTTACCGTTTGCTGGCAACGCTATCATCGATCGAACTGCCTTTGGATTCCGGCGATTTTGGCCTCATGTCACGCCGCGTCGTCGACGAAATCCGCAGAATGCCGGAACACCACCGGTACCTGCGCGGGTTGCGCACATGGGTGGGGTTTCGCCAAATCGGCATCCCCGTCGAACGTGCGGCTCGCCACGCCGGGCGCACCAAGTACAGCCCCTTGAAACTGCTGAAGCTCGCTTCCGACGGGATCTTCGCCTTCTCCATCGTCCCTCTGCGCGCGGCCGCCATTCTCGGGACCCTCGCCATAATGGGCTCGTGTCTGTATGCGCTGTATTCTCTCTACGCAAAATTCTGGCTGCACTCTCCGCAAGGTTTCACTGCCATCATTTTCGTGGTCACTTTTCTATCGGGAGTGAATCTGTTCTTCCTCGGGATCATCGGAGAGTACGTCGGGCGCGTCTATGAAGAAGCCAAAGCGCGGCCGCACTATGTGGTTCGGAGAGTATTCAGCCAGCGCGTATCTCGTGACGAAGGAACGGCCGCTTCGCGCCTGCTTGCCTGAGCGGGCTGCCGCCTCCTCGGTTTGTCGTGCGGCTTCGCCGATTCCGATTTGAGCCTGTGTAAGCCCTCGCGAACGCCCCAGGAGTTCGCTGATGGTCGTCGCCGGCAAGAGGATCACTTAAACTGGGCAGAGAAGTCATACTACAATCATTCGAGGTTTTTCCTTGGCAATCCTGGTGACCGGCGGAGCAGGCTACATCGGCAGTCATGCGGCGCGCGCGTTGCGGCGTTCCGGCTATGAGGTCGTGCTCTATGACAATCTCTCCGCCGGATTTCGCAGACTGGCGCAAGGCTTCGAACTTGTGGAGGGCGACATCGCCGACGAAGCCAGGCTCCGGCCAGTGCTCGCGCGCGTGGACGCGGTGATGCACTTTGCCGCCCACGCCTATGTTGGCGAGTCGGTCGAGAACCCGCGCAAATATTTCCGGAACAACGTTCTCGGCGCGCTCACCCTGCTGAACTCCGCGCTGGACGCCGGTATTCGCCGCTTCGTGTTCTCCTCCAGCTGCGCTGTGTACGGCGTCCCCGAACAAAGTCCGATCGCCGAACGGACCCCGCGCGAACCGGTGAATCCCTACGGCGCCTCGAAGCTTTTTTTTGAAAACGCGCTGCAGGCTTATAGCCGCGCTTACGGACTGCGCTCGGTGAGTCTCCGCTATTTCAACGCCGCGGGGGCCGACGAAAGCGGCGAAATTGGCGAGCTCCACGATCCGGAAACTCATCTGGTTCCACTGGCGCTCGCCGCCTCCACCCCGAACGGACCAGCGTTGCGGATCTACGGCTCCGACTACCCGACGCCGGATGGCACCTGTGTTCGCGACTACATTCATGTGAACGACCTGGCCGATGCGCACGTGCGCGCGTTGCAATACCTTGAAAATGGCGTCGGCGAAAAAAGCGGCGGCTCGCTGGCCGTCAATCTGGGAACCGGCCGCGGGCATTCCGTCCTCGAAGTCGTCCAGGCAGCGGAAAGCGCCACTGGACGCCCGGTTCGGCGAACGATCGGACCGCAGCGGCCGGGCGACCCTCCGATTCTCGTGGCCGATCCGGCGAAGGCTCAAAGCGTGCTGGGATGGACTGCGAAGAGAAATCTCGCTGACATCGTATCGAGTGCGTGGGCCTGGATGCAGAAAAACTCCAGCAGTTCGTGAGCGAAATCGCTGAACCCAGCCATGGCCTCGCCCCACAGCCGGAGAGTCTCACGGAAACTTCGCACTGGGGAGACACGCGACGAAGCAGAAGAAAACTCAGCGTATGGGCAGCGCGTACATTAACCCGCCTTGCGTCCAGAGTCTGTTAGCACCGCGGTCCAGCTTCATCACCGACCCGGAGCCGAGGTCGCGCTCGAATATCTCGCCGTAGTTGCCCACGGCTTCGATGACTCGCGCTGCCCAAGCGTCGTCCAGTCCGATCAATTGGCCGTAGCCGCGCTGCACGCCGAGCAAACGCCGGATTACCATGTCATCGCTCTTCTTCATCTCCGGGAGATTCGCCTGCGTCACTCCGCTCTCCTCGGCTTGGATCAGAGCCTCCACCGTCCAGTTGACAATGGCGGCCCACTGCGGGTCGTCGAGACGGTAGGTGGGCGCCAACGGGTCTTTGGCGATGACGTCGGGAAGGATTTCAAAATCCTTGGCCACACCCTTGAAGCCGAGCCGCTCGTAGCCCAGCTGCGAAACATCGGCGCTGACGGCGGCGCAGTTACGGGTGACCAAGGCCGCTTCCATCTCGCCTTCTTCCTGAAAGGGAAAGGGCAGCCACTTGATGTTCTCGCGCTGCATGTAACTTTGGAGCTGCATCTCGATCTCGGTGCCGCCGAGGTAACAGACCTTCTTGCCCGCCAAGTCCCTGGGGGAAGCGATCCCGATGGTCTTATTCACAAAAAAGGCCTGGTAGTCATAGAAGATGGGGCGGGCAAAGCCGAAGCCCTTGTTGGCGGTATTAATAAAATTGGGAGATCCGGTGGCGAGCAGCGCGATCTCGCCGGACTTGAGGGCTTTCAGTGCGTCCTGCTCGTCGCGGAACGACTTGACGGTAAATTTGGCGTTGGGCCCGAGCACAGCCACGGCCACAGCCTTACAGATATCGAGGTCGAGAACGACGTGGTTCCCGTGCGCGTCTTGAGTGGAGTACTCGGGCTCTTCGGTGTTGACTCCGCAGGGAAGCGAAGCAGAGGTGCGGATTCGATCGAGTGTGGCTCCCGCGTGGGCGGTTGCGGCGGTTCCCATCCCAATGATCAGGCATGCAATTGAAAATAGGAGTGCGGAAATTCTGCTCATCTGTGTCTTGTTCCTTTCCAACATCAGCAACTGCCAAGCATATAAAAAATTCGGCGGTCGGATAAAGATCCGGCCGCCGGAGTAAGTGGTTTAGAAGCTAGTTGGTCGGCCAGCCGCCCTGATACGGAACACCCGGGTTGGTGCCGGGACGGGGATTGAAGTCCTGCGGCGCCGGATCAATCACTCCGCCCTTGATTACGTCGGTCGGCGTGATTTCCAGGACGCGGCAACCTTGTCCACCGAAGTGGGGCAGGCTGAATTCCGACTGCGGAATCACCGCGTACGAGGCTGGCAATGGCGGTGTTTGACCTGTCAAGCGGCCATTGTCAAAGCCGCTGAAGAGGTCGCCGATTCCAGGAGTGCCGGCGTCAGTCGGCCCCAGGTACTTCTGTCCGTAGGTCTTCAGGCCGAGAGTGCGAGCCTGGGCTTCGTCGGGAAGATCGGCAAGCGGAGTCAGTTTGAAGAGCTCGTCGACGAATCGGATGATCGAGCCATGCTCGGTGGCTTCATGGGAGATTGCGTGCACGACGCCGAATGGCGAGATCACGATCGTGGGGATGCGCGGACCCTGACTGAGAGCGTTATTGAGGGGATCCCACGAACGAATATTCGGTTGAGTATGATCGTAGAGGCCATCGGTCTCATCGTAGGTGATGATGATGGCGCTCTGCGGCCAGTATGGGCTGTTGGCGATCGCGTTGATCGTGTCGCCCAGAAGGGCTTCGCTGATCTGCGCGTCGGAGTAGCCTGGATGATCGTCGTTGCCGGCATACGCCGCCTGGACCGCCGGGCTGGGTGAGCGAGGGATGAGGCCATCGAGGTTGCCGTATCCGCCGCGGACGTAATAGACTCCGCCGGTTCCGGTGCCGGGCAGGGCCGTCGCGTTGAGGGCGGTGAAGAAGTCGCCGAGCCCCTTCATATGCGCCGCGGTTTCGTTCGGGTTGTTGGACTCATAACCGAAGTATTGCGGAGCATCGTGATGGGCGATGTAGGTGGTATGGGAGGCGGTACCGCCAGTGTCGGTCGGTTCGAGATCGTAGCCTTCCTCGTACCAGGCCCAAGGCACCGGTCCGTTCGCGCTGCCGGCGAGCTTCTTGATGTCCTTCTGCACGTCGAGAAGATCGAAGGCGGGATTCAGGTCGGCGGTCGTGATGCTTTGAATCTGGTTTCCCATAAAAGAGAGTCCCAGGCTGGCGTACGTCTGGTTGGAAGCTGGGTTGGAGGTCCCTGGAGCCCCGCTTTCAGTAGGCTGCCGATTAATTACGGTGGGGTCCAGAGCAGATCCCCAGAAGGGCTGCGGATCGCCTGTCACCGGTAGTTGCGCGTTGGTGGTGTTGATATTGCTACCCAACTGAGGATGCTTCACCCACTGCGTCACGCCCGATTGGGCGGCAAACATGGCGAGAGCGTTTGGCGTCGAAGGCCCAATCACGGTGTCAAAGAAGTTATCGAAAAGCGTGAAGCGGTCGGCATAGTTCCACAGAAATGGAACCGTATTGCAGTCAATGTGGCTGACGACCAGTTCGCCTTTTTGCACCTGCGCCTCGGTCGGCGCCGGTCCGGTGTAGGTCTTTCCATCGGGGCTCAGAGTCCCAGACAGACCTTCCTCGGTGAAGGCGTAGCGATCATTCTGGGCGACGTTGCTGCTGTTCAGATCCAGCTTGGCATCACTGGCGGTGTGGCCGTGATTCACCGAGTCCGTGTCTTCCGGATAGAGGTTCACGGTTTGTCCATTGACGTTGGTGATCGATTGCGGAATCAGGAACGGGGAGATGCTGCCGACCGAGCCGTCCGTCAGAACGATCGGTTGGACAAATCCAGGCGTCTTGCTGGCGGGTTGGGAGAACAGGCCGCGAGCTCCCGGGTAGGTGCCGAAGTGGAAGTCAAAAGACCTGTTCTCCTGGAAAAGAATGAACACATACTTGATGTTCTGCCGCAGCAGGGCGAGTTTCTGCGCATGGCTGAGAACTGGCGATTTCTCCACACTACTTGTGTAGCGTGCGACAACAGCGCTTGATCTCGGCGCGATTTCAACGATTTTTTTCTGGTCGACAGCCCCGTCACTCTTAGGGTTTTCCGCCAGCGTGGAGACCGGCTGCATCATCAGCGCAGCGATCATCAGGGAAGCGCAGCTAGCCTTCACCCGTTCTTTGATATTCATAGTTTGTTCCTCTCTGATTCTTAATTCTTATGGTCGAATGCTCTTTGCTCATGCGGTTTTCGCCGGTGTCACCCCAGTCACCGCCCGAGCGGCTGGCGATCCGGCAAGGGAATACTTCGCGACCCATCGAATATCAGAGGTATGTGAATGGGAAGTTAAACTGGAGTAAAAAGTCGTTAAAACTCCTGTGTAAAACAAAATCCCCAGCGTTTCACGATGACGGTTCCGCCCCCGTAGTCCCTGATCTTCCGTGATCTCGGAAGGACGCTCGCCGATTGCTAAGCTTCAAGTGAGTTCCACAGGAGGCCCCTTGCCCGCGACCGCTCAGAAACCCGCTGACCAATCCGCTCCTTCATCGGCTCGCCCATCATCGACTCACCCATCAATTATCAAGATTCTGTATGCCGAAAGCGACGAAACGACACTCTCCGCCCAAGCCGCCGAAATGCAAAAGGCCGGCCATCACGTGACCACTGTCCTCAACCGCCACGCGGTTCAGGACGCTCTGCGCTGCGACGCTTTTGACCTCGTCATCCTCGGGGCGACCTTGTCCAAGGACGATCGCCATCACCTGCCCTACATGGTGAAGAAGGCTCACGAAGGAACGAAAGTTTTGGTCATGCACGCTGGCACGCATCACCACGAAGTCGACGCCGTAGTGGATTCCAACCTGAGCATGCAGTGGATCCTGGAACGCATCGCAGCCCTGCTGCAGCCCGAGTTGGCCAGCTAGCCGCTCATCGAGTTTCCGCCGCACAAAAAAAGGTCTGGCCGGGGATGCTGAGAGAGTGGCACCAGGCCAGACCACTTCCACTGAGATAGCGATCATTTTCACCATCCCAATCGCGCCAGTTGTCACACCAGCGTCAACTCGTCGTCAATTTTTCCGCGCGGCGTCATAGAGACGCAGCTTGCCGCAGCACGCCGAAACCATTCGAGCCTCGCCTCAGTTCCTGATTCTTGTTCAATTTTGTCCGAGAGGATTCAGCCAAAATTTAAAATGGGCCGCCAGCCAAGAAGCGGTGACTCTTCCTTGGCTATCGGCCCATTCGATCCGGACTGGGATCGGAGGTGATACCTGTATCGTAGACCCTCCGCCTCGATTGTCAAGCATCATCTTCTGCCTCCAAAATGGTCTCAATTTGGGAAATTTCCCCGCAAAGTCGCCCTCCAACCATTGACACGTTCCTCGCCAGAATGTTATTTTTAATGGTTTTAGAGGCGGCTCTTCTTCCGGCAGAATCTGCCAGCAAAGATCATCAAGGATTCGATCGTCAGTTCGATCATCAGCCCATGGACCAAACACTCCGACAACTAGGCGAATTACTGCTCGGAGCCATTCCCACCGTCATCCTTCTGGCGACGCTTTACGTCCTCTATACGTTCATCGTCCACCGCCCGCTCACCGCCGTGCTCGCCGAGCGCCGCAGCCGCACCCAGGGCGCGATGGAAAAAGCGCGAGCCGATATCGCCGTTGCCGAAGCCCGCACCGCGGAGTACGAGCAGAGCGTCCGCGAAGCCCGCCAGAAAGTCTTTAAGAATCAGGAAGCCCGCCGCCAGCAGGCTACCCAGTTGCGCACGCAGGCCGTGCAACAAGCCCGCACCCGGGCCCAGGAGCAGGTCAAGCAAGCCCGCGTCGCCATGGAAGAAGACAAACAGCAAGCCATGGCGAAGCTGCAATCTGACGCCGCCAGACTCGCCACCGATATCGTGCGCACCGTCATGCGCCCCATGGCATCGCCCAGTCAGGCCGGTGGCCAATGAAGATGAAGCGGACACCTTTGATTGAAACAGGGTTTTGGGAAGGGCACGACTTCAGTCGTGCCGTTGATGCCGCTAAACAAAGGCCGGCCTCAGCCGCTGGGGGCCGAACGCCGTTGGCCATCCTCCTCCCGTTCGTCGTGCTAGCCTTGTTGTTCGCATTCCTCTCCGCGGTCCCAGTGCCAGCTTGCGCGCAGAATCAGCCCGCGCCACCGTCTTCCACGCCCACATCCGCCGCTTCCGGCCAAAACACGATCGGCGGTGACCTAACGCATGAGACTCGCGAGTCTACCGGGGAAGACCAGGAAGAGAACGCAAAATTGAAGTACTCCGCCCCGGTACGCTGGCTGGCGCGCAAGACGGGCCTGAGCGTCCATCACGCGCATCTGTTGTTGCTCTGGATGAACTTCGCCATCATTGTCGTCATTACGTTCTGGGCCGCGCGCAAGTACGTGCCCGGCATGTTGCACAACCGCAGCGCCTCCATCCAGCACGCTTTGGAAGAAGCGCGCGCCGCCAGCCACGATGCCAATCGCCGCTTGGCCGACATCGAGAATCGTCTCCGCCAGTTGGACGTCGAAATCGGACGCATGCAGGCCACCGCGGAACACGAAGCCGCAGCCGAGGAAGGCCGCATCCAGAAGGCTGCCGAAGAAGACATTCGTAAAGTCGTCCTCGCCGCCGAGCAGGAAATCGCCACCGCTGCCAAGCAAGCCCGCCGCGAACTGACCACCCACACCGCCGGCCTGGCGATAGCCTTGGCTCGCCAACAAATTAACGTCGATTCCAATACCGACCAGGTTCTGGTCCGCGCCTTCGCCTCGAAGCTGGCCTCACATGATCAAGATCATGACAAAGACGGCGGAAAGGACGGCCGCTAGCCATGGCTTCCGTGGTCGGCACCTACGCCCGGGCCTTCGCCGATGTAGTAATGACGGCGAAAAACCAGCTCGATCCCGCGCGCGCCCTGGTGGAATTACACAGCATCGAAGCCCTGCTGAAGGAAAGCGACCAACTGCGCCGCGTCCTGGAAAACCCGTCCATCCCCGGAGACCGAAAACGCGCCGTGCTGGACGCCGTTACCGGGCGTCTGGGCACGACCAGGCAGGTGCGGAATTTTGTGGCTGTACTGACCGATAACCGAAGGCTGCCGCTGTTCAGCGAAATCGTCAGACAGGTAGAGCAGGAATTGGACGACCGCCAGGGCTTTGCCGAAGCGCAAGTAAGCGCAGCCCGCCAGCTAAGCGACCCAGAGAAGAAAATGCTGGAAGCCGAAATAGAAAAGCTAACCGGCAAGAAGGTCCGGGCAAAATACGAACAAGACTCGACTCTATTAGGCGGAGCCGTAGTGCAGGTGGGCAGCACCATCTACGACGGGTCGGTAAAAGGCCAGTTGGAAAAAATGAGGGAGCAGTTGGTGAACTAGCCGTCAGCTGTCAGCTTTCAGTAAGAGTGCCGTGGAAGCTGAAACTGATAGCTGATAGCTGATAGCTGAAAGCTGATTTTATGGCACAAATCAAAGCAGACGAAATTACCCAATTAATCCGCGAGCAAATCGAGAACTACGAATCCAAGATCGCGGTCGACGAAGTCGGCACCGTCATCACGCTTGGTGACGGCATCGCCCGCGTCTACGGTCTCGACAAGGTCATGGCCGGTGAGTTACTAAGCTTTCCGCACAACGTCGCCGGAATCGCCATGAACCTGGAAGAAGATCAGGTAGGCGTGGTCATCCTCGGCGAATACACCGAGATCAAGGAAGGCGACGAAGTCAAGCGTACCGGCCGCATCATGAGCGTGCCCGTGGGCGACGCCCTCATCGGCCGCGTCGTCAATTCGCTGGGCGTCCCCATCGACGACAAGGGCCCCATCGCCACCGATAAGTTCATTCCCATTGAGCGCCTTGCTCCCGGCGTCATTGCCCGCCAACCCGTGCGCGAGCCCATGGCCACCGGACTCAAGGCCATCGACTCCATGATCCCCATCGGCCGTGGCCAGCGCGAACTGATCATCGGCGATCGCCAGACCGGCAAGACCGCCGTTGTCCTAGACACCATCATCAACAACAAGGGCAACAACCTCATCTGCATTTATAACGCTGTCGGTCAGAAGCGCAGTTCGATCGCGCAGGTAGTGAAGATTCTCGAAGATGCCGGCGCCATGGAGTACACCATCGTCGTCGCCGCTTCCGCGTCCGAACCCGCTCCTATGCAATACATTTCGCCCTACGCGGCCTGCGCCATGGGCGAGTTTTTCCGCGACTCGGGACGCCACGCTCTCTGTATCTATGACGATCTTTCCAAGCACGCCGCATCCTATCGCGAGATATCGCTCTTACTCCGACGTCCTCCGGGCCGCGAAGCCTATCCCGGAGACGTTTTCTATCTCCACTCGCGTTTGTTAGAGCGCGCCGCTAAGTTGAGCGATAAGAACGGTGGAGGATCGCTAACCGCGTTGCCCATCATCGAGACCCAGGCGGGAGACGTCTCAGCCTACATTCCGACCAATGTGATTTCAATTACCGACGGGCAGATTTATCTGGAGACCGACTTATTCAACCAGGGCGTCCGCCCGGCTGTGAACGTAGGACTCTCCGTAAGCCGTGTAGGCGGCAGCGCCCAGATCAAGGCCATGCGCCAGGTAGCCGGAACCCTGAAGCTGGAACTAGCCCAGTATCGCGAACTAGCCGCCTTCGCCCAGTTCGGCAGCGATCTGGACAAAGCCACGCAGCAGCAACTCAATCGCGGCAAGCATCTGGTGGAACTCCTGAAGCAGGCACAGTTCAGCCCGCTCCCGTTCTCAAAACAAATCCTGATCATCTTCGCCGGCACCAGCGGAGTGCTCGACGACATGCCGGTAGAGCAGGTGCGCGATTTCGAGCAGGATCTTTACAAGTACGTGGAAACCACCAACCCAGGCCTGCTAAACACGATCATGGAGAAGAAGATTTTAGACGACAATCTAAAAGCGGAAATATCCAGAGTAATAAAGGAAGCAAAGCAGCAATTCATAGATTCAAAGCAAGCGAAATAACAGGTGTCAGGTCTCAGGTCTCAGGAAAATCTCTCTGATCGCGAGATGGACTGAAACCTAGGACCTGAGACCTAACGCCTAAGACCTGACACCTGACTTATGGCAAACATTCTTGACATACGGCGCCGCATCCGCAGCGTGGTCAACACGCGGCAGATCACCAAAGCCATGAAGACCGTCTCTGCGGCCAAATTGCGCCGCGCCCAAGAATGCGCTCTCGCCGCGCGTCCCTATTCGCAGATGCTCACGAATGTTCTCAAGTCGCTAGTCTCACGAGCCGATATCTACGATCCGCGGACCGGAGAACCGCGTCATCCCCTGCTCGCCGAGCGCCCGGAGAAAAACATCCTGTTGATTCTTGTTACCGGAGATAAGGGCCTGGCCGGCGCCTTCAACACCAATATCCTGAAGATGGCGTCGAAATTCATCGAGTCGAAGCCAGATCAGAATATCGACGTCGAATGCATCGGAAGAAAAGGCCGCGACTTCATGCGCCGCCGCTATCCAAGCGCCCCAGAGAGTGTCTCTGCCGATGGAGCGACAAACGCCTCTGCCGGTGGAGAGACGGGCGTCTCGCCCGTCCACTCGGGAACTGAAGCCGTTCCCGTCCGCGCTGCCCGCGTTCAGATCTCAGGCGAGTATGTCGGAATCTTGAGCAAGGTCAGCCACAATTTCGCCGCCACGCTTAGCGACGGCGTGATCGCCCGCTACTGCCGCGGCGAGATTGACGCCGTCTACATTCTTTTCAACGAATTCAAGTCGGTCATCGCCCAACGCCTCGTAGCCGAGCGCCTGCTGCCCATCAAGGAGATCGGAGAAGTAGAAGTCCAGATGGCGGAAAAGCCGTCGGAAGCGGAGCGCAAGCAGCGCATCGAAGCGGCGAGGTCGGCAGGAGTCGGTCTGCGGCCGGCGGATACCAAAGCCGTCGATGAGGCGGCAGCCATGATCGCGACCTCGCCGATCGATTATATCTACGAGCAGAAGCCAGAGCGGCTTTTCCGGGGTATTCTGCCCAAGTACATCGGCATTCAGATTTTTCACGCGCTGCTGGAATCCGTAGCCGCTGAGCACGCCGCCCGCATGACCGCGATGGATGCGGCCACCATCAACGCCAGCGATATGATCGATTCGCTGACGCTAATTATGAATCGCGCGCGCCAGGCCAAGATTACAAAGGAAATTATAGAAATAGTAAGCGGAGCGGCAGCGCAGTAAGAACGCTGCTAGCTTCGAGCTGCGAGCTTCGAGCGAACAAAGGCGGCGTTGATTTGAGAGAAGATTTTGGGAAGGGCACGATCTTGATCGTGCCGATGATGGAGTGAAGAAGTAGCCCCTGAGGTTTTGATTTTGCTTGCTCGGAGCTCATAGCTCGCAGCTGAGGTCTTATGTCAGAAAATATCGGACACGTAATCCAAATCGCCGGCCCTGCCGTGGACGTGCAGTTTACCGAATCGGCCATGCCTCCCATCTATCAAGCGCTGAAAGTGGTCAGTGACGGCTTCACCGTGCCTTCCCCCGTCAGCGTCATTCTTGAGGTGCAGCAGCATCTCGGCGAAGGCCGCGTGCGCTGCGTCGCCATGGAAGCCACCGAAGGCATGGTGCGCGGTATGAAAGCCATCGACCAGGGCGGCCCCATCTCCGTTCCCGTCGGCCGCGGCACGCTCGGCCGCGTGATGAACGTCATCGGCGACCCCGTGGACGATCTCGGTCCGATTGCCTTCAACAAGAGAATGCCGATTCACCGCCTCGCCCCCGCGTTCGATGAACAATCGACCACGGCCGAAATGTTCGAGACCGGCGTGAAAGTAATCGATCTCATCCAGCCGTTTTTGAAGGGCGGGAAAATCGGCCTCTTCGGTGGCGCCGGCGTAGGCAAGACCGTAGTCATCATGGAGTTGATCAACAACGTAGCCAAGCAGCACGGAGGGTTTTCCGTATTCGCCGGAGTCGGCGAGCGCACCAGGGAAGGCAACGATCTCTGGATCGAAATGAGCGAGTCGGGAGTCATTAAGCCCGGCAAGCCCGACGAGTCCAAAGCCGCATTAATTTACGGCCAGATGACCGAGCCCCCCGGAGCCCGTCTAAGAGTGGCGCTAACCGCGCTAACTGTAGCCGAATTTTTTCGCGACGAAGAAGGCAGCGACACACTCCTATTCATAGACAATATTTTCCGTTTCACACAGGCCGGCAGCGAAGTGTCCGCTCTATTAGGAAGAATGCCATCCGCCGTGGGTTATCAACCTAACTTAGCTACGGAGATGGGCGAGTTACAGGAGCGCATTACTTCCACGAAGAAAGGGTCGGTGACTTCGGTGCAGGCGATCTATGTGCCAGCCGATGATTTGACCGATCCGGCGCCGGCGACAACGTTTGCTCACCTCGACGCCACAACCGTGCTTTCGCGCGCCCTTACTGAGATTGGGATTTATCCCGCGGTAGACCCGCTGGCCTCCACTTCGCGCATTCTGGATGCAAGAATTGTCGGCCAGGATCATTACGATGTGGCGCAGATGGTTAAGAGAACTTTGCAGACCTACAAAGATCTGCAAGACATCATCGCCATTCTGGGCATCGACGAACTCAGCGAAGACCAGAAGGTGACGGTGGCTCGCGCTCGAAAGATCCAGAAGTTCCTTTCGCAGCCGTTTTTTGTGGCCGAGCAATTCACCGGCACTCCCGGGCGCTATGTGAAGATTGCCGACACGGTAAAAGGCTTCCGCGGCCTGGTGGAAGGGAAGTACGACGACATTCCCGAACAGGCTTTCTACATGAAAGGAACGATCGACGAAGTGCTGGAGACGGCGGAGAAGATGAAAGGCGCAGCAGCGTAAGAGCAGTCGCTGGTCGTTAGTCATTAGTCGTTGGCAAGATGCCCAGTGGCTAACGTTCTGGACTGAAGACTAGCGACGAACGACGAACGACTAACAAGCAAATGGCCGATACTTTCCAACTCGAAATTGTCACTCCCTCCAGGCTCCTAGTGAAGGACGTGGCTGAGGAAGCGCAGATCCCGGGTTTAACCGGCTATCTGGGGATTCTTCCTGGGCACGCTCCTTTGATTACCGAACTGGCCGTCGGTGTAATTACTTACAAGGCAAGTGGCGAGACGCACACACTGTCGGTGGCGTGGGGGTTTGCGGAAGTGCTTCCGGACAAAGTGACAATCCTGGCGGAAACGGCGGAGCGTCCGCACGAAATTGACGTGGAACGCGCGCAAAAAGCCAAGGACCGGGCCGAACAACGTCTGAAGAGCAGCGATCCTCAGGTGGACTACACGCGAGCGGAAGGCGCATTGCAGCGCGCGGACACGCGTCTCAATGTCGCAAAAGAAAAGTAGCCGTCCCAGGGTTGAAAGGCACGGCGATAATCATCCCCTTGCCTTTTCAACAACTTACCTCCATAAAATCCCCCATTTCCCCGCTCAACCCCGATTTTCTCCCCTTCGTTGCCTTCTTCGTGCGTAACTTTCACCGTTTCAATAGGATCAGAGTGACCCATTCCACGCATCGAACCTTCCAGGTTTCTTCGTGGAAAGTCGATTTACGCAGGTTCCCGTATGCGGGATCGCGGGGACAGTTCTAACTCCCAAAGTGGAGGAAAGCGAGAGCAGAATGCACAAGCCGATCAAATATGTTGAGAAGGCCGTGACCGTTGCCGCCACCGGCGCATGGGCAGTTTTTGAACGACTCAACCGCATTGCTCCCAATCAGGCGCCGATTCCGAAGTGGTCCGAAAAACCCTTGCTCAAGTCCTGGGAAAAATCGAAGCCGCCCCTCGGTTGGCCGCGCTCCACCGATTCGCTGTGTCCCCGGTGCGTGCCTGAAATACGTCAGCAGATTCTTGACGGGCATCTCCCGGTCGACGTTCTGATGAACGAAAAGGTCGGCGAGATCAAGGCCCAGATCATCGAACGCGACGGCAAAATTTGGATGGTCAAGGACTGCCCCAAGCACGGGCACTTCGAAGACCTGATGTCGATCGATACGGAATTTACGCAGCACCTCGAAGAAGTCTTCCCCGGCCGCGACATCCGCGCCCACAAAGACGAACATCTGCATCACCACGGATCTTCGACGGTGAAATATGGACGCGGCGCCGTGCTCACGGTCGATCTCACCAACCGCTGCAACATGATGTGCGATCCCTGCTTTATGGACGCGAATCAGGTTGGCTATGTCCACGAACTTACCTGGGAAGAAATCAAGACCGTGCTCGACAACGCCATCACCGTGAAACCCAAGCGGCAGATGTCGGTGCAGTTCTCGGGTGGCGAGCCGACTCTTTCTCCTTACTTCCTGGACGCGGTTCGCTACGCCCGCAAGGTCGGATACAACAGCGTGCAGGCCGCCACCAACGGAATTGAATTCGCCAAGAGCTTTGAATTCTGCCAGCAGACGGTGGAAGCTGGAATGCGGTACGCCTACCTGCAGTTCGACGGGATTGGCAATGCCGCCAACGATCATCGCGCCGTCGGCAATCTGTTCGACGTAAAGTTGAAAGCCATCGACAACCTGCATCGCGCCGGCTGCGAAATCGTGCCCGTGATCACCATCATCAACGGCATCAACAACGAGCAGGTCGGACGCATCATCCAGTTCGCGCTCGACAATCCCAAGAAGATCGGCTTCTTGAGCTTCCAGCCGGTTTCATTCACCGGACGCGACGAAGCCATCACCGACGAACGCCGCGAAGCGCAGCGTTACACACTGGCGCACCTGGCCCACGACGTAAAAAATCAAACCGGCTTCGGCGAGCCCGCCCGCGATTGGTTCCCCATCAGCTTCATGAGCACGTTCAGCGACTGGGCCGACGTAATGCACGCCCAGGACAATAACAACGATTGGGGCCAACTATCTTGCGGATGTCATCCGAATTGCGGAACGGGGATGGCAATGATGATCGATAAGGAAACCAAGGAAGCGGTGCCGGTTACTGCTTTCTTAAAGGGCGATCAACTGGCGAAAGATATTGCCAAGGTCAACGATGCGGCTCGTTCGAAATTCTGGACTGCGTTTGGCATGGCGCTTTGTTTGATGAAGAACTACGATCCGTTCCAATCGCCCACCCACTTCAAGCTTATGGACCTGCTGAAGAAGTTCGACAAGAACTTCAATGCCACAGGCAGGAACTATGGCAAGGTCGGTCCGGAGCGGACGATCGACGACGTGATGAAGCGGCGGCAGGACCGGTGGAACTTCCTGTTCATCGCCGGCATGTGGTTCCAGGATCTGTTCAACTACGACTTCCGGCGCACCGAGCAGTGCATCATTCCTTACGCTACGCAGGAAGGTGAGATCAGCTTCTGCGCTTACAACACGGGCGTGGGCTGGCGCAATATCATCGAGAAGATGCACATGACTTCCACGCTTACTAAGTGGTACGAAGAGCATGGGCGTCACGAGATTTTCGCGGGCGGCAAAAAAGTCAACATGGAAGACAAGGAGCACGCTCTTTACCTGCGGGAAGAGATCGTTACCCACGAAGTGCAGCACGATCTCGACAAGCTGGGCATCGCGAAGACGGCGCGCGAAGAAAAGAAGAGGGCCCGCGATAGCAAGGCCGAGAGCAACAAGGTCAAGAACGACGCCGCCTACGACGCGCGCATGGCGCAGCTCTATCGGGAAGTTGTCCTGAAAGAAAAGCCGGCAACGTCGAACGAAGGCGGATTCATTCCGCTAGGCGCAATTACCTCGGCAATCGCTCCGGCAAATGGCAACGGCCACGGCGCTGCGAAAGAGAAAGAGACTGAAGAAGTCGGCGAGCCGGTAGCTGGAGACTAGAGTTCGGCTCTTGGCTTCTGGCTATTAGCTCTTCGCTCTGGAAAAACAAAGGGTCGCTCTCTTGAGCGACCCTTTTCTTGTGACTCCGGGTTGCGACGGTTCGCCACCGCTCGTGTGGGGACGGGCGCCCCTTCGGTTATCTCATCTCAACAAGCTCATGCAAACAGAAATTCCTTAGTCCGCAACTCCTTGATCGTATCCCGCAGCTTGGCGGCCTTTTCGAATTCAAAGCGCTTGGCGGCCTCTCGCATGTCGCTTTCTAACTTCCCAATGTAGGCTTCTAACTCTTGCTGCGATTTGAATTCCGGGATGCCTTCGGCTTCGGGGCCAGTCAGGTCTGTGTAGTCGGCACCGACGATGGCGACGAGCGTCATGTCGAGCGGGCGAACGATGGATTCGGGAGTAATTCCGTTTTCTTCGTTATAGGCTTGCTGGATGGCGCGGCGGCGATTCGTCTCGTCGAGCGCCTTTTTCATGGAGTCGGTCATGCGGTCCGCATAAAGAATCGCGCGGCCGTTCAGGTTGCGGGCGCATCGTCCAATGGTCTGGATCAGGGAGCCCGCGGAGCGCAGGAAGCCTTCTTTGTCGGCGTCGAGAATCGCCACCAGCGATACTTCCGGCAAGTCCAGGCCCTCGCGCAGAAGATTGATGCCGATCAATACATCGAACTCGCCTTTGCGCAGGTCGCGCAAAATCTTCACCCGCTCCAGCGTTTCGATTTCGGAGTGCATGTAGCGGCACTTCACGCCGACCTCGCTGTAGTACTCGGCCAGGTCTTCGGACATGCGCTTGGTGAGCGTAGTCACTAGCACGCGCTCATTGCGGGCGACGCGGTCGCGGATCATGTGCAGCAGGTCGTCGATCTGTCCTTTGACCGGACGTATCTCGACCGGCGGGTCGATCAACCCGGTCGGGCGGATGATCTGTTCAACCACCACCCCAGCCGACTTCGTAAGTTCGTAAGGGCCCGGCGTGGCGGAGACATAGACGATCTGATTGGTGCGATGCTCGAACTCCTCGAACGTCAGCGGACGATTATCGAGCGCCGAGGGCATGCGGAATCCGTATTCGACCAGCGTCTGCTTGCGCGAGCGGTCGCCGTGATACATGCCGTGGAGTTGCGGCACGGTTTGGTGCGACTCGTCGATGAACATCAGAAAGTCGCGCGGAAAATAGTCGAGCAGCGTGGGCGGCGGCTCGCCCGGAAGGCGTCCAGTGAAATGCCGCGAGTAGTTCTCAATGCCGTGGCAGTAGCCCATGGCCTTGATCATTTCGAGGTCATACATCACGCGCTGATGGATGCGCTGCGATTCCACCAGCCGTCCCTGCTTTTCAAGTTCCACTTCCCACCACGCCAGTTCGGTCTTTATAGAAGTCACGGCGTTGGCGCGAGTCTCTTCTTTCATGACGTAATGCGTTTTTGGATAAATCGGCAGACGCATGTAACGCTGCTTGACGGTGCCGAACAGAGGATCGATCTGGGAGAGCGATTCGATCTCGTCGCCGAACATTTCCACCCGGTAGGCGTTGTCGTCGTAGGTGGGATAAATCTCGATCACATCCCCGCGTACGCGAAATGTCCCGCGCCGAAAATCGCCTTCGGTACGCTCGTAAAGAATCTCGACCAGCTTGCGGGTAATATCGCCGCGCTTGATCTTCTGTCCCTTTTCGAGGAACAGCAACATGCCGTAGTAGGCCTCGGGCGAGCCCAGTCCATAGATGCAACTGACCGAGGCGACGATCAGACAATCCCGCCGCTCGAACAGCGACCGCGTCGCCGACAGCCGCAGCTTGTCGAGCTCGTCGTTGATGGTCGATTCCTTCTCAATATAAAGGTCCGCCGCCGGCACATAGGCCTCGGGCTGGTAGTAGTCGTAGTAGGAGACGAAGTACTCGACGGCGTTGTTGGGGAAGAAGCTTTTGAATTCGTGGTAGAGCTGGGCAGCCAGGGTCTTGTTGTGCGCCATGACCAGGGCCGGCCGGTTTGCGGCCTCGATCACCTTGGCGGCAGTATAGGTCTTGCCCGATCCGGTGACCCCGAGCAGCACCTGATGCTGCTCGCGATCGAATACGCCGCGGGTGAGGGCTTCGATGGCTTGTGCCTGGTCGCCCTGGGGTTTGTAGCTGCTTACCAGCTTGAAGTCCACAGCCCATTATAAGGGGAGGGGTGAAGGGTTGCCGGGGATGTACTTCTGTGTAAATGCTGCTTTGGGGGGTCGGCATATCGGAATTTTGTACTAAGCGATTCACCCTAGATTGTGAGCAAAACAGCTCAGTTTCGCTGCGTGGAACATCCATGCCATGACCGTCGTAACCGCGATTTTAGCGGCGAAAAAAAACCGCAAGCGGAGTTTTTACAGTTAGTTAACTTCGGGAGCCCGATTTGGCCGCGTAAATGCACCGATAAAGCCCAAAGACCCGAATCCAGATGTGCCGCGGGGGCATGGTTTCAGCGCCACTTACGGCTCCAGCGTCGCATCGGTGAGGTGAAGTGTTTATGGAAGAAAAGTTTGACCAAGTGGGGCCCCGGGACCGGCAAGTCATCGATCTGCTTCTCCAGGGCTGTGACAACTCAGAAATCGCTCGGGATCTGAACATTGCCGAGCGCACCGTGAAAGCGCATTTCAACCGGCTGTTTCTGCGTTTCGGAATCAAGGGTGGCATCAAGCGGGTTAAGCTCGCGACTTTACTTTATCGGAGGCAATTATGGAAAGAGAGACAGCAACCCCCCGCGGGCCCAGCGAACGAGAACAGCTCATCATTCAACGCGTAGCCGAGGGCTGCAAGAATCGGGAGATCGCCCACTCGCTTGGCACCACCGAGCATGTAGTGAAGAATTATCTGCGCCTGATCTACGACAAGCTGGGATTGTGGAACCGCGTCGAGCTGGCGCTCTGGTACGAAGCGCGTCGGCACGAGCAGGCTTATAACGCCTAGTTTCGTTCGGGCCATTTTCCTCAGCCCGAATCCCGCTCATTGCCCGGCATCCCACTCATCGCAACGAACGCGGTGGGTGGGGCGCCCACGCCCCGTCATGCCGCGGTCAAATCCCCGCCCCCAGCAGAGCTTTGGACGGGACATCCTTGGGATTTCATTAGTTAGAACGACACTCTCGCACTCAATTGGATTTCCCGGCCCGGCGTCATGGCCATGGTGATCGTACCGAACTGCGGAGTATTCACGTACCGGTTGGGCGTGCCCAGGTTCGTCTTATTCAGCCCATTGAAGGCCTCGCCCCGGAACTGGAAGCTGGCCTTTTCGGTGAGACGGAACGTGCGCGCCAGGGCGAAGTCGAGAGTCTGCAATGGGGGGCCGTAAACCGAATTTCGTCCCGCATCGCCGAACGTGTACGCGGGTGGCGTCGCGAAAGCTGCCGGATTGAACCATTCGTTGGTATTGCGCGTGCCCGAACCGAAGACCGGTTCGCCGGTGACGTTGGCTCGGATCGGGTTCTCTCCCAGCACCGTGCCGGAATTCGCGGTGTCTCCAAACACCGAGATGGTAAACGGCATTCCTGACTCCACCTGGTAGATGGTTGTGAAATGCCAGCTCTGGGTAATCATGCGCGTCCACGGGGCCGCCGCAAACGCCGGGATGTCGTACACGCTGCTCAGCGCAAAGCGGTGCCGCACATCGCAGCCCGGCCCTTTCTCGGCCGCCAGGTCGCTGTCGTTCTGCGGGATCGCGGACTCATCCATCGGAGAGCGGAAGTCGGGCGCATTAGTCAAGCTCTTCGAAAGCGTGTAGTTCGCCAGGAAGCTGAGACCGTGGGAATACCTTCTGCGCACATTCACATATCCGGCGTCATACCAACTCTGTGCCGTGTCCTCCAGTCGGTTGATCGTGCTCACCGGGAAAGTCTGACTCTGGATGATGGCGTCCGGATCGCTGCTGGGAGTCAGCTGAGTGCCATCGACGAAGCTAAGCGTCTTGAAGGGGCGCCGTGGTCCGATCGCACCGGGTCCCGGGGAAGCGTTGTTGATCAGGTGGGCCCGCTGCAAGTGAAATCCTCGCGCGCCCAAATAGCCAACGGCCAGCGTGGTATTGCCGCCGAAGCTCTTCTCCAACTGGGTGTTCCACTGCTGCACGTACTGCGCGGGCGCGTTGGCATCGAATGCCGTAAAGCTGACCGTGGTTGGGGTCAACGTGCCCTTTCCCAACACCGGCGTGCCGAAATTCATTCCGCTGGCAAACAGGGCCGCGGGGGGCGTGAAGTTGTCGGCCTGTTGCGTTTCCGGAAAGACATAGGGAACATTGTGCCGTTCATTGCACCAGGTGTTCTCATCCACCGGGGTGTAGAAGATCCCATAGGCAGCGTGAAACACAATTCCGGCCCGGGGCAGGTTCTTCGCGATTCCGATGCGGGGCGCCAGGTTGTGTTTGTTCGAATACATCAATCCCTTGGGATAGCCTTGCTCGCCGCCAATGAAAACCTCTGGCACTCCACCCTGGAATATCAAATTCGTGTTCGTGTTCCTCAGGTCGTAGAGGGGGCTCGTGTATTCGTACCGCAATCCGATGTTTACGGTTGTGGTGGGCGTTACCTGCCAACTGTCTTCGCCGAATGCGTCATATCCCCAGTTGCGCAGGTTCATCTCGGGCACGCCGGCCTGGCGCTGCTTCACCGCCGGTAGGCTCAGCAGCATGCTGGCGAATCCAGATCCGCTGCCGTCGTTGAATCCGAATTCCGTGGTGTAGCCGTTGGTGTATTGGTAATAGCCGCGGTTTTGGAAGAAGCCCCACATTGGCCAGATATAACGGCGAAAATCGCCGCCGAACTTTATGCCGTGGCGCCCGTGCTGCCACGCGTAGGTGTCTCTCAGTTCCGCCGTGGTGTCCCAGGCGTGCATGGGTGTGGCGATATAGGTATCTCCGATTCCGGTGTATCCCTGAGCGTTGAACCACGGCGCGCCCCACGCGCCTGGCCCGCCGAATCCAACGCCTTGGATTCCAAGCTGGGTCACGATGTCATTCACTCTATCGTTTTGTGACGTCCGATCCATCGAGAGCCGCGAAAACGCCAGGGCCAGCGAGTTCAACCTGGTGCTGGAAAACGCGTGGTTCCACGTGGCGACCGCCTGCTGCGATAGATTGTCAAAGTTTGCGCCAAAGCCGGGCAAGTTCTCCGTGGTGGAAGTCACTCCGCTGCTCGGCGAAAATCCGTGTTCCGCGCTCACTGTGTAACGTCCGAAGATGGTGTCATTGTTCTGGAACACATGGTCCACACGCGCGGTTCCCTGATCCTGATAATGATTCTCGTTGCGGATGTCGAGATAGTTATTGGAGTCCACTCCCGAATTCGTCATCATCATGTTCGGCGCCGGCACATACTGCAGCAGAAACGCTTCCAGTTGTGGGTTGATTCGATCCGATGGAATCTGGTTGCTGGGAAACTGGCTGCGCGTGTAGGGGTAGTTATTGGGCCCTGTAGGATTGTTGGGATTGTAGTTTGGGTTCGCGACAGCGGTCGTAGGATCGTAGATGGGAGTGTTACTCATGCTGAAGTCGCCCTGGATTTCGGCGGTGGTCGGGACGGTCAGGATCTGCGCGTCAGCCTGCGCGAGCCGCAGCCCTTCATAGTTGAGGAAGAAGAAAGTCTTCTTGCCACCTCTCAGCAATGGGCCTCCGAACGAGGCGCCAAAATTGTTTTGCACCAGGTGATTGTTGCCCATCGACGCGAACGTGGTTGCATCCATGTCGTTGTTGCGCAGGAACTCATACGCGGTTCCGTGATACGCATTGGTGCCGCCGCGGGTCACGATATTGATCTGTCCGCCGCCGGCTCCGCCCATGTCGGCGGTGTAACTGCTGGTTTCGACCTGGAACTCCATGACCGCATCGGGCGATGGACTCAGGTTCTGGGTGTTGAACGTGGGATCCGTGTTGGTTGCGCCGTCGAGCAGGAAGAAGTTGGCATTCGGGCGGCTGCCTCCAGTTACGATGGCCGAGCGTTGTCCCGGCCGCCAGTACAGCGGACTCGTCTCCCCAGTCTGTGCGCCAAAACCGGCGTGCGTGCCGGGTACGGTGAGCATCAGATCCACCAGCATCCGCCCATTCAGCGGAAGCTCCTGCACCGACTGCCGTTCCACGACCTCGCCCACGCTGGCATCGGTGGTCCTCAGAACATCGGCGGCAGCGCTCACCTGCACGCCTTCCTTCACCGCGCCAATCTTGAGTTCGACCTCGACTGCCAACTTCTCCCCGACCTCGAGATGCAAATACTGTTTCATCACGGCAAAGCCCGTGGACTCCGTGGTCAGCTCATAGTCGTCGGGCGGAAGCGCGGGAGCGGAGAATAGTCCGCTATCGTTGGTGGTGAGCACGCGAACCGCACCCGTGCTCAGGGCCTTGAGGTGAACCGTAGCTCCAGTGACCGGAAGAGACTGCGAATCCGTGACGGTTCCGGTAACCATGGCGTAATTGCTCTGACCGAACGCGGGCGCTACGAGCCCAAGAAAAAATACGAACGCAAGCAATGATCGCATTGACCTGTCCTCTCGCATCGGGATGTCTCGACGGGGCCGCAACTTTTATTGGAACCGCCGATTATAGGGAGGCAGAAGGGCACGTCAATAATGCTAAAGGGTTATCTGCAATGGGAGATTGGCTTCTAGTATGTTCGCATCATTGCGCTGCAACATCGCTGCGGATAGGCTGCCCGCAAACGCTGATGCGTCTCGTAGGGAGTTAGGTAAGTTGACTGGATGGGAGGAGCCGCAAATGAACCTTCGCAGTGCTACAACACTATTACTGACATTAGTACTTGTTGCTATCGGCCTAGCCGCGAGTAACGAGGATGGGAAACCAATTACGGTTAAGGGCTATGTGCTGGATTCAGCGTGCGCATTCACCAAAGGATTGAAGAAACCAATCAGCGCAGAGTGCGCTACCGCCTGCGCGAAGGCAGGGTCTCCTTTGGTGATCCTGACCGACAACGGCACGGTCTATTGGCCTATCGCCGATACCACTCCAGCCAGCGGGCAAAACGAAAGACTGCTGCCTTTCGCGGGACAGAAAGTCGTTGCTAACGGCAAGGTCTTTCAACGGGGAGGTTCAAGCGCTTTGGTGATTGAGAAGATTGAACCCGTGTCCGAGCACAAGTAGATTCGTCTAGCATTTGGGAAACTGGTGGATCGTATGGGCGAGATATCCGCAACCCCCTGCTGCAAAGAAGCTGGGCAACCTCAGCTTGGGACACAAGCGCCCTGCGGCGCGGCGGGAGAAGCAAACGCTACGTATAGACGCTTTTCGGGGCGGGATATGTTTGCGCTTTATCCTAGCCTGAAAGAGGAGCGCGATGGCGAGGGCTCATTGGAGGCCGAAAACGCGGCCTTGACCTACCGCTTGCAGAAGTGGCTGCACAGTGGCAAACGGGGCTTCACCTTGCGTGACCAGCAGTTGAGCCCGGGAGCCTGGACCTTAATGCGAACCACCCGTCCAGGCGATGGGCTGCTCTCCTGGACGCGTATCCAAATCAGCACGCCGGCGGAACTGGGTGTGGAACCGTACGCGGAGCCGCTGGAAGAGATGTCCCAAACCGTTAAGTCCGCGGCGCGGTTCTATGGCGCGGGCGCGGTCGGCATCGCCCCCATGCGCGATCTCTACGTAAACCAAAAAGAGGGGGAGCGGGAAATTGTCTTCGAGGATGTGGAATTCCCTGCAGTCACCGAAGACAAATTCGTGATTCCCCGAAAAATGCGCTGGGTAGTGGCTATTGCCATTCCCATGGACCTCAGCCTGCTCGCGCAGTCGCCAACGGCGATCGGGGAAGCGGCCACGTCACTGGGCTATAGCCAGAGCGCATTGGTAGTAGCGTCGCTGGCAGAATTCATTCGCGGACTAGGATACCAGGCCATCCCCAGCATCAACGACACGGCGCAGAGAGTGCCCTTCGCCATCGATGCCGGACTCGGCGAATTGAGCCGGTTAAACAAGTTGGTAACGCCTGAATTTGGCGCGGCCGTGCGATTGTGCAAGGTATTCACCGACATGCCGATGGCGTGCGACTCGCCCATCTGGTTTGGCGTGGAAGATCTATGCCGGCAGTGCAAGCAATGCGCGGAGGCCTGTCCATCGCGTGCCCTCTCTTTTGACGACGAGCCCAGCTTCAACACGCGTGGCCCATGGAACAACCCGGGGCATAAAGCCTGGTTCGAAGACTCCTACAAATGCTTCTCGTACTGGCGGAAAGTAGGCAATGGATGCGCCATCTGTCTGGCGAGCTGCCCTTACACGAAAGCCGCAAGTGCCCGCGCCCGCGATTATGCCCATCTGCAAGATCCAGATCAGTGGTGGAACTTGCCCGCGATTGCGCCAAAGAGTAGATAAAGCCGACGGGACGGATCAACGAGCCGGGACTAGTCTTCGTTTTTGCTTTTCGATAGAGACCACAAGCACTCGAACTGGATCTGACCGATGAAACGCGGCCGGTGCGGCTTGGTCTAGCCCTGTGGCGGGCTACTGTTTCTGAGTTACTGATTTCAGATAGGCGACTACAGCTTCGGCGTCGCTGCGGTCCATGCGAAATTGCGGCATTGGAAGGCGAAGAGGATTGCCGTTGGTCCAGATGCCGGTGGTCAGTAGTTTGATCATGTCGGCGTCGCTGGCAGGAGGAGTGCCTCCAAGGCGCGGCGCGCTGATCGGCCAGTTGGAGTCGGGCTTCGCCGGCAGGTAAGGGACGGAGCCGCCTTGCAGCCAGCGCGTGCGATCGAGATTTCCATGGCTGTCGCGCGGGGTGTGGCACTGTCCGCACACTGCCACGCTTTCGACGAGGTACTTTCCGCGAGCTACGTCAGGCGCAGCGCTGCCTGTCTTGCTCTGCCGCGGCGGATTACTGCTCTGCGGTTTATTGTCCTGGGCAAGAGCTGGAGAGGCCGTACTCAAGATCATGGCGAGAGAGACGGAGAAGATTGTTTGTGCGGGCATTGTTCGTCCGAGCATTGATCGTATGAACATCAATATTCCTTTCCGTAACTCTTATTCGCAGGCACTGCGGCTGGCGGGTTCGAAGCGATCCATTTGCGCTTCGCGCTGGTTGCTGACGCGGCCGTCGGCGGTCTTTCCGTATTGCTCCTCGCCGGGACAGTAATAGAGAGCGGTGTGGGGATCGACCCATACCTGGATGCCGGGGTCTCCTTGAAGATGGACGGCGGGAGCGGGCGCCTCGGCGATGCCTAATGTTATGAGCGCTCTTTCCCAGGGGCCGAGGGCGGCGCGTCGCGGCGAGCTGGCTGCCGGCCACAGCAGGGCTAGCGCGGCCACGAAGATGGCTGTGCCGAGATAGAGGTCGGCGCGATTAAAGCGCAGATGCACGCGCCAGTCCTGAAAGAGCTGAAGCATGGAGCTAGTGGCGGCGCGAGCTTCGGTGACTGGTTCGGACGTTGCATCGGTCACGCCGTCGACGGCTGCAATCGGGAAGGGAGCGCCGGTCGCGGATAGCTGGAGCGGGGGCGTGGCCAGGTCTGAGTCTTCGGGCGCGAAGGCTTCCGAGGAAAAGTCTCTTGTAGGAAAGTCTTCGATCGCTTCGTTTTCGGGCGCTGCCGCGGTCCATTTGCTTTCCGCTGCTGATTTACTGGGAACTGATTTGCCCAGTATTGGCTTGCCGCGCATCTTAACGTGAGTGGCCGCGGGCTCTTCCTGCGCGATGTTTTCTCTTGCAGCTTCCTCTCTTGCAACCGGCAACGCGAGACAGTTAGAGGCGGCAAAATCGTGCGCCGTCTGCGCCCGCGGCTGGCGCTTGGCCTCTAGCGGCAGGGCGTCCTCTTGCGCGCCTTCGCGTGATGGAACGTCGCGAAGCGCGGGGGAACGGTCCGGCCACAAACCCTGCTCCTGGCTCATCAGCCACATCGAGGCCCAGTTGTGCTGTAGGCGTTCACCCGGACGAAGCTCGTCGACGCAGCAGCTCTGGCAGTTTGCTGCGTCGGCTGGCTTCGGAGCGCCACATTGGGGACAAACGGGGTTGGCTCCCAGTTCGCTGTTGCTTCCCGGTTCGACGTGGGATTCGGGTTCGGCCTGAGGTTGTCGAGCTTGTTGCAGACGGGCGTTATGTTCCTGAATCGTGAAGGCCGCGGACAGCAAGCCCTGAAAGGACTGCTCATCCAGCGTCAGGTTGGGCGAATTCGAGGGCATGGTATCGCGGGGGAGAAAGACAGTCCAAGCTAGGGACATTGTAGTGCAAGACTGGGCAGAGTGAAAACGAAAGAAAGCAGGGGCTGTTTTGGGATGGATTCCGGAGTTGGGATGCCAAAGTGGAAGGGATTCATGAACCCGGGTTAAGAGAGGGCGGGCGAAAGTGGAGGGTGCACGTGTAACCTCATGGTTTTAAACGAGGTTGCAGAGTGGCGAAGAAATGGCGAATAAGTTGCTTCTGCTTTGGTGGGTCGCGACCCCAAGACTGAACTGAAGGAGCCGACGAAAAGCCGATGATTAACCTAAATGACATCAAGATTACTCCCCGCGACCAGCAGGTGCTACGGCTGCTCGTGCAGGGATGCAGCAACAAAGAAATCGCGAGCCAGTTGAACATCAGCCCGCGAACCGTCAAACAGCACTTGCGCACACTGTTTCTGCGCGCAGGCATCAAAGAAGGCCGGAAGCGGGTGAAACTCGCGACCGCAATGTTCATCAAGGAGCAGGTGCAATCATGCAACCCCGTGATCGGCTGACCGCCAAAGAGATTCAGGTCGCGACCTTGGTCTGGCAGGGTCTTACCAACAAAGATATCGCCAAGGTGCTGATAACCAGCGAGCAGGTAGTGAAGAACTACCTGCGCACCGCCTTCGACAAGTTGGGAGTGTGGACGCGGCTCGAACTTGCGCTCTACGTTGCCAGCCACGGCGGAGCAAACTGGCATGTGCAACTCGGCAATGGGCTGCTGCCCACGGTGGCAGGTTGGAGCGTTGGCGTGGGCGAGGAAGGCGCTGCTTACGGGGATGCGAAAGCCAAAGCATCTGCGGCGGCGGGCGGGACTTCCTAGAGGTTCTGGATCCGGCGACTCGCATGCATCGTAGAGTGCGCGTCGGAAAAGCCGCTTCATAATCACGGCGCAAGCTGTGCGAACCACATTAGAACGAGAGCTTGTTTCATTAGAGGTTCTTCGAAGGGGCACGGCTTCCGCCGCGCCCTTTCACTGGGGAACTTCTGTCCGCTCATTATCGCTATCCTCACGGAAGGGTCACGCAGCGGCCGGCGGGGAATAGTTCCCGTCCGCTGCTCGGGGACGGCAACAGATTTCACACTGGCTCGGACGACGCGGAGTTTTCGCGCCGCGTTCGTTACTCAGGACTATTGGCTCAAGTCGCGTGTTTTCAGACGAATAACGCACGAGCTTGGGTCCGAAGCAGCTGCCCTGGAAGGCACGCCGGCTGCCCCAATCCCGGTAATCAAATTGCTCGGTTACTTCGTGGACTCGTTTGCTCTGCTGGGTCCGCTCAAGGCTTCATTCGCTCTGCGCTTGATCGGATCAGAGCTTCGTCATTCAGCCCCAGACCGAGGTAGGCATGGCTTACAAAGACATTTTCTGGATGGCCTGCGATTCGACCGAGCAACTGCGGGCCGAATACGGGCCGTTCCACACCCGCGAAGAAGCGGAAGTCGAGGCTCGCAAACTTGGCTTTGGGTACCTGCTGCGCTACGAGCACATACTGGGTCCCGACGAAGAAATCGAAGAAGTGCGCTGCGTCTTTCTCGAACTGCAGGACGTGCCGGCTTCTCCCAAGGCCGGCGTCACCTTTCATACCCGCTGCGCCAGTTGCGGCGAGACTGCGGTCCACGAGACGTCGTTGCAGGCAGAAGTTTGGGCTGACATCCACGAATTCGAACACACCCGCCACAAAGTCAGACTCTTCGAGCATGTACGCGGAGAAGGTCTGAAGGAGATCGCCGACTGGCGCGGCTTTGCGGCCTAAGCGGTCGCGACGGCGGCTGCAGTTTACTCAACCCAGCACCCAGTTGCACGATTGTTTTCTTTTCTCGTGAGTCGATTCACCCCGCTGCCTTCGAGTCTTGCCACCGCAAAAAAACGAGCCGGAGGAAATTCTCCGGCTCGTGAAAGTGCATTCGTTGCCGCGACTGCTTACTTTGCATTCGCGACTACAGCGTCGATGAAGGCGAGGCCGTAAGGAGTGCCCCATCCGGTAGCGTTGTCCCAGCCCTTCTTGACCGTGAATGAAGAGTCAAGCCCGAACCCGTACACCGCCGCTGTGCCCGGAATACTGTACATTGCGCTGGTGAAGCCCTTGTTGCCGTAGAGCGCTCCGGTAAAGATCTCGGAAGCCGAGTAGTTAGTGACGCCATTCTCGTCCGTGATCGCCCCCGTCACATTGTTCCGTGTTTGGTCGGTGGTGGAAAGCACGTCCTGAACGCCACCGTAGGGCAGAGCGGCAATAGCGGGCGCCGCCTGACCGAGCGACCAGCCAGCCTTCTCGTTGGCGATAGCCCAGAACCCGGTGAAGATGGGGCTAGCCAGGCTGGTGCCGCCAATGCCGAACTCGAGATACTGCTGCTTGTCAAATGTGATGACGATGGGTACGCCAGTTATGTCGTCGGCGAGCGCCGAGACGTCCGGCGTTTGCCGCCCTTTGCCGGGAAGAGACGCCTGCCAGGATGGCTTGGGGAAGAAGATGCTCTCGCCGCCGCCACCGCCGCCAAAAAAGCCGGCATATAGCGGGGGATCCCAGACGGTCAAAGCAGCGCTGGGCGGATTACTCAGGACGATCAGGTAGTCCATCAAGACGACGAATTGGTCGCCCCATGCGGTGGTGATCGTAGATCCCGGGTTATTGACGTCGTTCAGGATGGAAGTACCGCCGACGGCCGTCGCGTGGGGAGAGACGGACGGAACGCCGGCCGCGCCAACCGGAGTCCCCAGCCCTTCGTCGCCACTGTCGCCGGTGGAGAAATTGACGGAGATGCCTTTGGCAGTTGCGACCTCAATCGCCTCATCCCAGGAAGTCTGCTCGAGGGGTCCGGCAACGATGTCGGTATCTTCTTCATAGCTATTGGAAGCCTGGTTGCCCAGTTGATTATCCGCAATGTAGGCAATCGCGTTCTGAAAGTCTTCACTGTCCTGGCCGGCCGCGACGACGACAACGATCTTGGCGCCAGGAGCGATGGTGTGCGACCACTGCAAGTCGAGAGCCATTTCGAGGTTCCAGCCGGTGAGGATGCCTGCGTTAGGACTAGCAGGCTTGCCCTCGGGATAGACAATGCTGAAGTTGGACTTGTTGAGCAGGGGCAGGCCCGCCAACTTGAAAAATGCGTTGGCATCCTTCTCGAGTGTGGGATAGCCGAAGGCTTCGACGAGAACGATGGTCTGGCCCTTGCCATTTAATCCGGCAGCGTAAACATCGGTAAGGCCCAAGGCGTTCTGTAGCTGCGAGGGCAGATAGTCGCAGATAAGGTTGGTGACCGACGGAGCAAATACAGTGCCGGTGTAGACGGCGGTTGGCAGAGCGCTATCGCCTTGCAAGGAGTAGGTCTGCGGTGCGGAGAGGCACTCTGGCGAGGATACCGGCGGGAACCCGGTAGCAGTGGCGGCCTTGGTGAGCGCCACTGGGGCGTATGGCTTTTGGGTCTTCGGGTCCTGAGCGCGCACATAGAGCGGCCGCACCTGATGGCTTTCCAGCCCGGCTACGGTCGAGACATAGCGCCCCGCCTCACCGCTAAGCTGGGCGTTCTTGACGTTGGCGCGGAAGGACCTTCCGTTGTGCTGGAACTGGTGAATCTCAGTATGGAAGGCGCTCTCGACGTTAGCGATGGTGCCGTGGGCGCGGATGGTGAAGCCGGCGGCGTCGGTGGACAGAATGGTGAGTCCGTGGTTTTGGAGTTCCTGGCGCACGATCTGCTGCTGCGCTTGAGTCGGTGCGTACTTTTTGAGATCGGCGTTGGTCATCCATTTGTGAAAGGTCGGCGAAGCGTGGTCGTAGAGCGCGTTGACGGCCTTGTCGAATGCGGCCTTGTCATTAAGCTTGAGGTGGACTGTGATGTTGATCTCGGCAGCTGGATCGGCGAGGCCGAGGTCTTTCGAGAGTTGAATGCCAGCAGGCACATTGCTTGCTACCTGCGCGTAGGCGGAAGAGCCTCCCCCAGCAAAGATCGCGATCAGTAAGGTGACGGCCACCGCTCTGAGCGATTGTTGAAGCGTCATGATTTTCTCCTTTGATGTTTGTCTGCTTCCATCTGTTCTCGTCTTCGGGAGACGAAAAGTGTGCTGCGTCTGCTTTGCAAACCTTTGTACACGAACATGTGAAACAACCCGGAATGAAGAACCCCTGGAACACCTTCGGTGCGGGGACGCCCACACCAGCGGAAGAAGCGGTCTGGCGACGCCGATGCGAATTACTTGCATCGGCCAGTGGGTCGGATTTATATACGAAAATCTAGTTGCCTGTCCAGAAAAAACCAGGGACCTGCCCTCTAACAGGCTGGCATTGAGAGTGGAAGAAGGCTCACCTCAGGCGCTAAAGCGCGATCAGATTTTCAATGACTTACGGCACGACTGAAGTGGTGCCCTTCCCAAGACTTTTTTCGCAGCCTGCTAAGGTGCAAGTCTTTCATCGCAACCGGACAAGTCCCATCTCTACAGGCGCAAGAATTCACACGATTGTTAAGGCGATGCCTTGAGAGGGAGCTCGAGTTTTCCGCAGCCTGAAGAGGACTTCACCGAGCCAGTTTTGCAGCGGCGGCTTCGTCGAGCATCCACAACAACTTTCCGTCGGAGGGCTCGACTCTTTGCGAGGGGAGTGGAGGGGAGTTCTTCCCCTCTAGAACCTGATGCAGCATGTCGGCTTTATCCGCGCCACTAGCCAGGAACATCACTTCGGCGGCGCGATTGAGCACGGGAAAAGTGAAAGTGATGCGGTGCGTGTTGAACTTCGCGACCCAATTGGCCACCACCAGACGCGACTGCTCGTCGAGCGCTGGGGAATCGGGGAAGAGCGATGCCGTGTGGCCGTCGGGGCCCATGCCGAGCAGAATCAGGTCAAAACGCGGGAATTTTCCGGGCGGCAGTTCAAAAAACCGGCCGAGTTCGGCTTCATACTCCGAGGCCGCAGCGGCGGCATCGGGATTCTCGGCGGGCACGCGGAAGACGTTCTCGGCGGGAATCGCAAGCTTCGCGAGCAACGATTCATTCACCATCCGATAATTGCTTTCCGGGTCGGTGGGCGGGACGTGCCGCTCGTCGCCGAAAAATAGAAATACGCGGTTCCAGGGAAAGTCCGGGTAATTGGCGGCAAGCAGGGAATAGAGAGCCTTTGGAGTCGAGCCGCCGGAGAGCGCGACCGTGAATCGTCCCTGGGCGCCGATGGCGGCGCGGGCCGCGCCGATGAATTCTTCTGCGGCGGCATGAAACAAGTCGGCGGCTGTGGCCACAACTTCGATAAATCGTGTCGACGGCATAGGTTGATCACGCTGCCAAGAATATCGGCATTGCTAAAGCGATGCCGTGATGCGAAGCCGAGTTTTTTCCGCGGCCAGTTTACGCCACGCTGTTCGCGGTAAAGTGGGCATGATGGGCGCCGTAGCAGGCGGCTCCCAGCAGGCCCGTCTTTTCGTTGGTAATGACCCGCACCGGAATCGTTTCGAGGAGCGGCCGCAAGCGTCCCTTGCTGAGGAAAGCCTGCATGAACAGCGGCCCCGCGAGTTTGCCCAGAATCTTGGGTGCGATTCCTCCTGCCAGGAAAACGCCACCGGACGCAAGCACCTTCAGCGCCAGGTTGCCAGCTTCGGCGCCGTAGACCGAAATCCAAACGTCGAGCGCCTGCTCGGCCAGAGGGGATTTGGCGGAGATGGCGGCTCGCGAAATGGCGGCTCCGGGATCGCCGGCCGCGATTTCGTCGCGCAGCCACTGGGGTTCTTCGGCGCGATGCGTGTCCTTGAGGAATTGATACACGTTCAACAGGCCCGGCCCAGAAATGACGCGCTCGTAGCTGACGCGTCCGAAGCGTGCGGTCAGGTAGCGCAGGAGTTCGATTTCCAGTTCGTTGCGCGGACCGAAGTCGCAATGGCCGCCTTCGCAGGCGAAAATATGCTGGTGTTCTCCGTCCCAGATGAGGCCGGCTTCACCCAAGCCCGTTCCGGCGGCGATCACGGCCTGATTGCCGGCAGGCTCCGGGTGGTTCTGGTCGGGAGCGATTTGGTTGAGAGCGACCGTGTCGGTCGGTTCCAGACACTGGATTCCCCATGCCTGCGCCTCAAGATCGTTGATCAGACTTACCGAATCGAGTTGCAGTTGCTGCGCTAAGCGTGAGGACTCGACGACCCAGGGCAGGTTCGAAGCCTCGACCCGTCCATTGAGCACCGGACCTGCGATCCCGAAGCTGGCGATGCTGGGATGGACGCCGGTCTCGGAGACGAACTGGACCACGATCTCATCCAGTTCGCGATATTCCCGGCTGGCAAAAACGTGTTCGTGGACAGCAATGAAATGGCCATTCGCCTCGCGGTACAAGCTGAAGCGTGCGTGAGTACCCCCAATATCTGCTGCCAGAATCATTTCTCGAAATTCCTCCATCGCCGGCCATCGCGTTCCATGAGTTCGTCGGAGTCTTTCGGGCCCCAGACTCCCGCAGGATAGTTGGGGAAATTACGCGGCGGCAGGGCTTTCCACACATCGAGTACAGGATTGACAATGCTCCAACCAGCCTCCACCATGTCGGCGCGCTGGAATAGGGTGGCGTCACCGGTCATGCAGTCGTGGAGCAGGCGTTCGTAGCCGGTTGAAGAACTGACCCCGAAATAGTCGGCGTACGCGAAATCCATATTCACTTCGCCCAGTTGCATCGCGGGACCGGGAGTTTTAGCGGCGAAGCGCAGCGAGATGCCTTCTTCCGGCTGAATATGCAGCACCAGTTGATTGGGCATCATATTTTCTACCTGGGTTTCGCGGAAAAGCATGAAGGGCGCGCGCCGGAACTGAATCACGACGTGGGTATTGCGGCCGGGGAGACGCTTGCCGGTCCGCAGATAGACGGGAACACCCGCCCAGCGCCAGTTGTCGATCATCAGCTTCATGGCGACGAAAGTTTCGGTGCGCGAGTCTGGCGGCACGCCTTCTTCGGAGCGGTAGGCGGGGACGCGCTGGCCGTCCATGACGCCTTCTCCATATTGGCCGCGGACGGTTTTGCTGAGCACATCTTCGGCACTGAAGGGCTGGATGGCGTGAAGGATCTTCGCCTGCTCGTCGCGCACCGCATTCGCATCAAACGAGATCGGCGGTTCCATCGCGGTCAGAGTGATGAGTTGCATGATGTGGTTGGGCACCATGTCACGCAAAGCGCCCGCGCCATCGTAGTAGCCGCCGCGTTTCTCGACGCCTACGGTCTCGGCGACCGAAATCTGCACATGGTCGATGTAGCGCCGATTCCAGATGGGCTCGAAAATTCCGTTCGCAAAGCGAAGTGCCAGGATATTCTGCACCGTTTCTTTTCCCAGGTAGTGGTCGATGCGGTAGATCTGGCACTCCGAAGCGACTTTCAACAGCTGCTGGTTCAAGACCTTGGCGGAATCGAGATCGTGGCCAAAAGGCTTTTCGATGATTACCCGGCGCCAATGGTTATTCTCTTCGGCCATCAGACCAACTTTTGCCAGTCGCTCGACGATGTCGCCGAAGAAGTTGGGTGCTGTGGCGAGGTAAAAAAAATAGTTGCCGTGGGCGTTGTGTTCCTGGTCAACCTTGGCCAGCGCCACTTTCAGCCGGTCGTAGGTAGCGGAATCGTCGAAATCTCCATTCACGTAACTTACGCGGCGCACAAACCACTCCCACAAATCGGCGTCGATGGCGCCGCTGGCGAACTGTTTGAAGTCTTCGGTAATCTTTCTTCGCACATCGTCATCGCTCATGGGGCTGCGGCCCACGCCGATCACGGCAAACTCGCGCGACAGCAATTGCTCGGTGGCAAGGTTGTAGAGAGCGGGGATCAGCTTGCGCCGAGTCAGGTCGCCGGTAAAGCCGAAGATCACCATGACACACGGGTCTGCCGTGCGCCCGATTCGCGGTTTGGTTGCTGCTGGCAGATTCTCTGTCTGAACCATGGTTTCCTCGTCAGTGAGCTACGGGCTGCGAGCTACGAGCTACGAGCGACCCAAACCTTGTTTGCTCGAAGCTCGTAGCTCGCAGCCACTTCTTACTTCGCCGGTGCCTTGAGTTCTATGTGACCACCGAACTTCTGTCGCATGGCGGAGAGCATCTTCTCCGCGAAGGTATGATCCTGCCGCGAGCGGAACCGCGTGTACAGGGCCGCTGTCAGAACGTCGGCCGGAACCGCCTCTTCGATCGCCGCCTGGATCGTCCAGCGCCCCTCACCGGAATCCTGCACGAACCCGCTGTACTCGGCGAGCGTGGGATTTTCGGCCAGCGCCATCGCCGTCAGGTCCAGCAACCATGAACTCACCACGCTGCCGCGCCGCCAGACCTCGGCAATATCGGGCAGGTTGAGATCGTAGCGGATATCTTCGGGCAGTTCTTTGCTGGTTGCGTTCTTGAAAATATCGAAGCCTTCCGCGTAAGACTGCATCATCCCATATTCGATGCCGTTGTGGACCATCTTTACGAAATGTCCGCTGCCGGAGGGGCCGCAGTGGATGTAGCCGTCTTCGGCGGTGCTGGCGGAAGCGCCAGGCATTTTTTCGCGTTCCGGAGTGCGCGGGATGTCACCGCGTCCAGGCGCCAGCGTTTTGAAGATGGGGTCGAGGCGCTGGACGGTTTCTTTCGGGCCGCCAATCATCATGCAGTAGCCGCGCTCCAGTCCCCAGACGCCGCCACTGGTGCCGACGTCGACGTAGTGCACGCCCTTGGCGGCACAAATTTTGGCGCGGCGAACGTCGTCTTTGAAATATGAGTTGCCGCCGTCGATGATGGTGTCGCCCGCTTGCATGTTGCCGAGTAGAGCCTGCACGGTTTTTTCCGTGGCATCGCCCGACGGCACCATGATCCAGGCGGCGCGCGGAGCGGTCAGCTTGCCGACCAGGTCGTCCAGTGAAGAGGAGGCGATCGCGCCCTCGCCGGCTAGACCCTTGACGGCATCGGCGCTGAGATCGGAAACCACCAGCGTGTGACCGCCGCGCATCAGGCGACGCGTCATGTTGGCGCCCATGCGCCCCAAACCTACCATTCCGAGTTGCATTGCAAGCTCCTTTAGGTCTTGCCCGGTCTGGGCGGGCCAGAGGCCCGACTGCAGACGACGCTTAATTCGCTTCGAGAAGCAAAAAGAATAGTTACAGAACCTGCTTTACCAGTTCCGCCAGTTTCGCGAGTCCTGCGTTGACATCGCTACCGAGATGAACGCGCAGCGCCCGGCGCTTGCGGTCAATCAGAACCTGGAAGTCTCCGCGCGCCTGCGCCGCTTTTACTATTCCGAAAGTGTACTTCTGTCCGGGGACGGCCAAGTCGTTGGCATCGTCGCACGTAATCTGCAGGAATACGCCGGTGTTGGGTCCACCTTTATAAGCTTGTCCCGTGGAGTGCAAAAACCGTGGCCCGAAGCCGAGGCAGGTCGCCACATGTTTGCGATCGCGCACGGCCATGCGCAGGTCTTGCAGCAGGGATTCGTGCCCAGCATCCATCTCGACGTAAGCCAGCAGAGCAAAATAGTCGCCGGCGCCTAAACGCGCCAGGTGCGCGCGCAGATAGTTCTTCAGGGAGTGATCGGAACCGGCGGCGCGGCCGAGATCGGCGGCGTTCTTGTCGTCGGTGAAGAGCTTGAAGCCCGCTTCTTCGAGTATCGGTTTTTCGGAAGGAAGCGAGCCCTTGCTTTCGTACTCGGACGTCAGTTGTTTGGTTACGATTTTGCTCGCCTCGACGTCGGGCTGATTGAAGGCGTTGATGCCGAGGATCGAGCCAGCAACCGCAGTCGCAATTTCCCAGCGGAAGAATTCCTGCCCCAAGCTGTAGGTGTCGGCGACGGCGATGTGTACGACCGGGTGCCCGGCTTTTTCGAGCGCGGAGACCTTGGCATCCTGCGCTGCATCGGGCGCGGTTTCCAGCCGCAGGTAGGCGAAGATGCGGTCATTTCCATAAACCTCCGGCGCGCCCAGTGCTTCGCGATCGACCGGGATGATGCCCTTGCCGAGTTTGCCAGTGGATTCCGCGATCAACTGCTCGAGCCACGCGCCTACATCGGAGATTCCCGGCGAGGTGATGAGCGTGATTTTGTCGTGGCCAAGTTTCGCGGCGCTTCCGATGGTCAGACCGAGCATCACTCCCGGATTCTGTTCCACGGGGACGAATGCTTTGCAGGCTTCGACCATCTCTTTCGCGCGCTCGAGGAACTTGCCGGTGTCGAGGCCCATGGCAGCGGCGGGAACAATGCCAAAGTTCGAGAGTGCGGAGTAGCGTCCGCCGATCGAAGGCAGGCCATAGAAAATGTGGCGGAAGTGGTCGCGCTCGGCCACCTGCTGCATCTTCGAGCCCGGGTCGGTGATCGCGATGAAGTGGCTGCCCGCCTTGTCGGCGCCAACCGTCTGCTTTACGCGCTCGAAGAAATACTGCTTGTAGATGTTGGGTTCAAGGGTGCTGCCGGATTTGCTGGAAACGATGAACAGCGTCTTGGCGAGGTTAACCTTCTTTTCGACGCTCCGGATTTGCGCGGGATCGGTCGAGTCGAGTATGTGCAGGCGCGGGAATCCCGGCGTTTGCGGGTAGGTCAGCGAGAGCACTTCCGGACAAAGGCTCGACCCGCCCATGCCGAGGAGCAGAATGTCGGAGAAGCCGGCGCGTTTAATTTCGTCCGCAAACGCGTTCAGTTGGCCGACGCTGCCGAGTTGGTCGTCCGCGATGCCGAGCCATCCCAGCCAGTTGGCCTCGTCGTCGTTGGTCCAGAGGGAGGCGTCGTGCTGCCAGAGACGTCTTACCTTTCCAGATGCCCGCCAGTCGTTAAGGTTTTTTTTTACTGTTGCATCAAGCTCGGACGGAAGCGATGCGCTCTGCGCATTAACCTGCGGCGTGCTCGATCGCTTCGTGCTCTTCTCGACCACGGCCAGCAGGGTGTCGAAGGCGTCGGCAAACAGCTTCACGCCGTCGGCAGTGAGCTTATCGGTCACATCTTTCATGACGATGCCAACCCCGGCGAGATCGGCCATGGTTTTCCGCGCGCCGTCCAGGTCTTCAGTCAGACTCTGGCGGGGCTTGCCGTGGTCGCGGAAGGCATCAAGCGTCGCCGGAGGAACGGTATTGACGGTGTCCGGCCCGATCAATTCCTCGATGTAGAGCACGTCGCGGTAATTCGGATTCTTGGTGCTGGTGCTTGCCCACAGCACGCGCTGCGTCTGCGCGCCTTTGGCGGCCAGGGCTTTCCAGCGCGGAGCCGAGAAGATGCGCTCGTAGGCTTCGTAGGTCAGTTTGCCGTTGGCGATCGCGACTTTGCCGAGAATCCCCTGCAGTTTCGCCTTGCGGGCCGCGTCGGTCTCCTTCTTCAGTTGTTCGCCGACCAGCGAGTCGACGAGCGAATCGATGCGGCTGATGAAGAAGCTGGCCACGCTCGCGAGTTGGCTCACGCCGCCGGACGCAGCGAATTTCTCAACTCCATCAATGAACGCCGCGGCTACTTCCTCATACACAGCCTGCGCGAACAGCAGCGTCACATTGACGTTGATGCCCTCGCTGAGCAGTTGCCGGATCGCCGGAATGCCCTCGGCGGTGCCCGGCACTTTGATCATCAAGTTTGCGCGAGCCACGCTCTTCCAGAGTCGCCGCGCCTCGTCGATGGTGCCGTTGGTGTCGTGCGCCAGGTAGGGGGAAACTTCGAGGCTGACGTAGCCGTCGCGCTTCTTCGTGCTCTGGTAGACAGACGCGAGCAGATCGGCGGCGTCCTGAATGTCGCGGATGGCCAGCAGTTCGTAGCGGCCCTTGGCGTCGAGGCCGCTGCGGCCGGCGAGCGAGTCCAGGAAATCCTGATACTGGCCGCCCGCAATGGCCTTCTCGAAAATCGATGGATTCGAAGTCATCCCGCGCAGGCCGTCATTCGTGATCAATCGCTGCAGTTCGCCGCTCGCCATCAGGTCGCGGCGGATGTAGTCGAGCCAGATGGACTGGCCGAAAGTCTGAAGCTGGATGAGAGGATTCGCGGCTTTCGCGGTCTCGAGCGTGTCCACTGGATTCATAACCATCTCCTAAACTCGGGGCATTGAATCATTGAGCCATTGAATCAATACCCTGTTAGCAATCCGTTACATCACGATTCGAACATGGATACCAAGTGCGAGAACTCGGTCGCCCCTCCGGGACTTTAATCATTTTCCCCACGTTTCCCAGCGCTGAAGCGCTAGGCTAAGCTCGGTCGCCCCTCGGGGGCTGGATTATCAACTCCCGCGCAGCGCGTCACTTGCCGAGCAACTCGCGCGCTGCCTCCACGACGGCGTCGGTCGTGAAGCCGAATTTCTTTTGCAAATCCTTGAGCGGGGCAGACGCTCCAAAGCTGCGCATGCCGATGATGCGTCCTTTCGGTCCCGCATATTGCGCCCAGCCAAAGGTCGAACCCATCTCAACCGCTACTCGCGCGATAACGTCTGGCGGCAGCACTTCGTCGCGATAACTCCGGTCCTGATGCTCGAACAAATCCCACGACGGCATGCTGACGACCCGCGCCCGTATGCCTTCCGCTTTCAGTTTCTCGTAGGCCTCGATGCAGAGGTACACCTCGCTGCCGGTGGCCATCAGGATGACCTGCGGCTTTCCACCTTCCGCGTCGGCCATAATGTAGGCGCCGCGAGCGAGGCCCGCCGCCGATGCGTATTTCGTGCGATCGAAGGTCGGCACGGCTTGCCGCGTCAGGATGAGCGCCGCTGGTTCCTTCCTCAGGCTCATGATGACTTTCCAGGCCTCGACGACTTCGTTAGCGTCTGCCGGACGCAGCGTGATCAGGCCGGGAACCGCGCGCAGCGTTATCAGTTGCTCGATCGGCTGATGGGTCGGTCCGTCTTCGCCGACGCCGATGGAATCGTGAGTGAAGATCCAGATCGACGGAATCTCCATGATGGCCGAGAGGCGGATCGGCATCTTCATATAGTCGCTGAAGATGAGGAAAGTCGAGCCGTAGGCTCGGAGTTCCGACAGCGTCATGCCGTTCACGATTGCGCCCATGGCGTGCTCGCGAATGCCGAAATGGAAGTTGCGCGCGTTGTAATGATTGGCCTCGAAATCACCCGCGCCGTCGAAGGTGAGCCGCGTTTTCGTCGACGGATACAAATCAGCGGAGCCGCCCATGAGCCAGGGATGGTTCTTGGCGATTGCGTTAAGAACCTTTGAGGACGAATCGCGCGTCGCAAGTCCTTTGGCATCGGCCGGAAATGCGGGCAAGTCCTTATCCCATCCGTCGGGAGGCTGCCGCCGCTGCATGCGTTCGAATTGAACCGCCAGATCCGGATATTGCTTGCTGTAGCCGGCGAACAGCGAATTCCATTGGCCGCTCAATTGCCGCCCGCGCTTCCCCATGACGTCGCGAAAATTTTCGCGCACTCCGTCGGGCACAAGGAACTTGGCGTCTTCCGGCCAGCCGTAGGCACGTTTCGTCAGTTTGACTTCTTCTTCGCCGAGGGGCTCGCCGTGCGCTTCTTTTGTGTCCTGCCGATGGGGTGAGCCGTAACCGATGTGGCTGTCGACGACAATCAGCTTCGGACGATCCTTCACGCTGAGCGCGTGAGTGTAGGCGTCGGCCAGCGCAACCAGATCGTTAGCATCGTGGACGTGCTGGACATCCCAACCATAGGCGGCGAACCGGGCGGGCACATTTTCGTCGTAGGCGAGATCGGTATTGCCTTCGATGGTGATGTGGTTGTTGTCGTAAATCCAGCACAGGTTCGAAAGCTCGAGATGCCCGGCGATGGAAGCGGCTTCCGAGGAAATTCCCTCCATCATGTCGCCGTCGCCGCAAATTGCCCAGATGTTGTAGTTAAAGAGCTCAAATCCCGGACGATTGAAATACTGCGCCAGCCAGCGCTCGGCGATGGCCATGCCGACGCTGTTCGCAACACCCTGACCGAGCGGGCCAGTGGTTGTCTCGACCCCTGTGGTCAGGCCGTATTCGGGATGGCCCGGGGTCTTGCTGCCGAGTTGCCGGAAATTCTTGATGTCGTCGAGAGACACGGCAGGCGTCGAAAGAACTTCGCCTCCGGGAGCGACTTCATGGACGCCCGCCAGATACAGCAGGGAATAGAGCAGCATCGAGGCGTGTCCATTGGAGAGCACGAAGCGGTCGCGGTTCGGCCAGAGCGGATTTTCCGGATCGTAGCGCAGAAACTGCTGCCACAGAGAATAGGCGACCGGAGCCAAACCCATGGGCGCTCCGGGATGGCCCGAATTCGCCTTCTGCACCGCGTCTATCGAAAGAGTGCGAATCGTGTTGATACACAACTGATCGAGCTTGGCACCGGTGGCGACAGATTGGTCACTGACGGCCATCAATTCTCTCCTTGCAAGCCGGCTCTGGTGCCTTGCTTGCGAATTAGATGAGGTCAACGCCCATATGGATACACTGCGCCGACCGCCCCAAGTTTACATCGTGATCGAAGAACAAAACGAAGTACAAGAGGACTAACGCCCAATTTTACACCGAGACAAATTTGGCCCGCTGGTGCGAGCGGGGCGCGCTGAAATTGCGTAACGCGCTGTCCCATCCGCAAGGGGCTGAAGGCGTCCTCGGCGGGACTCTTACTGCCCGTACTCCTTGGCGTTCACCGGCGTGGAAAGCAGGACCTTGCGATCCGCCAGGTGCGCTTTCAGCAGCTCGATTTCATCGGCGGCATCCGTGAGCGGCAGGGACACCTGTCCTCCGTTAGCGGCCGAGCGGCAGAACGCCATCATGATTTCGAAACCTGCGTACGCGCTTTCGAAATTGCACGGATGCATTTTGCGGTCATCATCCAGCCAGTCGGCGATGTCCTGAATATACGGGGGCATATCGAGGTCGTAGTTCATGGAGCCGCCGCCCGAGGAAGCGCCCGCCTTGGTCACCGCGCGCCAGCCGCCGCCAGTCAGAACCTCGGCGAATCCCTCGGTTCCCTGCGCGCCGATGCGGCACTTCCGAAACCAGTAATCGACCTCGGGAACGTCCGGAGCGCCAGCGCCACACTCGACAATTCCGCGCACTCCGTTGGCGAACTGGATGAAGCCGGCGATGTAGTCGGGTGACGGAAGCAAGTCGGTCAGCTTTCCGCGTCCTGCCCCCTGCGCCATCACCCACTGCGCTGCCGGCGATTCGCCCTTGGACGTTCCTTCGTTGTACCAGCGCATGTAATCGATCAGATGCGAGATCATGTGCATCATCCAGCCCGAGGCCGTGCCATAGACGGTGTGGATGCGTCCTAGTGCGCCACTGGCAACGATCTCCTTTACCTTGCGATAATGCTCGCCGTAGCGATGCTGATGACTGACTACGGCTTTGACGCCGCTGTCCGCCAGCAGCTTCCTGACCAGGAATCCCTCGCGCGTGGTCAAGGCCACCGGCTTTTCAAAAGCAATCAGGCGCGCGCCGCTCTTGATGCCGGCGCGAATCATCTCGCTGCGCAGGTTCGGGAGAGTGCAGAAGCAGAAGACATCGGGCTTGGCAGCGGAAGCGACCTGGAGCGCGTCCGTGCCCTTGGCCGCGCCGAACTTGGCCGCGGCCGCGTCCAGACGGGCTGGGTCGATGTCGCACACGCCAACCACCTCGAAGCGGCCGTTCGCCTGAAAGGCTTGGGCATGGTGCATTCCGCGCTTGCCCATGCCCACTACCACGACACGGTATTTAGTGCTCATCGCGCGCTCCTGTCCCACTCCAATACCTTGTCGACAGTGTAATCCACTTGCTCCTCCGTCAACTCGGGGAACATCGGCAGGGAAATGCAGCAAGCGGCATTGCGCTCCGAATTCGGAATCGCACCGGAAATGCGCGCCCCATGACCCCACGGATATCCTTCCTGCTGATGAATGGCAATCGGATAGTGGCACTTGGCGTCGATTCCCGCGTCGTTCAGGAACTGGAGCAGAGGATCGCGATGCTTCGCCTGCCTAGTCTCGATCACGTACAGGTGGTAAACGTGATAGTAGCCCGGAGTTTCATACGGCAGCGTGATGTTCTTGGCGGTCGCGAGACCCTGGCTGTAGAGCGCTGCCCACTTTCTCCGCAACTCACTCCATTCCGCGATGTGCTTGAGTTTCGCGCTGAGGATGCCCGCATGCAGATCGTCGAGCCGGCTGTTGTAACCGATGCTGTGGCAGGAGCGTTTGTCCGAGCCGTGGTTGCGGAGTTTGCGCGCGATGCGGTCGATCTCAGGATTGTTGGTAACAATAGCGCCACCGTCGCCGAACGTTCCCAGGTTCTTCTGAATGATGAAGCTTACGGTGGCGGCGTCGCTGAGTTCTCCGATCTTGAAGCCATTGCCGCGAGCGCCGATGGCCTGCGCGTTATCCTCGACGACCTTGAGATTGTGCTTGTCGGCGATCTTGCGAATGGCCTTCATGTCGGCGCACTGGCCATAGAGGTGGACTGGCACCAGCAGTTTGGTGCGGGGCGTGATCGCGGCCTCGATCTTGCTCGGATCGATACAGTTCGTGCGGGGATCGGAATCGACAAACACGACGGTCGCTCCGGTGAACCAGATGGCTTCCGCGGTCGCGAAGAAGGTGTTGGTGGTGGTGATGCACTCGTCGCCGGGACCGATTCCGAGCGCCTTGAACGTTAGCCACAGCGCATCGGTTCCGTTGCCCACGCCGATGGCGTACCTGGTCCCGTGGAACTCGGCCAACTCCGCCTCGAACTTCTTCAGCATCGGACCCAGAACATACTGGCCGCTCTCCAGCACTTCCTTGATGTTGGCGTCGATCTCTGCCTTGATGTTGTGATACTGGCGGACGTGACCGTAAAAGGGAACCGTTAGCTTAGTCGCTGGCATGTGATCTCCTCATCCTCGGGCCGGATCGAAAGCGCTCTCCACCAGGCTTGTTATCAGGGCAGGGCAAGCGACCGATTGGCAGAGCCTTGTGAAACCGGCCAGAATATAATGAAACGATTTATTAAATCGTGTCAATTATCAGGTTTTCCGAATTGCGTTGTCAACCGCAAGCCACCTGAAGCGCCGATTCCAGGTGAGAAGAATCCAGGGAACCTCTGATTAAGTCGTCTGACGGAGAGCTTTAAAAGGGCCTGGCTTCAGCCATGCCGCTAGAATCCGCTACACAAGCGGCTTTTAGCCGCTGAGGGTCGCACTTCAGCGCATCCCGTCCTCGCCCGTCCAGCCGGGCGGGGACGGGATGCGTTCCACCGGCAATCTCAAATCAAACCGTTGTAACAATCTCGCGGTCACGGCCCTAGGTAAGGAAAAGCTTGTCCTGGCTGATCCGGTGTTGCAGGGTTGACGCCAACTGGTCCACGTCGGTGGCCGAAAGGTTCATCAATTCGGGCTCGAGGATCGGGATGCGGTTGGTTCCGACCGCGTCCCGCCGCACCTGGATCAGCAAAGCCTGCAGCGCTTGGGGATCGTATTTTTGCGGACTCATGCGGATCAATTCCTGCAGCGCGGCTCCGACTGACAGACGCTCGCGGTAAGGACGGTCGCTGGTCATCGCGTCGAAGCTATCGGCCAGAGCCACGATGCGTACTGCTTGCGGCATTTCGTCGCCATGTAACCCGTCCGGGTATCCCGACCCGTCTCCGCGTTCATGATGCCAGCGCACGATTTCCGGAATCTGTGGCCAGGGGAACTGCACGTGGCTGACGATCTGATGCCCAATAACCGTGTGGTCTCTCATCGCGCGGGATTCTTCCGCATCGAGCTTCGAAGGTTTTTCGAACAGGCGCTTATCGACGGCAACTTTGCCGATGTCATGCAGATAGCCTGCCGACCGCAGCGACGCCACATCGTTCGGCTCCATGCCGAGCGCTTCGCCGATTGCCTGGGAGTATCGGCCCACGCGCAGCGAGTGTCCGTGAATGTTGACGTGTTTGACGTCGATGGCGGTGGCGAAAGCTTCGAGCGCGTTATCGTAAAAGCCGTGCAGCGAGGCCAGCAGCCGCAGGTTTTCGGAGACCCGTTGCGCCAGCGTCTGGCCGAGCGTGTGATTCTGAATGGCCAGCGCGACATAGTGACTCAGCATTTCGAAAGCGTCGAGCGCGTCTTCTTCGTACACCGCTTCGCCGGGGCGTCGTCCGAGGGCGATCACTCCGGCGAGCTTTCCCCGGACTTTCAACGGGCAAATACACTTGAAGAGTTCCGGCGCGACATTGCCGTTCGAACTTAGAAAAACATCGTACGTGGAACTATTGAGCAGTATCGGGCCGGCGGCTGCGGTCAGGGTGTGTACGTGCCGGGGAAGCAGGGGAATCAGCGACGGTTCGGGCAGCAGCGCGAATCCCTGGGCATCGACCGAGGTCAGCAACGAAGGCCGTTCGCTGAATGAAAATAAAACAGCCTCACGCGCGCCAGCCGCTTCCATTACGGTGGTCAGCATGGTGCGAGCGGTTTGGCGGAAGTCGCGGTCCGCCGTTAGTTCGGGACCCAAATCCGCCAGCGCTTCGACTGTTCTTAAGAGCTTTTTTAGATTGGCTCCCTGCAATGCCTCGTGCGGAGGTACATGCGAGAAACCAGAGCGCAATCAGGTTAGCACTGCACGGCGGCTCGATTGTTGGTTAGTTTGGTGCGGCAAAACATCGGGCGATCTGACGATCGGGTCATCGCATCATCTTTCTCTGCTGGAGCTTCCGATCACCCGATGGCTCGATCGTCAGATCACCCGATGTCACAACGCACTTGTCAGTCTTGACAGGTGCGTAGCGTTGGCCCATACTTCGGCCAAATCACCCGCGCCGCTTGCGTTTTGCCGGTTTTGCCCGGCCACTTACCGACCGAGAGAGATTCGTGGTAGTGCCTCAATCCAATCCGTCGCGCTCCGAGAAAACACTTACCGCTGTTGATCGCGATTTTTCGCCGGGGACCGCCTCCAGCCTTTCCGGCGATCTCTCTGGAAGCCTTGACGAGAGCACAGCCCTGTCGTCGCTGAAGGAATTGATCGCAGCCGGGGATCACCGCCTGGAGGCGATGCTCGAGATCATCACTGATGCTGCCCGGCAATTGACGGGCGCTTCCGGAGCCGCGCTTGCCATGTGGAAGGACGGAGCGATGGTGTGCCGGGCGCGGAGCGGCGACTCGGCTCCCGCTCTCGGTGCGCGGTTGAGCGCGGACACTGGAATCTCAGGCGAGTGTTTGCGCACCGGTAAGGTTCAGCATTGCGCGGATACCGAGCTGGATCCGCGGGTCGATGTGGAAGTCTGCCACAGCCTTGGTTTGCGCTCGATTGCGGTGTTGCCGATTCAGGGCTGGCGTGGGATCAACGGAATTCTCGAAGTGTTTTCTACCCAGCCCGCAGCCTTCACTGAACCGCATCTTGCTGTGCTTCGGCAACTGGCGTCACTCGCGGAGCGGGCGCGCTCGTCGCAACCGCACGGCGCATCGTCCGCCGCTCCGAAGCCTGCGTCTGCGCTGGAGAAACCGCAAACCTCGGGTCTGCTCCCGGCGTCGGATCGGGTTGGGGACTTGGCAGTGGCTTTCCTCGAACCGCGATTCCGGCCGTTCGTATTGGGCGTCGCCGGGCTGGGGGCGGTCGCGCTTCTTGCCTTGGCGATCTGGTTGGGGTGGCGCGGTCCGGATGAGACGGATGGCAAGGCTCGTGCGGCAATGCCTGCGTCCGTCGGGGCCGCAACCTCGCATCCTCCCGGCAAACATCCTCCCGATAACGATCCGGTTTGGAAAGCGAACCCTGGCGGCCAAGCGCTGTTGGCATCCAGCGGAAAGACATCGGCCGGAACTCCTGTGAAGCTCGCATCCAAAGTGGACGTCCTGGCGGGCAAGAAAACTCCGGCGAATCGAACTCCGGTGGATCGATCACCCTTGCTCGCCGGCGTTGCGGCGAACGTTGCCGTTCCGCATGGGGCTCCTGCCTCGCAGACTGGACCGCAGAGCGATACGCTTTCCACCTTGCACTCCGATGCGGCCACCTCGGCCGAGCCGCCGTCGATCCCCGCCGGCTCGACGAACCAGTCCGCGCTCAATGGAGTGCCCTCCGCGGAAGCTTCATTGTCCGGGCTCTCTGCGCCGATGTCGCGAGCGATTTCGGGCGGCCAACTCATGCATCGGGTTGAGCCCGTTTATCCTGCCCAGGCACGTCTGCTGCGCCTGGAGGGCACGGTCATTCTGGCGGCAACCGTGATTGAGGATGGAACGGTGCGCGAAGTCAAAGTTGTTGAAGGCTCGCCCGTGCTTGCCGAAGCCGCCATGGATGCAGTGAAGCGCTGGCGCTACAAGCCTTTTGAGCTCGACGGAAAACCGGTGAAGAACGAGATCGGGATCAGCGTTGAGTTCAAGCTTCCCGAGCCAGTGAATCATTGAGTGATTGAATCATTAAATCATTGAATCATTAAAACCCCGAACGAGGGAAAGTGATCCGCTGACTTAATGTGTCAATGTCTCAATGAGTCAATGATTCAATGACCCGATGGCTACACGCCGACCGGGAATGGCTTGCTGTGGGTCTCCGAACCCACCGAGAGTCCGGCGAAACGGCCTTGGAGCAGCGACATCAGCCCGGTCACCCAGTAACCGATCACGAACAACAGCAGGAAGGGAACGGTGAAGTAGTTTTCGTTGTCGATGGCATAAAAGATTGCCAGCGCGAAATACGTTCCGATCAGGAGTTCAATCCACGGAACCCACACCAGACGCTTGCGGTACTTGGTTCCTAACAGCTTGTCCTTCTTCGATGCGACGCGGTACTTGGGAGTGCGGACGAAGGCGGTCTGCCTGCCGACGAGCGCTTCGAGCACGGCAATCGTATTGGTGATCGTCAGTCCGATTCCGAGAGACATCAAGAGCGGCAAATAGAGCAGCGACCGCAGCCAGCTTTTCGGAAACAGTTCTTTTTGCGAAACCAGATAGAAGCTGGAAATGGAGAACGTCGAAGCCATGAACAGGGGCAGATCAATGTAGAGCATCTGAAACCACCCCTGATAGAAGCGAATGATCATGGCGGGCAAGAGCAACACCGAGAGCACGATCATCAACGGATAGCTGATATTGGCCGTCAGGTGATACACGGCTTCGATTTTCTGGTGCCGCGACACGTCGCTCTTCAGCACCCGTGGAAGTATTTTCTTCGAGACCTGGATCAGACCCTTGGCCCAGCGCGCCTGCTGCGTCTTGAATGCGGTCATCTCCACCGGCAACTCGGCGGGACATTCGACGTCCTGCAGATAGAGAAATTTCCATCCTTTGAGCTGGGCGCGATAGGAGAGGTCGGTGTCTTCGGTGAGCGTGTCATGCTCCCAGCCGCCGGCTTCGTCAATGGCGCTGCGCCGCCACATGCCCGCCGTGCCGTTGAAGTTAAAGAAAACGCCGCTGCGCGATCGTGCCGAGTGTTCGAGCACGAAGTGGCCATCGAGCAGAATGGCTTCGACCTGCGTGAGCAACGAGTAGTTGCGGTTGATGTGCGTCCAGCGCGTCTGCACCATGCCGACCTTGGGGTCGGTGAAGTGATGTATGCACTTCAGCAGAAAGTCGGGGGGCGGAACAAAATCGGCGTCGAAGATGGCAACGAATTCGCCCTTGGCAGTTTTTAATCCTTCCGCCAAGGCGCCCGCCTTAAACCCTTCACGATTGTCGCGGTGCAGGTATGTCACCGGATGTCCCAACGCGGCGTAGCGATCCACTAAAACCCGAGCGACCTCCACGGTTTCGTCCGTGGAATCGTCGAGCAGTTGGATGTCGAGCTTGTCTTTCGGATAGTCGAGCCGGCAGACAGCGTCGAGCAGCCGGTCCACCACGTATTGTTCGTTAAAGATTGGCAACTGCACGGTGACGCGCGGCAGGTCGTCGAAATGGGCCGCGGGCTCCGTCGTCTTGCTCTTTTTGTGCTTGTAATAAAGGTAGACCATCCAGTAGCGGTGCGCGCCGTAAGCCGCCAGGATGGTCAGGACGATGAAATAGGGAATCAGCAGCGCCAGATCAAACGCATTGACCTGGTAAAGGCCGGTGAAAGTCTTGTCCAGAAAATGGTGGCGAAAGTAGGGTACCAAGCCTTTGGAGGTCAGAAAAACGGCCAGGGCCAGCGAGCCCAGCGGGGAAAAAGTGAGAGTCAAATCCATGAACTCAACAGCACCATGAAGCTAGAAAAGCGGACCAATCATTGTACCCGATCAGGCAGAGACCATTGAGTCATTGAGTCATTGAATCATTGAATCATTGAGGCATTGAATCATTTTTCCTTCCTCTGACCTGATGATTCAAAGACTCAATGATTTGCAATAGAATGTCGGGAAACGGGGGCTTTCTTCGTTTGGAGTGGTGAGTGGCGCAGGGTGAAAACTCATAAGTTTACCTCGTGGAACCAACGCTTTTGGGTCGACGTATAATCCGCTGGGGGATACTCGCGTGCAAACCCTTCTACAAGACATCCGCTACGCTCTCCGGCAGCTGCGCCATGCTCCTGCGTTTACGTTGACCGCATTACTTACCCTGGCCATCGGCATCGGTGCGACCACTGCGATCTTCACCCTGACGCAGGCCATCATGCTGAAGTCGTTGCCGGTCGCCGATCCCGCCCAGCTGTATCGCATTGGCGATACCTCGGAGTGCTGTGTCGAGGGTTGGGAGGACGATGACTGGAGCCTGTTCTCTTATCCCCTCTACCAGCGTCTCGCGGCGGCGGCACCCGAGTTCGAGGAGACCACCGCTTTTCAGGCCGCGCCTGGGATCTACAGCATTCGGCAGGAAGCTAAAGACCGCGAGGCACGTCCCTTGCGGGCCGAATACGTGAGCGGGAGTTACTTCCATGTTTTTGGGCTCGGGGCCTTTGCTGGACGGGTGATCAACAACTCGGACGATCAACAGTCGGCCCCACCGGTGGCGATGATCAGCTATCGCACCTGGCAGCAGGCTTACGGCTCAGATCCGGGGATTGTCGGTTCCACATTCTTCGTGCAAGGACAGCCGGTAACCTTAATTGGCATTACGCCTCCGGGATTTTTTGGCGACACACTGCGCAGCGATCCGCCGGACTTTTGGCTGCCCCTGCAACAGGAGATTTTGTTCGACGGCCAGAATGCGTACATGAGAACGAATCAGCGTCAGTGGCTGTATGCCATTGGCAGGTTGAAGCCAGCTGCGAGCGTGCAAGCACTTCCCGCCCGGCTAACGCCGGTTCTTCAACGGTGGCTCCGTGACGAAGATGAGATGCCCGCCGAATTCAAACCGCAGATTGAACCTACGATTCCTCAGAAATTTATCCGCCTGGCTCCGGCCGGAGGAGGTGTCACCACCTTAAGGGAGAACTATGGCGACAGCCTGCGTATTCTCCTGATGGTTTGTGGAACATTACTTCTCATCGCGTGCTCCAACCTCGCCAATCTTCTGCTCGCGCGCGGAGCCGTCCGCCGCGCCCAGACTGCGGTACGCCTGGCTCTGGGAGCTGCGCGAGCAAGACTGATTCGCCAACAGTTGACGGAGGCGCTGCTGCTGTCGGTGCTAGGCGGCATCGCGGGATTAGGGATTGCATACGTGGGAGCGCGTCTGATGCTGGCCCTGGCGTTTCACAGCGCCACCTTTACACCCATCAGTGCGACACCTTCGCTGCCGGTTCTGGGATTTGCGTTTGCGCTCTCACTCCTGACCGGTGTGCTGTTTGGCGTGGTGCCAGCGTGGCTGGCTTCGCGTTCCGATCCGGCAGAGGCTCTGCACGGAGCAGGTCGCGGCACTCGCGCCGGGGCATCGTTCCCGCAAAAGACACTGGTGGTCAGCCAGGCGGCGCTTTCTCTGGTTTTGTTGGCCTGCGCCGGATTGCTAACCGTGAGCTTGCGGAATTTAGAAAATCAGGACTTTGGTTTTGAGGTCCAAAATCGCATAAGTATTCAGATCAATCCGCCTCTGGACAATTACACACCCGATCACCTCGACGCGCTTTATCGCGCAATCGAAGATGGACTGGTGCGGTTGCCGAATGTGCAGAGCGCAAGCCTGGCGGGCTACGGTCCGCTCAGCGGCAATAACTGGGGTGAATTCATTGCCATCGAAGGGAGGGGCAATCCAAAGGCTACGGAGGCGGAGACTGTGTCCTGGGACCGGGTGAGCCTTCATTATTTTTCGACAGTCGGCCAGCGCATCTTGCGTGGACGTAATTTCGCGGAGAGCGATTCCAGCGCCTCACGCCCAGTAGCGATTGTGAATGAATCACTCGTCAGGAAATACTTCCCTAACGAAGATCCCATCGGCAAGCACTTTGGCATGGACAACTCCCGATATGCGGGCACGTTTGAGATCGTCGGCGTAGCGCGTGACGCCAAGTACAACGATCCAGACCAGCCCGCAGCGCCCATGTTTTTCGTACCGCTGGAGCAGAGAGTCCATTACGCCGACATCGACATACAGCGTAACGAAGCACAAACGCATTTCGTACGCAGTATCCAGTTGCTGGTACGCGGCGATACGCGCAATCTCGAACCGCGGCTTCGTAAGGCTCTCGCCGATATCGATTCCAACCTTTCGATCATCACTATGAAAAGCATGAACGAGCAGGTAGCCTCAAATTTTGACCAGCAGCGCATGGTCGCGCGGTTGGCTGGCACATTCGGGGTCATCGCCATGCTGCTGGCGGCGATCGGCCTCTATGGGCTGACGGCTTACACCGTTGCCTGCCGAACTAGCGAGATCGGAGTGCGCATGGCTCTCGGAGCCGACCGGCAGAACATTGTTCGATTGGTCCTGCGGGGAGCATTTCTGCTAGTGGCCATCGGGTTATTGATTGGAATCCCTCTGGCCATCGGCGCGGGACGCCTCATGGCCGCGCAGCTATTCGAGATACGCAGCTGGGATCCGCGTGTGTTCGGGTTTTCAATTCTTGCGCTCGGGGCTTGCGCCGCGGCCGCCAGTATTCTCCCGGCACTTCGAGCCGCTTCGACGGATCCAATGAAGGCGCTGCGCACGGACTGAGGTTATCTGGGTTGATTGTCGCGAACCAGCCGGTGCACCGTCGTCGTGGTAGCTTGTCTGAATGCGGTCCGGTTCGATGGTGGCGACATTCCGATCACGCTCAAAACCCCTTCCCAAGGGCCTGCCTGACGGTAGCGATCCCATCCGAGGCCATGGTATGCAAGATCAAGTCTTGGCCATCCAAATGATTCAATGACTCAGTGATTTAATGCCTCAATGCTTCCACTCCTCGCCCGCTAAACTCAGCCTCAGCTCGACCTGCTGATGAGCGCCTTCCTCCACTTTCATCGCCGTGCCGTTCGCTTCCTGAGACTTCAGAAAGCCGGCGTCCCGCCACAGACCCTCTTCCAAGTCCTGCCACGCATATAGCGTGTAGCTGCCCGGAGCCAGGCCGCGAATCGTAAAGTGTCCATGCTGATCGGTCGATCCGATGCCGAAGCGATCGGGAAGCTTGCGGTATTTTTCCTCGGGCACGGCCACCACCGCGGCATTGGGCACCGGATGATCGTTGTCCACATCTTTTTCCTTTTCAACCACCGCTCCCTCGATCATGGCTCCCTTCGAACTCACCACCACATCAAGAGTCGCCGGACCGCTTGCTGTGAATCCAGTTTCGACATCTCGCCCGCCGAGCGTCACCGATTTCAGGAAGCAGTTACTCTGCCCATTGCCCCCATAAAGTTGCACAACGTAGACGCCGAGGTTCACGTTTTTCCATTCAAAGTTGCCGAGTCGGTCCACCGGCGCGTTCATCCCGAAGAATTCCTGGGACATGAAGAAGCCGGCATCGTCCGGCAACTCGGCCCGGCGCAGGTTCACCGAATATTGCGTGAGTTCTTCCGGCGCGTTGCCCTCGATGCGGAGATGGCCGGAGAGCGTGAAAGAGAGCTGCGGAACCAGCTTCACGCCTTCCACGTCGTCGGCGACGACGTTGATATCCTGGCGCGCGGTGAGCGACTGCGATTCGGCGTCGGTCGATGCCTTCACTACATACGATCCTGGGCCGACCCCGCGCACTTCAAACTGGCCGTCCGGCGCTACTTCGCTGGTCCGAATCGAATCGCCCGCCTTAGCGGCCAGCTCCACGGTGAGTTTCTGAGCGGCGGGGACGCCAGTAACGATTCCGCGAACTCGATAGGTCCTCGCCGGCGCCAGCGTGAAGTTGACCGGCATTTCGTCGCCCGCCTTGAGCGTCACCGGCGAGGCCTGCGCGCCGTCGTAGGTGCCCGGATAATAGGTGGTGAGGTAACGAGTATCGGAATGGGCGTCGCCCCTGCTATCGCCCTGCGATTTCTCGTGCTGCGGTTCGTAATCGCGAAAATCCGGAGGGGGCATGGCCACAATCCAATACTGGCCTGGGAACAAACCGGGGAGACGGTATTCACCAAGATCGTTCGTGGCCTCGCTCCCCGTGGCCTCGCGCCTTGCCTTGCCTGGTATTCTTCTTGATGCGACCACTCTGACCCCGGACATCGGATCGCCATCTTCGTCCGTGACGCGGCCGCTGATCACCGCGGTGGGCAACATTCGAAAGAGAAGATCTTCTACCGACTGTCCAGCCTGAATGGAAAGAACGTTCGTGTCGGATTTGACTCCGCGCCCGTTCACTCCGACAAACCCGGTTCTCTCGATGAAAATCCGATAACGCCCCGGCACGACGCTCTCGATGTGGAAGCGGCCGTCGGCGTCGGTCGAGGCGGTGTAGTTTCCGCCCTGTTTCTGGTCCTCCGCGACCACCTGCACCAGCACTTTCTTTAGCGGCTGGCTGCCCGGCTCCTGCACCACAGCGCCGGCAATCGAAGATGCGTTTGCTGCAAGCGCAGACTGCTGCGCACTCGAAAGTAAGCAGGCGCTAAGAAGAAAGGAGGCGACCGCGAGGGAGCACGTCACTAAGGACGAGAACGCAAGTCCACGGCCCAAACCAAGATTGTCATCCTGAGCGCGAAGGACCTGTGTATTGTCTGCGGGATGCATAGGTCTTTCGCTTCGCTCAAGATGACAGTTCAAAGTTGGGCTCAGTTCAGAAAATACTGCCGGTACAACGTATCCCGCTGCGCCGGACAGAAGCCTGCATCGCGTATGATGCGCCGCAATTCTTCTTCGGTTGTGCAGTTGGCGACGCCCGCGGCGCGGACGACGTTTTCCTCCAGCATCACGGAGCCTACGTCGTTGCCGCCGAAGCGCAAGCCCATCTGGCAAACTTTCAATCCCTGCGTCACCCAACTGGACTGCACATTCACAAAATTCGAAAGATAAAGTCGCGAAATCGCCAGCACCTTCAGATACTCGACTGCCGTGGCCTCATCCCAGCGGCGTCCGCCGAGCGCGGTGTGGGCGGGCTGAAAGCTCCACGGGATGAACGCGGTGAACCCACCCGTTTCCTGCTGCAAGTCGTAAAGACACTGAAAGTGGTTGACCCGATGTTCGATGGACTCGCCGACGCCAAACATCATGGTCGCCGTGGTCCTCATGCCCAGTTGATGCGCGGTGCGGTGGACCTCCAGCCAATCCGCGGTCAGGCATTTCAGCCGCGCGATTTTGTAGCGGACTTCGTCGTCCAGAATCTCAGCGCCGCCGCCCGGGATGGAATCGAGGCCCGCGTCGCGCAGCCGCGCAATCGTGTCGCGCAGGCTGAGATTGCTGTATTCGGCGATCGCCAGAATTTCCGAAGCGGAGTAGCAGTGCAGGTGAACTTGCGGGAAGCGTTGCTTGATGCCACTCAACATGCGTTCGTGCCAGTCGATCTTGAGATCGGGATGCAGTCCGCCCTGCATCAGCACGCCGGTGCCGCCGAGTTCCACTGTCTCGCGAATCTTTTCGTAGATAGTGTCGAAATCGAGGATGTACCCTTCCTTGGACGCCGGTCCCTTTAACGGACGATAGAACGCGCAAAACGTGCAATATTCCGTGCAGAAGTTCGTGTAATTAATGTTGCGGTCGATGATGTAAGTCACGGTGCCTTCAGGATGCAGTTTGCGGCGAACCGCGTCCGCCTCCATGCCGATCCCGATCAGATCGTCGGACCGAAACATCTCCAATGCCTGTTGTTTGGTCAGGGACATCCTATACACCCCACGGTAATAGCTATTTTAGCTGAGTTCGGTGGCGGAGAGCCGGGCGTCCCCGCCCGGCTGAACGGACGCGACCCCCGTCTCTCCACCGCCGGATTCCGCAGGCGGTTACGGACTAAGCCGTCCGGCGTCGAGCTTGCGATGGGCGCGGAGTTTCGGAGGCGCTGCTTTTCTGTCGACGTTTGTACTCGAACAGGCCGTACAGTCCACCCGCTACGGAGAAAGCGATCAGGGCGATTAACACGGGCCAGTAGTATTGCGAAAAAAACTTCACGATGTGCCGCCCGTAGTGGAACCCGAGATAGGCCAGGATCGTGAATCGAATGCCGCGCCCCACGGCCAGAGCGGTCAGGAACTTCCTGGTGGGGTATTGCATGGCGCCGGCGGCCAAAAGCATGGGCACGATGGGAAACGGTGGCGGAAGCAGGGCGGGGATCGCGACTGCCGCGAACCCCCAGCGTTCAAAAATCGCGTAGACCTTGTTGACCTTCTTCTTCGAAAACCTTTTCTCCAGAGTCTCTTTGCCGCCTTTGCGGGCCATGCGGTAAGTAAGATAGCCGCCAAGCAGGGCTCCCACCGTCGCCATGATCGCGTAGTAGAACCACGGTTCGCGATGGTGGGCCGCCAGCAGTATGGTGACGACGTCCGTGCTGCCCGGCAGAGGTATGACCGAGTTGTCGACGAGGCCCAGCAAAATCAGGCCGGGGCCCCCGAGATGGATCAGCCATCGCAGAGCGCTCTTCTTCGACACCAGCAGGACAATGGCAAGCAAGTGCATCTTCCTTATTGGAGCACGATCCTATTGGAGCACGGTTGCAAGGTGCCCCAGGTCTCGATTTTGAGACCTGGGAGACCACAACGCTTCAAGTGCAAATTCACGCGGTCAGAGTCCTAGCCCCACAATCAAGCTGCTCGGCCCCGGCAGGTTGATCCGGCTCACCTCAGTGAACCCCGCAGCTTTCATCCAGTGGTTGTATTCAACCTCGCTGTAACTGGCGCCGGCGTCGGTGCCGACGAGCATGTTCAGCGAGAACAGCGCTGCGTGTTGCGGCCCGGTTTTGTCGGGATTGAGGATGAAGTCCTGCGCCACGAGGCGGCCGTGCGGCGCCAGCGCCTGATGGGCGCGGCGGAAGATGTCCTGGTTCTGCTCCTCGGAAAACATGTGGCAGATCGCGTTCAGCATGATGAGGTCGTAACCGGAGCCAAAGTCGTCCCGCAACATGTCTCCCGGGCGAAGGCCGACTCGTGCCGAGACGCCGGCCTGGCTGACATATTCGGCGGTGAGCGGCACGACCTCCGGGATGTCAAGAATCTCGCACCGCACCTCGGGAATAGCTTTTGCGAAGGCGATGGAGTATGCGCCGGAGCCGCCGCCAAGATCGAGAATGCGGTGAATTCCGGCTGTACCCAGGGCCTTCACCACCAGTGGGGCGCGATCTTTGGCGTGGCGTTGCATGGCGGTAATAAAGTTGCGCGTCCAATTGGCGTCGTCGTGGTCATCCTTGCGATCATCGCCGCGATCAATCGGGACGCTGGTACCACTGCGCACAGCGCCGGTCAGCGTGCTCCAGCGGTGCCAGATGTTGGCGGTGTGCAGCAGGCCGTCGCGGTGATTATCTTTGGAACCCTGAACAAAGAAGCGTGCTGACTCGGGCGTGTTCTTGTAGTCGTCGCCGCTCTTCGAGAGCAATCCGAGGGCGACGAGCGCGTTGAGCAGCATACATGCGGCGCGGGCATTGGCGTGGATCCTCGTCCCGATTTGTTCGGCATTGGCTCCGTCCCCGACGGCGGTAAAGACGTCGAGTTCAAGCGCCGTCAGAATGCAACGACTCGGCATGAAGCCGCGGATCATCTGATCAAGGTGATCGGGCAGCATCCCAGCTTTATCGCGGGCGGCCATCGCGCCGCGGAACTTCTCCCGATGCTCGACCGACAAAGCCTTCATCACCGCAGCATCGTTCCATACCAGACGATCGACTGGCTTGCCGTCGCGCAGATGCGCGCCGACGATTTCGGCGACATCAGCCGGTTGCACGCGCCGGTACCACACCCCTGCCGGATAGACGACCATCACCGGACCTTCATCGCACAATCCCATGCAGCCGCAGGTCGTGAGTTGCACCTCGTTGTCGAGGCCGCGCGCTTGTATTTCGCGATCGAGCGCATCGAGCACAGCGAACGACCCGCTGGCCGCGCAGGAGGGGATGCCTTCTGGCTTATGCTGCGTGCAGACGAAGAGATGAAAGCGGAACGGTTCCATCGCGGTCTCCCAATCGTAAGGTTAATGTTATCCCTTTATTCTCGGCCGCGCCCCGCTGGTTCTGCGAGTTCTACAGAAAATGAAGTTCCGGCGCTGGCGGAAGGACTCCAATTTCCGCACCCAGGCGGTAGTAAAGCTTAAGCCCCTCCAGGCACGGAGGGTCGAGATAATAGTGGATGTTGTGCGTCAGGTAGACACGAACGGCCTCGAGCGTGAGGCCCAGGCGCGGAGCCCACTCCTGGGCGATGGCTTCGAGATTTTTCGGAGACAGGCCGTGATCCCGCGACTTCTTGAAGACCTCTGCAATCGCTCGCTCATTTCGTCCGGCAAGCGCCTGTCTGCGGATCGCCCAGAAAGCGAAGACGAATGACTTTCCCGTGCGCGCCACCCACTCCTCCGCCAGGTCGAGCGTGAAGTAGCGCGTGCGGTCGACCTGCAGCGCCGGGTCTCCGATGAGCAAAGCCGCATCGCAAGCGCCGAGCATCGCCTCGAGATCGGGAGCCATCGGCTTATAGTCACGCGCTCCGCCCGGCCACTTTGCGAATAGAATCTTGGCCAGCGCGACCGACGTCATCGAAGAAGTATCCAGCGCAACCGTGCGCACCTGCGTTGTCCACTGATCGACCGGCGCTTTGCTCACCAGCAGGATTGACCGCACCGCCCGTCGTGCCGCAATCGCCACATCCGGGATAATGACGAGATCCGGAACCGTCGTATAAGCCGCAGCCGGAATGATGCCAATATCGGCGCTTCCCGCGCGCAAAGCCTCGGCGCAGGCCGAGGGTATGGTGTAGGAAATATCAAAATCAAAATCGACTTTCGCGCCTGCCTCGGCATGCTCGAAATCCCACATGAGAGGCGCCGTATTCAGGTAGGAAATGGCCGAGATCTTTAACCGGCTCATCACGTTACGAATATACCAAAAGTGATGTGCGCGCCATCCTTGACAGCGTTTTGAATAGCGGCTAATGCTGAATTGCCCAGCAGAAGCTGCGAGCCGCGAGCTACGAGCTAGGAACTGAAGGGCAACCTGTTCGCTCGAAGCTCGCAGCCCAGGGTCTTCCGCCGCACGAGGGTCACGCAATATGTCGAATGTCGCCGTTGCCGCATCCAATCCAGCTTCTTACCAGGCTACCTACTGGCTCGCGCTCGCGCTGACGACAGGACTCGGTCCTACACGCATCAAGAAACTGATCGAGCACTATGGCACGGCCGAACGCGTTTTCCAAGCCAGCCTGACCGAACTCGAAGCCACTGGAATGCGGGCCGTTTCCGCGCAATCGATCGCCACGGGAAAGTCGCTCGAACTGGCGCAGCAGGAATGCGCGAACGCGGCCGAGACGGGCGCCAGAATTATTTCGCTCAGCGATCCCGAATACCCTTTGCGGCTGAAGGAAATTTACGACCCGCCGATTGTCCTGTTCGTGAAAGGAAGCGTTGAGGTGCTGGCGCAGCCCGGCATCGCCATGGTGGGGACGCGTCATCCCACGCCCTACGGCAGCGGCATGGCCGAGCGCCTGTCCACCGACCTTGCGGCTCGCGGTCTGGTGATTATCAGTGGATTAGCGCGCGGCATCGATACCTCGTCGCATCGCGGCGCCGTCGCCGCCAAAGGCAAGACCGTGGCCGTCCTCGGCACCGGAATCGACGTCATGTATCCGAAAGAAAACTCGCGGCTCGCCGAACAGATTGTGGTCCTCGGCGGCGCACTGATCTCCGAGTTCCCGGTCGGCACCCACCCGGCCCCGCAGAATTTTCCCATCCGCAACCGCATCATCAGCGGCATGTCGGCCGGCGTACTGGTCGTCGAAGCCGCGGAGTACAGCGGCACGCGCATCACGTCCCGCCTTGCCCTCGAACAAAACCGCGATGTTTACGCCGTTCCCGGCAATGTGACCAACAAAAATTCCTGGGGCCCAAACACGCTGATCAAACAGGGCGCGAAGCTCGTTGCCACCTGGGAAGACGTGTGGGAGGAACTTCCAGCGGACGTGCAGGCGGCGCTCAGTGCCATGCAGCCGAATGAATCCGCCGAGCCGGAAACCGCATCTCTATTCCCGGACGAGGTGACCTCGCCCCACGAAAAAAAGATCCTCAAGTTGCTCAAGGCCGATGAATCCACACACATCGATCAATTGGTCGAATTGCTGGAAAACGAAATTTCAGCCTCGGAAATATTCGCAGCCCTCTTCGAGTTGGAACTGAATGGCAAGATACGGCAGTTGCCGGGGAAGAATTTTGTGAAGAGCTTCTAGCTGCTGGCTTCTGGCTACTAGCGAGCAAAACCATTATGTCGGGCAGGAATGAGGCAGTGTGAAAGACTTTAAAGAACTGAGAGTATGGTCGAAAGCTCATGAACTGACGGTGCTCGTCTACAAGCTCACGCGGGCGTTCCCTAAGGATGAAGTCTATGGGTTGACCTCGCAGGTACGTCGATCAGCGGCGTCGGTCGGGGCGAACATCGCGGAGGGATGCGGCAGGCATTCGGACGGCGAAATGACGCGCTTCCTGCAAATCGCCCGCGGTTCAGCCAGCGAAACCGAATATCATTTGCTGCTCGCGAAGGACTTGGGATTTCTACAAGAAACCGATTTCCAAGTTGCAGAACAGGCTGTGGTTGTGGTGCAGAGAATGCTGACTGCGCTGGTCCAGAAAGTTCAGCCGCAGGGCCGCGTGCCTAAGACTGAGCGCTTGCGAGAGGGTCCTTGATTGCCAGTAGCTAGAAGCTAGCAGCCAGTAGCCAGCACATCGCACAGTTGTTGCAATCCGCCAATTCGTGCTAGCTTCAATTCCATTACCGCGAAACTGAGGAGCCATTGTCCAAAGGTCTAGTCATTGTCGAATCGCCGGCTAAGGCGAAAACTATCCAGAAGTACCTGGGCAAGGGATTCACGGTCGATGCTTCTTTCGGCCACGTGAAGGATCTGCCCAAAAGCAGCCTGGGTGTCGACGTCGAAAATCACTTCGATACCGAATACGTCGTCATCCCCGGAAAAGAGAAGATCCTGGCCAAGCTTAAGAAGCTCGCGCTCTCGGCCGACCGCATCTACCTTGCGCCTGATCCGGATCGCGAAGGCGAAGCCATCGCTGCCCATCTTGCCGATGAACTCGGCGAAGAATCAGGCAAGAAGAAAAAGAGCAAGGGAAAAGCGAAAACCACTAAGACCGGCGCCAAGGCAAAAACAAAGACGGACGACATCGGCGACGACGCCCGCATCCGCCGCGTAACCTTCAACGAAATCACGCAGCGTGCCGTCAAGGCCGCCTTCGAGCATCCCCGCGACATCGACCGCCATCTGGTCGACGCGCAGCAGACCAGACGCGTGTTGGATCGCCTCGTGGGCTACCAGGTCTCTCCTCTTCTATGGGACAAAGTCCGCCGCGGCCTTTCCGCCGGACGGGTGCAGACCGTCGCGCTCCGCTTGATCGTCGATCGCGAACGCGAAATCAAAGCCTTCGAGAAAAAAGAATACTGGACGATCGACGCCAATCTCGCCGCCACTAAGCCGCCGGCATTTGCCGCCCGCTTCCTCGGCAAGGGCGAAGAGAAAATCGAAATCACTAACGGCGAGGACGCGGAGAAGATCCGCCAGGCGCTCGAAAAGGCCGATTGGGTTGTTCGTTCCGCGGAAAAGAAGGAGCGCCGGCGCAACGCCACTCCGCCGTTTACCACCAGCAAGTTGCAGCAGGATTCCTCGCGCAAGCTGCGCTTCAGCGTCAAGCGCACCATGATGATCGCGCAGCGCCTCTATGAAGGTGTCGAACTCGGCGACGAGGGACTGGTCGGCCTGATCACCTACATGCGAACCGATTCAACCCGCGTGTCAGCCGACGCGATCACAGAGGTCCGCGAGTACATCGGCAGCGAATATGGCACCAATTATTTGCCCGATTCGCCCAATACATATAAGGAAAAGAAAGAAGCGCAAGCCGCGCACGAAGCCATTCGCCCGACTTCGGCGGCGCGCCATCCCGATCAGGTCAAGAAATATCTGCATGAAGACGAATTCAAGGTTTACAAACTGATCTGGCAGCGTTTCGTCGCCTCGCAGATGAACCCCGCCGTGTTCGACCAGACGACCGTCGAAATTGACGCCAAGTCCGGAAGCGATGTCTACCAGTTCCGCGTCACTGGCTCAGTTCCGAAGTTCGACGGCTTCCTCAAGGTGTACGAGGAGGCGAAAGACACGAAGGACGAAGAAGACGAGGAGTTGAAGCACAAGCTCCCGCCGCTCGAAGCCGGACAGAAGCTGACGCTGAAGTCTCTGCTCCCCGAGCAGCATTTCACCGAGCCTCCTCCGCGCTTCAACGAAGCGTCGCTGGTGAAGGAACTCGAGGAGCGCGGCATCGGCCGGCCTTCCACCTACGCCACCATTCTCAGCACGATTCAGGAGAGGATGTACGCGCAAAAAGTCGGAGGCAAGTTCGTGCCCACCGAAATTGGGCTGGTCGTCACCGATCTGCTGGTCGAGAACTTCAAGGATATTTTCGATTTCCAGTACACTGCGCGCCTGGAAGAAGAACTCGACGAAATTGAAGAAGGCAAGCAGACAGGGAATGAGGCGCTAACCGAGTTTTATCACAAGTTTTCCAAGGATCTCCGATACGCCGAGAAGCACATGGAAAACATCAAGCGTATGGAGAAGCCGACGGATGAAAAGTGTGAACTCTGCGGCGCGCCGCTGGTTATCAAGTGGGGCAAGCACGGTTCGTTCTATGCCTGCAGCACTTACGACAAGGAAAATCCCGACACCTGCAAGTTCACCAAAGAGAATCCCATCAATTTGCCGGATCTCGACTCCGCCGATCTGCAGGAGACGGCGCAAGAGGAATACTGCGAGAATTGCGGCCGCGTCATGGTTCTGAAGCGCGGACGCTTCGGCCAGTTCATGGCCTGCACCGGTTATCCCGATTGCAAGACAACGCGGCGGCTCGATCAGGGCAAGAAAGTGCCCGACATTCCGCTCGATGAAACCTGTCCATTGTGCAAACGCAACTTGATCCTGCGGCACGGCCGTTACGGCGAGTTCACCTCGTGCAGCGGATACCCGGAATGCAAGTATGTGAAGCAGAATTTCATCGGCATGAAGTGCCCGTTATGCAAGGAGGGTGAGCTGGTCGAGAAACGCGCGCGCAAGGGCAACACATTTTACGGATGTGGAAATTATCCGAAATGCAAGTTCACCTCGGCCGCGAAGCCCGTTCCCGAGAAGTGTCCGGATTGCGGGCATGAATTTCTGGTGGAACGAATCCGAAAAGACGGAACGGTGATTGCGTGTCCGAATAAGGAATGCGATTACGAGCGCGTCGTTGAAGGCACAACCGCAGAAGTTTCAAAAGCCTGACGAAGATCAGGCCCTTCGCACGAAAGTTCAGGATGGTTTATTTTCAAGGCGGAAGGGAACAAACTAACGAGGCGAAAATATGGCAAAAAAAGCAACCACGCACGATGCACAACTGATTCTGAAACTCTACGACCTTCGCCGCGAGGCGGAGATGCGCAAGGCAAGAAACTGGTTCATGGCGGAGTTCTGGCCGCAGAGCGCCGACGACGTCATGAAGGTTGTCAACGCGTTCCCCAGTCAGGAGAATGCCTGGCTGCGTCAGGTGGGCAGCTTTTGGGATATGGCCGCAGGGCTGGTAGTGCACGGCGCCCTCTCCGAAGAGCTGTTCCTCGCCAGCAGCGGTGAACTGTTTTTCCTCTTCGCCAAAATTCATCCCTTCCTCAAGGAAATCCGGGAAAAGATGAACAATCCCGAGGCGTACGCGAATATTGAGAAGGTTGCCACCGGGTCGAAGCTCGCCCGCAAGCGTCTGGAACGCGTCTCCAAGAATGTGGAGAATCGCCGCAAAGCGCTGGCCAAGCCGGCGAAGAAGGGCTGACCGCAGCGAGCGTGCTTCCGCCGTCCTATGCTCATCTTCGTCGCGGCCATCTGCTATCCTAGATAGGTTGTGCGGATGCTCTGGTGGTTCCTCATACTGGGAGTCAGTACGGCGGTCGTGGTGTCGGTTGCGCTTACCATCTTTATGCGGGTCCGGCGGCAAATGAAGAGCTTGGCGGCCCACAAAGCGGAACTCGGCGGCCTTGACCATTCACCGCCTGAGGCCTGATTCGCCACCAGGAGTTTGATTCGCAGACCTGATCCACGAAGCAGACTTGATCCACGAAAGGAAAGGAACGTCATGTCCAGGATAGCTACCGGGGTTCTTGGCCAACAGACCCGGTTTGTAGGCGGGGAAATCCATCGGGGGATGGATTGGAGAAGGGAATGGGCGAAACAGGCAGCCATCGTCATCACCGCCAGTCTTTTCGTTGCCCTGTGTGCGCGTGTGACCGTGCCCTTGCCCTTCACCCCAGTTCCGCTGACGCTGCAAAACTTCGGAGTTCTGGCCGTGGGCTTGCTACTCGGTTCGCGTCGCGGTTTCGCCGCGCTCGCGCTCTATCTTGCCGAAGGCGCATTCGGACTGCCCGTATTCAGCATGGGCGCCGGGATTGCTTATCTGCTCGGCCCGACCGGTGGATTCCTGATCGCCTATCCGCTCGTGGCCTTCGTCGCGGGCTACATCTACGAACACAGCTCGCGCCGTTTCGTCTGGGCCGCATTTTCCGCCATGGTTGCGGAAGTGTTGCTCTTCGCTAGTGGACTCAGTTGGTTAGCGGTGCTCACGCACTCCGTTTCTACGGCCATCCGGTTTGGTCTGTACTGGTTCGTTTTTGCGGAAGTCATCAAGGTACTGATGGCCGCAGGCGTCGCCGCGCGCTGGCACCAACGGAGTTCTTCGCAGCTTTGAACGGGCGGCGGTTTGAACGGACAAGCTGAAGTGAACGAGACTTTTTGGGTGGAGCATCGCCCCTCGGTGGTGATGACTGGGAGCTTTGGCACCAAGGTCGCAGAACAGGACTATAAGATCTTATGAGTACAGTAACTTCTTCAGTGCGTGAGATCTCCGTGGCCCACAGCCCGGACTCCGACGACGCGTTCATGTTTTACGGCTTGGCAACCAACAAAGTTCGCGTTCCCGGACTGAAGTTCAAACATACTCTTTGCGACATCGAGACGCTGAACCGGCAGGCGCAGGAAGGCGTGTACGATGTGACCGCGATTTCATTCCACGCCTTTCCCTACATTCAGGAAGAGTATGCGCTGATGTCGTGCGGCGGCAGCGTGGGCGATGGCTATGGTCCCATGCTAGTCTCCACCCGTCCCTTCACGCCGGACGATATCAAGGGCAAGAAAATCGCTGTGCCCGGCAAACTCACCACCGCCTACCTGGCGCTCGAACTGTTTGCGCCCGGCATCGAGGTGGAAGTCGTCCCTTTTGATCAAATCATCCCGCAGATTCTCGAAGGGAAGCACGAAGCCGGCCTCATCATCCACGAAGGCCAGTTGACCTATGACAAGTCCGGACTGCACCGCGTAGTCGATCTCGGCAGGTGGTGGCAGAAAGTGACCGGATTGCCGCTGCCGCTCGGCGGAAACGCCATTCGCCGCTCGCTTGGCCCGGAGACGATGGCCAGCGTCACCCAGGCGCTGCGCGAGAGCATCCAGTACGCCATCGACCATCGCGAAGAAGCGCTCAGCTACGCCATGCAATTCGCCCGCGATCTCGACACCCAACTCGCCGATAAATTCGTCGGCATGTACGTCAACGAGCGCACCCTCGACTACGGCGACGACGGCCGCGAAGCCGTGAAGCGCCTGCTCGACATGGGACACAAGGCAGGCATCATTCCGCAGACGCCGCGCGTGGAGTGGGTGTAATAAAGCTGCGAGCCGCGAGCTTCGAGCCGCGAGCTCAGACTCTCTGGTGCTGCCTGAAGAACTTTTTCCCAGATAGTAACTGATGAGTAAACAGTAGCAGCCACTGAGCATCGAAGCGAAGCGGGTTGCGCTCGTAGCCCGAGGCTCGTAGCTCGCAGCCTCCTACCTCACGCTCTCCTTAAACGAAAACACCGGATCAATATCCACCGGAACATCCGAAGCCGCTTTCAGCGACGCCTTCAACTCCTCCGGCACCGTGCCGTATTTCTTGAACCAGTTCTCCGTCCGTGACCGGTCCCCCGTAGCCTCGGTCTCTAGCAGTTCCTTGGCTAGATCCGCCAATGCGCCGGGCATTTTTTCGTAGTCAATCGCGTACTTGCCGCCGGTGTCGCGGCGAATCGCGCCGCGCTCGGAGAGATAGTTGAACTCCATCATCTCCGCTTGACCGTGTGCCTCCGCCGTGCCGAAGCGCACCGTGCGAAACAGGTCGCCCACATACGACGCGTAAGATTCCTCGAGCTTCTCCTTCGGAAGCGCGTCGTGATCCACCAGCCATTTCAACGCGAACATGCCGGCCGCATCGGCCTTGGCTTCTTCCAGGCCGCTATAGCCCGGGCCGATCGCTTCCCGAATGCTGACTCTGCTTACCGATTTGTCGGGCGAAGTGCGCGCAAACGCCGGACCGAGCCCATGACAGATCTCGTGCATGATTGTGCCCAGCAGATAACCCTCGCCTGAAACTTGAGCAGCCTGATCCGGCTCCATCAGCTTCCGTGCGAGCGGCAAGATGATGTAGTTCACCCGCGCGTCCATGAAATTCTTGAAGAAAAGTTTCTTACTCCCCTTTTGCTCATGCACTCGCGGATCATTCGGCAGATTGTCGGCCACAGCCTGGTACCCGTGAGTCATATCTCCCGCTCGAAATGGAGCGTCCATCACTTCCATCGGCGATTCCAGGCCATGTTTCGATGGCCGATCTTCCGCGGCCAGCGGCAGCGCGTCCTGAATCTGCGGCACATATTTTTGGAACAGCTCCAGCTTTTTGCTCTCGCGCTCATTGCGCACCATCACGGCCGCGCCGTAAGAACCTTTCACGCCCAGTAGTCCGTCCATGTAAGTTTCATAGGGAGCAAAGATGATATCGAATTTTGGATTCTTCAACTCCAGCCATGCCAGATCGCTCGGAAGGTAATCGTCGCTGAGCAGCGCATCGGCCCGCAACCGAAGGAACTTCGCGAAGGCAGCATCATCACTGAGGTCGGCCGCCGCCCGCAGAGCTTTTGCCGCCGGCTCCAGATAAGCGCGAAAAAAAATCCGGTAGGGAACCGTTTCCGGCTTTCCCAGGCGCCAGCGCACGATCGTGAACTGATCGTAGATCGCCGCCTTCTGCTCGGGATGCTGCTTGACGTACTGCTCCACCTGATCGCGCGTCAGGTTCGCAGGATAGAACCCTTGTCCCGGCGGCATGGCCTCGGTCCCGACAAACGGCTTATTGCCGTCAAGCAGATCGAAGCGCGAAGCGTTAATCCACAAATAGCGCCGCAGTTCCACATCGCGCCGGTTGCGGCTCGAGGCTAGCGATTGATACAGCGTCAAGCCCTCGGGATCGCTCTGCCGCCAGTAAACGCTTTCCAGGTAGCCGCAGGCTTCCACCAGCTTGCGAACGAGTTGCTGCTCGCGAGCGCTGAGACCCGCCGTCCGGAAGGGCATTGGGACGCGCCGGAACTTGGCCACGCGTTGCTCCAGGTCAGGCGCGACCTTCAAATTCGCCGGGGCGCCGCCCGCCGCCGCTGAACCTGTCATCGCCCGAGGTTTCTTCTGTTGTGCTGCGCCGAGAGTTGACACCAGGACAACAAAAAATAAAACTGGCCCGTAGTGCATTAATAAGTGCGCTAAAAAGCTTTTAATACGACTGTTCTGCATACGAACACTAGTTTATCAAATCCGCGAATCCGGCCCGGAGCCGTTATCATAAATATATGCGTGGGGAAAATGGCGCTCAGACTCTGCTCATCGATGCCGATGACACGCTCTGGGAAAATAACATCTATTTCGAACGGGCGATTGCCAAGTTCATTTCCTTACTCAACCATCGTGAATACTCGCCCGAGATGGTCCGGTTGGTGTTAAACGACGTGGAACGAGAATCCATCGTCACGCACGGCTACGGCCTGCACAGCTTCGCGCATTCGCTAGTTGAAACGTTTGAGAAGCTCTCCGTCGATCCGGTCACGCCCGAGTTGCACGAACGCATTCGCAGCTTTGCCCATCAGATCGCCGACCATCCCATCGAAGTTCTCCCCGGTGTGCCGGAGACTCTGCAGTATCTTGGCGAACGCCACCACTTGATCATGATGACGAAAGGAAACCCCGCCGAGCAGTCCGGAAAAGTCGAACGCTCAGGCTTGAAGGAATATTTTTCGGCCATCGAGATCGTTGCCGAGAAGGACGAATCTACTTACCGTTCCGCCCTCGCCAAGTACGCCCTCCCGGCGGGCACTACTTGGATGGTCGGCAACAGCCCCAAGTCTGATATCAATCCCGCTCTCGCCGCCGGTCTGCACGCCGTCTTCATACCCCACGACAACACGTGGATTCTGGAGCACGAGGAAGTCGCGCTCGCCCCAGCATCGCAGCGACTGCTGGTGGTAGATCGCTTCAGCGACCTGAGAAAACACTTTTAGCCAGCTTCGGCCTGTCCGCAGTCACCCTAAGACAATAGTTGCCCTTGTATCTCCCCGTCGCAGGAAACACAAGGGCAGCCAAATAGGTCCCAGTCCCCTCTTCTTACTGAACGGTAATACTAACGGGCACAGAAGGAATGCCGTTCGCCACAACTTCCAGCGTACTCGCGCCCGTTTCCATCGTCGCGGGCACGTCGAAGTTGGTCGAAACCGTTGCTGTCCCGGTAGCCACGCCCATGGTGCTGTGGTCGTGCGTTCTCGCGTAGAACACGTGTTGGGTGCCTTTGTTCGTAATCCTCACCAGAGGATAATTCGTTGCCGTCTGCAATTCGTCTCCGAAAGCAGCCGCTTGCGACAAACCATTGAACTGGGTACCGGAGATGGGGTAGGTCGATCCACGAGTTACCGTCGACGGATAAGTCGAAATCGCTGGTTCCCACGAAGTCTCGTAAGTCCCGGAAGATGTGTAAGTCTCCGTTACACCGCCTCCGACCAGCACTTCGCCTGTAGGTAATAACATCAGGCTACCGGGAGTTTGCGGTCCAGGGGTGAGCTTCGTCCCATCGAACTCATAAGAGGTTCCGGAGTCGCCTTCCACCAGCACGTTGCCATTCGTCAGCAGGACTGCGAACGAATCGCCGGCATTGTCGTCATTCGGGAAAACGGGACCAACTGTCCACTTGCCCGTGAGGCTGTCATAGATGGCCGTATTCCCAGGGCCGTTGTTCTTTGTATACGATCCGGTGACGAATACCGTGCCATCGGGGCGCAGGATTTGCGGTCCAATTTCGCCAGGCGGGTAGTAACAGAGCTTTCCGCCGGGACCATAATGGATGCAGCCGAACGGCGATGGTGAATGCAAATCGACGATCGTGCTGCCCGCTGTCACCCACTCTTTTGCCGCGGGTGCATAGATCTCGGAGTTGGAGGCATTCTTGACATCCGTCGTCAGAATCGCGCCGTCCGGCAACAGGGTCCAGCCTTCCTCGGCGTTGAAGTCGCTCTTGCCCTTCGAGCTCAGTGTGGCCCATTTCAGAGTCTTTGGATTAAGTTCTCTCATTTGCTTGGTGAGTTTGTTCCCCACCACAAACTTGCCATTCGGCAACACGACCGACGGCGAATCTCCGATGTAATTCCAGTTTTTCGGCGGCGTCAGCGAGGTCCACTTATTGGTTGTGGGATCGTAGATCGCTCCCAGGTTGGTAAGGGCAAAGCTTCCGTTGTTGTATTCACCGCCCGTTATCACCAGTCGCCCGTCGGGCAAGACCGCAGAAGCGAAATCGTCGGGCACATATCCAGCGGGAAGGCTGGCGACTTGCGTCCAGATCCCGTTCACATAGCTTCCAGTGTTGTCGGGCGTGAGCTTCCACCAGTCGGAGGCGCCATTTCCTTGCGCCAGGACTGTGCCGTCAGTCAACTGGAATGTGAACTGGATTCCGTCCGGAGGTTGATGCCTAAGCGTTTTGACTGTCTGTGCCAGCGAGGCGCCGGACACGGCGAGCAGAACCAGTAAGGTGAGAAAAAGTCTTTTCGGCAAAATGCACGACCTTTCTTGAAGACTGCCGCAGGCAGCCAGTGCAGAACTCTTCCACATCTTCCACAGAGTTAAACCACCAATCATGTGCGACCCTCTTGCCGGTGTGTGACGAGAAGCGTGGGGTGCCCATAGTAGCAAAAGCCGCTGAGGTTTGGAAAGAAAGGAAAAACGATTTTCGGGGTCTCTCGTCTTTTAGCGATCTAGTCTTGCCCCCAAATAGACACAGGCCGGGAGCCCGGAATTTCTTCCGGTCCCGGCCTGCGCTTCTATCAACTTGATAGCCGGCTCAGTTGGTCGGCGTGGGGCTGGCGTCGGCTGCGTTTGCCGTCGTCGTTTGCGCTGCCGCGGCGGTAGCCGGAGCAGCGGTGGCAGCACTGTAGCGCGAAAGCCGCGGGAAGAACGGGGTCACTTCGAACGGCATCTTGTCGCGCGCCGAAGTGATCGCGACCGGCTGCGCCTTCACGATCTCCACTTTGTCATCCCACGGATTCAGCTTGACGCGTCCACCCAGAGGCAACGCGGCGATCTGGTCCAGCTTGTTCCAATCCAGCGCCGGAGCCGAGGAGGCCAGTGCCGCCATGCGCGTCACCGTCCCGTTCTCCGTGATGTTGTTGCCGAGGTGGGCTTGCAGCAGAGCGCTGAGTTGTGGAGCGCGCTGCTGGAGAGCCTTGATGAAAAGCCCAGCCGTCTCCAGTTTCTGCGCGTACGGCGAGGCCTTCAACATCTCGATGGCCTTCCTGTCGGCCGCCACTTCTTCCTCGGGGATGTGTTTGAATCCGAGGTTCTGGTAAGTGCCCTCGTCGGAGAACAGCATGCGGTCATTGAACGCGTACTGGCTGCCAAGGTTATGTCCCAGAACGATGTGTGCCAGTTCGTGGGCGAGCACCATGGCCAGGCTGCCCTCGTCGGGAAGCACGTCGATCAGCCCGCGACTCACCACAATCGTGTTGCCGACGCTGAACGTTTCCAGCGGAGAAGTCGTGAGCACCCGCGTCCGGACTGGCCGGGGCAGTTCGATGTTATTGGTGATCTCGAGGTTGTTCACCACAGTCTGCAGAATCTTGTCCACGTCGCCTTCCGGCGCCAGCAGTCCGGCGCGTTCCAGTCGTTCGACCACATTGTCTTCCGCCTGCTGTTGCCATTCACGCTCGGCGGCCAGCGGAGTAGCATCCTGTGCGGCCGGCGTGTCGTCTTTTACGCTGTCCACTCGAATGCTCGTAAGTTCGTCGTTTGCCGTTGCCGTCTTCAGGTTATATCCCCACATGCGAGTCTGCGCCTTGAACGCGATCTTGTTCTTAGCTCCAGCCGTGAAGTCGCCTTCCTCGCTGTAGATATAAGCTGGCACCCAATAACCAGGAATCAAGTTAAGCCGCCAACTGTCCATGTGGAAGTAATAAGTGTTCCGAGAAGGGTGCGCATAAGTGCCGTTCAGCCGCACAATGTTGAAATCCTGATCCTCAACCCAGATACGGCCGAGGAAGCGCCCGCGGCCGGCGTCTTTTTTCGGCGTCAGGTCAAATACCAAACAGCGCACGTCGCCCAGGAACTCGCGCCGGGCGTAGTGGAAATCGTAGTGCTGCCGGTCGAAGTCGTTGCGGTCGACGAAGACCATCCACGAAAAGCCCAGCGGCTGGTACTGGAATTTGAACTTCTTCGTGAACTCGCCCAGAAGATGCTTCTCCATGCCTTCGTCTTTGCTTTTGTCCTGAAGGTAGTCGCTCCGGTCGATCGATTCGCTCAAGTCCATGCGTCCCAAGAAGTAATGATCGTCCTGCGGAATCGGTCCCAGCTGCGGATCCTGGGTCAGGTTCTGCAAATAGGTTTCCACGATTGGAGTGCGCGGCGACAAGAACTTGATCAGATCCTTCTCGCGCAGGATCACGCGGTCGACGACTTGGTCCATCGTAGTCGGCGGCGCGAGGTTAGCCTGAGCCTGACCCGGCTGCGCCGTCGTCTGTCCCGGTTGCGTCGCTGAAGACGGTTGTGGGTTCTGCGGCGCTGACGCTGACTGCTGGGCTGCCGCCGTCATGGTCATCGCTAGTAAAGCCGGAATCATCCACTTCATATTGCTGATGTTACTCATAACTTTCCGCATAACTCTTTATCTCCAAAGTTTCAATACGCCAGTTGAAATACGACATGCACAATTGCCGCCGAATCGATTGCCTGCCCGCTTCGCGTAGCTGGCTTGAACCGCATCTTGTTAGCGGCCGCCACGGCGGCCTCATCGAGTCCATGGCCCAGACCCTTGACCACGCGAATCACGTGTAACTGCCCGTTGGCCGCGAACTCCACTTCGAGCAGGACTTCACCTTCCAGTTTCAGATTTCTTGCTTCGTCCGTATAAACCGGGTTCGGCTTGTACGTGATCTCGACCGATGTCGGCGGTGGGCCGCTATCCACGCGCTGAATGTGCGGCGTGTTCTGCGCGACCTCCTGCGAGCTAAAGCCTGAGGTCTGCACTCCCGCGCTGCCGCGCCCGCTCCTGCGCCCGTCTCCTTGGCCCGCAGTGGCCACGCCACTGCCAAAGTCGGCGCTGGCAACGGTTCCCTTAATCCCTTTTGCGCCACCCGAGCCGTTGCCTTGTCCCGGTCCCACAGGCATGTCAAACGAACCGGCCGCGGATGCGATCAGCTTGCCATTGGGCTTGCCGTTGGCACTCGGTTTCAGCCCATTGGGATCGCCGAAGCCGCCCGTCTGCACCTTCTCAATCGGCGCATTCACCGTCGGTGCCACCGAACTCCCCGCGAAGTCCCCGGTATGAATCAGCACCGGACGCGCTCCACTTGTCTGCTTCAACACCGCCGGCGCGAAGTTGTTCATCGCCACCTTAGGCGGCTCAATTTCCTGCGGCTGCGGCTTGGGCGCGCGGATCTCGTGCGGCACGATCAGCTTCGGCGACTCGATCACGGGCGGTGGGGGCAGCAATTTCGCACGAAGCGGCAGAGGCTTCGGCTTGGGCAGTGCCTCCGGCCTCAGCGACGGACGCGGTATCAACTCGGTAACGTGATAATTGACACTGGGGATCAGAGTATCTTGCGCCATGATCCCGACGATCGCCATAAGTAGAATCAGGGCCGTAAGCAATCCGTAGCTGGTTGCGAAAGTCCGCCAGTTCCACTTCTTCTCTGGTAGCAGGCCGAGTTGAAAACTGCCGTCGTACGTAGGCATTCATGACTCCAAAAATGGGGGCCCGAAGCTGGGGAGAGCGCTCGGGGTTGGAGTCTTCACCTTATGGGAGAATGGGCAGGGGGTAAACGTGTCGCTTGCGCCTGTCCTTTGGTAACCACCCGTAACGTATTCAGCCCAAAGGACGATTACTTTGGTGTCGCCGACCGGCGCCGCGCAAAAAAGTAGAACACCGGAACACCCACCAGAATTGCCAGGCATCCGCCAGCCGAACTTTTCAAATTGTCGGTGAACGTGTAGTAGAGAAGGGCCGTGGATGCCAGCACAAATAACGCAGGAACCACCGGATATCCCCACACACGGTAAGGGCGCTCAGCGCGCGGCTCGCGGCGGCGGAAAACGAACACCGTGCTGCCTGCGATCATGTAGAACATCCACTCCGCGAAAATCGCCAGCGAAAAGAATTGCCGGAAACTACCGCCGAGCAGCAGAAGAACGACCGCCAGCCCGCACTGCGCCACAATCGCCACCGACGGCGTGTGGAAGCGCGGATGAACCTCGGCAATCGCCCGGAAAAAATATCCATCACGCGCCACAGCAAACGGCACGCGCGCACCGCTCATGATGGTGCCATTCAAAGTCACCAGCATCGAAAGCGCCATGCCCGCCGACACCAGGCTGGCGCCCGCAGGCCCAAGCACCAGCGCCACCGCGTCCGACGCGGGACGCTCCGAGTGTGCGATCGCTGCCGCTGGCAGCACATACTGCACCGCCGCATTCACCAGAATATAGAGCGCACCCACCGTCGCCACGCCCCAGATCAGCGACAGCGGAATATTGCGTTGCGGATTCCGTATCTCTCCAGCCACCATGGTCAGATCGTTCCAGCCGTCGTAAGCCCACAGCGCGGCCACCAGCGCCGCGAAAAATCCCGCCACGCCGCCTTTCGCCCCAGTAAACTCGGTCGCAAAGTTCGCCCAGGTTCCTCCGCGATAGGAAAAGCCCACCACGACGATTCCGAGGATGATCGCCACCTTTAGCAGCGTGAACAGAAACTGAAATTCCCCCGCCCGGCGTACTCCAATGTAGTTCAACCACGAAATCAGCAAGGTGGCTCCGATCGCCACCAGTTGCCCGTAGGTGATGATGAATGGATGCGAAACCGAGCTGCGCGAGAACCAATCCAGCGAAATGCAGGAGTGCAAGAAGAAAGAGAAGATCGGAAATGTTTCCAGGATCCGCACCAGCCCGGTAGTGACGGTCGCAATCGAAGCCGGTTTAGCGATCAGAAACCAGGTCCAGGAATAAAGAAATCCCGCCAGCGGCCCGTAGGCGTCGCGAACGTACACATACTCACCGCCGGCTTGCGGCTTCATGGCGCCCAGTTCGGCATATGTAAGCGCGCCGAAAAAAGAGAGCAGCCCCCCAACCATCCAGGCGAGATAGACAAGTCGAGCCGACCCCACCGCTTGCATCATCTCGGATGGAACCAGAAAAATCCCGCTCCCGATGATCGTCCCAACCACCACCGCCCCGGCATGCGACAACCCAAGGTCGCGTGCCAGTTCTGGACGGGAATGATTCTCTGCTCGTCTGTGCATCTGTCTGTCGATCGTTTCGAAGAACGATTCTAACCGCAGAGTTCGCGGAGGACCCAAGCATCAAGAGAATTTGCCGGTGGAACGCGGGGCGTCCTAACCCGGCTGGACGGACGAGACGCCGATCACCGTATGAAAGGCTTTGACCCAGCTTCTCTTCGCGCACTCTGTGTCTCTGCGGTTCAAGCTCTCGACTGAATCCTCCACAAAGCGCTAGCCGCGTATCCCACCGCAAACGTCACGCAGGTTCCGATCGCCACCCACCAGGTGAACGCCACGTGCGACCATCCCCACAGATACAGTTCCATTGCCAATCCGCAAATCATGCCAACCATCGCCCCACTTTGATTCGCGCGCTTTGTCAACACTCCCAGCAGGAACACTCCGAGTAACGCGCCATAAGCAACCGAAGCGATTTGCAACCCAACTTCCACCACGCGTCCTACCCGATGCAGCGCCAGGACAGCCAGCCCGAACAGCACTAATGCCCACGCGAGCGTCGCCAGTCGCGCCAACCGCAGTCGCGCCCCTTCGCTCACTTCCGGGTCAGAGTCTGAACGACTGCTTGGACGAAACCGAAGATAGAAATCCATCATCGAACTCGACGCCAGCGAGTTCAGCGCCGCACTCAAGTTCGACATCGCGGCAGCCAGAATCGCCGCGATCAGAAGCCCCGCAATTCCGTGCGGCATCCGGCTCACAATGAACGTCGGATAAATCCTGTCCGCCCGTCCAAATACGGACGACGGAACGCGGTAGTAAACAAACAGCATTACACCCACAAAAAGAAACAATCCGAACTGAAAAAAGACCGCGACTCCACTCGACAATAACGCCAGCACCGATTGCCGCTGATTCCGCGCCGCCAGCAGTCTCTGCACGATGAGCTGGTCGGTACCGTGGCTTGCCGTGGTCAAAAATGCGCCACCGATAATCCCCGCCCACAGCGTATACGGCTTCACAAAATTCAAATGCGGCCAGTGCGCCGAAGCTGCCAAATTGAAAAAAGAAAGATCGAACACCTGAAACTTGTGCAACCCGCCCGCAATCGCCTCGACCGACCCCCATCCTCCCGGCACGAGATGCAGAATCGTAACCAGCCCCACCAGCGTTCCGCCGACATAAATAAAGGTCTGCACCACATCGGTCCAGATCACCGCCGCCAGCCCGCCCTCGAAGGTATAGATCAAAGTCAGCAGCGTGATGATTGCGATCGAAGTAACTTCGCCCGTGCCCAGCGCAATCGAGACCACAATCGACACGGCATACACGCGCACGCCCTCCGCTGCTGCCCTCGTCAATAGAAACAGCCCCGCGGTCACCGTGCGCAGCTCGGGACCAAAGCGCCGCTCAATCAGCTGATAAGCCGTATACAGCTCTCCGCGAAAATACTGCGGCAGAAGCACGAAACTAATAATGACGCGCCCGATCACGTACCCCATCACAACCTGCAGGAAAGTAAGATTCGAATCGTAGGCAAGGCCGGGAATGCTGATGATGGTCAGCGTGCTGGTCTCCGCCGCCACAATCGAAAGCGCAATCGCCCACCAGGGAATGTCGCGGTCGGCGAGAAAGTAGTCGCGCATCGTCCGCTGCCGCTTCCGAAACCGCAGCCCGAACAGCGTGATTCCCGCCAGGTAGAGCGCGATAATCAGCAGGTCGATCCGATTCAATCCCAAGCCATTCCTTTATGCGGAGCCGCCGTTATTCGCGTCTCCAGTGCCTGACAACCGTTTCGCAGCATTGTACAAGCATGCTCGCGCCCCGAACCCGCCACCGAAGTTTACGCTGAACCTGTGTTAGAACTAGCGTGATGGCCTACTATCTCGCAATCGACGGCGGCGGCACCAAGACCCGCTGCGTTCTCGCCGACGAAACGACTGTGCTGGCGAAAGCCATGACCGGCGGTTGCAGCGTGATTCGACTCGGCGAGCAGAAGGCGAGGGAAGCGCTGCATGCCGCCATCCGACAGGTCTGCGCCGCCGCCAAGATTTCTCCCCATCGGGTCAGCGCCGTCTGTATCGGCGTCACCGGCGCTGCCCGGCCCGAGATCGCCGCGAAGATTCGAGGTATCCTCGCCGAATTAATTTCCGAAAGTGCGCGCGCAAAAATCGAAGTCGTCGGCGACACTGTAATCGCCCTGGAAGCCGCTTTTGGCGCCGGCCCGGGAGTAGTCGCGATTGCCGGTACCGGTTCGATCGTCTACGGCCGCGACGCCGCGGGTCACACCGCGCGCGCCGGAGGCTGGGGCTTCGCCGTCTCCGACGAAGGTTCCGGCTACTGGATCGGCCGTCGCGCCGTGTCGGCCATCCTGAACTCGCTTGACCAGGGGACGGAAACCGCGCTCACCGCCATGGTCCTCCAGGCTTGGAAACTCAATACCATCGACGAACTTGTGCAGCAAGCCAACTCGACTCCACCACCCGATTTTCCGCGTCTGTTTCCCATCGTCCTTCGCGCCGCCGACGAGGCCGACGCCATTGCCCGCGAACTGCTCGCCGACGCCGGAACCAAGTTAGCTGACCTTGTTTCTACGGTCGTCCGACGTCTCGCGCCGCACGCACCCCCGGACACGCTCCCGGTAGCGACAACCGGCAGTGTCTTTCGGCAGTCGCCCGTTGTGCATCAGGTTTTCTACAATTTGCTGCAGAAGAGTTTCCCCGGCATCGATGTGCGCAAAGACCTGGCCGATCCCGTCGAGGGAGCGCTAGCTAGGGCGAGACGATTATAGAGACTAGGCTTACCCCGTCTCACGCCGGCTAAACGTCGGCATGTCGAAAGCGGAAATGTCCAAAGACGAAATTTTCGGAGACGACAGCGCGCCGCCCTCAAAGGAATCGGTAATGGCGACGTCTCCGTCCGCCGATTTGCTCCACACCGTCGCCGACCCTAATCTCACTGAGGACTTGGCTCTCGCCCTTCTCAAGCGCGCCGACTTGCTTCCTGAAGTCATCGAGCGACTCGCCAAGAACGTCAACGCACTCAAGAGCCGCAAAGTAAAGATCGCGTTAGTCAGCCATCCGCATACACCGCGCCATGTGTCCGTGCCCCTGGCCCGGCAGTTCTACACGTTTGATCTGATGAAAGTTGCGCTGTCGCCATGGGTTCCCGCCGATGTAAAAATTGCCGCCGACGAGGTTCTAATCTCTCGCCTCAAAATGGTCACCATCGGCGAACGCCTGACCCTGGCCCGCCGCGCCTCGGGCAGAGTGGCCGCCGCGCTGCTGCTGGATTTAGAGAAGATGGATGGCAAGATCATTGATGGCAAGAGCGTCGATAGCAAAGTCCCCGACGCCAAGACCGTGGCTCGCGAAACCCGAGTCATGCGCACCGCGCTCGAAAACCCGCGTCTCACCGAGAGTCTCGTCATTAGCTCCGTGCTTCGTCCCGCCGCCAGCGCAGCTCTGGTGGATGCGGTCGCGCAGCACGAGAAATGGTACTGCCGCAGAGAAATCCGCGCCGCCCTGCTGCGAACCGAGCACCTATCGTTAGCCCGCGCCCTGGAATTCAGCCGCGAAATCCCCGCGCCGCAACTGCACGAACTCCTCGCCAGTTCGCGCCTCCCCGACAAAATCAAAAACCAACTCCTACGCGAGAGCCCAGCCAAGTGAGGATGTGGCGATCTTCATCGCGTGGCAGTCTTCTCCTGAATCGCCGCCATCAGTTTCACCGTGGTCGACACTTCAATGCCATACCGTTTCCCGCCGCGTACAATCGGACCGCCAATGGCATCCAACTCCAGTTCCCGTCCGGCCACAAGGTCTTTCTGCATGGAACTGCGCATCCCTGGTGGCACGCCGTCGAAACTCGTCTGGAGTTTCAGCGCGTCCACCTCTGCGCCGCTCGCGTTTGCCACGACGCATGCCTCGCTGATCGCGGAGATCAATTTTTCCTTCCACGCACCGTTCATGAGGATCTCCCCAATGTTCATACCGGATGCGGACGTTACCAGCGCGAACGGTGCGAGGACGCAAAGCTTGCCCCATAGCAGAGTCTGCTCGTTCGGAATGAAGTGGCAGGTAAATCCGAGATTGCCTAACCGTCCGACGACGGCTCCCAAGAGCGGCTCTCCACTGGCGGCAAGGTTGAGCCGAACGAACGGAGAGCGCTGGATGAACCGTCCCGGAGCAATCTTCTCCGCTTCCACCGCGATCGTTCCCGGAACCACTCGCTCACGTCCAAACCGCGCCCTGAGCACCGCGATGTGGTCCACTCCGTTCAGCAAGGGGACCACGCAGCCGGGCGAGAGCTGCACTGCTTCGAGCGCAGATGGCAGTTGATAGGTCTTAGTTGCGATCCACAGCACGTCAGCCAGCTCGGTCAGCGACGCGACGGCTTTTGCTGGCGCAGTGAGAACGCCAGAGCCCGACGGGCGCTCCAACGCCAAGCTCCGAGGATAACTCGCCAACCTCTCCGGTCGAACCACGACAATGACGTGTTCGCCAAGCGATGACAGCGCGGTGCCGACCAACCCTCCGATTGCTCCCGCTCCCAAGATTGCATGTTTCATGCCAGCACTCTCCCCGGAAAACTATACGACACGCGGGTCTCATGCGCCGTCACCGCCCAACCCTACCCCGCCTTTACGCTGCGCCTAAGAATCTGTCACACTGGCCACGGACTGATTCCATGGGCAAGATTCACGTTCTTCCCGAGAGAGTTGCCAACCAGATCGCTGCCGGCGAGGTGGTCGAGCGTCCTGCGTCGGTGGTGAAGGAGTTGCTGGAGAACGCGCTGGACGCCGGCGCCACGCGCATTCGCATTCAGGTCGAGGCGGGCGGAAAGAGGCTGATCCAGATCACCGATAACGGCTGCGGCATGGTGCGCGACGATGCCATGCTGGCTTTCGAGCGCCACGCCACCTCGAAAATCAAAGATACCGAAGACTTGCTGAGCATTTCGACCCTCGGATTTCGCGGCGAGGCACTGCCTTCCATTGCGTCGGTTGCGCGGCTGCATCTCGAAACCCGAGCGGAAGACGAAGCCGCCGGGACGGTCCTCGAGATTAACGGCGGCAGGATCATACGCGTCGAAGAGGCGGGGCTGCCACTGGGAACTTCCATCACGATTCGCGATCTCTTCTTCAACACTCCCGCGCGCAAGAAGTTTCTACGGGCGGAGTCGACCGAACTGTCCCACATCGCTTCGCTCGTAACCCACTACGCGCTGGCGCATCCGGAAAAACACTTCGAGTTGCACTCGGCAACGAATGCGTTGCTGGTGGCGCCGCCGGTAGCCGGTCATCGCGAACGTGTGTACCAGGTTTTTGGACGCGAGACCCTGGACCAGTTGATTCCGCTGGCGGCAGTGCAGCCACTGGAGCGTATCGGCCTGCCGCAACCTCCGCCGTGGCGGCGGCCCACGGAGAACGCCGCTAGTGAAACCGCCGGCCTTGCGGATGAGGCTTCGCGGGCGGGGGTGCCCGCGCCACACGATTTCGGCGAAGTGCGCCTGCATGGCTTCGTCTCCAAGCCGGAAATTCAGAAGCTCAATCGCAATTCGATTTTTATTTTCGTGAATGGACGGCTGATTCGCGATCGCCTCATTCAACATGCCATCACCGAAGCGTATCGCAGCATTTTGCCGCCGACGGTCTATCCGGTGGTTCTGCTTTTCATCGAGATGCCGACCGCCGAAGTCGATGTGAATGTGCATCCGTCGAAGACCGAGGTGCGTTTCCGGCAGCAGACGGTGATTCACGATTTCGTGCGCGAGTCGGTGCGGGCCGCGCTGATGAAGGCAAGGCCTGTGCCGCAGTTCTTGACCGAAATTGGCGCGCAGCCGAACGCGAGCCCTGGTCTCACCAGTCCCGTGCCCAGCCATGCCGCGAACGGCGATGGTCTGCAGCAAGCCCCGTGGCGCGACTTGTACGAACCAGCGGCGGCGGCTGGATTCGCGTTGCAGGCACCGGCAGTTCCCGCGACGACGGCGCGCCTCGAATTTGAAGGAGGAACTGCGGTCGAGGCCAACGCGGCAGTATCGCTGGCACGCGCGTCGCAGGTTACGAGTGCGGAGCAGGCAACCGCGCAGTTGATTCCCGATCACGGCTGCGCTCCGCCCATTCCGCAGGAGCCGCAAACGGCGCCGACCTTAGAGTCGTTGCGGACGCTGCGTCCTCTGGGCCAGATTCGAAATTCATTCATTCTTGCAGTCAACGAAGATGGCCTTTGGATCATCGATCAACACGTAGCCCACGAGCGTGTGCTGTTCGAGAAAGTGCTGCGGCAACGCTCGGCGCAGCACGTGGAGAGCCAGCGCCTGCTCATGCCTCTGGTCATCGAGTTGACTCCAGCCCAGCAAGCAGTCTTCAGCGACATTGCCGAAGAGCTGGCGCGCAACGGTTTTGAGGCGGAACCCTTCGGTGCACGCAGCGTGGCCGTAAAGATCGCTCCCGCGGGCGTGGACGCTGCGCAGATCGAACACATGCTGAACGAAATTCTGGAGCAGCTCACGCGCGAAGACCAGGCGATCAACCTGGAAGCCGTGAGGACGCGTATCGCGGCGTCAATCGCTTGCCACGCCGCCATCAAAGTCAATATGCCCCTCGACCAGAACAAGATGGAGTGGCTTCTGGCAGAGCTAGCAAAAACGGAGCATCCAATGTCTTGCCCGCACGGCCGGCCCGTGGTGCTGCGCTATTCCATGCAGGACATTCAGAAGGCGTTCAAGAGGATCTAGCCGCGAGCTTCGAGCTTCGGGCTGCGAGCAATCCAATGTCGGATGTGCAAGGGATTGCTCGTAGCCCGCAGCTCGAAGCTCAGAGCCACCAGGGGCGGCGTACTCTATCTACGATCTCTGTGTTTTAATCGAAGCAATGACCGACCCGGAACTCCAGCAAGCCCGCACGCAAAAGTGGCGGCTCGACGGCCAGCCCGTGCACACTCTTGAGGAAGCGCGCGCCTTCCTCGAGTCGGTGGGATTTTGTCTGATGTATCCGATGCGGCCTGCGATTCTGTTGCCGACTTTCATCGGCGCCTGGGTTGGAGCGGAAGACAAGCTGCCGACGCGCCAGCACGCATATGCCGATCCGCGTGCGATGGCGGCGACCGAACTGATGGTGCGCGCACTGCGCGACCGGGCGGCCTACGAAGCTCCGCTGATCGACGAGAATAACGCCTTCCTGCTGGCGCCCTCTGTGTTTCCATATTTCTATTCGCTGGTGGGCGAGCGCAATCCAAAGCTGCCGCCGGCATCGGGACCGCGGTCTCCCTACTCGCCGCTGGCTTGTGACGCCTTCGAGATCATCCGGCAGCGTGGACCGATTTCAAAAACTAAATTGGGCGTGATGCTGGGCGGGTCGGTCTCCAATGCTGGACTCGATCGCGCGCTGAGTGAACTGTGGGCCAAGCTGCGCATCACGCGCGTCGACTACACGGTGGAGGAAGGCTCGGTGTGGGACGAGTTGTCGCGCTGGGCGCCCGATGTGGTGCGCGAGGGCGTGGGAATTTCAGTGCCGGAAGCGCTCTCCGCGCTGGTCTCGAAATATCTAGACTGCGTGGTTGCGGTGGATGAGGGTGAGGTCGAGAAATTGTTGGCAAACTTTGTTCCGCGAACGCGCGTGAAAGAGGCCATCCACGCCTTGCTTTCGGCGCGCGAATTGAGCTTCGTGCATGTAGGCGGCAAGTCCCTGCTGCAAGTGACTCCGCCGAAGCAAGTGTACGTTCCCAAAAATCGCCGCCCGGAGCGGGTCACGTAGAGTTGTGTGGGAACGGGTGCCCTCGCCCGTCGAAGCCGAGCGAAGCCCGGCAGTGCCCTTCAGCGGCTGCGATTCCTACAGTAGGAGCCACACTCCGGAATTTCATAGTCCCCGCGCCCAGCCTGCTCCGCACCGGTAGTTTTCCAACGAGCAGCCATGTAGAATCGCACTTCGCCACCATGGCCGATCCATCCCAACGCAAACTTATCATTGCCATCGACGGTCCAGCCGGAGCCGGCAAGAGCACCATCGCTTCCCGCCTGGCGCGCAAACTCGGATATGTGAACCTGGAGAGCGGAGCGATGTATCGCGCGCTGGCGCTCAGCGCGATCGAGTGGGACTCTTCGTTTGACGACGAAGCTGCGCTGCTGAAGATGGCGCAGGAATCGAGCATTACCCTCGAGCGCGCCGTCGGCGGCAATCGTGTTCGGCTTAACGGAAAAGACGTATCCGAGCGGATCCGCCAACGCGACGTAACCGAGGCAGCGTCACGCATTTCGGTGCATCCGAAAGTGCGAGAGTGGATGGTGGCGCGGCAGCGCGAGATGGGCATTGGCGGCGGCGTCGTGATGGAAGGCCGCGACATAGGGACAAAGGTTTTTCCCGATGCCGATCTAAAGATCTTTCTCGATGCCGATCCCGTGATTCGCGAGCAGCGCCGGCTCGACCAGCAACAGGTGAAGGGCGCGCCTGCGCAGGCCATGGCTGCCGAACTTCGTGAGCGCGACCGCCGCGACCGCACCCGCGCCGCGTCTCCGCTGGTGGCCGCGGAGGATGCCATTGTGATCGACTCGACCAACTTGACCGAGGATGAAGTGCTCAATCGCATCGAGCAGTTGGTCGCGCAGCGGATCGCCCCAGGGCGCTAAGAGTACGTCCGATGAATCTTCTAAAGTGTGTGCCCCAGGTTTCGCGCCTGTCTGTTGGGCGCTAACCCGGGGCGCCTTCACCGGCGTTATACCTCCTGCAGACCTCCTGTTAAGATGTGGGTGTTCGTTGGGGATAGGGACGACTCGCCGCAAAATCCACGCGCAAGCAAAGTTTGAGCGCACCCCGTACGCGGCCTGAAGCTTTGCTCGGAACCCGGGGAAATCCTACAGGAAGGACGCCATGCCGGAGCCGCCGTTGGTCGCTGCCAAGCCTTTTCTGATGGAACAGGACTACGGAGCCTACACCCCTGAGCAACATGCCGTGTGGGCCGAGCTGGTTCGGCGGCGCTGGGCGCAGATCGAGGAGTGGGCGTGCCGCGAATACCTGGAAGGTTATGGCATTCTCGGGCTGATGGAGGACCGCTGCCCGCGCCTCCGCGAAATTGCCGACCGGCTGGAGCCGCGTTCCGGATGGCGCACGCAGGCGGTCACCGGTTTTATGCCCCACGAAGCGTTCTTCGAAATGCTGGCCGCGCGCCGCTTCCCGACCACAACCTGGCTGCGCGACCGCACGTCACTCGACTACACGCCGCAGCCGGACATGTTCCACGACGTGTTCGGGCATGTGCCGATGCATACCCACAAAGTCTTCGGCGACTTCGTGCAGTACTATGCGGCGGTCTGCGCGCGTGTGGACGATCACGACATTCTGGAGCGCTTGGGCCGCCTTTATTGGTTCACCGTGGAGTTCGGCCTGATCCGGCAGGACGGCAGGATCAAGTTCTACGGCAGCGGAGTCATCAGTTCACAGAGCGAAGGGAACAACGTAATCGAGGGCAAGTGCAGCGTCCGCGACTTCGATCTCGAGGAAGTGCTGAACACGCCCGTAAAGGTGGACGAACTGCAGAAGGTCCTGTTCGCCATCGAGAGCTTCGACCAAATCTACGAGGCCATGCAGCGAGCCGAGCGCAAGCTCCTCGGGAACAAGGTCGCCTAAATCCGCGGGGTCTTCGGTGTTCGCGGCTGGCGGCGGGCGCTGATCCATATCGCGACTTCACTCCGGCCAATGCTTGCTCACCTTGCTGTTTGCTACCCGTCGAATGCGTGAGGCGCTTATGACTCTTGCCCGCTGGGCGGTGTGGATCGTTACAGTTCTGTCTTGTTCGGTAGCTGCGAACTCCCAAACCCAAACCTCATCGCCGGCAGCAACGCTTGCCTGGGCCACGGTCTCTCCCTCCGAGAGCGGCCTTTCCGACGCTCGCCTGCGTTTACTCGATGCCGCTATTCGGTCCGGAGAGTTCAAGAAGATTGGCAGCGTGCTGATTGCCCGGCACGGCAAGCTGGCCTATGAAGGATATTTCGAGGGCGATGCTGCAACTCTGCGCGATACCCGCTCGGCGACCAAGAGCATCACCGATGTACTGATCGGAATTTCGATCGACGAGCACAAGCTCAGCGGACTCGATGCCAAGGTTCTGACGCTGCTGCCGGAACGCGCCCGCAAGATTCAGAATCCCGATCCGCGCAAGTCGGCGATCACGATCGAGGATTTTTTGACCATGAGTTCTCCGCTGGAGTGCGATGACTGGAATGATGCCTCGCGCGGCAACGAGGAGCGCATGTATCTGGTTGAGGATTGGGCGCAGTTCATTCTCGACTTGCCGATTCGCGGCCGCATGCGCGTGGGCGAGCAGGTGGAGGCGCCTCCCTACGGACGCAATTTCAGCTATTGCACGGGAGGAGTCTTCACCCTGAGCGAAGTGCTGGAGAAGGCAACCGGCGCGCGCGCCGACCGCTACGCCCGCGAGAAGTTGTTTGAGCCGCTGGGCATAACGAACGTGGAGTGGGTTTATTCTCCGATGAACGTTCCGCAGACCGGCGGCGGACTGCGGCTGGCCAGCCGCGACCTGCTTAAAATTGCACAACTTTATCTCGACGGCGGCCAGTGGCAGGGGAAGCGCATCGTGAGTGAAGCGTGGGTCCACCGCTCGACCCAGCCGCGCGCGCGTATCGATGAGGCGACCGAATACGGCTATCTGTGGTGGTTGAAGTCGTTCAAGTCGGGCGAGAAGAGTTATCCGGCGTTCTTTATGTCGGGCAACGGAGGGAACAAGGTGGTAGCCATCCCCGCACTCGATATGGCCGTCGTCATCACCAGCACGAATTACAACACGCACGGGATGCACGAGCAGACGGAGAGAATTCTGACAGATTATGTGCTGGCGGCGGTGGAGTGAACGGTGCTGGTATAGAGCCCTGAGTCAGAAATCCGCCGATGAACTTCTTTTCGTGAGAGGTTGGCAAACATTGCCAATTTTGGGGGCACCCCCCTCCCCCCTGCCGTTTGGAATCATGGGGTTAGGAAGAAATTCCCGCTAAATCTTTGGGTTTAAAGGGGTTGCGGGTAAAATATTTCAGAATCAACGACTTAGCGGTGATTTTGCTGCGCTTGGTTGTCAAAGACTGTCCCAAAACGGAATTGGGCCGGCTCCCATGGCCGCGGCACACGTCTGGCTGCGCCGATCAGATCGTCATTATCGCGCATGGCGGTTTGGATGTCTGTGATGGTGCACACAGGTGGTTTGTGATGAAAGAAGGTCAGAGGTCGGATCGCCGCGGCCAGCGATCCCGCGCGGTAGCGGAGATACGGCGTTTCTTACGGTCCGGCGCACGTGCTGGGCTAGGCAGGGGCCGTCCCTCCGGGACTTGATCTATTTTCGCTGGCCTACCCAGCGCCGAGGCGCTGGGCTAAGGTGGCTCGTCCCTTCAGGACTCTGGTCGGTTCAGCGCGCGGGCCGTGGCTTCGGCGGAGCGTGAACCCACACATCGCAAAAAAGCGCGATGTGTGGGGCACCCGCCAAAAAGCCACCTGACGGGATTCGCCGCTACTACTTCTTCACCACCACCCCAATCCCCAACTCCCTTAACTGCCCCTCTGCTACCGGCGTGGGCGCTTCCATCATTAAGTCTTTTGCGGCGGCGGTTTTGGGGAAGGGAATTACTTCTCGCAAACTATCCGCTCCCGCCAGAATCATTACGATGCGATCGAGGCCGAGCGCGATTCCGCCGTGCGGGGGTGTGCCGTATTCGAGCGCTTCCAGGAAGAAGCCGAAACGCGCGCGCGCTTCTTCTTCCGTCATGCCGAGGGCGTGGAAGATTCTGCTCTGCAGATCCTGCCGGTGAATACGGATCGAGCCCGATCCCAACTCGGTCCCATTCAGCACGACGTCGTAAGCGAGGGCGCGCACCATTGCCGGATCGGTTTCCAGTTTGTCCATGTCTTCCTCGTGCGGCGAGGTGAAGGGGTGATGCGCTGCCATCCAGCGCTTTTCGCCTTCGTCGTACTCGAACATGGGAAAGTTCGTCACCCACAGAAAACGGTAATCGCCTTTCTGGAAAAGCTTGTGCCGGTCGGAATATTTCTGCGCCAGCGCCACGCGCAGTAGTCCCGCCGAGGCGTAGACCGCCATTTCCGCCGGCGTCACTTTGCGCTTGCTGGCCGGATGCGCGGCTGCGGATGCTCCCGACTGCGCCGAACCCACCACCAACACCAGCAGATCGTCGGCCTCTGCGCCAGCTTTCGCTCGAACTTTCGTGCTTGCCTCCGGGAATCTATTCTCGATGCGCTTGAAGTCTTCGAACACGCGCGCTCCGCCCTTGGCGACGAACAGCGGCTTGATGTCGTCGCGCTCCTTGCGCGAAAGCTCGCCGACGTGCGGAATGCGGATGGCAATCACGGGCAGCGCTTTGTCAATCGCAAGCTGATCGAGATCGGCGGGCGCAAAACAATCGCCCACCTCGGTAAACTCCGGCAAGCGCAAATCGGGCTTGTCGATGCCGTACTGGCGAATGGCATCGTCGAAGTCCATGCGCGGGAAAGGCGTCTTGATCTCATGCCCCGCCGCTTTGAAAGCTGCGGTCAGAAAGCTCTCCACCACTTCCCAGACCCGCTCCGGCTGCGCATAGGATATTTCGATATCGATCTGGGTGAATTCGGGCTGGCGATCGGCGCGCAGGTCTTCGTCGCGGAAGCAGCGCACGATCTGGAAATATTTGTCGAAGCCCGAGATCATTAATATCTGCTTGAACAGTTGCGGTGACTGCGGCAGGGCGTAGAACGATCCCGGCTGCACCCGGCTGGGGACGAGATAATCGCGCGCGCCTTCGGGCGAGGAGCGCGTCATGAACGGCGTCTCGATTTCGAAGAAGCCTTGCGAAGCCAGGTTTTCGCGGATCGCGATCGCCACTTTGTGCCGCAGCTCGATGTTGAATTGCATCGCGTCCCGGCGCAGATCGATGTAGCGATATTTCAAGCGCATTTCTTCGTTCGCGAGCACCGTGTCCGAAGGCAAAAACGGCAGCGGCTTTGACACGTTTAAAATGCGCAGCTCGTCCACCACCAGCTCCACTTCGCCGGTCGGAATATTCGGATTGATGGTGTCGGCATCGCGGCGCTTGACCGTGCCGATGGCCGCGATTACAAACTCGTTGCGCAGCGCTTCCGCTTTCTCGTGCACGGCGGCGTTTAGTTCGTAGTTGAAGACGACTTGCGTTACGCCGGTGCGGTCGCGGAGATCGACAAAGATGATCTGGCCCAGGTCGCGACGCCGGTTGACCCATCCCATGAGCACAACTTTTTTGCCCGCATCGGAGAGCCGAAGAGCTCCGCACATATGAGTTCGTCTGAGGTCGCCTAATAAGTCGAGCACGTTTTCGCCTTGTCTTGCTGAGATTCGCCTTGCCGAGACCGCCGTGGTGAGCCGAACCAATCATTATAAATGGGATAAATGGCGTCAAAGGCGATGAAGAAGGTGTCGACACCGAGTCAGGCGATCACAGCAAGAAAGCCCCACTTTTCGATGAGCGAGAAGCAGGGCTCCTGGTCTGCCGCACTCCGACGTCACTTCTTGCGCGGGCCGCTAATTCGGATCGTTTACGGTCCAGAGGTTGGGCGTGAACTGGCGGAATTTCAGTTTCCAGCGGCCGGCGACTTTTGCCCAGGTGTCGGCCATGTGGCGATAGCGCGGATGTTCTCCGGGGACGATCAGGTTGTAGGTGACGACGGCGGAGTCATCGTTCAGTTTGACGACGTAGAAATCGTAGGTACGCGTGTCTTTCGGCAGTCCCTCGTGCACAGACTCGACGATTTCACTTCTGTCATACAAGTCGCCGTTGGTCTCCACGCCCATGAAATCGTCGGCGATGGCGCCCTCGACTGCGGCTGAGTTCTTGCTCTGGACAGCCTGCAGGAACTGCTTCTGCAGATCGATGAGTTGCTCTTCGAAAGCGGAGACCGGCTTGGAAGCTTGCGCCAACGCCAGACCGGCACTGAGAATAGCGGCACACAGCAGGGAAATGATTCGCATGTTTGTCTCCTGAGGTTCGTCGGTTGAAGCACCATCTTACTTCGTTTGTAGAATCCGTTGCGCCAATTCCGCGCGGGGAACTGTGACTTGTTCGCCTGAGACCAGATGCTTGAGCGCGAAGGCATTTGCCGCGACTTCGTCCCCGCCAACGATGAGAATATAGCGTGCTCCTATCTTGTCGGCCGCCTCGAACGACTTTTTCAAACGAAACGATTCGTCGCCGAGTTCGACTACCAAATCGTGACGCCGCAGTTCACGAGCCAAACGGGCCGCTTCGCGATTCATTCCGGCGCCGAGCGGAGCAATATAAACGTCGGGCTTGCGCATTACCGACTCCGCCGACACGGTTTCCATTAGTGAAAGCACCAGGCGATCTTCGCCAATCGCAAATCCAATTCCCGGAGCTGCTGGGCCGCCGAGCGCTTCCGATAAGCCGTCGTATCGCCCGCCGCCGAGGATCGCATTCTGGGCGCCCAAGGCTCCATGCGTGAATTCAAACGCAGTGCGCGTGTAGTAATCCAAGCCCCGCACCAGGCGCTGGTTTTCGATGTAGGGGATGTGAACGGCCTCCAGGATTTCTCTTACTTCGTCATAGTGAGTGCGGCAGGCCTCGTCCAGAAACTGGGTGATGGTGGGGAGAGTTTCGATGATGGGCTGGTCTGCGGGAACTTTGCAGTCGAAGACGCGCAGCGGATTGGTTACGGCGCGGCGCTGGCAGTCGGCGCACATTTTATCGACTACAGGTGCGAGCGCTCGGCGGAGGGCTTCGTTGAATTTTGCGCGGTCGGCGGGACAGCCCACGGAGTTCAGTTCGAGTGTCCAGTTGGTGATGCCGACGCGGTCAAGCAGCGTGGCCACGAGTTCGAGGATTTCCGCGTCTCTGGCGGGGGACTGGCTACCGGCGGCGGCGGGGCCGATGACTTCGGCGTCAATTTGATAGAACTGGCGGTAGCGTCCTTTTTGCGGGCGCTCGCGGCGGAACATAGGGCCGATCGAGAAGAATTTGTTCAGGCCACGCTCCCAGAGTTTGTGCTCGATGTAGGCGCGGACGATGCCGGCAGTGTTTTCGGGGCGGAGGGTTAGCGATTGGCCTCTATCGCTTTCGGCGCGACCGCGATCTTCCCAAGTGAACATCTCCTTGCTGACAATGTCCGTGTCTTCGCCTACACCTCGAGCGAAGAGTTCGGTGGACTCGAAGACGGGGGTGCGAATCTCGTGGAAGTTGTAGGCGCGGAAGACGTCGCGGACAGTGGCTTCGACGAAGTTCCAGAGCGCGGTGTCGGGCGGCAGAAGGTCGCGGGTTCCTCGGGGAGATTTGATCATTGGGTCGTTAGTCGCTGTCGCTCGCTGTTCGTCGTTGGCTGTTCGTCGTTCGCCAAGCCTCGGCGTGAAGTGCGCCCACGCGCAGCAGGGGGCGACTTGATTAGTGTAACGTCGAATCGGCATTTTGCGGATGTGGTTGGGTGCACGACAGGGTGCGGCTATCGCGGTGCTGTTCTTTATCTCTACTTGCCTAGCGGCCGTCCACGAGTTTCGTGGCCAGGAACGACTTCACCACGATCTGGTTGGGTTGCATGCCGACCGGGATGATGGTCAGCAGCGAATATTCCGAGGGCTCGAATTTCTTCCTCGGCGTGCGTTTCTGGATGACGACGAGGTCTCCGGAGCCGGAGTCGAGGACGAGCAAGTAGTTCTGGTTCTGCGAAAGCGCGAGCGCGTTGGGATGGCTTCCTACGGGGAGATACGCGATCACCTTGCCTAAGTCGATGTCGTAGACCGCGATGTTATTCGATCCGAAGTTCGAGATATACAAGCGCGAGTTATCCAGCGAAATGACGCCGCGCGCGGGCTGGGCGCCGACGAGATAACTGCCGGATACTTCGTTGCCCGTGGTTTCGATGATCGACATGCTGCCGGCGTCGAAGTTGAAAGCGGCCAGCTCGCCGCCGTCGGGTTTTAGCGCCAGGCTCACGGGAGACTGTCCGACATCGAGGAGCGCGAGCAACTTGTCGTTCTGGACGTTCTTGAGTTCGTTCTTGAGTTCAATGCTCGCAACCTGACCCGATCCGGAACAGGAGATAAAAGCTTTGCTGGAATCAGGCAGGATGGCGATGTCTTCGGGATGGATACAGATAGCGATGGCGGAACGCACGGCGAGGCGCGCCGTATCGATGATCGAGACGGTGTTGTCGGCGCGATTGCTGACCACGACTGTCGATCCGTCCGGCGAAACGCGGGCCAGGCCGGGACTTCCGCCAACATGAAGCGTAGCCGCAACGCTGCGATGGTCAAGATCAAGCACCGAAACATTGTCCGACCCGGAATTGGCAACGTAGGCGCGGTGTCCGTCGGGAGAAACATCGATGAAGAACGGACGCCCGTAAACTCCTATGGTCGCGACCACCTTATTTCGCTCCGCATCAATCACGCTGACATTCGAAGAGCCGGCATTGACGACATAAACTTCGTTGCGCTTTGGATTGGCGGCAACTCCAGTGGGCTCCGCGCCAACCTGCAGAGTTCTTACGGGGCGGAAACTGCGGAGATCGATAACCGTAACCGTGTTGCTCTTGCCATTGGTTACATATGCGAATTCTCGGTAGAGCGGGCCATAACCGGGGAGAGCGCGCTCGTGGAAGTAGTACCAGCCGGCGGCCAGGACGAGCGGGACGAGGACAGCAATAAAGAGAAGTTTTCGCAAAATGGAGAGCCCTGGTGAAGGCAAAGATTATCAGATGCAGGTCAGAGCAGCATCAATCGGCGGAACTTGTCGCTTCCGCACGAACGTGATTCGATGCGGGGACACCGCGTCCTAGGACTGCCGCGATTTGCCTAACCTGCGCCATCAGCGCGTCGAACTGATCGGGGAACAGCGACTGCATGCCATCCGAGAGCGCGCGGTCGGGATCGTTGTGGACTTCCACGATCAAACCGTCGGCTCCGACGGCCACGGCGGCGCGGGAGAGTGGCGTCACTTTGTTGCGCTTGCCGGTGCCGTGGCTGGGGTCCACGAGGATGGGCAGGTGGCTGAGGCGCTGGACGGCGGGAACAATGCTGAGATCGAGCGTGTTGCGAGTGTGGTCGGCGAAGGTGCGGACTCCGCGCTCGCACAGCACGATGTTGTAGTTGCCCTCGCTCATGATGTACTCGGCGGCCATGAGAAATTCCTCGAGCGTTGCCGAGATGCCGCGCTTCAGCAGGACGGGCTTGTGGGCGCGTCCGGCGCGCTTGAGCAGAGAGAAATTCTGCATGTTGCGCGCGCCGATCTGAATTACGTCGGCGTACTGGTCGACGAGGGCGAGCGATTCGTAATCGACAGCTTCGGTGACGATGAGCAGGCCGAAGCGGTCGCGGATCTCGGCCATGATCTTCAGGCCTTCTTCGCCCAGTCCCTGAAAAGAATACGGAGAGGTGCGAGGTTTGTAGGCGCCGCCGCGGAAGAACTGGGCTCCGGCGCGGGCTACGCGCTCGGCGATGGTGAATGCCTGATCGCGACTCTCAATGCCGCAGGGGCCGGCGATGATGGCGAGGTCGCGGCCTCCAATGGTGACGGCTGAGCCGGGGAATTTGATGATCGTGTTGTCGGGCTTGGTGTCGCGGCTCACTAGCTTGTAGGCCTTGGTGACGCGGATGACTTCCTGCACGCCGGGCATTTCTTCGAGCGCGCCGGGCTCGACTTCGCCCTGGTTGCCGGTGATACCGATGGCGGTGCGTTGCGCGCCGGGCATGGAGTGGGCGCGGTATCCGAGTGATTCGATTTTCTGGCAAACGGCGCGGACCTGCTCTTCGGTGGCCAGCGCCTGCATGACTACGAGCATAGTGAATACCCCAGGATATTCAGTTTAGCGTCCGGGGTGGGACAGAGCAAACGGAGGGCGGAAAAGGACGGCGGGTGTGGAAATGGATTTATGGACGCCTCGAACCAGCGGCTGCGCTTGGCCTGGACGGGCTAGGGCTCCCGCCTTTCCATGCGCTGTTTGATCGCGCGTGAGCCCTGAGCGTATTGGACAGCCTGACCGTTGTAAAATCAAAGATTACTTTCTACCGCACTATCCTTTATCTATGGCACAGGAAGACAAACCGATCCCTCCCGCGCGCCCAGAACGTAACGACGAGCGTTACGATGCTCAGCGCATTGAACAGAAATGGACTGAGCGATGGCAGAGCGATCCTTCGCTCTATGCTGCCGAGGCTCATCCTACGAAGCCAAAGTATTACGTTTTGGAGATGCTTCCTTATCCTTCGGGCGCGCTGCACATGGGACATGTGCGCAACTATTCCATCGGCGATGCGCTGGCCCGCTACATGTGGATGAACGGGTACAACGTGCTACATCCCATGGGGTGGGATTCGTTTGGGCTGCCGGCGGAGAATGCGGCCATCAAGAACAACACTCCGCCGAAGGAGTGGACGCTGGGGAATATTGCGGCCATGAAGGTGCAGATGAAGCGCCTTGGGTTCGCTTATGACTGGTCGCGCGAGGTTACGACCTGCCTTCCGGATTACTACCGCTGGAATCAATGGTTTTTTCTGAAGCTTTACGAGTCGGGATTGGCGTATCGCAAGAAGAGCAAGGTGAACTGGTGTCCCGTGTGCTGCACCGTGCTGGCGAACGAGCAGGTTGTGGGCGGGATGTGTTGGCGGCATGAGGACACTCCGGTTGAGCAGCGGGAACTGGAACAGTGGTTCTTGCGGATCACTAAATACGCGGACGAGTTGCTGCGCGATCTGGAGAAACTGTCGGGATGGCCGGAGAAAGTCCGCATCATGCAGCAGAACTGGATTGGACGCAGCGAAGGCACGCTGGTGGATTTCGATCTGGGCGGAACGGTGGGACCTGCGGGATCGACCATCACCGTGTTCACCACGCGCGTGGACACGATCTATGGCGCGACCTCGGTGCAGTTGGCGCCTGAGCATCCGATCGTGGTCGATATGATTGCCCGCGATGCGGAACTGCGCGTCAAGGTGAATGAGTTGATCGCCGAGCAGCGCCGCGCTAAAGAAGCGGGCGATATCGGCAACATCGAAAAGCATGGCGTGTTTACGGGGCGCTATGCTAAGAATCCGTATAACGGCGAAGCGGTGCCGGTGTGGGTGGCGAACTACATCCTGATGGACTACGGCACAGGCGCGATTATGAGCGTGCCGGCGCACGATGAGCGCGATTATGAATTCGCCAAGAAGTACGGGCTGGAGATCCGGCTGGTGATTCTGCCGTCGTCGAGCGATCCGGAAGAAACCATGGCGGAGCCAGCGCTGCCGTTTACGACCATGGACGGGATACTGGTGAACTCGGGCGAGTTCAGCGGGCTGAGCTGCGAGGACGCGATTACTAAGATGTCGGCGCTTGCCGAGGAGAAAGGCTTTGGCAAGGCTACCGTTACTTTTCGGCTGAAGGATTGGGGGATCTCGCGGCAGCGCTATTGGGGCACGCCGATTCCGATGGTGTATTGCGATAAGGACGGCGTGGTACCGGTGGCGGAAAAAGATTTGCCGATAATTTTGCCGGACAAGGTGCCGATCACGCTCGCGGGCGGATCACCGCTGGCGAGTGTGCCGGCGTTCTTGAACACTACTTGTCCGAAGTGTGGCGGGCCGGCGCGGCGCGAGACCGACACCATGGATACGTTCGTCGATTCGTCGTGGTATTTCTATCGCTACGCCGACGCGCACAATGACAAGGCGCCGTTTGACTCCGATAAGATCGCTTACTGGTTTCCGATCGACCAATACATTGGCGGTGTGGAACATGCCATTCTCCACCTTATTTATTCGCGCTTCTGGACGAAGTTCATGCGCGACATGGGGCTGGTGAAGAACGACGAACCGGTGAAGCGTCTGTTTACGCAGGGGATGGTGATTAAAGACGGCGCGAAGATGTCGAAGAACCTGGGGAACGTCGTGTCGCCGGACGAGATGGTGGAGCGGTATGGGGCGGACGCGACTCGGATGTACAGCTTGTTCGCGGCGCCTCCGGATCGCGATTTGGACTGGCAGGAATCGGGGATCGAAGGGATTCAGCGGTTTTTGGGGAGGGTGTATCGGTTTTACGAGAATCATGCGAAGCCGCAGGACCCCGATTGGCGCGCTCCTTTGTCGGCGCCTCTGACCGGCTCGGCTCGGCGACTGCAGCGCAAGCTTCACCAGACCATAAAGCGTGTGACCGACGACTTCCAGGGACGCTGGCACTTCAACACCTGCATCTCGGCCATTATGGAGCTGCTGAACGACGCCAACCGTAGGATGTTAGGAAGTGAAGACGCTCAAAGCCCCGCGACCGGAGCTCTTGTCAAAGGGGATGAGATTCCACTGACCCTTCTGGCCGAGGTGCAGCGCAACATCGCGCTCCTGCTGGCGCCGATGGCGCCTTATCTGGTGCACGAATTGTGGGAGATGACGGGCGAGACGGGCAATCTGCTGAAGGCTCCGTGGCCGAAGTACGATCCGGCGCTGGCGGCGGAGGATGAGATCGAAATTCCTGTGCAGGTTAACGGAAAGTTGCGCAGCGTGGTGGTGGTGCCCGCGGGGGCCAGCGAGGATCAAATCAAGCAAGCGGCGCTCGCCGATGAGAAGGTGCGAGCGGCCATTGCTGGCAAGCAGGTGGTGAAGGTCATCGTAGTGCCGAAGAAGCTGGTGAATATTGTGGTGCGATAAAAGGGCTGCGAGCTACGGGCTCCGAGCGAACGCTTCGAAGCAGAATGCTCGCGTTGCTCGCGGCTCATAGCTCGAAGCTCGTGGCTGTTTCGTCCATTTGCAACTCAATCACTGATCTGAGACACTCATCCGTGGAAACCCAATCCATCGTTGTCCTCGACTTTGGCGCGCAGTATTCGCAACTGATTGCGCGCCGCATCCGCGAACAGAAGATTTTCTCGGTCGTGCTGCCGTTCAATGCCAGCCTGGAAGAAATTCGCAGCTACTCTCCGGTAGGAATTATTCTGTCGGGCGGCCCGTCTTCCGTTTACGATAACGACGCGCCGCTTGCGGACAAGAACGTCTTTGAGCTTGGCATCCCTGTGCTTGGCATCTGCTATGGGCTGCAGTTCATGGTGTACGCGTTGGGTGGGAAGGTGCGGCCGGCCGCTAAGAGCGAGTATGGAAACGCCCAGGTCGAGATCCAAGAATCTGACTCGCTACTTTTTCAAGGACTGCCTAAGCTGCTTGCGGTCTGGATGTCGCATGGCGACTCGGCCGAAGAGCTGCCTGCGGGGTTTCGGCTAACCGCGAAAACTGCCGACGCGGTTGCAGCCATCGAAAACGTTGAGAGAAAGATGTGGGCGGTGCAGTTCCATCCCGAGGTGCACCACACGCCGCTGGGCTCGGACATCTTGCGCAACTTCGCGCTTAATATTTGCGGAGCGAAGCCTTCGTGGACGCCGCAGCATTTTATCGACGCGACCGTGGCGCAAGTGAGACAGCAGGTCGGAAGCGGTCGCGCTATCTGCGCGCTTTCCGGAGGGGTCGATTCTTCCGTGGCGGCGGTGCTGGTGGATCGCGCTATGCGCGATGCTTCCGGAAAATCGCGGCTGACTTGCGTGTTCGTCAACAATGGCGTGCTGCGCAAAAACGAATTTGAGAAAGTGCAGCAAAATCTGCGCGACCATCTCGGGCTGCGCGTGGTTGCGGTCGATGCTACCGAACGCTTCATGCGGAAGCTGGCGGGAGTCAGCGATCCGGAAAAGAAGCGCAAGATCATCGGCAACGAGTTCATCGAGGTCTTTGACGACGAAGCACATCGCATCCTGCAGACCGAAGGCCACGTCGAGTGGCTGGTGCAGGGGACGCTCTATCCCGACGTGATCGAATCGCGCTCGGTGCGCGGGCCGTCCGAGGTCATCAAGTCGCATCATAATGTGGGCGGACTTCCTGCGAAGATGAAGCTTAAGCTCATCGAGCCGCTGAAGGACTTATTTAAAGATGAGGTGCGGCGGATTGGGCGCGATCTCGGCATGCCTGAGGACATCCTGCAGCGGCAACCTTTTCCCGGACCGGGGCTGGCGGTGCGTATCTTGGGTGAAGTAACTCAGGAACGCGCCGACTTACTCCGTGAGTGCGATGAGATAGTCGTTGGCGAAATTAAGAAGGCTGGGCTGTATCAGAAAATCTGGCAGTCGTTTGCCGTGCTCTTGCCGGTGATGTCGGTCGGAGTTATGGGCGATCAGCGGACTTATGCTTACACTTGCGCCGTCCGCGCTGTGCATTCGGAAGATGGGATGACGGCGGACTGGGTTCCGCTCCCTTATGAAGTGCTGAAGACGATTTCCAACCGGATTGTGAATGAGGTGCGCGGCGTGAATCGGGTCGTGTACGACATTACTTCTAAGCCGCCAGGCACTATTGAGTGGGAGTGAAGCAATTTGTAATCTGGTAATTTGTAATTTGTAATTTTGTGTTCTTCAAGGTTCGACCACAGCGCCTAGAAACAGCAACTGCCCAGTGGTGTTGTGCCTGATCGCGAAGAAAAATGGGCGGTTCACGATCATGACAAATGGCTTGGGGCGCTCTTGGCCGATCACGCGACCTAGTACTCCACCGGGAACTCCTCCCGCGATGCTTACACTGATCGCCTCGGTTCCCTTTTCATCCACACTGATCTCCGTTGTTTGCAGAGCATTGGTAAGTCGAGCGCCCTCCGGAATCGTAACGGCGGGCCGAAGTGCAGCGAATTGCCCGAAAATGCGTTTGACGCCAAGTTCCCGCAATGCAGCATTCACATCGAAACCAGTTTCAGTCTTAAATTTTGGCAGCCCGACCATGCCCTCGCGGGAAACAAACTGCGACAGCCATTCTTGCCAGTTCTTGGCCGTTAACGTTTGCTCAAGTTCCTTGAGGCTGGAGTCTTCCGCTGGCAAGAAAACGTACATATCGACGTTTTGTCCATAGGGCAGGATGACAGCCTGGAGTTTCAGGCCCTCTAAGTACCTGAATTCTGTCCCCTTGTACATCATCTGTAGGTTCTTTTTCTGCCCGTTCAGCAGCGTAAATGGGGCCGACTTGGTCATCGATACATCGAAGCTATAGTCCCATTCCCAGAAAGAATGGAAACGCGTGACATCCAGGAGGAGAAAATCGTTTCGCGCCATCGTGCCCACGCTGATAGGAACGTTCCTGTGAACTTGCTTGGACGCCCATCGACTGACCTGCGCGGAAGTACTCGACGGCGGAAGCAGTCGCTGTAGATCAAGGCCGTAGTAGTTTCGGCTCGCACTCAAGAATTGTTTCCCGAAATATCCGCGATTGATCCAGAGAGAGTCGGCGATTACGAGCCGATTAGGATTGTCAGCCCACGACGAGGGCGACGCTCCTTTTGTACCCTTATTCTGAGGGGGCGGAGGGATTAGATTCATTTCCTTCCGCAGAGCGGCGAAGCCAGCGTTGATCTCCGTGAGATCCATGCCGGTGAATTCGAAAGCCGATTCAATCTCTTTCCGCGTTTCGGGATCGCTGCCGTTGTCCAGCAAGCCAAAGGTGAGAGATAAACCAGTCGGGGCAACAAGGATGTTGTGGTCGGGAGTTTCGGTGGTGAGGTGCTTGAAGAGCTTAAACGCGAAGCGGTTGTTGGCATCCACAATTGGCGATGGAGCGGGGACCGGACGTTGCGCCTGCAACGTTGGGGTCAGTATGAGAACTAGAAATAACGAACCGATACTCCGTTGCCATCCAATCTGCATATGCTTGCTCCTCGAAAACTAGCCTACGCGAGCACTCTAGCATGAGTGCATCCGTTCCCTTGAAGGCCGAGGGGTGGCCCACTCAAGCCCTCTTTTGGCTTGAGTGAGGCAGGTCGACTGCTGGACAGAGTGTCCCGGCCGCTCGCTCGCCTTTCTTGCCGTCCCGTCGCACTCGATCTCCACTCGTCCTTCACATCCGATTGCGTATTGACGAAAGCTGCTCCACTCCCAATCTTCCGGGCGTTGATGGCTCGGACTGAGAAGGGGTCCTTCGACTCCGCGCTGCTACGCTTCGCTCACAGCGCTCCGCTCAGGATGACAGTGTTGGGAGGATTCGTATTTGGCTCAGGGTGCGGAGAAAGCGTGCTCGCAGCGCTGCATTCCCGGAGCGGCTAAAGCCGCTTTTATAGCGGGTTCTCATGGCACGACTGAAGTCGTGCCCTTTCCGTCCGTGCAGGAGTCCAGAGTTCTTCCGCAGGCTCCTGAGTCGCGCTTTTCCGGTCGCGGCCGCGCCACGGCCCAGGTTAGCGCCCAAAGGACGGGCGCGAACCTGGGGCACCATCACTTGATTCACCGCGGGGGTTACGGCGCGACTGAAGTCGTGCCCTTCCCGTCCGTGGTCCGATTGAAGATTCCGCACCCGACGAACTACCATATCCCCATGCCCGTTGACACTGAAATTCAGACATCTTCTTACACTCGCATTCGCGCTCCGCGCGGTACCACGCTTTCCTGCAAGGGTTGGCACCAGGAGGCGGCTATGCGCATGTTGATGAACAATCTTGACGAGGAAGTTGGCGAGCGGCCTCAGGATCTGGTTGTCTATGGCGGCACGGGGAAGGCGGCTCGCAATTGGGAGTGCTATCACGCTATTGTCCGGGCGTTAAGAGCCTTGGAAAACGACGAGACTTTGCTGGTGCAATCGGGGAAGCCGGTGGGCGTGTTTAAGACTCACGAGTATGCGCCGCGCGTGCTGATCGCGAACTCGAACCTGGTCGGGCATTTTTCCAACTGGGAGAAGTTCAACGAGTTGGAGCGCGCCGGGCTGATGATGTATGGACAGATGACGGCTGGGTCGTGGATCTATATCGGCTCGCAGGGGATTATTCAGGGCACTTATGAGACTTTCAACGCGGCGGGCGACAAGCATTTTGGTGGAGACCTTTCGGGCAAGCTGATCGTTTCTGGCGGCATGGGCGGGATGGGCGGAGCGCAACCGCTGGCGGCTACCATGACGGGCGCGGCGTTTCTGGGGATTGATGTTGATCCGGAGCGCATCAAGAAGCGGCTCAAGACGGGGTACTGCGACTTTCTTGTTACTACTCTGGACGAGGCGCTGCGCATTCTGAAAAATGCCGTCCGCAAGAAGGAAAATATTTCGGTCGGGCTGGTGGGCAATTGCGCGGATATTATTCCGGAGCTGGCCGAACGCGGCGTGGTGCCGGACATTCTTACCGATCAGACTTCGGCGCACGATCCGCTGAATGGATATGTGCCGAACGGCATGACGTTCGAAGCGGCGCTCGAGCTGCGCTCGCGCGATCCGAAGGCTTATCAGGAGCGGTCGCTCGATGCCATGGCTAAGCACGTGGAGGGCATGCTGCGGCTGCAGAAGATGGGCTCGGTCACGTTTGACTACGGCAACAATATCCGCACGTTCGCGTTTCAGCGCGGGGTTAAGAATGCTTATGATTTTCCGGGATTTGTTCCGGCTTATATACGGCCGCTGTTTTGCGAAGGACGCGGGCCGTTCCGGTGGGCGGCGCTTTCGGGCGAGGCTTCGGACATCGCCGTCACCGATGATCTAGTGCTCGAACTTTTTCCTGAGAATCGCAGCTTGCGGCGCTGGATTGAACTGGCTCGCAAGCGCATCAAGTTTCAAGGGCTGCCGGCTCGCATCTGCTGGCTGGGATATGGCGAGCGGGCGCGGTTTGGGCTGGCCATTAACGATCTGGTGAAAAAAGGCACGATCAAGGCTCCTATTGTGATTGGACGCGATCATCTGGATTGCGGGTCGGTGGCTTCTCCGTTTCGCGAAACCGAGAGCATGAAAGATGGCTCGGACGCGGTCGCGGACTGGCCGCTACTGAATGCGCTGGTGAATACGGCGGCGGGAGCGTCGTGGGTTTCGATCCACAACGGCGGCGGCGTGGGCATTGGCTACTCGCTCCATGCCGGACAGGTCACGGTCGCGGACGGCACGGACGCAATGGCCAAGCGCATCGAGCGCGTGCTGACTACCGATCCGGGGATGGGCGTGATTCGGCACGTGGACGCGGGGTATGAGGAGGCCAGGGAGTTTGCCGCGAAGACGGGAATTCGCATTCCTATGGCTCGACCGTGAACGTCCGATACGAAAAAGGAATACGCGGGATGTCTGCACTTCTGCTGATCAACATCGGCCAGTTGCTCACCCTACGGTCGGCGGCAGACGGCCCTCGACGCGGTGCTTCGCTTTCTGAACTCGGCATCATTCAAGACGCTGCTGTGCTTTGCATGGGCGGCAAGATCGTCTCGGTTGGCACTACGAAGGACGCACTGCGCGATCCGTGGCTGAAGAAGAATCGAAAGACGGTTATTGAGATCGACTGCGGCGGACGCGTGGTCCTGCCCGGCTTCGTCGATTCGCATACTCACCCGGCATTCACTCATCCGCGGCTGGTGGATTTTGAGAGGCGGATTTCTGGCGCCAGCTATGAAGAGATCGCCGCGGCTGGCGGAGGGATTCGCTCCAGTATTGACGGCGTGCGGAAGGCCAGCAAAACCGCGCTGACACAGAAGGTATCGGCCGTGCTGGCGGATATGGCGCGACACGGAACCACGACTGTCGAGGCCAAATCGGGCTACGGTCTCAACCTCGAATCGGAATTGAAGTCGCTCGAAGCTATTCGCGCCGCCGCGCGCGAGTGGCCGGGGAGCGTGGTTCCGACTTTCCTGGGCGCGCACGTGGTCCCACCCGAGTATCGAGGATGTTCCGGGGAATATGTAGACCTGGTCTGCAATGTCATGATGCCGGCGGTTGCGAGGCGCAAACTCGCACAGTTCGTGGACGTCTTCTGTGATCGTGGAGCGTTCAGCGCCGACGAAACCGCCCAGATTTTTGCGGCCGCGGAAGAACGCGGTCTCGGGGTTCGCGCGCATTTGGGGCAACTCAGCGAAACGCGGCTCGGGCCGCTGCTTCAATGCCGTCCGGCATCTCTCGATCACATGGACCACGTGAACAATGAGGACTTGCCAGCCCTCGCGCAGAGTGACACGGTCGCAACGCTGGTCCCGGGGGCAAATTATTTTCTCGGTTTATCGAAGTATCCGAACGCGCGGCGGTTCATTGAATCGGGGGCGGCGGTCGCGCTGGCCACGGACTACAACCCGGGATCTTCTCCAACGCTCAGCATGCCAATGGCAATGTCGCTGGCCTGCACGCACATGAAAGTGTCGCCGGCGGAGGCGATCGCAGCGGCGACCATCAACGGAGCCTGGGCGCTTCGATTGGCCGATCGTAAAGGCAGCGTGGAAGCGGGCAAGGACGCCGATCTGGCGGTGTTTGACGGGAGTGACTATCGCGAGATCCCATACTGGTTTGGCGCAAATCGCTGCGCGTTGACGATCATGAACGGCGTGCCGAACGGCCAGCTCTCGGCGGGTGAGAAAACGTGAGAAGGTGAGCAAGAAAAGGCGCGGCGAAAATCGTTTGCAGAAATTTTGAGGGAACGGCACAGGGTTGCTATAATTCGAGAGTTCCGCACGGTCCCAGCGCATCGGCTGTTTTGCTTCGCGGCATCCCGCCCCGTGAGAGCGCAAGTACCACGAGCAGAAGTGGACGGCAAATCGAGCGTCCGCCGGAGAGAGATGTGCGGAGGAAGTGGCCAGGTAGCTCAGGTGGTAGAGCGCAGCCCTGAAAAGGCTGGCGTCGGCGGTTCAACTCCGTCCCTGGCCACCATCATTCCAAAGGACTTGGGCGTTTTCGCCCGCTTTCTTCAGCCCAAGGTTCAGCCCAAGATACGTCACTGAACCGTCTCCGTGAGCAGGTGGCCCTTGTCTCCGAGCAGCAGTGCCAAGAATTTGCCCTGTGCTTCGAGCTTTGATTCTTGGTCGGATTGTGCATACAGTTGCATTGTCGTCCTGACGTCTTCGTGACGCAGAATGCCCTGTACCGTTTTCGGATCGCACTTCAGCTTCACCAGCGAAGAAGCCAGCGAATGCCGGAAGTTGTGGAAGCCGAAGCGGACTCGCTCGTCTTCTTTGATGACGCCGGCCTTGATGGCAGCAGGGCGCAGATATTTTTGCACCATGATGGAAGCCGACAACGGCTTCTTGCCCTTGAGCCGGAAGCTCGGGAAGACATAATCGTCGTCCTTCGCGTATGGAGTTCTTTCCCTCCACGCCAACAGAAAACCGGCGAGAACCGGGTGCATGGGTACGGGTGCCTTCGAGGCCTTGGACTTGGGCACTTTGAACTGCGCCCAGACGTATGCCCGCTTCACTTCGATCACCTGATCTGCAAAGTCCAGATCCATCCACATCAAACCGAGAATCTCCGATACTCGCAGAGCCGTCGCCGCATCTGTAAGAACCAGAGTGCGCCGTGGCTCGGGAATGTTCAGCAAAATCTCGAACGCCTGCCGTGGATTCATGATGACTGCCGTGTAGCTGCTGGTCGTCTTCTGGCGAACCCAATTCATGGGATTAGCCGATTCGTCGCGAGGGATCAGCCCATAGCGTTGCCCGTGTTTGTAGACCAAATTCATCACCCGCCGGATTTTATCCAGAGTGGGGTTCTCTAGACTCTCCGCCTTCTTCACTTCCCTCAACCACTGCTCGACCTCTAGCGGCTCGATCGCAAGCGGTGATTTCCTACCGAAGCGGGGAATCACTCTCTTGCTCAGAATCCGCCTGTAGGTCTCTGCCGTTGTGTACGCCTTCTCGATGGTTGCCTCCGACTGATCTTCCTGCAGCTCATTTTGAATGTAATGCTGGCAGAGCTGCCCATACGTCGTCGGGTTCCCACGGAAGGGCTGATATTGGTTGGCGTTTTCCCTGAAGCGTTGGCGATCCACTTCTCCCCACGCATCCTTCTCCTTCGGACCGATAGTCTGAACCAAGCCGAGCGATGCCTTGTGCTCGACTCGCTTTCCGTCGGAGCGTGTGATTTGAAAGCGATACACCCACGTCGGGCCATCCGATCTGTCCTCAATTCGGACAGAACCGTTCTGATACCTGGCCATTAAATCCTCCTGTTTGATGGCTCAGGTGGCTGCTGTGGCGAGTCTACCGCACCGCAAAGGGAGCGGTCTAGCTCCGAGAGTTTGAATCGCCATTCCTTTTTCTTCGCGCCTCGATCCAGAGGATGCCCAGGAATCTTGCCCGCCCTAACCATTTGGAGCAAGGTTCGCCGTGTGATGCCGACAAAAGTTGCGGCTGTTTCGGAATCAACGAATGGCTCGGGTTGAAGATCAATCGGTCGAGCTGAAACAAGAACCGGTCGGGCTGACATAAGAACTCCAGTACCAAACGCCGCACCGGTGTTCTCGGCTGGTCAAATCGGTGCGGAACCAGCGATGTTAAGAAATTGGCGCATCTCTGCCGCCGTGTCCAATGATTTCTCAGCCGATATCTATTCCCAACGCGAATAGCTCGGAACAAGTTAGAGTGATTCGGTTGGTAATCGCATTCTGAAGTCCAACATGAGAAATTTCCATCCACTTCGCGACAAAGGACATAGCCGTCATCTTTTCGCTAAACCTTCGATTGTGCAAAAACCGTCTGAGAAGCTTGTAGCAGTGCTCTGAATAGCATTGCCCCAAGACCGAGATAGAGCCAGAACCACTCATGTTTCAAGGTTGTTTTGCGCTTCCTTCCAAATATTCTCATCGTTGCAAACCACGATTATTCAATGAGATATACCTCCGTGGAGCGACTTATTCAACTACTCATCACCTCAATATCTCGTCTTTGTGCTGATACCTATTCCTGGTGGGAATAGATACCGGCTGAGAAATCATTGGACAGCGACATTGAGTGCGGTTAGTTTTGCGCCACACGCAGCAGATTTTAACTGCTCCTGGAGGCGCAAATGTCGTCACATTGGTTCCAAGTCCATCTTATTCGCCAAATCCAGCCCCTTCTTCGGTCGAAGTGGGCGCGTTTAACCGCTATTACTTTCATCCTGTTTCTTGTCATGCCTGTGGCCGCGCTGGCACAGAACTCACCTTTCGACACCGGCTTTACCGCCATCCAAAGCCTCTTCACCGGAACGATTGCCAAGGTTGCCAGTCTGGTCGCCATCGTGATCGGCGGCTATGGTTTCGCGCACGGCGAACCCGGTGCCAAGAAAGCACTCGCCGGAGTTGCCGCCGGAACGGGCATCGCCGTTCTCGCCGTCAATGTCCTGAGCTGGCTCTGGGGCGTTTAGCGACCGTCCCAATGTCCAGACTTTTTCATTCAACACGTTTAGCTAGGCGAGGGGCTTATGACAGACAAAACACGACAACATCGCACAAACCGGGTGTTTAAGAGCCTGCATAAGCCCCTCACCTATCTGGGCGTGGAGCGGACTTTGTTTTACTTCGTCTGCGTGGGCGCGGTGGGGGCCTTCAATCTCTTCAACTCAATTCTCGCCGGTATCGCCGTGTTCATCGGTGGTTTTGCGTTCGGGCATTGGGTAACAAACAGCGATCCGGCGTTTCTTCGCATCCTGGCGAAGTCGGAACGCTACAAGCTGCGCTATGACGCGGCCAAGCAGGTCATCCCCCGCGTGGAGGTGCTGTGATGCTGCGTCTCGATAAGGTCATCAAGCCCTGGAAAGAGAGTGCCTGTCTCAACGACCACGTCAACTTATACGGCTTCTGGAATGAGACAACCTTTCTTACTAAGAGCGGCGATGTCGGCATGGTCCTCAGCGTTCCCGGCGTGGACTACGAAAGTCTCGACCGCTCGGCGCAAGAGTATGCGGTGAAACGGCTGGAAGCGGCGCTCAAAGCGTTCGGCCCAGGCTTCCATGTCTACCAGTACCTCTTCAAGTCGAACCGGCCCGACATACCGTTCGCCAAATACGACGACCCGATTGTGGAAGCGGCCATCGAGCAGCGGCGGAAGTTCTTTGAAGCGAAGCGCGACCATCTTTATCAGGTGGAGATTTTCTACTGCATCTTGCTCGAAGGCGCACGATCGAAGACCGGCGTGGGCGCGGCGTTCGCTCGCCTCTTCCGAGATCCCGCTGGCGCGGTTGGCGAATTGAAGGCGCAGTTCACCAGCGACAGCATGAAAACTCTACTGCGCAACCAGATCGAGTGCGATGTTCGGCGCCTCGATCAGTGCGTGCGGGCATTCGTTCGCCAGCTCGCGGATTTCATACAAATCGAGGTCTTGGATCGGCAGGGGCAGTTCACGTTTTTCCGGCGCTTGCTCAATTTCGACGACTGGCGCATTGCGGGTAGTCCACAGTCCACGCAGTTTCTCGATTATCAGGTCGTGAATTCGAACATTGAAGCCGAGCGCGACCATCTGCGCGTCGGCGATCACATCGTACGGGTGCTGACGATGAAAGAGGCCATCACCGAAACCCGGCCTCTGGCACTTGATGCGCTGCTAAAGATTCCGGCCAACTTCCGAGTGGTCACGGAGTGGACACCGCTTGCGGCGGACAAGGCTCGCAGGGAAGTCAACAAGCGCCGCCGCCACTTCAATATGTCGAAGACTGGGTTTGTGTCGCAGATGGGCAACGACACCACGAAGACCAACCCGCGCGATGTTCTGGTCGATGAGTCGAAGCAGGCCGACATTGAGATTCTTGGCGATTGCCTGCGCGCGCTGGGCGACGGTCAATCGCTGGGCGATTTCTCGTTGACGATTGTGCTGTACGGACGCTCAAAAGCCGATTTAGAACAGCTCGGGGCCGAGTTCACTGGCATCTTCACCAACGCCGACGGCAATCTGTTCGCGGAAACCTACAACCAGCTCAACGCTTACTTCGCCATCATACCGGGCAACTATGCGTTGAACCTTCGCAAGCTATATCTGCTCAACACGAACTACGCCGACCTGTCTTTCCTGTTTACGATCCTTCCCGGCGAGAAGACGAATGCCTATCTCGGCACCGAGTACCTTGCTGTGCTCGAAACCGACAACAGCACGCCTTACTTTCTGAATCTGCATAACGGCGAGGTCGCGCACACGCTGATTCTCGGCATGACCGGGAGCGGGAAGTCGTACTTTTGCAATTTCCTGCTGCAAAACGCGCAAAAGTATGCGCCGCTGACCTTCATCTTCGATATCGGCGGCAGCTTCGAGTCGCTGACGACGATCTTCGGCGGCTCGTATCTAAACGCCGGCCAGGAGTCACGCGACTTCACTATCAATCCGTTCTCGCTGCCGCAGACGAAAGAGAACCTGCAATTCCTGTTCAGCTTCTTCCGCGTGCTGATTGAGGGCAACGGACAGCGGTACCGTCTCGACTTCAAGGAAGAACGCCGCCTGTGGGATGCCATCGAGCGCATGTACATGTTGGAACCGGCCCAGCGCACGGTCTCGAACTTTACGAACATCGTCGGCGAGTTGAAAGAGCGTCTGCATCGCTGGACACGCGGCGGACAGTACGGCTTCCTCTTTGACAACGCCGAGGACACGCTTTCGTTCTCCCGCTTTCAGACCTTCAACTTTCACGGCTGGAATGATGCACCGGAAGTGCTTGAGCCGCTGTTGTTTTACGTTTTGCATCGCGCGTCGAACGAGATCGGCGACCCGAAGAAACTCGCCACCTTCAAGGTCTTCCTGCTCGACGAAGCGTGGCTTTTTATCAAAAACGAAACGATCCGCAATTACGTTGTGCAGGCGCAGAAAACTTGGCGCAAGCACAAAGCGGCGATGATCCTGGCGACGCAATCCATCAAGGAGCTTGAGGAGTCGGGGATGCTGGCGATTGTGGCCGAGAGCTGCCCCACGAAAATCTTTCTGGCCAACCCGGAGATGAACCGCGAGGTTTACCGGGAAGCATTTCATCTGAACGACACCGAGCTGGACCTTATCGGCGGCCTCGTTCCGCCTGGCCAGATGCTGATTCGCAAGGCCCAGAGCTCGAAGAAAGTGCAGTTGAACGTCGATTCCGTTTCGCACTGGATGGCAACCAACAACGCCCGCGACAACCTCAAGAAGCGCGAGTATTTCGAGCGATTTGGATTTGCCAATGGGCTGCGCCGTCTGGCCGAAGACTTTCCATTCCAGCCGCGCACGCTGGCCTTATCAACCATCAACACGAACCATTAAAGGAGATGAGCAATGCGAAATATGAAATTCATCGTCAACGTTGTTTTGGTCTTTTCGTCCATCGCTGCCCTCGCGCAGGAGTCGGCGCGCACAGTGCAGTATCACTCGCAGGACATCGTGGCGATCCGCGCCAAGGTCAAATACACGACCCTGATCGAAGTGCCACCGTCCGAAAAGATCATGGAAGCCGCCACAGGCGACAAGGACTTCTGGATTGTCGATGTTGTGGGCAACTTCTGCTTTGTGCATCCGGCGAAACAAGGCATCAGTTCCAACCTGAATCTGATTACTGACAAGGGAAACATCTACAGCTTCACCCT
>Ga0182027_10000160_pt1 | contig 107298 bp, 102 predicted proteins | sample 712E1DmetaG_FD_121300 | JGI IMG/M metagenome (GOLD analysis project Ga0182027, IMG submission 121300) | Permafrost microbial communities from Stordalen Mire, Sweden - 712E1D metaG (Illumina Assembly) | ecosystem: Environmental > Terrestrial > Soil > Wetlands > Permafrost | place: Sweden...
ATCATTGACAGCCAGTTCCGCCAGTATTTTACGATCCAACTCAATGCCGGATTTCTTCATACCGTCAACCAACCGGCTGTAAGATATATTATTGAGACGGGCCGCGGCATTAATACGGGCGATCCATAATTGACGAAATTCCCTTTTTCTTGCCCGGCGATCACGATAAGCGTATTTCATCGCTTTATTTACGGCTTCAGTGGCTGTTCTGATCAGACGGCTGCGTGCGCCAAAGAAACCTTTGGCCAGTTTTAAAATCTTTCTTCTTTTTTTGCGGGCTGTGATACCCCTCTTTACCCTGGACATTTCTTTTTCTCTCCTAATTAATAACGAATATAATAATCCCTACTACCTACAGATAGGGAATAAGCCGCTTAATTTCCTTTAAGTTTGCCGAATCAACCAAAGTGCTTCTTCTTAAACCTCTTTTTCTCTTGGTCGTCTTTTTCGTGAGAATATGGCTGGCAAAGGCCTTACTGCGTTTAACTTTGCCCTTTGCAGTAATCGAAAAGCGCTTAGCGGCTCCTCTGTGTGTTTTTAGTTTTGGCATTTAATCTCCTCTGTTTCAGCATTTTTATTATTTTTTAGGCGAAACAATCATTACCATATTTCGTCCTTCAAGGCGCGGCTCCTGGTCAATTACGCAATCATCAGCCAATTGACTTTTTATTTCTTCCATAAGTTTTCGGCCTATCTCGGTGAAAGCAATTTCCCGCCCTCTAAACATCAATGATATTTTAACCTTATCGTGTTTCTCTAAAAATTTTTTAATATGTTTAACTTTAACCTGCACATCATGTTCTTCCGTTTTTGGTCTTAATCTAATCTCTTTAACATGAATAACGGTCTGACTTTTTTTGGCATCATGCAGTTTCTTGCTTTGCTTGTAACGATATTTACCGTAATCCATTATCTTGCATACCGGCGGTTCTGCGGTAGGCGATACTTCCACTAAATCCAAACCAGCTTTTTCCGCATAGGCTAACGCTTCTTCTAACGATATTACTCCCAACTGCTTAGCCTCTTCAGTGATTACCCGAACAGTGGCTGATTTGATTTCCCTGTTGATTCGTAAATCTTTAACTATATGTCACCTCCTGCAACAATAAGCTCCAAAAAATAAGTATTATTTTTTCTTTTCACACATTTCCTGCACAAGAGCAATAAATTCTTTTACTGACAGCGCTCCCAAATTTTGGCCGTCACGCGCACGTGGAGAAACCGTATTAGCTTCTACCTCTTTATCGCCGATGACCAACATAAATGGTATTTTTTGTATTTGCGCCTGACGAATTTTGTACCCTAATTTTTCGTTTTCCAAAGATTTTTCACAACGAATTCCGGCCGCGATTAATTCACCATAAACTTTTTCTGCGTAAGGTATATGCTTGTCTGTAACGGTCAACAAAACACTTTGTGTTGGTGATAACCAAACTGGAAATGCTCCGGCATAATGTTCGATGAGCACGCCCATAAACCGTTCCACCGCACCGAGAATAACTCGATGCAACATAACCGGACGATGTCTTTCTCCATCTGCTCCTATATAATTTAAGTCGAATCTTTCCGGTAGTGTGAAATCGCATTGGATTGTCGCACACTGCCACTTTCTTTTCAAGGCATCTTTTAATTTAAAATCAATCTTTGGTCCGTAAAAAGCTCCATCGCCTTCATTCACTATATAATTTGTTTTATTATCCTTAAGAGCATTTTCCAGCGCTGTTGTTGCCAGCTCCCAATCCCGATCCGAGCCGATAGAATTTTCTGGTCTGGTGCTTAATTCCACTTCATATTCAAAACCGAAAATGCCCATGGCATAATTGACAAAATCAGCGATGGCGCGGATTTCGGAATTAAGCTGTTGTGGTGTGCAAAGGATATGCGCATCATCTTGTGTAAATTGTCTCACCCGCATCAAGCCATGCAAAACGCCCGTCTTCTCGTGACGATGAACTGTGCCCAACTCGAAATAGCGCAGGGGCAAATCGCGATAACTTCGAATTTTAGATTTATAAATCAGCATATGGGCAAGGCAATTCATCGGCTTAATTCCATAAACCTGTTCATCCACTTCGGTAAAGTACATATTGTCGCGATAATGATCAAAATGTCCCGATTTTTTCCAGAGATCAACCTTAAGAATTTGTGGACCCATGACCATTTCATAACCGCGCTTCCAATGTTCTTTTCGTTCCCAATCTTCAATTATGTAACGCAACATCATTCCCTTGGGATGAAAAATAATCAAACCGGGACCAACCTCTTCATTAATTTGGAAAAGATCAAGTTCCTTGCCCAGGCGGCGATGGTCTCTTTTTTTTGCTTCTTCCAGTAATTTTAAATATTCATTAAGAGTGTTTTCTTCGGCAAAACATGTTCCATAAATACGTTGCAGCATTTTATTTTTTTCATCACCGCGCCAGTAAGCTCCCGCAACGCTCAAAAGTTTGAAAGCCTTAATTCTGCCTGTCGAAGGAATGTGCGGCCCCCGGCATAAATCAACATAATCATCATGCTTATACACACTGACAACTTTTACCTCAGCCGGCAAATCATTAAGTAATTCAACTTTATAATTCTCACCTTTTTTTTCAAATAATTTTACCGCGGCGGCACGAGAAAGATCCTCACGAATAAAAGAATAATCAGCGGCGATAATTTCCCTCATGCGCTTTTCAATTTTAGCAAAATCATCTGTAGTAAAAGGTTCCTTGTATTCAAAATCGTAATAAAAACCGTCTTCAATAGAAGGACCGATGGAAACCTTTGCTCCTGCAAAAACATTTTGAACAGCCTGAGCCATTACATGAGAAATACTGTGACGCAAAATTGACAGTCCCTCGGCTGAAGAAATATCAATTATAGAAATTATTGAGTCTTCCTTCAAAATATAGCTTAAATCCACTGCTATTCCGTTAACTTTAACGGCTACAGCAGAATCCAAAGCTTTTTTTTGCCATTCAGAGATAGCTTCCATGGCGGTAATGCCCGGCTTAATAGCTGCTTCTTTTTTATCGGGGAAAATAATTTTTATATTCATAAAACTAAATTACTGATGAACTCACTATTAATATTAAGCACTATTTTAAAAGGGCATCACCATTTCGTTGATGCCCTTTGTCTTGGCACTTATCACTTAACTTTAACGTAAAAATGGTAGGCACGCAGGGATTTGAACCCTGGACATCCACCGCGTCAGGATGGCGCTCTCCCCCTGAGCTACGTGCCTATATATAATCCAACTTCAGAATTTGGAGCTACTAACAGTAAATCGTTATAGTGTCAAGCAAATATCTTATATATTAGCTCTTTTTGGCGGCACGATTAATGTATTTTATTCCCCGAATTATATAAGTCAATCCTGAAGCAATAGTAAAAATTGCGGTTAACCAGCAAAGAATTATAATCCAATTAAAACTGATATCATGAACAACCGCTTTAAAAAGCAGGGCGAAAAAAATAGTGGCAATTTGCAGGGCAGTTGTAACCTTGCTGATAAATGCCGGTTTAATTTCATATGCTATCGACATCATTGATAATATGGCCATACCGAGTAGTATTATAAAATCTCTGCTGATAACTATTACAGTAAGCCAGCTGGGAATTAAACTAAAAATAGACAATGTTACAAAGCTTGTAGCCAGAAGTATTTTGTCCGCAATTGGATCTAGGAAGGAACCGAGTTTGGTTTGTCGATTTAGCGTGCGAGCTAAGGTACCATCAATAATATCGGTTAATCCTGCAACTGTAAAAGTAATCAGGGCTTGGGTATATGATTCTTGAATCAAAAAAATTACTATTACAGGAACAAGAATAATCCGCGATAATGATAAAAAATTTGGTATATTCATCGCCAACTTGACTCTCTATTCATTCTTAATATTTTTTGTCTCGCGCTTTATTCCAGGCCACCCAGCCATCGATCTCTTCCTCCGCGATAAATTCCTTCGGCTCTTCTGCATTGCCATCCGCTTTTATCATGATTTGTTGCATGGATTTAATGATATATATCCACTCATTCATCGAAACCGGCTTTGGTCCGGCAATAGCAGTTGGTCCTGGTACGGATTTTGGTGCTCCAGTTATCGAATGTTTTTGTTCCAGTTTAGTAACAGGAGCGGCAACACTGACTTCGCCTTCGTAAACCTTGACGAGAGCAGATTTATCGCCTTCGACATTCATTCTATATATTGTACCACGAACACCAGCGACAGCATTTTCGCATGAAACCTCAAATTCACTTTTACCACTTATGGTTTTACGGACGTTAGACCAAATTTTTCCCAAGGCAATGAAGATTTTTACTTCTTTTGTACCAGTATCATAAGTATCTTCGCACATCAGTTTAAACTTCGCATTTTCGTCAAAGCGGACAATACTTTTATCGGAAAGAATAAGCTCCAGCCTGCTGCGATCTCCTGTGGTAACTTCACAACCTGTCTTAAGCGTATCTGATACTTTCAGGTTACGGAAATCTTTTTGACCTTCGCACAGAGCTTTGGTTGTACCTTCCAATTCGGTAACTTTTGCACCACCGGCGGAAGTTTTTAGAGTTACTGGCGCCTTGGCAAAACATAATAACAAAAACTAAACGATATTAGGATACGCAAAATGATTTTTAAAATTTTTTTCATAAGTGCATCTCCATTAATTTTTAGTTCCCGTCTAAAGTTTAACAAAATATATTAGCCACGCAAGTTGGGACCATCAGGAAGAGTTTCTATAATTTTATTTACTACTTCCTCAATGACAGATTCGTAAATTTCAGAGGATTTCATCTCCAGATTTTTGCGCGTAAAATCGAAATTTCTGTTTGTTGATTTATATTTATCCTTCCAAAGAACTTCACCATTCTCAGATCTACGTAATTCACAGTAAAGAGAGATTGCCACTGGCGCATAAAATAAACCTATCGAGTTACTGCTTTCCAACAACGTGCAATACATTACAGCATCAGCACCAACCAAATCTTTCAAAACTTGTGGTGCGATTATGCCTACGTTTCCTTTTTTGTCACTAATATATAACGATTCCAGTTTTTGGTCAATTACAGCCAATGGAACTTTAGAATAACCCTTAAAATAAAGTTGATCAAGTAATTTAGATCTCAATAGCTGGGGAGCTTTGTTGTCCATAGTCTTATTCTCGACAGGAAGAATAGCAATAACCTTTACCCAATTTTGTTCATACTCAGGTTTCAAAACATTTGTTGATTTCGAAGAACATCCGGCAAAAACAATGATTAAGATTATCAATAAAAAAACATGAATTTTATAAGCCTTCACTTTTCCTCCATTTTTTTCAAACAAATCATCTCTATTCTATTATTGTCGGTTTGTTTAATATCCAGCATGCAAGCAACGTTTTTAACTAATTCAGCTGCGAAAAATTGTGCATCTCCAAAAATCTCGATTTCAAAATGAGCTTCAGACCATTTAAAACTGCAAGGATAAATATTTTTTACTAATTTTGTGCGATTTTGTAAAAATTCTTTTAAATGCACGAAATCTGAATATTTTTTTAATCCAATAACACTTAAAGAAACTCTGATATTATTTTTTCCCGCTGGCGATGTCTGAAGAAAACCCATTTTATGCAAGTCATTCTTCAGAGATAACAAAGCTACCATAACATTTACATTAACTATAAAATTCTGCGATTGTCTTTTTTCTTCAGTAATTTTATAAGATTGGACATACTTATCCTGCTCGTTAATAATAATGTTTTTTGCCTGCTGAAACTTTTCATCTTTAAGCGGAACAGCTAATACTTTAGATACGGCCTTCAGTATTGCTTTTTCTAATGCATCTTGAATGGCTTCTTCGCGTGCCCCGGCTACATCATTTTTATTTATTTTCGCGCTGCCTTCCACATAAAGGCTTAAAACACCTTCATCGTTTTGAGCATAAACGGGAATCGAAATAAAAGTAATTAGAACAAGAATTGATAAAAGCAGGTATTTTCTCATAGGTTAATCATTCGTCATGGAATTATTGCCGCTTATCTTCTTTAGTTTTTCAATTTCTTCTCTCACGATTCTTTCGGCAATTTCCGGGATTATTTCGCGGGCTATTTTTTCGGCGATTTCCGTTGTCCGCTGGATAATTTCTTCATTAAGCTGACTTTCTAGTCTCTTTTCCTCAACTTCATTAACAATATCGTGCAAGTTATTAACTTTGACGTTTTTCTCATAACCTCGCCCATCTATTATAATTACTTCTTGATTATTTTTGTCGTTTTTTTCTTCCAATACATCGGTCAAATCAAATATTTTTTTCCCATTTCTGGAATCAGAATCCATACCCCCCCCCAGCAAATCGCTTTGTTAAATAAAAAGCGATTTTTTAATCTTTACGTGTATGTTGCGACAACTATCATAGTGTATAAAACAGTTCAAGAGTTATATAAAATGATTTTATGATATTATCTTAAAACTAGGCTAATCCTGATTTGCTTATTGAATCTTTATTAATCTTCTGCCGGTCTCAAAAGCTTCTTTCAAAAGATCTTTGTTCCCTGCGGCTGGACGCTCTTCACTATTTACGTGGATAATCCGGCCTACTTCCTCCATCCCAAGACCGCTTCCCGCCATACCGGCGAGGTATTGAATTGATTTTTTATACTGCTCCGGATTGGGAGCGCCCTGTGAAATGGCAAGAGCATAGGTTTTGCCGGGCGGCACCATGGAATCATAGCCACCATCCGGGCGGTTGGCATAAAGTGAGTATATTCTATCAACGAAGAGCTTCATCTGAGCGGAAATACGATACATGTAGATGGGACAACCGATGACAACGCCGGTGCAGCTTTTTATTGCTTCTAAATATGGACTAAGATCATCTCGTTGCTTGCAGTGACCGAAATTTTTTCGACAACTCAGACATCCCCTACATCCTTTCAAGGTGATATCGTGGAGCCTTATTTCAATTGTTTGGGCACCTTTATCGCGGGCGCCTTCCAGAATAGCTGCAATGATTGTCGATGTGTTTCCCTTTTTACGGGGACTTCCGTTAAAAGCTAAAACTTGCATCAGTCATTTTCCCTTTTTAAATTCTTATTATAGGCATTGATATTATTTATAGTCCTTAATCCATTAAATATAATAACAATAATCTATTCATTAACTTTTTTTCAATTTTTCCCTACGGGACTTAATGTCTCTATTTAACCGGTAAATTTTTATTTTTTCCAGAGTGGGTTTTATTTTAAATATGCCGATTTGAGCATCGTTGAGGTTTGATTTTGCTGCTTGCACTGTCGTTTCACTAATCAAAATTTCATTGGGCCAATCCCGGCAAAGCGATTGCAGTTTAAAGACAAAATTGACGGCATCTCCGATAACCGTATAGTCCATCTTTTTTTCGAATCCAATATTGCCGGCAACGACCTCACCTGTATGGATACCTAGGCCGATAAACAGCGTTTCACCAAATTTATTTTGACAATAATCATTGACTAATACCATTGTTTTCTGCATCTCCAGGGCGGCCATGATTGCATTTTCTGCGTCGGAAACACTGGATACCGGCGCTCCAAAAACGGCCAGAAAACCATCGCCAAGATACTTATCAACTATTCCATGAAATTTAAAAACAACTTCCCCCATTGCAGAAAAGAAATAGTTCAGCATATTTACCGTCTTTTTGGGGCCGATCCTTTTAGACAGAGGGGAAAAATTGCGGATATCTATATTCAGCAAGGTCAGCAGCTTGAATTCTTCCAATATTGGTCTTTCCTTATCAGTTCCCAGAATAATTTTATCGACAACCTCCCGCGGAACAAATTTCTGGAAAACTTTACGAATACCCCGCTCTTTATCGGCCATGGCCAACGTTTCATCGTAAAGTCTCGCATTTTCCAAAGCAATGCTCACGGATGCGGCTATTGACTGCAGTAACTGTTCATCTTCGGGAATGAATGTTCCTTCCGTCTTGTTCAGGAGTTCAATTACGCCTATTACTTGCCCTTGTGAAATAATCGGCACCGAGAGAATTGATTGCGTTTGAAATCCCGTATCATTATCTATTACATTCGAAAAATGGGGATGTTTCTGGGCGTCATTGGACATAACCGTCATACCGCGGTCGGATACATAGCCGGCAATCCCCTCTCCTCTGTGCAAATGGATGTTCTTTAATTTTTCCATATCAAAATTAAAGGCTGCTACAAATTCAAGCTTGCTGTCTTCAAGAAGTAGAATGTATCCTGCTTCAGCACTCATGACTCCTTTGATCATATCCATGGTGTAGGACAACATTTTATCGATATCAAATGTGGAAGAAGAAAGAGCACTGCCTATTAGTCTTACGGATTCCAACTCGCGATCGCGCTTTATCATGGATCCCATCAGGCGATCCTTCTCTATTGCTTGAGAGAGGTGCTCACCCATAGTGTCAATTATATCTCTGAGTTTTTCCCATTGATTTTCGGTAATATTATATAATAGAAGAAGCCCGCTAACCCTGCCCTCAACCTTCAGCGTCATAACCAGACATGATTCAACTCCCCTCTGATGAAAAAGTTTCTTCTCGACAAAACATGTAAGCTCCTGGGGATTATGAATAAATAGAGCCTGTTGTTGTTTGATTGCTTTGTCGAGTACCGATCCTTCATAGGGGTATGAATCTCCTCGGTTTATATCCGTTGGAATAAAGGCCAGAAAATCAATGATGGATATTTGTTTGGGGATATTGACATCCCAGCTTAAGACGGCAACGATATCAAAAGGTATATTTTTTTTCATCTGTTGGAAAATAGCCTGCAACAATTCACCGTCTTTTAAACTGGAATTAATGGACATGGAGATCATTCTCATTGATCTCAATGTCTTACATAAATCATCAGTCTCATTCAAAAGGCGAAGATTGTCATAAGTAAAAGTAGCATTGCTCAGGAGAGGCGTTAAGACATCAACATCCGCCTGGGAAAAAACCTTCTCGGATTTTCGCCGGGTAACTGTTAGTACGCCGATGACATCGTTGCTGGTTTTCAGAGGCATACAGATAAATGATTTCGTCGAATACTGGGCTCGTGATTCTCGCCCAAAACGGCTATCCGTTTCGATATTTTCGACCAATAGAGGAGATTTATTGATAACGGCGTACTTGGCAATACTTTCTTCAAAGGATACAATCATTCCTTTTTTCCCGAAATCATCCAGGCCGATAGTGGCTTCGATAATAAAGGCGTCCCGCTTAGGTCGGGTTAAAATCATGACGGAACCGCTATCGGCATCTATCAGCTTCAAAGCCCGCTCCAGAGTGATGTAAAGAAGGTCTTCAGAATTAAAGGTCATGTAGCAAAGGTCAGAGAGTTCCTTTAATGTTGCCAGCTCCGCCGTTTTTTTCTCCAGATGGAGAAACTTATTCCTTAATTCATCCTCCAGTATTCTAAAGGACTGAACGATATTTCCCAGTTCGTCCGTAGCCGCCGTCAAAGGTTTCCCAGCAATTTCTTCCTGCACCGTCTTGGTTATCGTGGTTGATATAGATCGGATATGGTCAAACAGTTTTCGTAATAATCGGAAACCGACTAAAAAAAAGACCAGCAATGTAATAAAGAAAAAAGGAACGTATTTGTCGTTTAGAATTTCGTATTTAACGGCAAAATAGAGAAAACCAGCGACAGGAACGACAAAGAATAGTCCAAAGGCAAGGGAAAGCTTATAATAGATGTCTTTATCTGCTATAGTGAACTTAGCTATCCATGCCTTAAAATTCATGAACACCCCCTGATTTCAAGTATATGAAGATGTAGTTTATGTGTCAAGAAAATAAAGCCGCAAAATAATATCCTTGCTCGAAATTTTTGATAAAAGCAGAAGAAATGTTATTGAAAAAGAGCGAATATAGTAGCTCTGTTGAAAGATGTTCATAATATATGACGAAATACGCCGGATTTTTTTATGCAAGATAGGAAAAAACTTGATAATGCTTTCTAACTTGATATAGGTAAATTAAGCTGTAACAATTTCTAGGAGTAAATTATTATGGATACCCACCTGAAACGTTTTCTGGAGGAAAAATTAACATTCCGGGATTCCAGCGGCCCAAGTAAAGTTATGGACCTTTCCGAAGCTGTGCACCGGTTTGTCCGACCGCAGATGAGCATTCAATTTGGAAACGGCATGACCACGCCGACAGCCATCTTTTTTGAAATCGCCCGGCAATTCTGGGGAAAAAATCCCGGATTCACCATTATTGGAATTTCAGGAAGTGTTTACAATATTGCCCTTTTCGTTCATGGAAAGCTATGCAACAAAATCATTGCCGCATTCACCGGCGACGGGTATCCATTCCCGGCTCCCAATCCCATTCTTGCCCGAGCTCTAAGGGAGGGAACTGTCTTTCTGGAAAACTGGACACAATTAACGATTGTTCTTCGCTTCATGGCCGGAGCTTTGGGTGTACCATTTTTCCCCACCAAATCAATTCGTGGCAGTTCCATGGAGTTGGATAATAAAGACAGTTTTTGTCAAATTCCCAATCCCTTTGAAAAGGGAGAATCGGCAAGTGTTGTTAAAGCCTATAATCCGGATATCGCCATTGCTCACGGATGGGCGGCAGATCAAGACGGTAACACCATCATGTCCGCGCCGTATTCCGGAAATCACTTTGGAGCACTGGCAGCCAAGGAAGGTGTGATCGTCACCGTCGAAAAAATTGTCGATGCCGATTTTATCCGTCGCCACGCTCATATGACTCGCCTTCCCGGATATATCGTCAAAGCGGTCTGCCCTGCACCTATGGGCGGCCATCCTATGGGCATTCATGCTCTCGGTGTCCCCGAATTCGAAGGATATGGAGAAGATGAAGAATGGATTATAGAAGCAAGAAAAGCTGCCCGAAATTCTGATGACTATCAAGCCTGGGTGGAAAAATGGGTACTGGGATGCAAAAATCATGAAGATTTTCTTTCCCGTCTCGGACAACAGCGTATTTGGCATTTAAAAGGGAAAATCCAAAACGATTCTTGGATATCTGAACTTTCCGTTTTGGCCGGTCGTCTCCCCTCACCCCAAGAATCAACGCCCGCCGAACGTTTGGTTAGCGCCTCTTCCAATAAAGTTATGGAAATTGTTAAAACAAAAAATTATCGTTTGGCTCTTTGCGGCATCGGCGTTTCTAATCTTGCCGCCTGGTTGGCCTATTACAAATTGCGACGGGAAGAATATCCTCTGGAGCTGGTGGCGGAAATCGGTTACTATGGTTACTCTCCTCAACCATCCGATCCTTATGTATTCAATCTTCGCAACATTCCTTCCTGCAAAATGATTTCGGATATCTTTACGTCTCTGGGCATTATTATGGGCGGTTCCCAGACTTCCAGCATTGGAGTTATCGGAGCGGGACAAGTGGACAGGTGGGGAAATGTAAATACGACGAGACTATCCGAAACAGGACCTTTTTTAGTCGGGTCAGGTGGAGCCAATGATGTAGCCTCGAGCGCAAATGAAACGGTCGTTACTTTGGAGCAAAACAAGAACCGCTTTGTGGAAAAAGTCGCCTATATAACGTCACCGGGTGTTAGAGTAACCACCGTAATTTCGCAGTTGGGAATATTGGAAAAGGAAGCGGGAAATAATGAACTGGCATTGACCGGGTACTTTCCTGTAACCCCCTCGGCATCGGAAGAGGAATGTGTGAGGAGCATTCAGGAACAGTGCGGTTGGAAATTGAAAGTCAAAAGCAAACTGCAGATTCTTCCCTTGCCATCCGCAGAAGAATTAAAACTTATGCGCTGTTTCGATCCGAAACGTTTTTTCCTTAGAGGTGATGAATCACAACGCTAGGAATATAAAACATTTACTATATTTACCAGTCATCATACATCCAAATGCATTGGCGGCTTAAGATTATCGGACACTTTTGTTTTGCTGAAATTTGGATTCGCTCGGAGAAGGTGTCCGGGTAAAGGTTCTCCGGCAAATTTTTCCGCGATTTTAACGCATTCCAGAAGAAGATTGAAATCGATCCCTGTTTTTATCCCCATTTCTTCAAATAAATAAACAAGGTCTTCCGTCGGCACGTTCCAGTATCCCAGATCAAGTTCCATCGAACCGTAAGGTGTTCCACTCATGCCGCCCAGCGAAGTGTCGAAAATTCTTATACCGGCCTCATATGCGGCGACACAATTCGCAATAGCCGTACCTCTGGTATTGTGAAAATGCACGGCAAGATTAATATTTAGATTCAAATCAAGAATGGATTTTATAAGGGCTTTCACCTTTTTGGGGTTGGCCATACCGGTAGAATCTACAAGAGAAATTTCTGTTGCCCCCATATAACTTATTTTCAATACAAGTTGTAATACTTCTTCGGGTGAAATCACTCCCGTATAGGGACAACCAAAGGCGGTGAGAATATAAATTCTGACACTCTTTCCGCTTTTGCCGGTAGCGTCGAAAATAGCAGGCAACGTTTTGTTTACGGTCTCCCTTAATGTTCTTCCCATCGTTACTTTATTGAATACATTGCTCGCGGCTACGAGCATAAGAATTTCGTCAATTTGAGTAATCAATGCCCGTCGGCAGCCGATTTCGTTAGGCACCAACCCCACATAGGTGACACCCGATTGTTTTTTGATCCCGTCAATAATTTTTTCTGCATCGTAGTTTCTCGGTAAAAGACGCGGATGCAAGAAAGATGCACATTCTATTTTTTTAAAACCGGCTTGAGATAATTTATTTATAAACATTACCTCATTGTCAGCCGAAAGGCTTTTACACACGGCCGGTAAACCGTCACGCGGAGATATTTCTACAATGGTTACTTTATTTTCCTTTTTCAAAATAGTTATCCTAATAAATAAAAAAAATCATTAATTCCGGGAAAATTTTATTCTCATTTCGTCCGGATATATTATGCATAATACGTTCCATAAATATTTATGCCTTTAAAATAATCTGATACAGGAAAAATGTTTAAAGACTTATAAATTTGAGCTACTTCTTTTAATCAAAACCATATTGTTTCATTTTGATGTAAAAAGTTCTTCTGCTGATTCCCAGTTTTTTTATAGCCATGGTTCTGTTCGGGGATGTTTCCAAGGTTTCTTTGATTAGTTTTTTTTCCAAACTCTTAACAGCTTGTGTAAGATTGTAAGTCTTATCTTGTAAAGAAGTTATGGATAAGCCGACATGATTGTGTTCCGGTTCTTGGGTAAAAAGAAAATTGGGAAGTGAACTCGGAGAAACTATCGAATCTCTGCTCATGTTTACCGCATAGCTCACCACGCCTTTCAATTCACGCACATTCCCAGGCCAGTGATACGAATTTAGAATTTCCATCGCCGAAGAGGAAAATTTTAAATTTCGTTTTTCGATATCGTCGTTGGACTTAAGAAAATAATCGACCAGCAGAGGGATATCCTCTCTGCGCTCCCTGAGCGGCGGGAGGTAAATAGTAAAAGCATTTAAGCGAAAGAAAAGATCCTCCCGAAAGGCCTTCTGCTCGATTAAAGAGGTTAAATCTCTGTTTGTTGAAGATATTATGCGGACGTCAACTTTAACATTTTTCGTACCGCCTACCCTCTTAAAAGTACCGGATTCAAGAACCCTCAATAACTTTGATTGTGTCTGAAGCGACGCATCCCCTACTTCATCCAGAAGGATAGTCCCCTCATGAGCTTCATCAAAATAACCCTTGCTCCCCTCTGTTCTTGCACCGGTAAATGCTCCTTTTTCATATCCAAACAGTTCACTTTCGATTAAAGTATCCGGAATAGCGGCACAATTGACATCAATCAATGGCCTACCGCTCCGCTTACTTGTACCGTGTATCGCACGCGCCAGTATTTCTTTACCGGTACCGCTTTCTCCGATGATCAGCACAGAGATATTGGATTTTGCGGCCCTTTGAGCGATAACCAGGGCCTTTTTAAATTCTATATTCTCACCTACTAGCTCGCTAAACTCATGAGAGAGTTTTTCTGTCCTGAATTTTTCCTCATCTTCATAAGGATTAGACTTTTTTATCCGATAAGATTTATTATCTTTTTTTTCAGAATCCCTGGCAATTAAGAGATAAAAATGCTCTTGTTTTTTTGATTTGTTTAATAAGTATACAAACAGGCTGATTTTTTGTTGATGCTCGGGAATGATTAAAAATTGCGGTGATGTAATTACTTTGGCTGACGTTTTTATGTTTAGACCGGAAAGAGCATCACAGCGGCTTTTTCTTTTGCCGCCAATTTTAAATTTAAATAGATCTTCAAAGTTATTGTTTACATAATATACATATTTATTTTCATCAATAATTGCGGCTGCATCCGAAATATCTTGTAGCGTTTTTATTAAAAATTGAGGAATTTTTTCCATAACTGTTTCTTTTTTTTATGTAAATATGTATACAATTAATACAAAAGAGTCAACAAAAATTACACAAATTTATTTCATTTTAAAATAAGACTCATTGAATTTCAATTTACTATTTGCCATTAATAAGGCGGTGTGGTTAGTCCAAATCACGAAGGAGATAAAAAATATTCTCTACCACATATTAGCATAAGACGTTTTTTAAAGCGGGATGATATAACTGGTATGATATTTGCTGATTTTATAAAATGATAGTAGGATGTAAAAATCGATAAGCAAGGAGTAAAAATATGGATATCAAAAATATTATGGTTATTGGTTCGGGGCTCATGGGATCGGGCATTGCACAAGTTTCCGCCCAGGCCGGATATAACGTCATCATGAATGATGTAAAGATGGAGTTTATCGACAAGGGCTTCAATTCCATAAGCTCGATACTTGATGGACGGGTTAAGAAAGAAAAAATAACGGTTGCCGATAAAGATTCAATTTTAGCTAGAATCAGCAAATCACCCGATTTTGAAGAAGCGAAAAAAGCCGACTTGATTATTGAGGCAGCTTTTGAAAATTTTGAGGTTAAAAAATCCATTTTCCAGAAGTTGGATTCTCTCTGCCGTAAAGATGTTATCTTTGCCACAAATACATCTTCCATACCCATTACTTCTCTGGCAACAACTGTGCAGCGCCCGGAAAAGTTCATCGGTATGCATTTTTTCAGCCCAGTGCCGGTAATGCGTTTGGTTGAGATCATTCCGGGATTTAAAACAGCTGAGGAAACCACAAAAATAATTGAAACGGTTGCAGCCAAACTGAAGAAAGAAACCGTCCGGGTGAAAGATGTGCCCGGATTTCTTGTTAACAGGGTTAATGCAGCATTCAGGGCGGAGGTTTATAATTGTCTGCTGGAGGGTGTCGCAACTATTGAAGATATAGACAAAGCCATAAAGCTGGGACTCAATCATCCCATGGGGCCATTTGAATTAGGTGATTTTGTAGGACTCGAGATAGGTCTCAATGTTTTTAGAACACTTTATGAGGGATATAAAGATCCGAAATTCCGCCCCGCTTTAATTTTGGAGAAACTTGTGCAGAGTGGAGACCTGGGAAGAAAAACTGGAAAAGGATGGTATGATTATACATCCGGAGAAATGAAGCCGAGAAAAGACGTAAATTTTTAAAATAAAAATTATGGGGAGATGAAACCATGGAAAATGTAGTCATTTTAAGTTGTGTGCGCACTCCCATCGGCGCTTACGGTGGTTCTTTAAAAGATATTCCTGTTTATAAACTTGGCGCTATCGTTTTGCAGGAATTAGTTAAACGGGTAAAAATAGATCCGGCACAGGTTGAAGATGTGATTATGGGAACGGCTTATCAAAACGGCGAATGCGCCAATGGCGCGCGCATGGCAGTTCTCGAAGCCGGCTGGCCGGACAGCGTTCCGGGAGTTGTTCTTGACCGACGTTGCTGTTCAGGGCTGGAAGCTATTTTTTTCGGTGCCATGAAAATACAAACGGGAAATGCTGATATTATTATCGCCGGAGGTATGGACTCGATGAGCCAGACCGAACTGTATATTCCCGGCGATATCAGGTGGGGACTGGGAGGCAAAAATCATGAAAAATACGGTTTCATGCCCAGAGGGCACGGCGCCCTGGCCATGTGGGGAATTCCCTTTTATGATCGCATCCAGCGCGCGCGAGTCATGTCACAACCCATTGCCCGGTACGGCGAGCTAAGTTCTATGATGACTTGGGCCGAAGCCGCGGCCAAAAAAGAAAAAATAACCCGGGAAGAAGCCGATCAGTGGGCATTCCGGAGCCATCAGAGAGCAATTGCGGCGCAGGATGCCGGAAAATTTGCTGTAGAAATCGTTCCCGTGCCTCTCGGTAAAGATAAGAACGGACAGACGACTTTCTTCAGTATAGATGAGGGTCCGAGAAGAGAAACTACTCTGGAAAAACTAGCCAAGCTAAAGCCTGTTTATTCCGGTGGTGTTTGTACGGCCGGAAATTCTTCTTCTGAAAATGACGGCGCGGCGGTTATAATGCTTGCTTCCGAAAAAAAAGCGAAAGAGATGGGAATAAAACCGCTCGCTTATTTCCGTTCTTGCGCGATTGCGGCAACTGATCCAACTTTGACCTACCCGGCCGTGCCTGTGTCCGTTCAAAAAGCGCTGCAAAAAATAAAAGTTACCATTGATCAAGTCGGTCTTATCGAAATTCAGGAAGCTTTTGCCGTTCAGGCGCTGGCTGATGCCAGGCTTTCCGGCATTAAAGACAAAGAAATGGACGAAAAAGTAAACGTTAATGGTTCCGGAATTTCATTAGGGCATCCTATCGGTGCTACCGGCGTAATGCGCTTAACAACACTTATCAACGAAATGACTCGAAGAGAGTGCCGTTATGGTCTGGAAACCATCTGCGGCGGCGGCGGTCAGGGCATCTGCATGATCGTGGAAAGAAAATAGTTTAAAGAAAAAATTGGGAGGATTTTAAATATGGATTTTGCATTAACCGAAGAACAAAAAATACTTCAGGATATGGCAAAGAATTTTGCCGAAAATGAAATCAAACCCCATGTAGAAGAAGATGAAAAAAATCAGCATTGGCGCAAGGAAATATTCGATAAAATGGCTGAATTAGGTTTCTTCGGTTTCTGCATTGATGAGAAATATGGTGGAAACGGCATGGGCTATTTGGAAGGTGCCCTGGTGATCGAGCAAATCGCCAAAGTCCATACATCTTGGCGTATGGCCTTTAACATGCAGTGCTGGGGACCATCTTTGACTATCCAAAAATTCGGAACAGAGGAACAGAAGCAGCATTACATTCCCAAATTTGTCAGCGGCGAATATATCGGCAGCTTCGCCATGACGGAAACCGATATCGGCTCCGATGTGGCCGGCATGAAATGTTTGGCGGAAGATAAAGGAGATCATTATCTCCTCAATGGAAATAAGATGTGGATTACGAACGGAACAGTTTCCAATCATGGCTTATTATATGTAAAGACTAATAAAGACGCCGGAGCCAATGGAATCAGCTGCTTTATCATGGATTACAGCCTCCGGGGCATTACCCGTAAAAAGATTCATGAAAAAGTGGGACTGCTGGCTTCCGATACGGCGGAAATTACTTTTGAAGATGTGAAGGTACCGAAAAAACTTATTCTGGGAACTGTCAATAAAGGATTCCAAATGTGCATGACCCAGTTGAATGCCACACGGCTCGGATGTGCAGCAGGCGCAGTGGGGCTTTCCGGAGCTATCCTGGAAGCCTCCATTAAATACGCTAATGAAAGATCCCAGTTTGGACAAAAGATCGGCAAATTCCAGTTGATTCAACAACAGATTGCGGAAATGAAAATGGGACATGCCGCAATGGCTGATCTTGTTTACAAAGCGGCGTGGTTAAAGGATAAAGGCCTTCCCAACGTGATGGAAACATCGATGTCCAAACTTTACGGAGCTAAAGAGGTCGTTCACGCGGCCAATGAATGCATGAAGTTATTCGGATCGTTTGGATATTCCGATGAATATCCCTGCGGCCGATTCCTGCGCGATGCAAAACAATTCGAAACGCTGGAAGGAACATCCAATATGCATACTATGATCGTGGCTAACGCCGCGCTTGGTTATGCCCCCAACAGAGTATAAGAGATCATTCAAATGATTTATCCAAGATGCTCAAATCGTTTTTTTGATCTAAATGAAACTTTTTCGTGTTTAAATGAAAAGCAAAGCACACGTGCTTGAACCGGTAAAATAAAATGAATATTCATGAATATCAGGCCAAAGAGATTCTGAAATCGTACGGTATCCCGGTACCGGCCGGACGAATGGTAAAAACGATCCGCCAAACACAGAAGGTTCTGGAGGAATTCGGTCGGCCCTGCATATTGAAAGCGCAGATTTACGCGGGCGGCCGCGGAAAAGCTGGAGGGGTAAAGAAAGTGCAGGATCCATTCCAGGCCGTTGAGGCGGCAAAAGAACTCTTTAAAAAGAAACTGGTGACTATTCAGACCGGAAGCAAGGGTCTGGCCGTCAAGCGTATCCTTGTTGAGGAAACAGTGGAAATCGAAAGGGAGTTTTATCTCTCGATTACCCTGGACAGACGGACATCGCGCTATTGCCTTATCGCTTCTGCCCAAGGAGGCATGGATATCGAAGAAGTGGCGCATGTGTCACCCAAAAAAATTCATACTCTTTATATTGATCCTTTCCTCGGAGTGCGCTCCTATCATGCCCGCAGAATTGCCATGGCCCTGGAACTAAAAGGCAAAATTGTCGAAGATGGCGTCAAACTCATGCAAAACTTGTATAAAATCGTTTTAGAAAAGGATTGCTCATTAATTGAGATTAACCCTCTTGCTATCAGTAAAGCCGGCGAGTTGATAGCTATGGACTGCAAAATAAATTTTGACGACAATGCCCTCTTCCGACATTCTGATTATGAAAAAATGATTGATTTTTCCCAACTGGATGCGCTGGAGATTCAGGCTAAAAAATTTGACCTCGCTTATATAAAATTAAACGGGAACATCGGCTGCATGGTTAATGGCGCCGGTCTGGCCATGGCCACACTGGATGTTTTGAAAGAATACGGAGGTGAACCGGCTAACTTCCTTGATGTCGGCGGCGGAGCAAACAGGGAAAAAGTGGCCGCAGCTTTCCGAATTATTTTAAAGGACAAGAATGTTAAAGGAATTTTTGTCAACATTTTCGGTGGCATTATGCGCTGTGATATAATCGCGCAAGGCATTATTGACGCCACAACGGATATAGCTTGCAATCTTCCTATCGTGATGAGGATGGATGGCAGCCGCCTTATCGAAGGCAAGAGCTTTCTTGCTCAATCAGGGCTGAACATCGAAACGGTTGATAATCTCGGAGATGGCGTAGCTAAAATTGTGCAGAGGGTGAATAAAAAACGCAAAGTCATCGCCAATTGAGAAATAATTTTAAAGCCGACGGATAAAGAAATGGCCATTTTGATCAACAGTGATTCTAAAATAATTGTTCAAGGCATCACCGGCAAAAGCGGCCTTTTGCACGCTTTGCAGTGCCGTGATTACGGAAGCAATATTGTCGGAGGAGTCACTCCGGGAAAAGGCGGCACTACGATCGAGGGATTTCCCGTGTTCGATACCCTTGATCAAGCCATCCAGACGACAGGAGCCTCGGTTTCCATGATTTTAGTTCCCGCCCCCTGGGCGGCGGACGCGATTCTGGAAGCGGCAGATGGCGGGATTGAACTTGCCGTTTGTATAACCGAAGGCATTCCTGTACGCGATATGGTCATTGTAAAAAAATATCTTCAAGACAGCAAAATGAAACTCATCGGGCCAAATTGTCCCGGCGTGATTACGCCCGGTGAATGCGAAGTAGGAATCATGCCCGGCGCCATTCATAAAAAAGGAGGAATCGGCGTTGTTTCCCGCAGCGGCACACTCACCTATGAGGCGGTAAAACAGCTAACTGAATCGGGTTTAGGCCAATCTACCTGCGTTGGTATCGGCGGAGATCCGATAATCGGTATGAGTTTCATTGATGTGTTGAAACTTTTCAATGAGGATACTCAAACAAAAGCAGTCTTTATGATTGGCGAAATCGGCGGCGATGCGGAGGAAATAGCGGCCGAATGGATCAAAGAAAATATGAGAAAACCCGTTGCCGCCTTTATTGCCGGACTTACGGCACCTCCGGGCAAACGCATGGGCCATGCTGGCGCGATTATTACCGGCGGCAAGGGCTTGGCGGCAGATAAAATCAGGGTACTTTCCGAATGCGGTGTTACCGTGGCGAAAAGTCCGACTAAAATAGCCGAAGCGATGAAACAGGCCTTAAATATACAAAGCTAATCAAATCATATTTCGTGGAGATTAAATATGAAACAGTATTTTGAAAAAATGGATGCTCTGGGAAAGCCGCTTTCGCCGAAACAAATAGACGGCATGAAGGACAACATTAAACAGGCAGAAGAAATAATGAGACAACTCGACGCCGAAGCGGAAAGAATCAAAAAAGTCGGCGTACCGCTGGAAACAATGCATGAGCGTGGTGAAATGAGCGTCTGGGAACGCATTGACTATTTAGTCGATCCGGGAACATTTTGCCCGTTGCACACCATATTCGATCCGGAAAACGAGGAATCGGGCAGTACCGGTGTTGTGGATGGTCTGGCTCGGATCAACGGCAAATGGTGCATTCTCATCGGCTTTAACAATAAATGGATGGCCGGTGCCTGGATTGCCGGGCAGGCGGAAAACAATCTGCGGGTAACAGATATCGCCAAGATTCTCCATGTTCCACTCGTCTGGCTGGTGAATTGCTCCGGAGTTAAACTCCCCGAACAGGAAAAAGTTTATGCGAATCGCCGCGGTCAGGGAACATGCTTTTTCCGCCATGCCGAACTGGAACAGATGGGCATTCCCGTCATTGCCGGAATCTATGGAACCAATCCTGCTGGTGGTGGTTATCAGGCCATCAGCCCGACCATTCTGCTGGCCCATAAAAAAGCCAATATGGCCGTGGGCGGAGGCGGCATCGTAAGCGGCATGTCTCCTAAGGGCTCTTTTGATGAAGAAGGAGCGGAAGAGATTATCAACGCCACCAGGCATTTCAAATCTGTTCCTCCGGGAAGTGTTAAAGTTCATTATGATGTGACCGGTTTTTTCAGCGCCGTTTTTGATGAAGAGAAACAGGTACTGGATGCGATCAAAGATTATATGGCGGATATGCCGGCTTATAATCCCAAGTTTTTCCGAGTGTCCCCGCCCGCGGAACCGAAATATTCACCGACAGAAATTGCCTCCATTATTCCGATGAACAAAAAAAGGGTGTACGATTTCGAACAGGTTCTGGCGAGACTCGTGGATAATTCCGAGCATCTGGAATTCCATCCGGGGTTCGGTCCGGAAATGTACACAGGGCTGGTAAAAATCAACGGCTATCTTATCGGCGTCATCGGTAATCGCCAGGGTATTCTGCCTAATTACCCTGAATACACCAATGAATACATTGGCGTCGGCGGTAAGCTTTATCGTCAGGGCTTAATCAAAATGAGCGAATTCGTAACATTATGTTCCCGCGACAAGGTTCCGGTGATCTGGTTTCAAGATACTACCGGAATTGACGTGGGAGATATCGCGGAAAAAGCGGAACTTCTGGGCTTGGGCCAATCATTGATCTATTCCATCGAAAATACAAACCTCCCGATGATGCTCGTCGTTTTGCGCAAAGGCACGGCTGCCGCGCATTATGTTTTAGGAGGTCCTACAGCCAATAACAACAACGCTTTCTCGCTGGGCACGGCCGCGACCGAAATCAATGTCATGCACGGCGAAACAGCGGCGGCGGCAAGTTATGCCCGCAGACTGGTCAAGGAAAAAGATGCGGGAAAACCTTTAAAACCAGTTATCGACAAGATGAATGAGATGGTCGAACATTATGATAAAACGTCGGGGCCTTTGTTCTGTGCTCAAAAGGGTTTTGTGGATGAAGTTGTGCGTTTTCAGGAAATCCGTAAATATCTGGTGGCCTTTACCAATTGTGTTTATCAAAATCCGCAAGCGATCTGTCCTAAACATCATATGATTTTGCCGCGAATTATACGTGCTGAGATCGTAAAGGGACTCGACAGGCCGGCAAATGGGTAGAGTTAAATAGCAAGGTGTTGATGAGGAAAAATCGTGGTAACCTTTGCCAATAGCGTTTGACCGATTCTAAATTTAATCTGTCGCAGTCTTATCTCGTATTCTGAAATGATCTTCCCTGTACCATTAAGAATACTTACACTCGGAGATAAAAAAGAACGGATGAGTTTAGAACCTATAAACGGATTATTTCGGGCTTCTTGGTTGAAACTGATAGTAAAATGCTGAAAAAGTTAAAAACACGAATGACAAGGTTGCAAATAATTGGAATCGGTTGATTCTTTAATCAAATATAGGCGGTGGAATTAAATGGATTTTACATTGACGAAAGAACAAGAGATGTTTCGCGATATGGCCAAGGAATTCGCCCTCCGCGAGATAGCGCCCTCGGTTCAGGAAAGAGATCGTGAAGAGCGCTTCTTTCCCGAAATAATGCAAAAGATGGCGGACCAAGGCTTCTTCGCCATCAAGGTGCCCCAGGAAATGGGCGGGCTCGGGCTGGACTGGACGACGATGGGGCTCGTGGCCGAGCAGCTTGCGGCCGTTGATTTTTCGGTTGCGCTTACCTTCTACATCCAGACCTCCCTGGAGATCATGCCGCTGCTCATTGCAGGAACAGAAGAACAAAAAAAGAAATTCATCCCGGATTTGTTGACCGGAAAAAAGATCGGTTGCCTGGCCGCGGTCGAGCCTAACGCCGGCAGCGACGCTACATCTGTCCAGACGACGGCCGTGCCGGACGGCAACGAATGGGTTCTGAACGGGAACAAAAGTTGGATTACCAATGCGACGGTATCCGACTACAGTGTTGTCCTCGCTCAGGCAGACAAGAGCAAAGGAACAAAAGGGATCGCCACTTTCATTGTCGAAAATGGAATGCCCGGATACAGCAAAACCAAGATCGGCCATAAACTCGGGTGCCGCTCCTCCGATACGGGACAGCTCTTTTTCCGGGACTGCCGGATTCCCAAAGACAACCTTCTCGGCGCAGTCGGCAAAGGCATGGCGACTGCCCTGCAATGCATCGAATTCACCCGTTTCGGAATTTCCTGTATGGCCGTAGGTGTCACCCAAGCCTGCATCGATGCCAGCATCAAGTACGCCCTGGAAAGAAAGCAGTTCGGCAGGCCGATCGGAAGCAACCAACTGATCCAGGAACAGATCGCCGATATGATCGTGGGAAATGAAGCGTCCCGATGGCTCTCCTACCATGTTGCCTATATGAAGGACAAGGAAATCACGAGCACGCGGGAAACGGGAATTGCCAAGTACCACAATATGGACGTTGCCATGAAAGCGACCCGGACGGCCCTCGAAATCCACGGTGCTTATGCCCTTACCGACGATTTTCCGACGGAGAGATTCTATCGGGACATGACCGGACCTCTGATCTTCGGCGGAACAGCCAATGTTCAGAGACTGGTGATCGGCAGGTTTGCACTGGGCATTGATGCATTCCGATAAAGGGTGTTTTATGGACAAGTTTGATGCAATTGTCGTAGGAGCAGGACCCGCCGGTTCTGCCGCTGCGTATACAATGGCCAGGGATGGTTTGCAGGTCCTTGTTTTGGAGCGCGGAAAATATCCCGGCGCCAAAAACATGTGGGGAGGTGCTTTTTTCGGTCCCGTCTTGGAAGAAATTTTTCCTGATTTCTGGAAAGAAGCGCCGGTGGAAAGATCCGTGAGTCGCCATATCATTTCTATGCTCACGGAACATGAATCACTGTCATTTGACTTCCGCTCTGAGAGGGTGCACAAAAACCACGGCTTTATCGTCCTGCGGGCGAAATTCGACCAATGGCTCGCCAAGAAAGCGGAACAGGCCGGGGCTATCATTGCCACTAGCCTCGAAGCGGACGATTTTCTTTACGAAGGCGGTGCCGTGGCCGGAGTCAAAGTAGGAAGTGAAAGCTTCCCCGCCAGTGTGGTAATTCTTGCCGACGGCGCCAATTCACTGCTCGCCGCTAAAGTGGGACTGCGTAAAGAATTCGGCCATCATGACGTAAAGCAGGGAGTCAAGGAGGTCATTCAACTGCCGCGCGAGGTCATTGAGGATCGTTTTCAATTGCAGGGGGACGAAGGGGCCGCCTTGGAGTTCATCGGGTCATGTACTCGCGGTCTTCCGGGAGGCGGATTCATCTATACCAATAAGGACAGTCTGTCGGTCGGTGTTGTCGTCCAACTTGCCGCATTAGGCGCGAAAAAAGTAAAAGCATCGGACCTTTTGGAGGATTTCAAAAACCATCCTCTGATCCAGCGATATATCAGCAAAGGTAAAACAGTCGAATATTCCGCCCATCTGATTCCGGTAACGGGAGTAAAAATTCTCCCGACATTTGCCAAAGACGGCATCCTCGTTACAGGAGATGCGGCCGGTCTTGTTCTGGGAACAGGCTTGATTCTAGAAGGGGCGAATTTTGCCATGGCCTCCGGAGTTGCCGCCGCCCAGACGGTGATCAAAGCCAAAAAAGATGGGGCTTTCACAACAAAGGCGCTGGCCCATTATGAAGGTCTTCTGAAGAGCCGGTTCGTTCTGAAGGAATTGAATACCTTCAAGCGGGCGCCGGAATTCCTCGAGAACGAAAGAATTTACAACACGTACCCCGAACTTCTCTGCTCGGCGGCAATGAAAATGTTTGACAATGACGGCACCCCACGGGAAAGATCGTTTAAAACTCTGATGGGGGCGCTGAAGGGGAAGATTTCAATTTGGCAATTAATGAAAGATGCCTGGATGGCAAAGGAGTCGCTGTGAAAGTCGAAGAAAAATTAGCCCTGAATAAATTCGAAATCGACAGGGAAGTTCATATTACCGTGGATGAATCAAAATGTCAAAAGTGCGATATGGCGGTTTGTGTTTACGCCTGCCCGGCCGATTGCTATGTGCTGCGAGATAAACACGTTACTTTTTCCTATGAAGGATGTCTGGAATGTGGCAGCTGCAGAATCGCCTGTGATCAGGGCGCCATCAAATGGGTGAATCCGCGCGGCGGTTTCGGCATAAGTTATCAATTCGGTTAAAGGGAGACTGATAATGGAAATAATCGTCTGTATTAAACCGGTACTTGATCCGGATCTACCCCCGATGAAATTCAGCATCGATCCACAAAAAAACTGCGTGATCCACCCCGAAGGCATGCCGCCGGTCATGAATCCGTACGATGCATTGGCTGTGGAAGCCGCCCTGCAAATTAAAGAAAAACAAAAGGCCGGCAAGATTACCGTCATCACCCTGGGAGCGGGAGAAGATATCCAGAGGAAAGCTCTGGCTATGGGCGCTGATGAGGCCGTCATTGTGAAAGTGGAAGGTGTGCAAGAGTTCGATGGGTTGGCCAAGGCGCTGCTTCTGTCTTGTGCAATCAAGAAGATAGGAACCTATGATCTTGTGATTTGCGGACGCCAGGCGGCCGATTGGGATCTCGGGGCAACAGGATCGATGATGGCCGAATATTTGGGAATCCCCGTTCTGACCAGGGCAAAAAAAATAGAGATCACGGACGGCAAACTGAGAATCGAGCGGATCACCGCGCAAGGCAATGAAACTTACGAAGCGGTTCTGCCGGCTCTGGTGACGGTGAGCTCGGAGATGGGCAAGGCTAGAATTCCCTCCGGCTGGGGCATCATTAATGCAGCCAAAAAACCGGTCAAGTCTTTGGCCCAAGGCGATTTGGGAGCAGATTTCGGTAAAGTCGCCGGCAAAAATACTCTCGTTAAACTCTATCCGGCATCTAATGAGCGCAAGTGTGAAATCATCACAGGGAAAAATACCGAAGAAGCGGTAGGCTTGCTTGCCGATGTTATCGCTAATATGACGGGAAAGTGAGAAATAAGCCATGGGTAATGAACAGAAAATATTGGTTATCGGAGAGCTCGATCAAAAAGGCGGTTATACTTCCCTGACAGGCGAATTATTGGGTGGGGCAAGAAAGCTGGCGGATGAATTGGGTGGAAGCGTTGATATGTTCCTGGCGGCATCCGGGAATCTTCAATCGGAAAACCTTTGCCGCGGCGCTGACAGGGTTTTCGTTATCTCCCATCCTAATGTCACGCTGTTTGACACCGACACGATCACAACGGCAGCAGCCGAACTCTGTAAAAAGAACAGCCCCATACTCTGTCTAATCGGTCAGACTGATCTCGGCCGCGATCTGGCACCCCGTCTGGCTGCCCGGCTCGAGGCCGGATTGTGCATGGATTGCACGGAAGTTAAATATGAAAAGGATAAAAACTGTTTCGTCCAAACAAGACCCGTTTACGGCGGAAAGGCGATGGCCGTATTCGCCTCAATGCCGGGGATATTGCAAATCGATACCATCCGGCCGAAATCACTGTTGCCATTGAATAGCCAGGAAAAGCGCAGCGGTGAAAAAATTACCGTACCTGACAACGAAATAAAAATTCTGGGTAATGTTAGGCTGATCAATTGCGAAAAAAGCCAGGAAGAGGGAATCCAATTGGAAGATGCCAAGACTATAGTTGCGGGAGGCGGCGGCTTGGGCGATGCCAAGGGATTTGAGATATTAAGTGAGCTTGCCCAGGTCCTGAAGGCAGCCGTTGGCGCTACGCGCGTGCCCGTCGATGAAAAATGGGTGCCTCATCATATGGAAATCGGACAAACAGGGAAGATCGTCAGCCCCGATCTTTATATCGCTGTCGGCATATCCGGCGCCACTCAACATATCACAGGAATCCTGGGGTCCGGAAAGATAATCGCGATCAATAAAGATCCCGATGCCAACATCTTCCGCGTTGCGGATTTCGGACTCGTCACGGATTACAAAGAGGCTCTCCCTGTTCTAATACAAAAACTGAAGGGGAAAGCCGCCTGACATATATACATCCCATTTCAAAATTTCGGAGGAATCATGAGTACGCAAGAAAAAATCAAATTAATGAGGGATAAGGAAAAGAAAATCGAGCTGGGCGGCGGCGAAAAAGCACTGGCAAAAATCAAAGCTACGGGGCGATTAACTGCCCGCGAGAGGCTGGCACGTCTTTTCGATTCGGGAACATTTGTCGAGCTGGACAAATTTGTGGAGCACCGTTGCACCAATTTCGAAATGGATAAAATGGAAGTCCCCGGAGAAGGTGTGGTCACCGGCTATGGTATGGTCAATGGCCGTACTGTTTTCGCCTTCGCGCAGGATTTCAGTGCGATGGGCGGATCACTGGGCGAAATGCATGCCGTAAAGATCTGCAAGGCTATGGACCGGGCCGTGTCTGTGGGAGCTCCTATCGTGGGACTTAACGATTCCGGCGGCGCCCGTATCCAGGAAGGAGTCGATTCCCTTGCCGGTTACGGTTATATTTTCGGCAGAAATGTAAAGGCATCGGGCATTGTCCCTCAGATCAGTGCCATCATGGGCCCTTCCGCAGGTGGCGCTGTTTACTCACCGGCCTTGATGGATTTCATCTATATGATCGATAAAGAATACTCTCAGATGTTCATCACCGGACCCCAGGTTCTAAAAACAGTTATGGATGAGGATGTCAGCGCAACGGAACTGGGCGGCGCCATGACCCATAACACGAAGAGCGGGAATGTGCATTTTGTTGCAGTAAGCGATGAGGACTGCATCGACCAGATTAAAAAGCTCCTCAGTTATCTTCCCTCAAATAATCGGGAGAAAGCTCCCGTCATCATTCCCTGCACGGACCCTGTTGACCGCATGGATGAGGAACTCAACACAATAGTACCCGACAAAAGCAGCCGCCCCTACGACATGAAGAAGCTCATCAGGATGGTGGTCGACAACGGCGAGATTTATGAGAGTCAGGCTCTTTACGCACGGAACATAATTACCTGTTTTGCTCGCATGAACGGCCAGTCCGTGGGGATCATAGCCAATCAGCCAAAAATGCTCGCTGGTTGCCTCGATATCAATTCCTCCGATAAGGCTTCACGCTTCATTCGCTTTTGCGACTGTTTCAATCTGCCTCTCCTGACCTTTGTTGATGTCCCCGGGTATCTTCCCGGCACGGCGCAGGAATTCGGCGGGATTATCCGTCATGGCGCCAAGATGCTCTATGTCTACCCGGAGGCGACCGTACCGAAGATCACTATTCCGATCAGAAAGGCTTACGGCGGATCTTATATCGGGATGTGCTCCGGTCAATCGGGAGCAGATATCGTGATGGCTTGGCCCTGCGGGGAAATCGCCGTTATGGGCGCAGAGGGCGCAGCGAGGATAATTTTCCGTAAGGAAGATCCTGAGACACTGAAAAAAAAGATGGCGGAATATGTCGAAACATTTGCCACACCCTATCAGGCTGCTAGTCATGCGCTCATCGAGCAGGTCATCGAGCCCAAGGAAACCCGGCCGGCGATCATTAGGGCGCTGAAGATGCTGGAAGGAAAGAAAGAGGAACCTCGTCTTTGGAGGAAACATGGGAATATGCCGCTTTAAGTAACGGCACGGTTTCCTTGGAGAAATGCACAGACGGAAATATATATATTTTTACCCATATGAATAATCTGATCATTTTCATATTTCTTTTCCTGATAGGCGTGGAATGACTGAAATGCCAGCAGCGGATGTCAAAAGAATCAGGACGAGCAAGATATTCATCGGACAGAAGAGATCGATATGAAGATTTTAAGAATAAAAATGGAAGAGGAAAAGATTGCAAGTGAAAATCTTCCGGATGAATGGAAATATCTGGGCGGCAGTGCTTTAATCGCCAAAATTATGAACAAGGAGGTTCCTCCGACTGCTGATCCCTTAGGTAATGAAAACCGTTTTATTGTAGCGGTAGGCCCTCTTGCGGGCACGAAAGCGCCGCAATTGGGACGAATATCTATTGGGGCCAAAAGTCCTCTCACCATGGGAATAAAAGAAGCCAACTCCGGAGGACCAGCAGCGCAAATCCTCGACCGGCTGGGAATTCGCGCTATTATCGTTGAGGGATTACCAAAAAAAAATAAGTTATACTGTTTGTTAATAGCGAAAGATAAAGCGCAATTGATTGGCGCCGACGAATACCGCGGAATGAAAAATTACGCGCTCGTCGCTGCCTTGCAAAAAAAATACTCGGATAAAATAGCCATTATCTCGACAGGCATAGCAGGTGAAAGAAAATATAAAGGAGCGTCGGTATCGCTTACGGATATCTTCGGAGATCCATCACGAAACGCCGCCCGTGGGGGTCTAGGCGCGGTAATGGGTTCAAAAGGTCTTAAGGCAATTATTCTTGATCCCTCCGACACCCCGCAGGTAGAACTGGCCCATCCTGAAGAATTTCGCAGAATTGTCCGGGAATGGACCAACATTCTCAAACATGACGTCAGTTGCAGTTTGTTTTCCCGATACGGAACGCCCTTTGCCATTTCCAATTCCGCCGGACATGGCACACTGCCCGCGAACAATTACCATTCAGGAAGACCGGATAATTTCATCGCCGTCAGCGGTAACAGCATCCAGAAGATTCTTTTCGAACGCGGCGGCAAGATGCACGGGTGTATGCCCGGCTGTGTTGTGCAGTGTTCCATCATCTATCCTGACAAAAATGGAAAACGTCTTTGCGGTGCTTACGAATATGAAACAATCGCCTTGCTGGGAACCAATCTCGGTATTACCGATAATGACGCCATCGCCCGACTGAAATTCATGTGCGACGATTTAGGCATAGATGGTGTCGAAGCAGGAAGCGCGCTGGGCCTTGCAGCCGAAGCCGGAAAGATGAAATGGGGCGACGAGAAATCAGCGGTAGAATTACTTACGGAAATGGAAAAGGAAACTCCTCTGGGCGTTGCTCTGGGAAATGGAGTTGTCGCCATGGCTAAGCATCTGAAGATTGACCGCGTGCCCGCCTTTAAGGGTCAGGCTATACCCGCACACGATCCACGAGCGGTAAAAGGAACGGGGATGACGTATTTTACCAGCCCCATGGGAGCGGATCATACGGCAGGGCTGACTTACCGCATGCCTAAGAGTAAGAATCAGCAGATAGAGAATTCAATGAAGTCTCAAATTCAAGCCGCGACCTGCGACGCTTTCGGCTATTGTCTAAATTCCGTTCCCGGAGGCGCTTCCGTTTATCCGTTTTTTGCGGGACTAATGAACGCCAGATACGGCCTCACGATGACTCCGATTGACGTTATGGATATCGGCAAACAAACGTTGCGCGACCAGCTTCTCTTCAATGAAAAGGCCGAGTTCAGCAAGATGGATTTAAAAATTCCTTCCTTTGTCCGCGAGGAAGCAATCAATCCTACGGACGCGGTATTCGATGTTGATGAAGCCGAGGTAAAAAACATCTGGAGTAGATTAGATTCTTTCCGGGAAAAAGAAAAGGTATGGGAAGTACGTATTCCTCCCCTGCCGGATGTAATGCTGGGCGCGGGAGTGGCGCGCAATATGGGGCAAAGGATAAAACAGCTCAAAGTGAAGAAAATATTTTTGGTGACCGATCCCTTCATGTTTAAAAGCGGACGCGCCGAAGAAATTAAAAAAATATTGGAAGCAAGCGGTATCACGACAGTCATATTCGCGGAAGTGGAACCCGACCCGCCTATTGAATTGATCGAACGGGCGGGCACACTCTACAAAGAAACCGGCTGTGACGGCATCCTGGGCCTCGGCGGCGGAAGTTCTATGGATACGGCCAAGACGCTGGGACTGCGGGTTTCCCACAGCGGAGATATGAGAGAATATGAAGGTGTCGTAGGTGGAGGCGCCAAGATTAAACCGATTTTCCCGCCGACCATTTGCGTACCGACAACATCAGGAACCGGAAGCGAAGTCAATCCCTGCGCTGTTCTTACCGATAAGCAGAGAGATTTGAAATTCATCTTGATGAGCAACCACTTCATTCCCAAACTGGCCGTCGTTGATCCGTTGCTTTGTAAAACAATGCCTAAGTCTCTCACCATCGAATCGGGTCTGGATGCCCTGTCTCATTGCATCGAAGGATACGTGTCACTGGCCACACCTTATCATCCCTATTTCGAATCCATGGCGCTATACGGCGCTAAATTGATTGGAAGAAGTATAATTCCCGCATATAAAGACGGAAATAATATCGCCGCCCGCACCGATATGTGTATGGCGGCAATTTGTGGTGGTCTTGCTTTTTTAAAAGGCTTAGGCATCGGACACGCCATAACGCATACTCTGGGCGCGCATTATCACATGCCTCATGGAAGAGCCGCCATTTTTGGACTTTTATGTTTTGTAAGAGCCAATAAGGAAACATGCAAAGAACAGTTCATCGACTTGTCTCAACTAATAAATCGCTCCAATGATCTGGAAGGAAGTCTTCTTCATCTTTACAATGAACTGGAGATTCCTCTGAGCTTGAAGACTCACGGAATCGCCAAAAATGACTTGAAGGAAATTGCTTTTTATGCTTCACGTGACGCGGTGAATATGGCTACGGATCCCACAACACCCAGTCAGGCCAAGATTTTGGAACTGCTCACGGAGATTTATGAATAGAATATTAAAAAACAAGGAGAGTAAAGATGGAATTTAAGTACGACCTGAGAGATTTGAAATTCATTCTTAAGGAATGGCTGCCTGCCCAAGAAGTGCTTGCCTGTGACAGATTTAAGGAAAATTTCAGCCTTGACGATGTGGAAATGCTGCTGAACGAAGGTTACAAGGTGGCACGGGAAATCGTCAATCCCATCAACGCCCCGGGAGATAAGATTGGCGTTAAATTCGAAGGCGGTAAGGTGACGCCCGTTCCCGGATTCAAAGAAGCCTACCAGTTTTTACAGCAAAACGGCTGGGGTTCGAGCAGTGAATGTATCAAAGTCGAAGCGGGAATGCCCCTGATCCTGTATAAGGCCATCGCTGAAATGAATACCGCCGCCTGCCCTGCCCTAACTTCGTGCGTCAAGCTGACCAGCGGCGCGGCCAATCTGATCCTGCGTTTCGGTACTCCAAAAGATAACGATATGTTTATCCCCAAAATGCTCAGCGGCGATTGGCAGGGAACCATGTGCCTGACCGAACCGAACTTCGGCTCAGATACCGGCGATATCATCACGCGCGCCTATCCCACAGACGATCCACGTATCTGGAAAATCAAAGGAACCAAAATGTTCATTACCGCCGGAGACCAGGGCACGGGTGAAAATACCATCCATCTGGTACTGGCTCGTCCTGAAAAAGGAGCGCCGGGCTCGCCGGGTATCGGGCTTTATGTTGTCCCTAAAATATGGGTAAATGATGACGGCTCGCTGGGAAAACCAAATGACGTCACTACTGCCAGCCTCGAGCATAAAATGGGACTGCACGCTCAGGCGACAGCTCTGCTTAATTTCGGCGATGAGGAGAACTGCCGCGGCATCATGCTCGGTCCAGCTCCCGACGCCAAAGGCTTTTCTCAGGGTTTGTCCATGATGTTCCACATGATGAACGAATCAAGAATCGGCACCGGCCATAATTCGAACACTCAAGCAGCAGCCGCTTACTATTTTGCCTCGCAGTACGCCACGGAGCGCATTCAGGGTCGGCCTTTCGGCATCAAAAACGCCGAGCGCGTGCCGATTATCAAACACGAGGATATTCGCCGTATGCTTCTCGATATGAAAGCCACGGTCGAAGGAATCCGGGCGATGATTTTCAAAGCTTTTTATTATCTGGATATTCAGAGCAATTCCGGCGACAAGGAGAAGGCTAAAAAACTAGGTGAATTTGCGGAAATTCTCACTCCGCTGGTCAAAGGCTACGGCAGTGAGGCGAGTCTCGGCGTTATCGCTCAGGCGATTCAAGTTTTAGGAGGCGTCGGCTACTCCACAGAATATCCCGTGGAACAATATCTGCGTGATTCCAAGATTTTGACCATTTGGGAAGGAACATCTTTTATTCACGCCAACGACCTGATCGGGCGCAAAATGCGCATGAAAGAAGGAGCGCCTTTCGCCCAATGGATGGCTTCCGTCAAGGAATTTATCGATGCCAATATGAAGGCCAAGGGCTGGGAGAAGGAAATGAAAAATCTGGCCAAAGGTTATCAGGCGCTGACCGAAGTTAAAGCAACCTATGATTCCTGGTATAGTAATTTTGAGGCCAAGCGCCAGTTGATACCGCTTAACGCCATGAGGGCACTCTTTGTTTGCGCTCAAGTATTTGTGGCCGAATGCCTTATGGAGCAGGCCCTGGTCGCGGCGACAAAGCTTTCGTCCCAGAAAAAAGGCACAAGCGAGGCGATATTTTATGAAGGCAAGATCGCGTCCGCCCGATATTACTTAAATAATATTCTTCCCCAAGCGTTTCTCACTACAGAGCTGATTAAGAGTGAAGAAAATATTGTTTTGACTTGCCCGGAAGAATCATTGGTGGTCAATTAAATTATTAAGGAGGATTTCCATGAGCTATACTACTATTATTGTCGAGAAAAAAGCTGAGGAGAAACTTGGCATCATTACGCTGAACCGTCCCGAAGTGCGCAACGCGATAAATCAAACCGTCAGAACGGAATTAGCCCAGGCTATCGCCGATATGGAAGCGGATAACAACGTGCGCGCCATCATCCTCACCGGAGGTCCAAAGGTTTTTGCCGCCGGTGCCGATATTGCGGCTATGGTGCAAAACACGGCCATGGAAATGTTTTCCAATTCGGAGTTGTGGGATATCACCTTGAGAATGGAAGAATCGAGAAAACCGTTTATCGCGGCAATTGCCGGTTTCTGCTTGGGCGGCGGATGCGAATTGGCCATGGGCTGCGATATCCGCGTCGCCGGAGAAAGCGCGCAATTCGGCCAGCCGGAAATCAATATCGGCATCATTCCCGGCGCCGGCGGAACGGTTCGTCTTTCCAAACTTGTCGGCCTGGGAAAAGCTAAAGAGCTTGTCCTTACCGGCAAAATGATTTCTGCCGAAGAAGCACTGGCCATTAATCTGGTAAACAAGGTAGTTCCTGATGATAAATTAATGGAAGAGGCTTTTGCCATGGCCAAGATGATTACCCGGCACAGCCCCGTTGCCGTTGGTCTCGCCAAATTCTCCGTGCAAAATTCGCAAGATGTTGATAACTACACGGGCAAAATAATTGAAAGAGCGTCTTTCTCTCTAGCCTTTGCCAGTGAAGATCAAACAGAAGGCATGAAGGCTTTTTTGGAAAAAAGAAAACCAAGCTATAAAGGAAAATGAGGGATTTAATCACAAATATGTAGGGGGAACATATGTTCATCTGGCTTTTTCACCGCATTAGCGGCGCGACTCTGATCGTTTTGATCGGCATTAAAATTTTAACCGGCTATTTTCTTTTGCCCAAGGATAATCGACCCGACTGGGCTTTGAGTCTGCACAGGCATCCGGTTATTGATGTTCTTATCCTGATTCTTTTTACTTTTCACAGCATCTATGGTATCCGCACCATCATTATTGATTTTGGTTACCGCAAGGAAAAACAGTTGCTCTGGATATCGAACATTGTCGCGGCGGTTGTTTCGGCTGTTTTAATTTATTTCTTTGTCAGGGTTTCGTAATCATGATTACTCACGATATTCTCATAGTTGGCGGCGGGTTGACCGGACTGCGGGCAGCCGTCGGTCTTTGCGATAAATACGATGTGGGATTGATTTCCAAGGTCTATCCCGTTCGTTCTCATTCCATCGCTGCGCAGGGCGGCATCAACGCGGCGCTCACCAATAATCCCGACGGCCGCGACGATACCTGGGAAAAGCATACCTTCGATACGGTCAAAGGCAGTGATTATCTGGGCGATCAAAACGCCATTGAAATCATGTGCAAGGAGGCACCCGGAATTGTTTTCGAGATGGAACACTGGGGCTGTCCTTTCAGCCGGTTTCCCGACGGAACGATCGCTCAGCGTCCCTTCGGCGGCGGGGGCTACCCGCGCACCTGCTATTCCGCCGATGTTACCGGCCATTCGCTTTTGAACACTCTTTATGAAAGAGCCGTTTATAAAAAAGTTAAAATTTATCCGGAATGGTTTGTTACCGACCTTTGCGTAGAAGACGGCCAGTGCCACGGCGTGATTGTTCTTGATATTCACAGCGGCGATCTAGTTCCTGTGCGCGCCAAAGTAACTATATTCGGCACCGGCGGTTACGGAAGGGTTTATAGAAACTCCACCAACGCCCTGATCAATACGGGCAGCGGCATCGGTATTGCTTACAAGGCCGGAGTCGGACTCAAAGACATGGAGTTTGTCCAGTTTCATCCCACAACGCTTATCGGCACAAATATTTTGATGACCGAAGGCTGCCGGGGAGAAGGCGGTTTTCTTTTTAACAACCGCGGTGAGCGGTTCATGAAAACTTACGCTCCCACAGCCATGGAACTTGCTCCAAGAGATATCGTTTCGCGTTGTATCCAGACGGAAATTAACGAAGGCCGCGGTTTCGATCATCCGCTGGGGAAATATATTCAACTTGATTTGCGCCATCTGGGCGAAAAAAAGATTCTGGAGTGTCTTCCCGGCATAAGGAATATCTGCATTGATTTTATCGGCATCGATCCGGTGAAAGAACCGATTCCGATTATGCCCTCTCAGCATTATTCGATGGGCGGAATAGACGTTAATGAAAAAGGCGCATCCGAGATAAAAGGCTTTTACGCCGCGGGTGAATGCGCCTGCGTGAGCGTCCACGGCGCCAACCGTCTCGGCGGAAATTCACTACTCGACACCATCGTTTTTGGCAAACTGGCCGCTAACGCCATTGACAAAGAATTGTCCGGACGTGATTTAAAGCCGGAAGAAAAACCTCTGCTGAAATTAAAAGAAGAAGTAGAAAAAAAGATTAGCCGACTGACAAAACCGGGAGGCGAAAAGCCATATAAACTAGCGGCAGATTTGGGCGCTGTAATGAGTGAAAAAGTCGGTATTTTCCGTATTAAGAAAGAACTTACTCAAGCATTGGATGAGGTCATAAAAATCAAGGAAAGATATAAAAACGTCGGTATTTCCTCCGCGGATAAGCACATGAATTATGAACTGCACAACGCGCTGGAGCTGGAGTATATGCTGGAGGTTGCACATACCATCGTTCTGGGTGCACTTTTGCGCGAGGAGAGTCGCGGCGCTCACTTCCGGCGAGATTTCACGACCAGGAATGATAAGAAGTGGCTCAAGCACACCATAGCCAAGATGGGCAAAAAATCAGAGCCGGTTATTTCTTATAAGGACGTTGTCATTACAAAATATCAACCTATGGAGAGAAAATATTGATTAAGAGCGATACTTACACGTTTAAAATTCTTCGTTATGACGTAAAGGAGCCGGATAAAGAACCGCACTTTGAATCCTACAAGATTAAAGTTATTCCCGGCCTGACGGTTCTGGCAATGCTGTTGCGGATTCGCGATGAAATTGACGGAACTTTATCCTTCCGCTGTTCCTGCCGTTCGGCCATTTGCGGCTCCTGCGCGATGGTTATAAATGGTAAAATAGACCTAGCCTGCCGCACACAGGTTGCCACTTTCGACACGGATACGATAATTCTGGAGCCTCTGCCCAATTTCGAAATTATCAAAGACCTCGTTGTTGATATGACGCCTTTCTGGCAGATGTATGAAAAAATACAGCCATATCTCATACGAAAGAGCCCTGCTCCCGAAAAAGAAATTTATCAAAGCGAGGATGACCGAAGGGAAATTGATCAGTTTGTCAATTGCATCCTTTGCGCCTGCTGTTACGGCGCCTGCCCCGTTCTGAATAGAGATTCGCAATACGCGGGACCCGCAGCGCTGGCCAAATTACAGCGTTTTTCTTCCGATTCCCGTGATGAAAGGTCTGCCAAGACACTGGAAAATTTCAACGATGAAAAAGGCGTCTGGGGTTGCGATACGGTATTTCGCTGTATTGACGCCTGCCCGAAAGATGTGCGTCCGACCGACGGTATTGTGGGCTTGCGCAAAACAATCCTGAAAAACAAGTTTAAAAAAATGTTGGGGGTCGGAAAAGATGAAGCTTAAATATTCCCTCATTACACGCAGACAATTTCTCAATACACTTTTCGGGGGATCACTTTTGGCCTTCTTTTCCGGTAGTTTCTTTTCCCTGGCGAAATTCGCCTTCCCTACCCTCGGCAAAGAGCCGGATTTCGTAGTTTTAAACAAAAAAGATTTTATCAATATTCCCGAAAATTCGGCTAAAGCATTTGCCTGGGGAGGAGTATTGGGCCTCTATTTAAAAAAAGAAGACGGAAGCGTTGCCGCTTTGAAAGGCGTCTGCACACATATGGAATGCAATGTGGCTTACAGGCCGGCGGAGAAAAAATTTTACTGCGCCTGCCATAAGGGCTGGTTTGACGATACAGGCAAAAACATTGCCGGTCCGCCGCCCAAACCGCTGGAGGTTTTTGAAGTCATGGAAAAAGGCGAAAAGATGATTATCGCCAGGAATGGAGCTAAAGTTGATCTGGCCAAAGTTTAAAGATTGGATTGATGAGCGCTACGATATTGCCGAACTGAAGAAGCTGGCTAAAAGCAAACTTATTCCTCAACATCGTTACGATTTCTTGTATTATACCGGCAGCATTACTCTTTTCCTTTTTATCCTACAATTTATAACAGGAATGCTGCTGGCTTTTTATTATATTCCGCATATCGACTTTGCTTACGAAAGTATCATCGATATTGTCACGAAAATCAATATGGGCTGGTTTTTCCGGGCTTTTCATCACTGGGGAGCACAGCTCTGTATCGTTTTTGTCTTTATTCATCTATTCGGCACACTGCTTACTAAATCCTACCGCAGGCCGCGGGAATTTCTCTGGGTGACTGGATTTGTTCTTTTGGTCATCTCCATTTTCTTTGGCCTGAGCGGTTATCTGATGCTCTGGGATGAACGGGCTTTTGCCGCAGTGCGAGTGGCGACCGGAGGAGCAGGCAATTTTCCTATCGTCGGAAGTTTTATCAAGATTTTCTTAAGGGGAGGCGCAGATGTAACCGGCGATACCCTCACCCGCTTCTACGCCTTTCATGTGGCGATTCTGCCACTGGTGTCAATGCTTCTCATCGGCCTGCATCTGCTTTTCGTGCAATATCACGGCATGAGCATTCCCGTTTCTCTGGAACACAAAGATCACAAGGAAGAGCCCTTCTTCCCCAATGTTTTTTACAAAGATATGATGATCTGGCTGGTGGTACTGGGCATAGTAGTGACGCTGGCGATTCTACTGCCACCGGAAATCGGCAAAAAAGCAAACGCGCTGGCTGCTCCGCCGGAAGGCATCAAGCCCGAATGGTATTTTCTCTTTTTGCTGGAAACACTAAAACTTTTCCCCGGAGCCATTCTGGGATTCAATGGGGAAACCATTGCCATTGTTTGTGTTTCTATCGGGATATTCTTTTTCTTCCTCATTCCGTTTATCGATCGCAAATCAAACAGAGGTGAGAGAAGCCCAATCTTCACGGTAATTGGCGTTATATATCTTCTTTATTTTATCACTATGACACTGGTCGGTTTTTTAAGTTAGGTGAGCTTATGAAAATAAAACTTTTTCTTCAAATAATTATTTCACTACTGTCATTACTGCTTGTGCCCTTTAGGGTACGAAGGCAGGAATCCAGGATTTTTTATCTGTCATTTTTATTCTTATTAACTTTCAACTATTCAGCCTTTGCGGAAGAAAAAATTCCCGTCTTCCCTACCGGGCCTGTTGAGGTTTACACAATCTACACGAGTCTTGCTGTTTTCTGGTTGGCCATCATCGGACTTATCGTGGTTATCAAAATGAAGCTCAACGAAATTGAACGGATTCAGAAATTGGGCATTGATAAGGAAGATACACATGCCCCTCTATTGGAATGATACCAAATTGAGGAGGTAGTGAGGAAATCTTTTGTGCAGAATGACTGCAAAACAGTCATTCTGCACAACTTGCATTTGTCTTTCTGTCTTTATTTTCTCAGGTTACCTTAACATCAAAAGTCGATTCCCATGTGCCATGAAGGTTGCAATGTTGAGTGGCTACCAGCGTTACTTTGCCGGCAGGCGCCGCTTCCTTTGACAAAACTACATTGAATTTTACCTTTGGTTGCATATATCCTTTGGGCTGAAAATCAATCCGGCCCGCGGGCTCATTACCGATGCTCAGCTGAATATATTCTATCCAGTGGGAAGGTGTCATAATATGAAGACTTTCTCCTACGCTGACCTCAACGGAGAATGGTTCATCTGCTTTTACCGAGCGAGGCGCAACTATAAACGGAGCATGGGTTTCTTCCAGGTGGGTTTTTTTGGCAGGGTCCTTGACTCTGTTGATTCCCTCAAATAATGTTTTATCCACTTTCGAGGGAAAATAAAGCTCTGCCGCATTGACAAGACTCACCAGTCCTATTGAAGCAGAACTCAGTGCTGCCCCTTTTATAAAAGTTCGTCTATCCATTTCATACCTCTTTCGATTGTTTTACAGGCTTATTTTTGCATTTCGCTTAAAAATATTCTTATCCTTTTGGCATTGACACCAAAATCGCTCTTCCCTACTCTGGATTCGGAACGAATATCTACGTTGCTCATTTTATCATGTGCCTTAATCCGGATAACAATGTCATCCTTGTATCCCATCCAAAAAGTCGTTGCCGTAGCCTCGATACGGCCTTCTTTGGGCTCTGCAGCCACTATCTCCCAACTCATGTTTTTGGCAATATCAAGCGCTTTGGAGAAAGCCTTATCGGTAGCCATATCTAAAGCCAGTGTTTTAATGTCGGGGTATGCTTTGGTTTGCTGTGCCGCTACATCCGGGCCGCCGTATTCCGGTTTGTTATAGGCATCTTTTCTCAGAGGCAATACATGAACAAAAGCCGGTGGATTGGTAATATCCGTTGTTATATCGTGAATGGGAGGTACTTTGATTTCATAGCGCATATACAGAGGAACTATCGCAACAGGTATGCTGATAATAAGACCCAAAATACATAGATAAATCCCCTTGTTTCCCGGAGTAAAGAAAATTGCAACTATAGCTATGATGGATATGACTGCCGCCACGAGCCCGACAATAACCGCAATACCCATTATCTCCAGTCCTGTCCGGAAGAAAAACCACTGGAATCTAGTGCCCAACCCGGCAATGAGCGAAATTAAGGCAGAAATAACAGCGACTACAAACCCGCTTGCTGCAATTAAAAAAACAATTCTACTTTTTTCCATATAAGCCCCCTTTTCATTATGTTCTTCTATAAAATAAAAAACCTACCGATAATCTGAACCTAATTTAAGACCTGAAAATAAAATGTCAAAAAGATTCAGATCTGATTTGTTAATGAGATAAAAGCCATGGGTATAGCCTCCGGCAACATCATCCAAGCAATAATGCAAAGAGGGGCGGAAATAAAGACTCCGCCCCTCTCTATTTCTGTTTATACACCTCAACCCGATGGGCGCGGGTACTGCGCTAGTTTTTTCCCTTCAAAAAATCCTCATATATTGAAGCTGTTTCCTGCGGTTTTTCCATCATGGGAAGATGACCGCATTCTTTTATTATCGCTGATTTAGAACCTTTTATATTTTTCTTAAAAATCCGGACAGAGGACACGTCAATAACTTTGTCCGAATCTCCCCATACAATCAATGTGGGAGAGGTAATTTTATTTAATTTGCCCTCCAAAGCGGTAATATCCGTGTTCGAAATTTCATTGTATATTTTTTCGTTAAGGGGCGCGTCTTTCATTGCTTGTTTCGCTAAATATTTTTTTATCACTGAAGGCAATTTAGGTGGTTTGTTAAAAACTATTTCTAACAATCTATCATATCCCTTTTCATCCTTAGCAACCAGAGGATTAATGCCTTTTTCCAAAAGCAAAGCACGTTCGCTTTTTACTGGAGTCACAACACCTGCGGAATCGAATAGCGCGAGAGTTTTAACCATATCCGGGTACTCTACGGCATAATTGCCGGCGATACTGCCGCCCATTGAATTTCCGACTATATTAAATTTTGTCAGTTTCAATTCTTTTACGAACAAATTCAATCTTTCCACCTGAGACATGATGTTATATTTCGCGTCCTGTGGTTTGGAGCTGTCACCGAAACCGGGCAGATCGGGAATTATTACCCGATAATTGGGCGTAAAGTATTTCGCGAACCTCGGCCAGTTGTCTTTGTTTCCGCCAAAGCCGTGAAGCATAATTATTGTGTCGCCTGCTCCGCCCTCCGCGTAAACAATTTTAAAATCAGGAATATTCACCGATTTAATCGTCAGCCCGGCGTCTTTGCGCAATCCGTTAATTGCTTTATTGTATAAATATGCCGGAGCGGCAAAATAAAGTATCGCGGCAATAATTATTAAAACAACTGCAAGCGTCAAAAAAATTGTTTTCTTCGAAAGCTTTTTCATTTGGAAACCTCCCTACAATTATTATTAAATTTGATGAGAACTTTCTTTTGATGAAAAGGAATATTAAGGTATAAACCTTTCCATGTCAAAGACAAATAATGAGCGCTCAAATCGCCCTATTTCCCAGCTAAACCCAGCCAATTTTCTTTATGGTCACATCACTTTTCACATTGCCGGTATTTGGGGTGTCTTCTGGTTCGATCAATAGAACTTTATACCCATTGACTGATGATGGCTTATGCTCAACACTTTTAGGGATTACTATCATTTCACTCTTATTGATTTCTACAGTCCGATCTCTAAAGTTCATAATCAATGTACCATCCAAGACAATGAAAGTCTCGTCGGTATCTTCGTGGCTGTGCCAGATAAAGTCGCCCTTAAATTTGACTATCTTGAATTCGTAGTTGTTCATCTTCGCTATTATTCCCACCGCGTAATCGGCGCCCGGAAGCTTGGCAAACTTTTCCTCAAAGTTGATCTTGTTAATCTTCATATTCTCTTTTCTCTTAACATTAAGTAGCTATTTTGATGGATTTGCATCTTTGCCTTCTTTGATGACTCCTCGAAGTATATCCGATAACTTTCCTTTGTCACCGAATTGCCATTTACCCAACAACTCAAGGTCATGCACAACCCATCTGTTATTTTCTTTAATCAGGATAACCCGATCCTGCCATTTCACGATCTCATGTTTTCCATAAGGATCGCGATATTCCAGCTTAATTAAATAGGAAACATGCTTTTTGCTTGGTTCAAATTTCATGGCAGTGTATTTATCCGCGCCTTCAAAGAATGAATAGAAAAGACGGCCTTCAACCAATGGCGGCTCAGTTCCTTTAGTCTTTTGAAAGTTCTTGTCCTCCGCATCACGGGCACCGAGTAAAAGATTCCGGAAATCTGCAGATAGGAAAGGTGAAAGCCGGTCGATTTTTTTCCGGGAAGGAACACCGCCGTCTTGGAAAGTCAATATCGTCTTGTAGAAATTGGATACAGCCAATACTTGCTCATTTTGCAGGGCTTGAGCAGGGAAACAAAAAACAAAACAGAGGATAACAAATAGGAATGATGAAAACAGGCGAACCATAAGAAACCTAATAATACTCTAAAAACTGTAAATTCGTGCCATAAAATCGCCTAGAAAATACTTAAATAAAATATTTGCAACATCTTAATATACAAATATAATCATATAAATTAGAAACAAAATCAGCACCCTGTTTCTGAAAAGGGCAGCTCCCTGCGCCCAAGCGCAGGGAGTCTTTCCTGTATGGTGATGTAACCCCTGGCTATCAACAACTATATATAGTAAAAGCAGAAGACAAGGGTTGCGTTTTTTTTAATCGTCTTCAAAACATATAGAGTGCAGCGCTGACATAACATAGGTAATTTTACTTTATTTTCTTTGATAATGGCGTTATCTAATTGAATTACACAGTATTTGTCAATAAATTTTTATGCGGTTTTAGATAATGATCTACCTGTCATTTCTCTTCTTTTTTATTACGGGGAATGACCGGCTCGATTATTTTTACCGGCAGAGACAGGGTTCTTTTCATGATACCCAACAATCCTTCACCAACTGCGGTAGGCGAAAGAACTATTATAGTAGGCTCGGCGAGATCACCGGTTACTTTTAAAGGTATGGAAATAAGCGTTCCTTTAAGAATATATCCCACCAGGGGGATTTTGCTGACCAGAAAATCAACTGTTTTGAAAGGCGCTACCAGGATAGTGAGGTTAATTTTATTGTTGGTGAGATTGATTTCGCCCTGCCCGACCAGTTGCATGGTAGTTCCATCAATGACCGCCTCCTGAATCAGAAAGATGCCTTGACGAATATTGCCTTTGATAGTCATTGAATTATATTTAAATCCTTCTGTCCCGAAATCGGGAATTTTCCCCCGCAGAAGCTCCGTGATATTCAAGAAGGAGAAAATTTTTGCCAGCAGATGAAAACGGTAAATGATTCCGTCTTTAGATAGAAATTCCACCCTCCCCTGCAATGAAGAAAGCAGCGCATCAGATTTTCCCCGGGAATTGACTGCGGCTTGCAAATTTAAAAGCCCGGTGATGCGCGAGTCTTCATAAAAAAGACAATCAAGTGTAGGTTCGAGTCGTTTTCCCGCGGCAGCCGGTTTAAAATCAAGCTGGATATCATTTTCCTTACCAAAGGTCAGGTTTCCCGGAATAGAAATGCCGCAGAGAAAGGCTTCTGTAATGTTAACATTGATGCCTTTATTATCGAGCAGGATGTTCGCATGAAGAGGGCTGGCGGTATAACGCCCCCAGGTTATCGATGGTGCATTAAGCCGGATAATCCCCCGGAGCGCCGGTTTTTTAGAATGTTTCTCTGAGGGCTTCGTTTCTTGCGGCTTTTCCGGACTTATCAGATTTTGCGCTATTGTTTCCACTTTTATCGCGTCCGCAGAGAGATCCATATCGAGACGGAATCCATCCTGCGCGGCAACTACATTACCCTTCAGGTCCAGATTGTTTTCTCCCCAATTTAAAGTGGCCGATTCCACTTTCAGAGTTTTGTTGTTCGCACTAAGAATAACACGGCGTACTTTCAACGGCACATTCATGGGCAGGGAGATGATAAAATCGGCGCCCTCCAGATGTCCTTGCGCCGTGGATTTCCCATACTGATCCAACTGCACATGGGCACGAAAATCTCCTTTTATCCATCCGCGATGAAATGAACTATGCTCGAATATCCTATTGAGTGTTTTTTCCGTCAAACTTCCTTTAAAAGAGACGTCTATGAGATTCTTTGTGTACGTAAACGCAATATTCGCCTGGGACTCTTTATCATAAATCATTAACTGACTTATGGCCAAATCCGTAGCATTTTTGCTTAGAGCTACCGAAAGCGTTGGGCCACCTTCAATAGCCGCTTCCGCAGTAATAGCTAATTTTGCTCCGGCCTGCCATACAATATGAGTATTAGAGATAGATACAGGGGCATGCAAGGTTTGCTCAGGCGGCAATCTAAACGTCTGGGAAACCAACCGGATGGTTTCCGGCCCAATCTTGCCGCTCATTGTTACATCAGCAGAATTTATAGCTTGCGAGGTTTCGGAGATTACAGCAGAGGCCACAAACGAGGAATCAAAAACGGAAGCCTGAACATTGTTCATCGTTATTGTATTGATGGACAGGCCATTTATCAATATGTTATTTTTCTCCATGTGAATATTTCCGCGCACAGAAAATTCCCCCCATTTATCAGTATCACCTTTGAATTTAATTTCTACTCCCTCTGGCTCAAAAGCTATACGAGCATATATTTTGCGCACTACTGCCACAGCGTAGTTATTTTCCCGCACAAGCAATTTTCCCCGGTGCACTACGGCGACCAGGCCGGGCGCAACTGACTGTACCGACGAAATAACCGAAGTAACATTTTCCAGAACTTCTGCTGGAGAAGAAGTATTATCTTTTACCGCTTTTTGTTGGGGCTTTTCCAAAATGTCCACAATAATGTCAGGCTCTTCAAGCTTTACTTTCGCGATTCTTACTTTTCCAATGAGCAGTGGCAATATTTGAGGATATATTTTTGCTGATTCCGCCCGGATAGATGTTCCTGCGGGAATATTTATGCTCACCTGATAAAAAGCCAAACCGGGACGGGGAAAAATCGAAAGATCGGCGCGCTCAAATTTAACAACATCGCCCATCTCTCGTGCAATTATGGCACCGATCCTTTTTTGCATGGGCTCTGAATTGATGTATAGGGAGGCAAGTAAAAGCCCACTAGCGATAAGGGCAAGAGTGATTCTAACTGCCCATACAAACCACAGTTGTAATTTTTTGTTTTTCTTCATTCCAATTGCTTATTTTTAATTTATGCCATCAATTTGCTGGACACTGAATCCAATTCATCTTTCGGCATAAATTATTTTTCCGATGAACTTTGAAAATTTTGGTTGCATCACCAAGAAATTTATCGTCAAAATTTAATTAAAACAATAGATATTTGTCAATAAATTTTATGCAAAAAAACATAGGGATCAGGTCTGCCGTTGACTGTGGAGAAACGATGGTTAATGAACTGAGAAATGTTGCCATTTACCTTGCAGTGAGTCTCTGATTAGAATTGATTTCGTCTTTTGCTTGTGGTAAGTGCGTACTTGCAGTGCAGTTCATAAATGGCGTTTCTTTAGGTCACTTGTTGTAAGTAGCTATCATAATTAATGAATTCGCACTTCACTACCATAAAAGATAAACAGGGCCCCGGAATGGTTTTAATTTAAAAGACTCATTTTCCATGGTGTGATTCTTTTTCCCATTCTGGGGGAATCTGGATCCCGCCTGGCTATTGTAACCACTAGACCCGACATGGACTTTATATGTAGGTTGTAGATGTGTACATTAATAAAAAAGAGGAATTATGGAACAAAAAAAGTTTGAGGTCGGGGGGAAAAGGGCAACTTACGTCTTGATTATTTGTTTCTTGCTTTATTGTGTTAACTGGATGGATTAATGGCTGTCTGTAAGGTCCAGCACTAATTATAGTGCTGTCCGGAAAATCAATTTAGCATGAGCTTAGCATCCATCTCACCCGTTCTAGGAAACGGGTGAGATGGATATAATCCACAAGGGGGTAATACCTAGATGAACATCGCTGAATTAGCTTTAAAAAATCAAGAAGTAGGAGAACATGTTAGTTATATCTTCGAGGGGCAGGAGATAACGAACATGCAGATGGACCGTGTCGCCAAGAAACTGGGCAATGCTCTCAAAAAATTGGGGGTGAAACGGGGTGACCGTGTCATCATGCAGATGCAGAACTGCCCGGAAGTCCTCCAGGCCTTTCAGGCCATCTGGAAAATAGGTGCTATCGCTATCCCAATCAACTATCTGGTCGGTCAAGAAGAAATCAATTTTATTTATAAGGACAGCGGGGCGAATACTATCATTACCTCCCCTGAACATCTCGACAAAGTAAAGATAGCACAATCCAAAGTTTCCGGAGTCAAAAGCATCATCATGGTTTCCGACAAAGAACACCCCGGTACACATTCCTTTAAGAAGCTTGTTGAAGAGAATTCAGATAAGCTTAAAATTGTTGCAACTGCCGACGATGACGTTGCCGCCCTGATTTATACTTCCGGGACAACGGGCACCCCAAAGGGGGTCATGCTCACTCATTACGGTCTTTACTTCGTTGCCAAATGCCAACAGGATACGACCAACCTTCCGCAGGATCTGGTTACGATTGCCGTTCTGCCGCTTTGCCATTCTTTCGGGGTCGCCATGATGAACGGCGCCTTCCTCCGCTATCACGGCAAGGTCGTCATTATGCGGCAGTTCAATCTCGAACATCTTTTCTCCAACATCCAGAAATATAAGGTCCAGAGTGTCCCGGCTGTTCCTACTATGTATGTCTATATGCTGCTCTTTCCCGACGCCGACAAGTATGATGTAAGCTCTGTTAAGAACTGGGTTAGCGGCTCGGCGCCGCTGTCCTTGGATACCTGGAAACAGTTCAAGGAAAAATTCGGCGGCGAAATCGCCGAAGGATGGGGCCTGACCGAAGCCGGGGCCGGCAATGCCGGTCAATCCCATGTGGCCCTGAAGAAGCCCGGCTCCATAGGGATCCCCATGAAGGGAATGGAGATAAAGATCTTTGATAACAATGACAAAGAAGTACCCCAAGGTCAAGAGGGCGAAATAGTTCTCCGCGGGCCGATGGTCATGAAGGGCTACTGGAACCTGCCAGAGGCGACGGCCGAAGTGATCAAGAATGGCTGGCTCCATACGGGCGATATAGGTTACGTTGATAAGGACGGCTACTTCTTTATCACGGACCGGAAGAAGGATATTATCATTAAAGGTGGCGAAAATATTTCGCCGCGGACAATTGAGGAAGTTCTTTACAGCCATACCTGTATAGTCGAGGCGGCTGTTATCGGCATCAAGGATCCGGTCTATGGCGAAGATATTAAGGCCTTTGTGACATTGAAACCGGGGCAAACGGCGACACCGGAAGAAATCAAAGAGTACTGCACAGGCAAGCTCAAGAAATTCTTCGTCCCCAAGGAAATCGTTATTATGTCTGCCCTCCCCAAAACGCTGGTGGGCAAGATTCTGAAGAAAGAATTGAGAAAACTGCAGTAGGACGGCTTAGCAGGCAATCCGGCTCCCTCTTTTTCCAGCGAGGGAGCCTTGCCCTTTTATATGGTGATTTTTGGAATTCTGAATCCCGCGGACTTGTATTTTATCCACAGGCAAGGTCGCTTACCTACATTAAGAAAACAGAGTGCACATTGAAATAGATTGATACTCTACTCTGTATGTGGTATTTACATGCCCATCTTTGAAATTCAAAGAATAGTCCTTGAGAAATTTAAAAAAACAGAAGGGGAAGACTATGCTAAAGTTTGACCGCAACAGACTTATTTTCGGATTGTTTCTAATTATACTTGTAGCGATAGGTTATTTGGTAATGGAAGCATTGCAAGTACCCACCTGGCCGGCATTTATGGTGCTGATTTTCTTCCTGATGGCCAAGGGTGATAAGAAAACCGCTCTTCCAATCCTGGTTAGGCGGCACCGTCGGAATCCTCTTTCTGGTTGTAGCTAAGTTTTTCGTTATGGGCGTTGGACCGAGCATAGGACTGGGCACGGCAAAATTGATCTTTATTCTGCTTGTGGTTTATGTCATCGTCGCTTTTGCTGAAATTATTCCGATCTTCGTGAACATTTACAGCTTCATGTTCTTCCTCATCGCCGCTCTGGCCACCAACGTTCCCAATCCAAATCCCAAAATGGCTCCGTTTTTATGGATTGGAGTTTTACTCATTGGCGGCGGATTATTTGTTCTCGGCATCATAGGCATCTACAAGATCTTAACCGCGATCGTACTGAAGAAAGTCGCAAAGGCCAAATAAAGAAATTATTGGATTAAATTTTTAAAATAAAAGGGGTCAATTTTCTGACCCCTTTTATTAATCCTCAGACAGATTTATGATGAGCATTTATCACGACAATACGGCTTCTGCGGCCTTAGGCCTTATATCGAGCAGGTGACATACCGCTATCTCGAGGCAGCCTGTCCCGCACCTGATACTGAGGCAACCTTTACAACGGCTTTGTCCAAGCACACTTCATTCCAAGGAGAAAATTATGTTCAAAACAAGAATGACTCAGATGTTCGGAATTGAGCATCCCATTATGCTCGCCGGCATGAACTGGATTACGGAACCGAAACTGGTATCGGCGGTATGCAATGCCGGAGGTTTAGGCATACTGGCTATAGCGCGATGCACTCCTAAAGAAACGAAGGAAAACATCCGCCAGTTAAAAGACATGACCGATAAACCCTTCGGGATAAATCAGATTCTGGTCGGTCCCGGAGCAAAAGAAAATATTGCCGTGGCGATTGAAGAAAGAGTGCCCATCATCAATTATTCACTGGGTAAGCCCTGGTTTGTCAACGATGTGCATGCCTATGGAGGCAAAGTAGTAGGGACGATTGCCATCGCCAAACACGCCACGAAGGCAGTGCAGTTGGGCTGTGATGCTCTTGTGGTAACCGGTCACGAAGCGGCGGCGCACGGCGCGGCGGCTACCTCCATGGTTCTGATTCCTCTGGTGGCCAGCATGGTGAAGGTGCCTTTAATCGCGGCGGGAGGATTTTACGATGGCCGGGGATTAGCGGCGGCGTTGGCTTTAGGGGCAGACGGTATTTCCATGGGTAGCCGTTTTATGGTAGTCAAAGAAAGCATGGTTCATGAAAACTTCAAGCGCTTGTGCATCCAGGCAACGGAGCAAGACACGCTCTACGATAATGTGTTCGACGGAATGGACGGCCGTGTGCTGAAAACAAAAGAAGCCCAGGCAATGATGAAACGCGGTTTTCCGCTCATCGCCGCCATCAAGGGAGCGCTTCTGGTCAAACGCTTGATGAATCTATCCTTTTTGAAATTTATGGGTGTCAGCATGGAAATGTTGAGGGCTGAAGAAGGTCATCCGCTTATGGTGCTCGCCCGTCAGGCTGTGGGAAATATGAAGCATCTGAAGGCTCTTAACGAAGGTGATGTGGAAGGCGGCATCCTCTTTGCCGGCCAGTGCTGCGGCGGCATTACGGATATACCCTCAACAAAAGAACTCATGGGCCGCATTATCAGTGAGGCGGAAACGACTTTGGCTAAACTAAATACACTAAAAGTGTAACGCCGGAAAAGAAAGCAATAAAATAATGAAAGTGCAGGTATTCTCTCCTGCACTTTCCAGTTAAACATATCACCCTACCCTTTTAGTTGCTTCCCCCCCAACGAAGCCTAAGCGCAAGATCATAAATCTTTTTTTTGGATATACCTGTTTGGCTTACAACTTCGGCCACTGCATCGCGCAATGATAACTGCTTATTTCTGGAAAATGACTTTAGTTTGTTTATTATTTCTTCATCAGTTAAAGTGACCGGGGCTTTTTGTCCGCCCTGGATAATTATCGTGATCTCTCCCTTAATTTTTGCCTTACCGGCAAGAAACTCGGATATTTTACCCCGTTTAACTTCTTCAAATATCTTAGTCAACTCGCGTGCCATAACTATTTCCCTGTCGCCCAGCACTTCTTGTAAAGTTTTCAGCGAGTCTAAAAACCTCATGGGCGATTCATAAAAAACAATCGTTCTTTCCTCGTCTTTCAGAGATTCCATAAATTTTCGTCTTTTATTTTCCCGGGCAGGCATAAATCCGCAAAACAAAAAACTATCAGCGGAAAAACCGGATGCACTCAAAGCGGTAATTATCGCGGATGGCCCCGGAATGGGAATAACTCTGATATTTTCATCTTGGGCAAAACCTATCAGGTAATGACCGGGGTCGGAAACGCAGGGAGTACCAGCATCGGACACATATGCCACATTCATTCCGGAATTTATTTTGTCAATGATAATCTCGCTTTTTTCCTTTTCATTGTGTTCATGCAAACTAATCAAGGGCGTTGATATCTTATAAATATTAAGCAATTTTCTGGTATGTCTCGTATCCTCGGCGGCAATAATATTAACTTCTTTCAATGTACGGATTGCCCGCAGGGAAATATCTTCCAGATTTCCGATGGGAGTGGCCACAACATAAAGAATCCCTTTTTTTATGCTTGCTCTTTCCGCCATAAAAACCCGCACAAAAACATTTTTTTAAGTTGACATCTGAAGCCTGTTTAAGTTTAATAACAAAACCACAAGATATTTACCACAATGAATAATAAAATTATATGATAAAACGTATATTAATTACCGGCGGCGCCGGATTTTTAGGCTCTCATCTTTGTGAGAGGCTGCTCAACGAAGATAACAACATTGTTTGCCTGGATAATTTTTATACGGGTAATAAAGATAATATAACCCATTTTTTGACGAATCCCCATTTTGAGCTAATTCGCCATGATATAATCAATCCCGTTTATCTGGAAGTTGATGAAATATATAATCTGGCCTGTCCGGCATCGCCGGTTCATTATCAACTCAATCCGATTAAAACAATCAAAGCTAACGTCATCGGAGTCATAAACGTCCTGGGTATTGCCAAGCGGGCTAAAGCAAAAATTCTACAGGCTTCCACTTCGGAAGTTTACGGTGATCCCGAAATGCACCCGCAAAACGAATCATACTGGGGACGCGTCAATCCTATCGGAATTCGCAGCTGTTATGACGAAGGGAAAAGAGCCGCGGAATGCCTGATGATGGATTACCGCAGGCAAAACGGCGTCAATACTAAAATAGCCCGTATTTTTAACACTTACGGACCGCGCATGGCAGTTAAAGACGGCCGCGTTGTCAGCAATTTCATTATTCAAGCCCTGCAAGGCGTAGACATTACTGTTTACGGAGATGGCAGTCATACCAGATCCTTTTGTTACGTGGACGATATGGTGGAAGGATTAATCCGGATGATGAACTGCGCTGATGATTTTTACGGTCCAGTCAACCTCGGCAATCCGGAAGAATTTACCATTCTGGAATTGGCGCGATTAATAATTAAACTGACAAAAAGCGCCTCGAAGGTAATTTTTCAGCCGCTGCCCATGGACGATCCGACTCAGCGCAAACCGGACATAGCTCTGGCCGGAAATAAGCTGGGATGGAAACCTAAAGTAGATTTGGAAAAAGGTTTGAAAAACACAATCGAATATTTTCGTGATATTCTAAAGCATACTTAACTTGCGGAGGCTCTATCAGTAAAATGAAATTCAAAAAGAAGATACTTTGTATCGGGGCCGGTTATGTCGGAGGCCCTTCGATGGCCATTATTGCCTATAAATGCCCTGATTGCAAAGTAACTGTAGTGGACATTAATCCGGAACGCATTGACGCCTGGAATTCCAATGAACTTCCCGTTTATGAACCGGGATTGGACAAAATTATAAAAAAAACCCGCGGCAAAAACTTATTCTTCGCCAGGGATATTGAAAAACAGATCAAAGAAAATGACATCATTTTTGTCAGCGTCAATACGCCGACAAAAACATTCGGCACCGGCGCGGGTATGGCCGCAGATTTGCAGTACTGGGAAAAAACAGCCCGGCAAATTCTGGAAAATTCCCAATCATCGAAAATCGTAATAGAAAAAAGCACTCTGCCCGTGAAAACCGCTCTGGCTATGGAAAAAATTCTAAATTTAGCAAAGGGCAAAATTAGATTTGATGTTCTATCCAATCCGGAATTTTTAGCCGAGGGTACCGCTATTGAAGATTTGGGAAATCCCGACCGCGTGCTTATCGGCTCCCATGAAACAAGAAGCGGCTTAAAAGCCCGTCAGGAATTGGTAGATATTTACTCCAGATGGGTTCCTTCAGAAAAAATAATCACCTCCAATATCTGGAGCGCTGAGCTCTCCAAATTAGTTGCCAACGCTTTTCTGGCTCAGCGTGTTTCATCCATTAACTCGATTTCTGCTCTTTGTGAAAAAACCGATGCCGATATTTCGGAAGTCGCCAAAGCCGTGGGAATGGACAGCCGTGTGGGTAGTAAATTTCTCCAAGCCGGGATAGGATTCGGCGGTTCCTGCTTCAAAAAAGACATCTTAAATCTTGTCTATCTATGCAGTTATTACGGTCTGAAGGAAGTGGCCGATTATTGGGAAAGTGTAGTGAAAATCAATGAGTACCAACAGGATCGCTTTATGGCGAACATCCTCGGCAGCATGTTTAACACCTTGGTCGGAAAAAAGATTTGTATTTTAGGTTTCGCTTTTAAAGCCAATACCGGCGACACCAGAGAAAGTCCGGCCATTTATATTACGCGTAAACTGCTCGCGGAACATGCTGAAATCATCATCTCCGACCCCAAAGCTCTGAAAAACGCCGCTTTCGACCTTGCTGGCGTTAAAGGCAGTGTAAAATACGTCGAAGATCCATACAGTGCCGCCGCCGGCTGTCATGCCTTAGCCATTCTTACCGATTGGGATTTATACCGAAAATTGGATTTCCGGAAAATATATAAGTCCATGGTCAAACCGGCTTTCCTTTTCGATGGCCGCAATATTATCGACCACAAGAAATGTTTTGCCCTTGGCTTTAATGTTTATCCTATCGGTAAACCGGCTTTGAGCCATTTTAAAACCGAAAACAACTCTTAAGAACCAATATAATCAAACGCGTTTTTGAAAAGTTTAATTTCGTTTCCGGAAGAAAGCATTGTTATGGCTATCACGTCAAACCGCGCGCTGATATCGATAATTTTTTTCTTTTGCAAATACCACATGGCCAGTTGAGACATTTTTTTTTGCTTTCGTACTCCCACCGCTTCTTCAGGATAACCTAATTCACTTGATTTTCTGGTCTTCACTTCGACGAAGACAATCGCGCCTTTTTCACGCGCCACTATATCTATTTCACCCAAAGGACAACGGAAATTTTTATCGATAATCCGATAGCCGCTTTTTTTCAGAAAATCAGCAGCGATTTTTTCTCCTTCTTTTCCGGTAGTGATTTTTGTCTTATCTTTCATTTTACTTAAAACAAATCCAAGATTGTTTGATTTAAATCAAAATTTTTTATATGAAATGATTTGCGATGAATTTTACACAGGCCGAATTGCTTTACAGCCATGCAGTGTTCTTTAGTTCCATAACCCTTATTTTGCAAAAAATTATACTGCGGAAATTGACGATGGTACATTTCCATAATCCGGTCGCGTGATACTTTGGCAATAATCGATGCCGCGGCAATGGAGACACTGCGGTTATCTCCTTTGACCAATGGTTTTTGGGGGATTTGCATGGGGATACAATGAAGGCCGTCAATTAAAAGAAAATCTGGTGGAGTGGAAAGTTCCAGTACCGCCTCGCGCATAGTTAAAAAAGTTGCTTGGAGAATGTTAACTCGATCAATTATTTCTGCGTCGGCAATTCCCAGACCGACGGCAATTGCTTCGCTTACAATTATATCGTAGAGTTCTTCTCTTTTGCGCGCGGAAAGCATCTTGGAATCTTTTATTTTTGAATTTTTATAGGCAACGGGAAAAATTACCGCCGCAGACACAACTGGGCCCGCCAGTGGTCCACGACCTGCTTCATCAATGCCGGCAATTTGTTTGTATCCTTCATGGTGGGCAAGTTTTTCAAAAGTATCCATTGATAACAGATACCAACAATTAATTTTACCTTACCTAAAATTCAAGGCATAGCGGTGTAAATTTAAAAATAACTTACTCTTAATTATTGTTTGAAGCTTCCTTAATCCTCGCTTTTTTACCCCTCAAGCTTCTCAAATAGTAAAGACGGGAACGGCGCACCTGCCCTTTGCTGACAACTTCAATCCTGTCAATAATCGGCGAATGCAAAGGAAATGTCCTTTCCACGCCGACACCGTAAGAGACTTTTCTTACCGTAAAATTTGCCCGGCTATTGCCGCGTCGTTTGCGGATGACTATCCCTTCAAAAGCTTGAATCCTCTGTTTTTGACCTTCAATAATGCGCACGTATACTTTTACCGTATCACCCGTTTTGAAACCGGGAATATCACCTCTCATGTGTTCCTTTTCAATCATTTCCACAATATTCATTTTCTATTTCCTCCTGCAATCCGCAACCTATATATAATAATTTAGCCTAATTACCCATAATTCTATCCAATATTATAGCCGCCGCCGAACGAACGGCAAGATGATTATTATACTTTTTAACTCCTATTATCGGTTCCAGGCGGAAATCGGCTTTATTTACCAATTCCTCAGCAATTCCCGAACCTGTACCAAATATTAAAAGATAAGGCAAATCATCATTTTTTAATATTTTTTTCAGCTCTGTGAATGATAAAAGTCTATCTTTCAAGCTTGCTCCGGTTACAATCGTTTTCGGGACAGATCCCGTTTGCCCTTCAATTTCCATCAAAACCTCTTCGAGATTTTCCTTTAATCTAACCAGTTTCAAGGCTTCTTTGCGCGGTGGATTGAAATTCGCTCCGTAACCATCCCGCCAGTGGCTGATGATGTTTTTCGCCAAATCGCGTTGGGCAGATATGGGATTGACTATATAAAAACCTTTTACATCGTAAGTCTTGGAGCATCTGGCTATATCATGAATATCCATATTCACGATAGCCGTGGTCACAACCTCTCCATCTTTATTGTATACTGGATAATGTAAAAGAGCTATATAAAGCATAAGTGCTTTTCTGGTTTTATATACCTTAATGGAAAATAGTTCCCATGTGAACCTTCCCGTGCCGATTTGCTTACGGGATTAATTCTACTAACGCTTCAAACTTGACGGTGTTAGTTTTCAGCGAGTCTCATTAATTAAAAGAGCTGCTTTAACTACCGCAAACGGCTTTCAAAATCAAGATATTATGTGTCTTCCAGCTTTATTTTCTGCAGATTTTTTTTATCTACCTCTGAAAGTTCGGTTTTTTCCAGTAAATCCGGCCGGCGCTTATATGTCCTTTTGAGCGATTCGTACCTGCGCCATCGTTCAATCTCGGCATGGTTTCCGGAAACCAAAACTTCCGGCACCTTCCAGCCTTTATACTCAGCAGGCCTTGTATATTGAGGATATTCCAAAAAACCATGAGAAAAAGATTCGCTAAGCGTTGATTCCGAATTCCCCAATACACCCGGTATAAAACGAGATACGGCATCTATTAAGACTAAAGCGGAAAGCTCACCCCCGGTTAAAATATAATCTCCTATGGATATTTCCCTATCAGTTAAGTGTTCTCTTATTCTTTCATCCACTCCTTCATAACGGCCGCAAATAATTATTACTTGCTCTTTTTCGGCTAATTCCTTGGCAATTTCTTGATCTAAAGTTTCCCCCTGCGGCGTCATCAGCACCACCAGTGCTTCTTTTTCGGGATTTTTAATAGCCGTCAGCGCCCTTTCCACCGGTTCGACTTTCATAACCATACCGCAACCGCTGCCATAAGGGGCATCATCGGTCATTTTGTGTTTATCCTCCGCCCAATCGCGTATATCATGCAGGGAAACCTCCACAAGACCTTTTTCCTGGGCTTTCTTTAACAGGCTAAAACTGAGGGGAGAAATCAACATCTCGGGAAAAATAGAAAGGACATCAAACCTAATCACTTTATTATAGCCCTTTTGGCACTTTTACAGTCATTATCCCGCGAGGAATATCTATTTGCCGAATAACATCAGCAATCGCCGGAAGAAGTATCTCTCTTGGGCCTCCTTTGCAGACATAAACATCATTGCTTCCTGTGGGAAAAACAGATTCTATCCGTCCCAGATGCTTCCCTTCCTCGTTAAAAACATTAAGCCCGATAATATCCTGCCAGTAATATTCATCCTCCGCCAAGTCTGGAAATAATTCTTTCGGCACAAAAATCATACAGCCGACAAAACGCCCGGCTGACTCCGCATCTTCTATTCCTTCCAGTTCGATAAATAAAAACTTACCGGATACATCAATTTTTCTGATGTTATGGTGATTTTTTTGCCCCGCCGGTTTCTCTATATAAATAAACTTGAGCCCGGCAAATTTTTTCTGCGCCTTCGCATAAGAGAAGACTTTTAAACATCCGCGGAGACCTCTAGTTTTTACGATCTCCCCGATAGCAAAGAGATCCATTTTTTTATTCAATAATTTCTAAAACTGACCGCTTATGAATCTTGGCAGAGGCCGCGCTTAAAATTGTGCGGATAGCTTTGGCTGTTCTGCCTTGTTTTCCGATGACTTTACCTAAATCTTCTTTGGCCACACGCAATTCAATCACAGATGTTTGTTCGCCGAGGACTTCAGTTACTTCAACTTTTTCCGGATTATCTACCAAAGCCTGAGATATATACTTGATCAACTCTTTCATCGTCATAACCTCCACTCGTTTTGATTAATTCTTTGGCCCAATTATTTTATCAACTACAATTCTTTTGTTCAGGCGATGCATTATCATACAAAGATTTCTTTACAAATGCTTAAAGTAATCACGGCTATGAACCCTAAAGCAAGCTATTGGAGTTTCACGAATAAATCATTTTTACTTAACGCTGGCTTCTATTCCCTTTGTTTTCAACAGGCTGGCAACTGTCGGAGTCGCTTTTGCTCCTTTAGCCAACCAATCACGAATGCGTCCTTCTTTTAGAGTAATTTCCACCGGATTTTTCTTGGGATCGTAATTGCCTAAAATTTCCAAAAACCTTCCATCTCGGGGAAAATCCGTATCCGCCGCCACAATACGATAAAATGGTTTGCTTTTCGCACCCATACGAGTTAGTCGAATTTTAACCGCCATTGTTTTTAAGTAAAACCTCCTTAAACAATAATTTTATGTAGTTATAATTACTTACCATAGTTTTTTATATTTTGAAAGGGAAAATTCCTCATTAAAGATTTTATGGAATTGTTTTGGTTAAATTTAGACATCATCTTCTTAATTTCGCCGTAATTCTTCAGCAAACGGTTGACGTCCTGAACTGTCGTGCCGCTGCCTAAAGCTATTCTTTTTCTCCTCCGTCCGTCGATAATCTGATAATGGAAGCGTTCTTTTGGTGTCATGGAATCTATAATCGCCGTTATTTTTATAAGTTCCTTATCATCGGGTTCAATTTCTTTTAGGGTTTTTACTTTTCCTAAACCGGGAACCATGCCCAAAATTTCTTTAACCGATCCCATTTTTTTAATTTGACCTAATTGATCACGGAAATCATCCAGACTAAATTCATTTTTTCTTATTTTCTTTTCCCGTTCCCGTGCTGTCTTTTCATCGATAGAGGCTTTAGCTTTTTCCACCAATGTCAGGATATCACCCCTGCCCAAAATGCGCGAAGCCATTCTTTCCGGATGAAAGACCTCCAGGTCATCGATTTTTTCTCCAACACCGACAAATTTTATGGGTTTCCCGATAACCGACTTTAGCGACAGTGCGGCACCACCGCGTGCGTCACCGTCCATTTTGGTCATAATAACGCCGTCGATACCGATTAGTTCATTGAATTTTGTGCCGACATTGACGGCATCTTGACCCGTCATTGCATCAGCAACATAAATAATTTCCGCCGGATTGATTTTTTCCTTAATGTTTTTTAGTTCTTCCATTAATAAATCGTCAATGTGCAATCTTCCGGCTGTATCAATAATTACTACATCACAGCCTTCTTTTTTGGCTTTCTCCAAAGCTTTAGTACAAATTTCTACCGGGTCTTTTAGCATGCTACCGGCTTCAAAAACACCCGCGTTTATCTTTTTTCCCAATACGCTAAGCTGCTCCATAGCCGCCGGACGGTAAATATCAGCCGAAACGAGATAAACTTTTTTTTGCTCACCCGATAATAAACGCGCCAGCTTTACGGCTGTTGTTGTCTTACCGCAGCCTTGTAAACCAACAAGCATGACGGCAGAAGGAATTCTAGCTCCGAATTTAATATTGGCACTGGCCCCACCCATTAAATTAACAAGTCGATCATAAACTATTTTCACGACCTGCTGGCCGGGAGTAATACTGTCCAATACTTCTTTGCCTATCGCCCGGACGCGTATATCTTCTACAAAATCCTTAACCACCTTGAAATTTACATCGGCCTCCAGAAGCGCCATGCGTATTTCTTTGAGCGCGGCAGTTACGTCTTCCTCGCTTAAAATTCCGCGCCCCTTTAACTTCTGGAAAATATTTTCCAGTTTTTCCGATAGATTTTCGAACATAATAAAATAATTGGCCTCTTTTCAGTTCTTCTTCACATTACTATCAACATTCCTGATGATACAATTTGTCCCTGTTTTTTTGGAAATTTTTACAGCGGCCGCCTGCACCTGCGCTTTACTTTCAAAGCCGGAAATAACAACGCGATACCAGGTCCCCTTACCTTTAATTTCTATCGGAACTATCAGCGCTTCAAATCCCAATGCCGCTATTTTCTTATTTAACTGGTAAGCCTTAGCCTTCTCCTTTAAAGAAGCCGCCTGAATTATAAATTTTTGTTTATTCGCCGGGGCCGATACCGGAGTTTCTTTTGTTTTAGCTTTGCTTTCTTCTTTAGTTATTTCTTTAATCGCGGCTGATTTTTTTTGCGCTTCCAAATCTGCATCGACATTTGAGCTTTCCTCATTGCTTTTTGCTAAGGAAGCGGTTGTTTCCGGCGGCTGAGCCTCTATGCTATCCTTCTTTGATGCAACAGGTTGTTCTTTAGCCATGCCTTTTTTACTGGTTAAAGTATTGTAATATGTCAGATCAATATTTTCTCCGTCTTTGGAGTCTTCTTGCTGAATTTTTGCCGGACGCCAGATAAACGCTAATGCCTTCCGGGGCAGTGCGGCAATTTGCTCGGGATAAGTATCGATATTTTTCCCTACATCTACTCCCAATAAAAAAGCAAAACATAAAAGGGCAGCCATTCCCACAATAACGATGATCAATCCCAGCTTTTTCAGTCTCAATTCAAAGTTTTTTATATTTCCCGAAGCCATTTTTTTACCTGCTACTGCCAACTTCCTGTTTTTATGGTAATTACAAAAAAATATTATTTAATCTTTCGGCAATTTCTTCTTTTTACATCTTTTCCGGCGCACTCACACCCAATATTTTTAGCGCGTTGCGCAAAACTATACCAATTGTTTTTACTAATAATAACCGGGCGGCAGTTAATGTATCATTTTCGGAAATTACCTTATTTTTATTATAGTAACTATGGAAAACTCCGGCCAGTTCATTTAGATAAAACGCAATCCGATGCGGCTCCAGAGTTTTTGCCGCGCCCTCGATAATTTCCGGAAAACGAGCCATTAATTTAATCAAAACTTTTTCCTCGGGCTCATTCAATAATGCCGTTTCGATATCCGCGTAACGAGGCAGAGAAATGCCGCGCTCACGCGCCATATTTAAAATAGAGCAAATCCGGGCATGAGCGTATTGCACATAATAAACAGGATTTTCGCTCACTTGTCTTTTAGCCAGTTCCAGATCAAAATCCAAATGGCTGTCGGAACGCCTCATCAAGAAATTATAACGGGCGGCATCTTTACCCACTTCATCGAGTACTTCCCGCAAAGTCACAAATTCGCCCAAACGTGTGGACATGGCAACCGGCGTTCCATCTCTCAGTAAATTAACCAATTGCACCAAAATGATTTTTAAACTGTTTTTATCATGCCCCAGGGCCTGAATGCCGGCAAACAAGCGCGGCATATAACCGTGGTGATCGGCGCCCCAGATATCTATAATTGTCTCAAAGCCGCGGGAAAATTTATTTTGATGATAGGCAATATCGGCGGCAAAATAAGTAGGCTCACCGTTTTTACGGATAACGACACGATCTTTTTCATCATCAAAAGCAGTGGTTTTAAACCATAAGGTTTCACCGTCGGAATAAACAAATCCCTTCTTTTTTAAACTTTCCAAAAGTTTTGTTACGCCGTTATTATCATACAATTTTTTTTCACTGAAATATTCATCAAAGATAACTCCAAAATCCATTAAATCCTTTATGATTTCATCCATGATAATACGGCCGGCAAAAGAGGTAAAATATCGGATTGTTTCTTCCTCCTTTATCGCCGTCAGGTATTTATTCCCTTCCTTTTTAATAATGTCACCGGCAACCTCTTTAATGTAATCTCCCCGGTAACAGGTTTCGGGAAATTCAATTTTTTCACCTAATAGTTCACGGTACCGCAGTAACACTGATTTGCCCAGATTATTCATCTGGTTTCCGGCATCATTGATATAATATTCTTTGGATACTTTATATCCGGCCGCGGTCAATAAATTTGTAATTACATCGCCCACAACCGCACCGCGGGCATGACCGATATGCAAAGGACCCGTCGGATTAGCGCTGACAAATTCCACCTGAACTTTTTTGCCGCCACCTATGTTTATCAGGCCATATTTTTCTTTTTGCTTTTCGATATTTTGAAGAGACTTCCGCCAAATATCGTCTTTAATAAAAAAATTAAGGAAACCGGGGCCGGCTATTTGAGTTTTCTCGATGATTTTTTCGGCGTCAATTAAATTCGCCTGGATAATTTCGGCTATTTTACGCGGATTTTGTTTGCTTGGCGACGCCAGAATCAGGGCAACATTGGTGGCGTAATCGCCGTGAGAAGGTGTGCCGGGAATTTCTACTTCGATGTAGGATAAATTTACTGCGGGAAGCAATTCCTTTTGAACACAGGTTTGCAGAGCCTTTTTAATCAAACCGATAATTTTGTTCTTCATGAAAAAACCTTTGCCTATCTTCCTATGAAGATTAAACCATATACATTAAAAAAATGGCAAGCGGCTTTAAATATCATTTGCCGCTTGCCACTGCAAGTTGAACTATTATATTTATTCTTGAAACTCCGATTTCCCTAACGAAGTGCAGGGAAATTGGTTAGTTGAACAATCCCGCGCAGCGGAGGGTATAATACCCGTGATTAAGCTTGTTGATCCCGCTTTAGCGCTTCATCGATCTCTGCGTCTTTAATGGATAAGTCGCGGGAATAATCGGGACAGTGAACAAATCCCTGCGCATCGGTGGCGACACTGAAACGTTTTTGACAACCGCCGCGCCAGGCGCATATCGCGCAATATTTTTTTTCGGTACCCATAAGCAAATCCTTTTCCTAATTAACTCAACATTAACCAATCGCACAGTCGAGTTTTTCAGTAATTCGGCACGAAACTTTATAAAGATATCGGCGCTATGTCAAGAAATTTTGTTTTTTTGTTTCTGGCCTCCTTAAAAAGGCGTATATCAAAAATAATTTTCCCTTACTGTAGACGGGTATCTCGCCAATAAATCAGATTATTGGGCGGATAAGCCCAGACAGTTGGATCAGTTTCTTTTTGTGTATGTGAGCCTGATCCTGATTGGACCTGACTTGAGGAAACATAAATATCTGTTCCACCATAGGGGTTACGGGAAACGATCGGAGAGTTAGGTATGCCGATACCAATAGTTTCCGATCTGACGTTATTGGCGAATGTGCCTGCACCGGTAATATAATTAATGATATATAGTTGTGCATTGCCGCTTTGATCACAGGGGTCATTAGGATTAGGAGGAGTAAAAGTTGTGAAATATATGTTTTGGAAATTTACATTAGGAGCCGACAATACTTTTTCTCCACTGGCTAAGTTAATATACCATCCATGCCCAGTAGATGAATCTGTATATGTTGTTGAAGTGATGTTGACCAAGTTGCTGATAGTATAAGTTGTTGATCGATCATTATCTTTAATCGCATAAAAGCTATCGTTCGTAGCATTAAAAACAGTGGGATCGGTACTATCACCCGTGCCAAAATAAACCCAAAGATTATTAGATTGATCAATTGTGACGGCAACTGAACTGAATATTTTTTGATTAGTAGAAGAATTACTGAATAACAAACCACCCGACCAATTGGCAGTGTTGCAACTTGTTCCGTTACTGGCCAAACAGAATTTAAAGCGCCAAACATTACCACCCAAATCACCAATATAGGCCGTATCCAGAAAACCGTCATTGTCGTAATCCACGGCAACCGGTCCGGCCGCAAGATCAAATTTCATGCTTCCGTTATTACTATTCGTGTATCTCCATAAGATGGAACCGTTACTTAAATCAACCACGTAAAATCCCTTACCCCGAGTGTCACAAGTCCCGGTGGCCGGGCAATTAACTCCGGAATAACCGCCGCCGATCAAACCTACCCATTTTTCGGTATTGTTTATCAGGACGCGCCCGATATACATTTTGCTCCAGGGCTGACCCAGATACGCACCATCTGTAGCTGATAATCCGCTATTTCCTCCTAAACGCCATTTATAAACTGGATTATTCAAAGTATTGGTAACATCAAAAGCGTAATAGCCGCAATAGTTGGTATAAGTTGACGAATATTTTGAACTAAAGCCGGATTCGCAGTCTGTGGCTGAACTCCAGAGAGTCAAGTTCCCACCCCGCCCCTCACTCATAATGAAATAGGTGTACCAGTCGCTGGCCGACTTATATGTAGTGTTTATGGTTCCTCCCGTCCCCAGCCAAACGTCCGCAGCGCTCAAGGGTCCGTCCACAAAATAAGTGTGTATTAGCGAGGTCGGATGCGTGTTATGAGCGATATTCGCCAATTGGGAAAGTAAATTGGGGGGTATAAAACTCCATGCCTCTGAACCGCCGCCTGCACCAGCTGCCCCCATCCTGAAGGCATGCAACTGTCCGTCATTATCTCCGACGAGGATTCTTCCCTTGCCGTTGCTGGTAGTACGTATATTATTGTTAAGAAAAGTCGTAAAGGCCTGGGGATTACTTTGATCCCACTGATCATAAAACGCAGAGTTAGGCGTACCTATGGCCATCGGTGAAGAATGAAATATATCACCTAATTTCCAATTGGTTACATCTTGGCTAGTCTCACCATTAAGGATAAAATTTACAATTAAACTTTCTTTCGTCGTGGTAGTAACGGCAAAATCAGTCGGCGTTAAATTGGTAGAGTTAAATGCTATTAAAGAACCGGCCTTATACGTTAAGACTGTTCTGGCACTTTGCGCAGATAAGACAGCGCCTGCATCCCAATCCGCCGTGTTAGAAATGGAACCATCGGCGTTAATGGCATATCGCATTAAATGACCAGGCCAAAAGGGATCGTAAGTGAGCGGTTGAAACGATGCTTCATAAAGGTAATCTTCAGCTGTGGTCCTCACCGGCGGAATTGATGCCTGGGTGAAAGAATAAGTCGAGTTGCGAATTGCGCCAAACGCCGCTTCCAGCGCTGCCGTTAACGTATCCCCATCTTGTGCGAGGAAGGCATATCCGGAAAGAGGAAGAAGACCTGGGTCATTGTTTGTCGCATAAAATTTGGCAGTGCCATTAGTGCAGTTAGTACCGGTGCCAGTACCGCATTCTGTATCATTAGAGCACGACGTATTTGTGTCTGTCTGGCAACTGGTGACACCGGCCGGATAGCACGCGGTTGAGTTCGTAGAGAAATTGCAGCACGCTGCGGGAACAGCCGGATTGGCATTACAGCCCAAAGGAATATTATAGGCTGTTGGGTCACCCACATTGTCCACAAGGGGATTATTGGTCCCGCCATAATAGGCCACCCAGTTAAGCGTATTTTGCATATAGACCGGCATTGCCGAGCCAAAACCGATGACATACACCTTATAACCCGCATCGGCTAATTGTTTTGCCGCCGCTACCGTTTCTCTCCGGCGTTCATACATTCCCGCTTGGCAGTCGCCCCCATTACCATTGCAGCCATAAGTATCTGCCCCATCGGTCATTAAAATGACAAATTTCAGCCGGCAGACTTTAGCATTATCCTGGCTTTTATTATAATCTAAATAATTTTTAGCTAATTTGAGGGTTGAGGCCAGAGGCGTGCCGCCAGTGGCTTGTTCACCAACTATACATTCACCGGACGGACTACAGCCGGTCACAGTGGAAGCGCAACTGGTTGTATTGTTGCAATAGATCTGGCTGTATGCGCTACCTATGCCTCGAACAACTTTTGCACAACCGCTCCCCGTAGTGCCGCTTCCCCATGCAATAATAGGAACATCGTTGCTACAATTATAGTAGCGCATAAAGCCGACTCTAATATTCAGGCTGGTGGAGTCGTTACTATCAATAGTACCATCATTGTTGTCATCTAAAATATTATATAACGCTCTTTGGGCGATAGCCAGCTTGCTGCAGTTAACATTACAGTTGGTATAAGAAGTATCGCAGAAGCCGCCGGTGCAATGGCCGCTGTGTCCGGCGCAATTTGTGGTATCCGCGGTGCAGGACGTGCTGCTCCCATAGGGGGTATATCCATTATTGGTTTCTGTACCTGCAGGATTATCATTCATACTACCGGATAAATCGAGAATTATCAGAGCATCAGGGGCAAGAGAAGTAAAGGTGGCAGATTCATCATCATCCTGAGCCCATACATTGCTGGTCGAACAAATAAATATAATTATATTTATTAGGACAACAAATAATATCAAGCTTTTCTTGTTTAACATAGTAAGCTTTCCTCCTTAATTAAAAACAAAACGGTTAATTGTTTACACTTTAACCACATTGGGCTCCTTAGTTCCCGTATAGAGTATTGCTCGGATTCGATGTAGATACCGTCTGTATGGCAATGCTCACCGATGAGTTGTGACTGGCGTCGCTACCGGTAACAGTCGTGTCATAAACGCTTCCTGCAGAGCCCTGACCGAGGTTTCCACTGCCGGCTGCAGCCATTGTCGGCATATTGGGATCTCGAATAGGGACAGTAGTAGTGTAGCAGGAAGAAGGATCATTGGTCAGATCAGCGCATGCACTTATAGCTGCAGGTGCGGCGATATTAAGTGATACACACAATTGCTGCGCTCCAGCTTCTGCCGCCGACAGGGCCTTGCGCTCCCCCACCAACCGCGAGCTGATTAATATATCCTGGCTGGTGACAGTTAGAGCTAAAAATCCCACGGCCATCAAAATCATCACGGCCATCAGCGCGGCAATAAGAACAAAACCGCCTTCCGATTTTTGGCGATAATCAAATTTTTTATCGACTAGCTGCATGGTTCCTCACAATAACATTGGTGGAATAAATCATTCTTCTCGGTTGACCTGTGTTAAGATCGTTTTGGGCGGTATCAGCGACGATCGTAATTAAAATTCTGCGTATCGCCGGTATATTGACCGGCGCTACTAATTCGTTATCATTACCATCAAAATAACGGAATAAATTAAATCCAGCTGCCGCATTGCTAACATTGCTACCCGGAGCGGCACCGCCTAAAATGGCCGAATTACCACCACAACTGACATTCCTATTAATAGTATTTACTCCATCATATGAATACGCTATGTATTCATTGGCACCGGGGGGACCAATTTGGCCATCATTATTTAAATCCATTGCTACTAGAAGGTTATTGCTATTGGCAATCTGAATGCCTTTATTGGCAGCAACAGGAGCTCCGATTGCGCAATTAGGTATTGTACCCCAGAGATTTGTGGACCTAGTCGGATTGTATGAGGCCATGCGAATTTCCATCGCCATAAAATCAAGAACAGCCCGCGTATCCTGTTGAGTTACTACTTTGCGTCCTAAATTAGCCGAAGTGCGCTGAACTATGACCATCGCGCTGTATACCGCCCCCATGATCACCAACCCAACAACAACCGCTATTAATACTTCAATTAAAGTAAAACCGTTTCTTTTCATCTTAATATAATTTGCTCGTATAATTAACAAGAATACAGTTGCCTCGTTACGAATATACTGCTGGTTATACCACTGGCAGGACCCCCTGTCCAGGTAACCGTAACATTCACTACCCACTGATTTGCTGCCGGAGTAGTGATTATTGTCACAACAGTAAAAATGGCATCGCCAGTAGCCGCGCTCGTGCCGTTTATGGGGTCGCTTACTGTAATTGTTTGGTTAATCGTACCGGGTGCAGGAGTACCGGTGCACATTAGTTGATTCTCCCGATGTTCAAGCTCGGATTGCATAATTCCGACCGCCCTGCCCAAATAATCCGCTCGAAATCCCGTTCTCAATGATGTACTCTGCATAGGCAGAAGAGAAATAACGGCAACGGCGGTCAAAAAAGCTGCAATCATCACCTCCACGATGCTCATGCCTTTATTATTTAATATTTTATGGATACTGTACATTTATTCTACCCATTAAATTTGTAGTTATAACAGCAGTTTTTGATGATGTCGTGTGTTGCAATGTTACCGTGCCCAAGCCAGAAGGTGGTAAGTTAGATATTATACCCCGGGGCTGAATGATAATCTGCGGCGGGGTACCAATAAAAGTAATACCAGATATAATAACCGGACTGCTAATAGCGCCCGGACTTTTTGTTACAGCCGGATTTAAAGCTGTGTAAGTCCCGGTGCCAGGAGGAGTTTCTATATTCACTGTATAGTTATTTGCCGCTTGATTAAAAGTAATTTGATAACCCCTATTTTCCGCGACAGCTCTTTGCCTATATAAGGCAATATCGGAAGACAAATCTCCCGCCGCCTCTCTTAAGTTGGAATTCTGCCGATAGGTCATAAATGACGGCGTTGCCACTGTCGCAATAAAACCCAACAGCGCACAGACTATCATCATTTCAATTAAACTGAAGCCACCATTTGCCCTTATTTTCACGACCAACCCCAAATAAAATTATAAAAAATCTATTTTATCTCTATAGCATTACAAATTTTTATTAAAACGTTCATGCATCAATATCTTTTAATATCAGTAGATTATGTTATTATTTTCCCTCATCAATCTATTCCCTTTTCCCCATCCGATCTCCAAATATCTGGTTTAAAATATTTTCACCATTTTTCATGTTCTTATTTTATTAATATTATATTAATAACGCAGGTATAACATGCGCATAAAACAATCCCCCCAAAAAAGATAAGCAACTGCTGCTGCCGATAAAAATGGTCCAAAGGGCACGGCGTATTTCATATCCTGCTTTTTGATAATCATCGCCGTGATACCGACAAGCGCCCCGAAAAAAGAACTAAACAATAAAATAAAAATTAACGATTTCCATCCCAAAAAACCGCCGATCATTGCCAAAAGCTTAATATCTCCCCCGCCCATTCCTTCCCTCTTGGATATAAGTTCATAAAAAAAGGCGATGGCAAAAAGCACCCCGCCGCCGACGGCAAGGCCGATTAAAGCTTCCAGCCACGGAACCTTCACGACAAATACAGCCAACAGGAAAAAAACTGGTATTCCGGGCAAGGTCAAAATATCAGGAATAATTTGATGGTCCAGATCAATAAAAGCGATTACTATCAAAACACCAGTGAAAATGAAAAATATTAAGAAATTCCAGAATAAATAAAACTTGGAAAATAATAATAGGGCCAATACAGCGGTGATTAATTCCACCAACGGATAACGCCAGGAAATTTTTGCCCCGCAGTCGCGGCATTTTCCTTTCAAAATAATAAAGCTGATCAGCGGAATATTATCAAAAACACGAATAGGATGATGGCAATGCGGACAACGCGACAGCGGTTTTATAATCGACTCATGTGCCGGCAGGCGAAAAATACAAACGTTTAAAAAACTGCCGACGACAGCTCCAAAAATAAAGGCAAACAAATTTAATAGCATTAATTTGCTTCCAATCAAATTTTAATTAGTTATGTATCTGGGATGGGGATATAGAATTGCTGTACTTCCGTAGAAGTTACCCGGCAGTTCTGCCACCCTATCCCTATAAAATCTACAAGACTTAGGTCAGTAACTTTGCGTCCCGTCTTTTCAAACGGTTTGCCCTTTCCAGAATTATGCCTAGATTATATAATATTTATTTCCAAAGTCAAGAATAATTTTTAAAACTATTTCGTCATTAAATAAATGATATCAGCTATTTTATAAATTATCATCAAACGGTCCCTGCCTTTATCCATAAATCAAAGGAATCCGGCTCAATTGCCGATGATCTTTTTACAAAATAGTTGAATTTAGCCGTCCTTTCTCTCCCAATCATAAGGTATTTCACTGCCGTGAGCGGGTAGACGAAATTCGTCCGGTTCATTATCTTTATAAATCTCCGATGGTACATTTATTACAATTGCCTCTTTTTCCGAAATACATTTAAAACCGTGATAAACGAAATGAGGGATATGCACCAAAACAGGATTATGAATCCCCGCGAATATTTCATTAATTTGGCCGAAAGTTGCTGATTCTTTGCGGCTATCGTACAAAACTATTTTCATCATTCCTTTGACTACGGCCATGTTATCATCCTGTTTCTTATGATAATGCCAGGCTTTAACAACTCCCGGATAGGCGGTGGTCATATATACCTGGCCGAATTTCCGGAAAAATTCGTCATCAGCACGAAGTATTTCCATCAGCCTTCCTCTCTCATCAGGAATTACTTTAAGTTTTTTCACCATTACACCGTTGATCATATTTTATTTGCTCCTGTTTTTGCCACCATGTTTCCCGCGGATTGCAGGGATTCAAAAGTTCCAGCATCAGACCACCAGCCTTCCAGCACATCCCACTGCATCTTCCCTGCGGAAATATAAAAATTATTGACATCTGTAATTTCCAACTCGCCGCGTTGGGATGGTTTTAGCGACTTGATAAATTCAAAAACACTGTAGTCGTACATATAAATTCCTATAACGGCATAATTGGATGCTGGTCTAGCTGGTTTTTCTTCTACGCGAATAATTTTTTTGCCGTCGAAGACAGGCACGCCGAATCTTTGCGGATCGGTCACTTCCTTCAACAAAATGCGGGCTCCTTCTTTTTGTTGGCGGAACTTTTCTGCGGCCGCCTTGATGTTTCCCTCGATAATATTATCGCCCAGAACTACGGCTATTTTATCCCTATCCGCAAAATGTTCAGCAAGACTCAAAGCTGCGGCAATTCCGCCTTCTCCCTGCTGATAGGTATAATTGATGTGTTTCAGGCCGAAGTCTTTGCCGTTTTCCAAAAGGCGCAAAAAATCACCGGCATTATTACCGCCGGTTACAATTAATATCTCGCTAATGCCCGCATTGACTAAAATCCTGATAGGATAATAAATCATCGGTTCATTATAAACGGGAAGCAAGTGCTTGTTGGTCACTTTAGTCAGGGGGTAAAGCCGGCTGCCCAATCCACCGGCAAGAACAACACCTTTCATGGCCGCTCCTTAAATTAAATTGCTTTTAGTTTAATTATTTAGAAATTGTTTTTTCATATCACATCTTGCGACATATCGACAATAAATTTCTTTGCATATGATAGGACAATGAGGTAATTATAAAGCATGAATGATGAATGCTACATGAAGTTAGCTTTGCAGCTTGCCGCAAAAGGCCGGGGCAAGGTCAGTCCTAATCCTATGGTCGGCGCCGTGATTGTCAAAAAAGGGAAAATCATCGGCCGGGGTTATCATCAACGCTACGGTGAGAGTCATGCCGAAGTAAACGCGATCAAGAACGCGACCGCGGATATTGCCGGATCAACTCTTTATGTTACATTGGAGCCATGCTGCCACGAAGGAAAAACGCCACCTTGCGTGGATATTATCGCCCAAAAAAATATAGCGCGCATAGTTATTGGGGCAATAGATTCCAATCCCCGGGTTTCCTGTCAAGGTATTAATTATCTGCAAAACCTGGGTATCGAAGTAAAAACCGGGGTTCTGGAAAATGAATGCCGCAATCTCAATGAAGTTTTTTTCCATTATATGGAAACCGGGCTGCCCTTTGTAACCATTAAATATGCCCAAACTCTTGATGGCCGCATAGCAACAACGAAAGGCCAATCGCAATGGATAAGCTCTGGGGCTTCCATGAAATATGGCCATAAACTCCGAGCCGAACATGACGCCATTCTAGTCGGATCCGGAACCGTAAAAAAAGATGATCCCGAACTCACAGTGCGACTAGTTCGCGGCCGTAATCCTCTGCGGATTGTTGTTGATTCCGGATTAAAAGTTCAGCATCGATACAAAGTTCTACAAAATACCTTACCGGCAAAAACACTTATTGCCACAATTAAAAATTCCAGTAATGCCGAATTTCAAAACATTACAGCAACAGGCGCCCAAATAATCACGATCGATGCCGACAAAGAGGGAAAAGTTGACCTGAAAAAGCTATTAAAAAACCTTGCCTCAAGGGGAATATCGTCGGTGTTAATAGAAGGCGGAGCTCAAATCATTACTTCTATCTTAAGAGATAACTTAGCCGACCGCTTAGTAACGGTGATTGCGCCAAAAATTTTAGGTAAGGGAATCGAAGCAGTGGGTGATTTGAATATTAGGGAGCTGAATTCGGCAAAAATTTTATCTATTCGTAAAATTAGAAGATGCGGAGAAGACATCATTATCGATAGCCGCTTTTTATAAACAGAAGGTTGAAAATCTATTTTAAAAAAATGAAATTAGCGGATATTATCAATGCCTTGGTATGCCGTACACACAAAAAGCCGTCATGAATATAAAGCAAACTTTGCTCTTGCCCAAAAAAACTTTACAACCTTTCTGCCCGAGACGGAAGTATGGAGCAAGCGCAAAGACCGGAAGAAAAAAATCTTTATTCCCCTTTTCCCCGGATACCTTTTTATAGAAACTCTTTGTTTGGACAATGAAAAAAAATTAGCTATTTTAAAAACATTCGGTGTCGTAAGCATTTTAGGTAAAAAAGAAAATTCTGAACCTATACCTGTACCGGATGATAAAATTAGTGCCATTCGGCATTTGATAGAAACAAAAGCAGAAGTTTTTACCATAAAATTTCCCAAAGTGGGCGAACCGGCGCGCATTATCGACGGACCTTTTGCCGGATTGGAAGGTATCGTAGTAAAGAGCGATTTCAAAAAGGAGCTTTTCGTAATTACCATAGAACTTTTGCAACGCTCGATTGCCATGAAATTGGAGGGGTATCAAATCAGCAAACTTTAATCTATTTATTGCCTTTATCACAAAAAATTACATGAAAATACTTGACTTTCCAGCTATTATGCGCAACATACCTTGGCCTGTTAGTATCATAATACCAACATAAAATTTTTTTGGGGATTGAATTTTGAAAGGATACATAAAAATTGATAAAGAACATTGCAAGGAATGTCACCTCTGTATTCATTTCTGTCCCCAAGGTCACATTATGCCCACAAAAGAGTACAACTCCCGCGGCTACCATCCTGTGTGTGCGAACAATGAAAAAGAATGCACCGGCTGCGCTTTATGCGCCACAATGTGTCCGGATGTAGCCATCGAGGTTTACCGTGAATAAAGTATTGATGTCGGGAAATAATATCATCGGAGAGGCGGCAATTCGCGCCGGATGCCGCTTTTACGCCGGTTACCCGATCACTCCCCAGAATGAACTTACCGAGTATATGGCGAATCACATGCGCAATACTCCGGACGGTGTTTTTATTCAATCGGAAAGCGAAATTGCCGCAATTAATATGATTGCCGGTGCCAGCGCTGCGGGAGCTAGAGTTATGACTTCTTCATCCAGCCCGGGAATTTCTTTAAAGCAGGAAGGAATTTCTTCCATGGCCGCCTGCGAACTGCCGGGCATTATCGTCAATATTATGCGCGGCGGACCCGGATTAGGAAATATTCGTCCATCGCAAGGGGATTATTTTCAGGCTACCCGCGGCGGGGGACATGGTGATTACCGTACGATTGTTTTTGCTCCGGCCACCTGCCAAGAATTGGCCGATTTAACAATGGACGCTTTCGATCTTGCCGACAAATACCGCTCACCGGTGATGATCCTTGCCGACGGCATGATGGGCCAAATGATGGAGCCGGTAGTATTTAAAAAACCAAAAGCTCGTGTATATAGCGAAAAATTCATTCTACGGGGCGCGGGTACCGGCAAAAGCAAATTTATACGTGGTCTTATTCTCGATGCTATCGATATGGAAGAGCACAATTGGAAACTGGCGCGCAAATATAAAATTATTGCCGAAAACGAAATACGCTATGAAGAGCATCAAATTGAAGACGCCCAGATGGTTATTGTCGCCTATGGGACGGCTGCCCGTATTGCCAAGGGGGCCATTAAACGCTTGCGCGATAACGGCCTGAAAGTGGGGCTATTCCGTCCCATAACTCTTTGGCCTTTTCCCGAATTGAATCTGCGCGCTTTATCGGCGACAATTAACAACTTTCTCGTTTTTGAAATGAGTACCGGTCAAATGCTGGATGACGTCCGCCTTTCACTTCAGGGCTATGCTAAAATTGATTTTCACGGCCGCCCGGGCGGCGCCGTACCGACACCGTCAGAGCTGGCCAACGTCATTGCTCGTAACTACGACAAGAACGATTAATATATAGTGAACTTGAGGACAAGAAAAAATATGGCAAAAAAAGTTTTTGGCAGGCCAAAAAGTTTAAAAGAAAATATTTTTCATTACTGTCCCGGATGCGGACACAGCATTGCGCACCGGCTTATAGCTGAAGTGATTGATGAATTGGGAATCAGAGGAATCACCATTGGCGTCCCGCCGGCAGGCTGCGCTGTTTTGGCTTATAATTACTTTGATTTTGATATGATCGAAGCACCGCATGGAAGAGGTCCGGCAATGGCCACGGGAATCAAACGAACCTTGCCTGATCGTGTTGTATTTTCTTATCAGGGAGATGGAGACCTTGCCGCTATCGGCATCGCCGAGAGCTTTCATGCGGCCAACCGGGGAGAAAATATCTCCGTCATCTTTATCAACAATGCTGTTTATGGCATGACTGGCGGGCAGATGGCTCCGACAACGATGCTGGAACAAAAAACAACAACCACTCCTGCGGGGCGGCATAAGACTCTGGACGGTTATCCTGTCAAGGTATGCGAACTCTTCTCTCCATTAAAAGGTGTAACTTATGTAGAAAGATGTACGGTAACTTCTCCGGCAAATATCAACAAAACAAGGAAAGCGATAAAAAAGGCCTTCCAATGTCAAATTGACTCTTTGGGATTTTCGCTGGTGGAAATTCTCTCCCCCTGCCCGACTAACTGGAAAATGATGCCCATAGATTCCTGCAAATGGATTGATGAAGTGATGAGCAAAGAATTTCCTCTTGGCATGTTCAAAGATAATATTCCGCAAGAAAAGAAAATTGCGGAGGCCGTATAATGATCGTCAAAACAATTTTTTCGGGGTTTGGCGGTCAGGGCGTTTTGATGATGGGCTTAAGTCTTGCTCATAGCGCGATGAACAGCGGGTATCACGTAACTTATCTTCCCGCTTACGGCGCGGAAGTAAGAGGAGGAACAGCCAACTGCACCGTAGCCATAGCCGATGAGGAAATTGCTTCTCCCGTCGCATCGGAGCCGGATTATCTTGTCGCTATGAACTCACCTTCCCTTTTTACTTTTCAAAATAAACTGACTTCCGGTGGAACTATCTTCTTAAATTCTTCTATTGTCGAAGACCGTCCCAAGCGGCTGGATATTAAAGTCTGCGCTATTCCCTGCGGTAATATTGCGCAAGAATTAGGCAATAGTAGAGTAGCCAATATCATCATGATGGGCACATTTATTAAGAAAACGAACATAGTTCCTGCTGAAATGTATTTAAAAAATTTGGAATCGATCATGGGCAGCAAGAAAAAAACGGTTGCGGAAGTCAATCGTAAAGCCTTCGCCGCCGGATTCGATTATGTCCAGGACAAATAAAGGATAATTATCTATGGCCGTAAAACAAATTTCCGTCTTGTTGGGCAATATTCCCGGTTCTTTTGCCAAACTTACTCATATTCTGGATTCGGAAGATATCAGCACCAAGGCCGTTTCCGCAGCAAGCACTGCTGTGGATAGTACTGTACGGCTTGTTGTAAATGATCCTGATCGTGCCGCTGCGGTTTTGAAAAGCTTCAACTTTAACTTCGAAGTTACGCCTGTATTGGCCGTGGAAGTTCCCCTGCATGCAGGAGGCATGAATGCTATTTTGAAGCCTCTGGCCAAAGCGGAAATCAATATCCATTACCTCTACACCACCATCAATCGCATCGGCAAAGAAACTATTTTAATAATCGGCGTGGATAAACTGGAAGATGCCAAAGAAATTCTTACTCAAAATTGGATCCATTTAATCTATGACGAAATTTATTCCATCCCGTAAGCGTTAAATCAATCATGCCTGTTTCTCGGGAAAAAGAAAAAGCCCTGTCAGCAAGAATGCTGAATCTGGGGGTCACTGAAAGTGATTTTGAGGAATCTTTTATCCGCTCCTCCGGACCAGGCGGACAAAAAGTTAATAAAAGTTCCTCTTGTGTTTACCTAATCCACATTCCTACCGGTCTTACAGTAAAATGCCAACGGGAGCGATCACAGGCATTAAACCGCTATTTGGCTCGTCGTTTATTACTAGATAAGATTGAATTGATGCAAAAAGGTTTTATCGCCGAAGAAAGAGATAAGATAGAAAAGATTCGGCGCCAAAAGAGGAAACGTACAAAGCGGGCGAAAGAAAAAATCCTCACCGCCAAGCATAAACAAACTGAAAAAAAAGTTTTACGCGGTAGAGTTATTATTGACGATTAGTTTAATAAGACAACTGTAAGTAAAACTGTATATTTATCATCTTCCGATACGCATCGCTAACTGGATTAATCACGGGCACTTGCGATGCCCTCCGCCGATGGCGCGATCAATTCAACTAACAAATATTACGGTGTTTCGCTTGTAATGTTTGAGTCTCATTAAAAAAGGGAGTGAAAGTCGATGTACGCTTCCCCTCCCTGATTTTTATGATAGCCACAATTATCCGCCGATGTACTTTAAAAGCGGATTAGCGTAAAGCAAGATTAATGAAACTACCAGCGCATAGATGGCCAGTGATTCAATCATAGCCAGACCAACCATCATGGTTAGAAGTACTTTGCCTTGCGCTTCCGGATTTCTCCCCACAGCGTTAGTAGCGCCATTCAATCCGCTGCCCATACCCACTCCTGTACCGACTGCACCAAGGGCTATGGCTAAACCGGCAGCCAGCACGGAACAGCCGACTATAATTGCTTTTGTATAATCGACAGTTGACGTTTGCGTTTCACTGGCTGCAAAGACAAAGGGAGAAGAAACAATAATTAACAACGTAGCCATTACCGTGTAAATAAAACCTTTTTTCATTTGAATTCTCCTTACTTAATTAATATTAACTTAAGAAAATTGGAACTTCTGCCCGCCTCCTTTCGTTTATATTTTCGCTCTTTAACTTTCACGTTGATTAATTTTTAATGTTCCGCATAATAATTGTCAAGAAATATTTGTCTATAACACACTTCTTGATTTTATTTATCAAGCAGGTTAAAACTTATTTCGTGGAAATAATAACCGCTAAAAAAATTAAAGTTTCCAGCCTGCTTCAGGGCGATATTCAGCTAAAAAGCCGTCCTTTCCGTCAGATCGCGGATTCCTGCTGCTTAACGGAAAAGGAAATTACTAATATAATAAAGAAGCTGAACAAGGAAGGTTATATACGTAAGTTCGGCGCAGTTTTGCGCCATCATAAAGCCGGCTATGCAAAAAACGCGCTGGTTGTCTGGTCTGTACCGCCGGATAAAATAGAAAAAGCTGGAATTGCTTTTGCTTCATTTCCCTTCATCTCCCATTGCTACGAAAGGAATCCAGTATTTAAGTCCAAATACAATCTCTTTACGATGCTGCACAGCAAAGGCGAAGACATGACCTCTCTGACAAATAAAATGGCTGCCTCTATTGATATCCATGACTTTTTAATTTTGGAAAGCTTAAAAGAATATAAAAAGACAACTCCGGAGTATTTTTAATGCCTAAAACACAGTCCAACTATTTTACTGAAGCCAGTCATGTTATGGCCGGCGGTGTCAATTCTCCCGTACGCGCTTGGAACGCGGTCGGCGGTCATCCTCTCTTTGTTAGCAGAGCTAAAGGCAGTAAAATTTATGATATCTCCGGCAAGAAATATATTGATTATGTCTTATCCTGGGGGCCGATGATTTTAGGTCACGCCCATCCCGACGTAATTTCTGCTATTTGCCGCACTGCTCAAAAGGGAACAAGTTTCGGCGCGCCGACTGAAGCGGAGACGCAGATGGCCAAGCTAATCTGTCTGGCTATACCTTCCATAGAGCTTGTGCGAATGACCAGTTCCGGTACGGAAGCAACAATGACGGCAGTACGTCTGGCGCGCGGCTTTACCGGCAGGGATATGATTGCCAAATTCGACGGCTGTTACCACGGCCATGCCGATTCACTTTTGGTTAAGGCAGGATCCGGCGTGACAACCTTGGGCATATCCGGGTCTCCGGGTATTCCTGATGGATTATCACGTTTAACCTTGAGTCTGCCTTATAATTCCCTGGAAGCCCTTAAAACAACAATCGAGCGCTATGGTTCGCGGCTGGCAGCCGTTATTATTGAGCCGGTAGCTGGTAATATGGGAGTGATTCCTCCGCGGGCTGGATTTTTAGAAGAGCTAAGAAGACTTACGGAAAAAAACGGTATAGTTTTAATCTTCGATGAGGTAATTTCCGGATTTCGTTTTAACTTTGGCGGTTATCAGAATTTAATAAAAATTAAACCCGACTTGACTTGTTTGGGTAAAATAATCGGCGGAGGAATGCCCGTCGGCGCCGTCGGCGGCAAAAAAGAGATCATGGAAAAGATCGCCCCAATGGGCGGAATCTATCAAGCCGGCACTCTTTCCGGCAATCCTTTGGCTATCATTGCAGGCTTAACCACTCTCCAAATCCTTAAAGCAAAAGCTTCCTCTTATTCTGCACTGGGTGATAAAACTAATAAACTTTGTAGAGGAATGGAAAGCCTCTTTGCCGTTAAAGGAATTTCTGCTTGTATAAACCGCGTTCATTCGATGTTTACGATATTCTTCCAGGAAGGACCTATCTACGATTTAACTTCCGCCCAAAAATCAGATACGACGCTATTTGCCCGCTTTTTCCATAGCATGTTGAAAAAAGGTATCTGGCTGGCTCCCTCACAATTTGAGGCAGTTTTTATGTCGTTTGCCCATAGTGATGCAGATATTGCTTTTACTCTGGATGCTTGCGCATCTGCATTGAAAAAACTATGACCACCTAATTGACAACCGCTTATCATTACTGTAATATCTGCTAAAAGTTGCGGTATAAATTGATCCGAGGAATCAAGTCATGCAAAAACAGCTAACCGTCAAATCTTTTTTTGCCAAAAAAGATATAATCGCTGTTATCGGTTTGGGATACGTAGGATTACCGCTGGCCGCTCATTTATCACGCAACTTTAAAGTTATTGGTTATGACAATAACGAAGTCAATATTACCGAATTAAAAAATGGCCATGATCGCACTCTGGAACTTACCGCTGCCGAATTAAAAAAAGCCGATATTCATTTTACATCCGATGCCGCCGAGCTTTCTGACTGCAGACTTTTCATCGTTGCCGTTCCCACACCGGTAGACGATTCCCATGTTCCCGATTTACGCGCGATAGAAAATGCTTCCGCCATAATCGGCCGGCGTTTATCTTCCGGTTCTTGTGTAGTTTACGAATCCACCGTTTATCCCGGCGCTACCGAAGATATTTGCATCCCTATTTTAGAAAAAGAATCAAACCTTAAATTCGGCCGTGATTTCACGATCGGCTACTCTCCCGAGCGCATCAATCCCGGCGACAAAGTGCATACCATTGATAACACGGTAAAAATTATTTCCGCATCCGATCAATCAACTCTAGATTTTTTGGAAGGAATATACAGCTCAATAGTTAAAGCCGGCTTGCACAAGGCATCATCAATAAAAGTTGCCGAAGCGGCAAAAGTAATAGAAAATACTCAGCGCGATATCAACATCGCTTTGATGAATGAGCTGTCTATAATTTTTAATAAAATAGGAATTGACACCATTGAAGTTTTGGAAGCGGCGGAAACAAAATGGAACTTTTTATCATTTCGTCCCGGTTTGGTCGGGGGTCATTGCATCGGCGTTGATCCTTATTACCTCACTTATAAAGCTCAAAGCATAGGTTATCATCCCGAAGTAATTCTTTCCGGTCGACGCATTAACGATAACATGGGCAAATATGTGGCGCAACGAACAATCAAAATGCTTATAGCCACCGACAAACAAGTGCACAATGCCCGTGTGGCCATCTTGGGACTTTCTTTCAAGGAAAATGTTCCGGATATACGCAACACACGCGTAACCGATATCATAACCGAATTAAAAGAATATGGTGTTGATGTTCTGGTTCACGATCCGTTAGTCATCCCCGAAGAAGCCTACCATTATTATGGCATAGAGCTGGTACCTTTGAGTGATATCCGTGATGTTGATGCTATTGTCCTAGCCGTAGCCCATAGCGCTTTTAGGGATTTGGGACTAATGCGCATTGCCGGACTCTGCCGCAAAGATTGCTCCATTGTAATTGATATAAAATCATTATTCGAACCCGAACGCGCGCGGAAACTAGGTATTAAATATTGGCGTCTATAAACACCACTAATTTTTTTAGGAGGTAAAATGAAAAAAGCTTTTCTTACGGGCATTACCGGTCAAGACGGCTCGTATCTTGCTGAACTTCTCTTGGGCAAAGGTTATGAAGTTCATGGCTTGATACGGCGCTCCAGCACTTTTAACACCGACCGCATTGACCATCTTTACCATGATTTTCATGACCCGGATACAAGATTATTTCTGCATTATGGCGATTTAAGCGTTTCCGGCCAACTTATGGATTTACTTCATTCTATTACACCCGATGAAATTTATCATCTGGGAGCTCAAAGCCATGTCCGGGTGAGTTTTGACATGCCTGAATATACCGGAGATATAACCGGGATGGGAACGTTGAGAATTTTGGAAGCAATTCGTAAAACCGGTATCAAAACCAAATTTTATCAAGCTTCTTCGAGTGAAATGTTCGGAGCTGCGGCACCGCCCCAAAGTGAAAAAACGATATTTCAACCGCGCAGTCCCTATGCAGCGGCTAAAGTTTATGCCTATTATATTGCGCAAAACTACCGAGATGCCTACGGTATTTTTGCCTCCAATGGAATTCTTTTTAACCACGAATCGCCACGACGCGGTGAAACATTTGTGACTAGAAAAATCACCCGCGCGGCAACGCAAATTAAGTTAGGTCTTAAAGAAAAACTTTATTTGGGTAATCTTGACTCCAAAAGAGATTGGGGCTTTGCCGGTGATTATGTGGAAGCAATGTGGATGATGCTGCAGCAAGAAAAACCTGACGATTTCGTCATTGCCACCGGCGAAACTCACTCGGTACGGGAGTTTGCAGAGAAAGTCTTTGCCAAACTCGGATTGGATTATAATAAGTATGTAATTGTGGACCAGCGTTATTTTCGGCCAACCGAGGTAGACGTTCTTTTAGGTGATTCCGCCAAAGCAAAATTGATTTTCGGCTGGCAGCCAAAAATCAATTTTGAAAATCTTATCGATATGATGATTGCGGCGGATTTGGAACTGGCTAAAAAAGAGAAAACTTTAGTTGAAGCCGGATTCGCCTGCAACAACAGCAAACGTATCATATAAAAAATAAGGATTGTTGAATGCTTAAAGAAAAACGCATCACCGTTACCGGCGGCAAAGGATTTTTAGGAAGCCATTTACTTAAAAAGTTGGAAAATTATGGCTGTCGCCATGTTAAAATTGCCGACCTTCCCGAATATAATTTGACTAATATTACCGATATTCGCCGCATGTATGAAGAAACTAACCCGGAAATCGTAATTCATCTTGCCGCCAAGGTCGGCGGCATCGGCTTTAATCAGGAAAAGCCGGCAGAACTATTTTACGATAATTTAATCATGGGCACACAATTGCTTCACGAAGCATATCTGCACAAAATTGAAAAATTCGTTGCTCTCGGTACAATTTGCGCTTATCCTAAATTAACCCCGGTACCTTTTAAGGAAGAAGACATTTGGAACGGATACCCGGAGGAAACCAATGCCCCTTATGGACTTGCTAAAAAAATGATGCTGGTACAGTCTCAAGTTTACCGTCAACAATATTCATTCAATTCAATTTTTTTGCTTCCGGTAAACCTTTACGGTCCGGGAGATAATTTCGATCCCCGCTCCTCTCACGTTATTCCGGCACTAATAAAAAAATGTTTTGATGCCATTGACGGACATGCCGGTAAAATTGAAGTTTGGGGCACAGGTTTGGCTACACGTGAATTTTTTTACGTGGAAGATGCCGCTGAGGCTATTTATCTGGCAACCAAATTTTACAACAAAAGCGAACCGATCAACATCGGCGCCGGCTTTGAAATATCCATTAAGGAGCTTGCCGAGTTAATTGTCCAAATTACCGGTTTTAAGGGTAATATTCTTTGGGATAAATCCAAACCAGATGGCCAGCCGCGACGTCTGCTCGATACTTCTAAAGCGATGAAAGAATTTGGATTTAAAGCGAGTGCTGATTTCCAGACAGGGTTGATGAAAACAATTGAATGGTATAGGAACAACCGCCATATTGTACGTTAATCCCTGAACGCCGGTCATTATTTTGTTTGACTTTGCTTTTCATTAATGTTAAGGAGCGGCTAAATAAATGGATCAAGAAACCAAAAAAAATGCCATGCAAATGGCTTATGCCAGCAGCATCGGCATTGCCATGGTCCTGGCAATTTTTGGCTGTCTTTGGTTTGGATCCTATTTAGATAGAAAGTTTGAATCCGGTCACGTTTTTTCCATGGTTTTCTTGTTTATTGGTATTGCGGCCGGGTTTCGTAACATATATGTTTTGATTAAAAAAAATTTTACTGATGATGAACCAATAATAAAGAGTATAAAAAGTGAACCTCATCGCCAAAGACCCGCTCCAAAGAAAAATTGAAATTGTTAATTGGATTATTCTCGTCCTTATTTTTATTCCTTCTTTAATTTTCGGCACTTTTAAATTTGCTCTCGGTGTGCTTCTGGGTGGTTTCATCAGCATTCTAAACTTTTATTGGATGGAACGCAGTTTACGCCGTGTTTTTGAAAAACTTACGGGAAACGTAAAAGGCGCGGTGGTCTTTAAATATTTTATTCGCCTGGCGTTGACTGCAATCATTTTATATTTTTTGATTTCCAGTGACATTGTAAATATTATTGGTCTCGTTATTGGACTTTCGGTAGTAGTATTAACTATCGTTGTAACCGTTATTACCACCCTTGCAAAAGAAAAAATTTTTGAGGAGGTTATTTAAGATATGCACCCCCTGCTTTTTTTGGAGAATCCCCTTTTTCCCCCGCACGTAACTTATGGCTGGTTTCTTGCTGTTGTGTTAGTCATGCTGTCTTTTCTGGCGACCCGCCGTCTGGAAATTTATCCGGGTAGATTTCAAAATGTAATGGAAGTAATTATTGGCGGATTTGATTCCCTGCTTAACGAAATAATGGGGCATCATGGTCGGAAATACTTTCCACTTATCGCCACACTGGGTATTTACATATTAACGGCGAACTTGTTGGGTATTATTCCCGGCTTTGAATCACCTACGTCCGATATTAACACTACCCTTTCCATGGCTATTGTAGTTTTTCTCTCGACGCATGTTGTCGGAGTAATGACCCATGGTTGGAAATATTTCAAACAATTTATGGGGCCAGTATGGTGGCTTATTCCGCTCATGGTTCCTATTGAAATCATCAGCCATTTTTCAAGGCCGCTTTCTCTCACATTTCGATTATTCGGCAATATAAAAGGAGAAGATATAGTTCTCGCTGTTGTATTACTCCTTGTGCCGACACTTGTTCCTTTGCCTGTTTTTGTGTTGATGATTTTTACATCGATCATCCAAACTTTAGTTTTTATGCTGCTGGCGATGATGTATATATCGGGCGCTTTGGAAGAAGGACATTAATAATAATTACCCGCTCCAATTGTGTAAGCAAATCAATTTATCATCCGTAATAATACTTCCGATTGCGAACGAAATCGAATTATTTTGATGCAATTATTAAAAAGCTGATAGCTACCCGCTTTCAGCTTTTTTAGCTTTTATTGTTTATTTAAAATATCGATAAAAAATATTCTTCAAATAGTTCCATCTGATACTTGACGGCTAAGCTCAATCGTAATATCTAATATTCGTCTATGTTTTTTTATATGTGAGTATTTATGCATAGTTTAGGAATTAATATCGGCTCCTCTAATGTTAAAGTGACCATGCTGGAGGGGAATAACATTTTATGGAGCTCTGTAGAACCTCATGAAGGAAATTTTCTTTATACTCTCAAAAATATATTATTATCACGCAATATTCCGGCTGATATTAAATCACTGGCCACAGGCACAGAAGGCAGACATCTTCTAAATATAAACAGCGTAATCGAACCACTTTGCATCGAAGAAGCGCTTCAACGCCTGAATTACGAAGTTGATGCTTTGGTTTCTTTGGGCGGAGAAGATCTTGTTGTTTATACCATCGATAAAAACAACAAGATAATAACTAGTTTTTCTGGAAATAAATGTGCGTCAGGTACCGGCGAATTTTTTAAACAGCAGCTCGCCCGGATGAACATGAATCTTGATGATATTAATTCAATTCCCGAACATTGTTGTGTTTTAAAACTATCTTCGCGCTGTTCTGTTTTTATGAAAAGCGACTGCACGCATCGCTTGAATAAAGGCGAAGCAAATAAGGGCGACATTGCTTTATCTTTGAGCGATGTAATGGCCATTAAAGTGATTGATTTTCTTAAAAGGGCCAGGATAGCCAAGGGCAAAGTGATGCTTGTAGGCGGTGTTACACAAAATCAATACATCATTCGGTTTATCCGGGAGCGGATGCCGGAAATCGAATTAATAGTTCCCGATCAGGCTCCGTATTTTGAAGCGTACGGGGCTGCGCTCATGGCCAGAAATTCCGGCAGCATTCTGCCTCCTGTAAATTCTCTTTTTAAGCAAAGCCGCGTTCAATTTAAGAGATTTAAAAACTTAAAAAATGCTGAAGACAGAGTAACTTATCTACCTTCCTCAAAGACAAAAGTTATTGCAGGCAGAGAGTATATCCTCGGCGTTGACGGCGGTTCAACTACCACGAAGGCCTGTTTAATTGACATAGAAACAAATGAAATCACTGCATCCTTCTATGGACGTACACATGGCGATCCGGTCGCGGCTCTCAAAAATTGCCTTATCGAAATGAAGAAACAAATCAAAGAAGATATAGGTGCCGGTAAAATCAGCATAACACTTGCCTCCACGACCGGATCATCCCGGGAAATACTGGGCGTTTTTTTGGAAACGCCGGCTGTCTATAATGAGATTATAGCGCATGCCGTCGGCACTACTTTTTATAGGGATAATATCGATACAATATTCGAAATCGGCGGGCAGGACGCCAAATACGTTTTTCTAAAAAATAATGTTCCTATAGACTACGCCATGAATGAGGCCTGTTCTGCCGGAACCGGTTCTTTTTTAGAAGAATCTGCACATGGCGATTTGAATATCGCCGATGCTTCGGAAATCGGGGATATCGCTATTGAGGCTAAAGAGCCGTTGAAATTCGGTGAACATTGCTCCGCTTTTATCAATTCGGACATCCGCAACGCCATTCAACAGGGCGCCTCCCGTGAAGATATTACCGCCGGTATCGTCACCTCCATCGTCTCTAATTATCTAAACAGAGTTGTGGGTAACAGGACTATTGGCAAAAACATCGTCCTGCAAGGAGGGGTAGCTAAAAACAAGGCTGTGCCTCTGGCTTTTGCCATGTTGTTGAATAAGGATATTCTGGTACCTCCCGATCCCGAACTAATGGGTTGTTTTGGAGTTGGAATGCTCGCCAAACAGAAATTATCCGATGGCTTTTTGACCAAATCCGCTTACGATATTGACCACATACTTATGACGGAAATTATTTATGAAAAAGAATTCCAGTGCCAGGCTTGCGATAATTTCTGTTCGATACGCATTCTCAGCGTGAACAATAACAAATATATGTTTGGCGGCAGGTGTAATAAGTATGCCAATATCAGAAAGAAAAAAACAATCAGTGAGGGCGAAGTTTTTGATTATATTGAACAGCGCAACGATCTCCTCTTTAAGGAATTCGCTCCCAATTCTGACGAGCTAATCAAGAAGAAAAATTTCATCGTCGGGATCCCCCGTTGTTTTTCCGTCTATACCCTTTGGCCTCTTTATTCCTGGTTTTTTCACGCTTTAGGAATTGAAACTGTTGTCTCGAAGAATATTTCGCATGAAGGCACGGCGAGGGTCGAAAGCAGCTATTGTTTTCCTGCAGAAATTGCTCACGGAGCTGTTCAGGACATATTTGACCGCAATTTAGATTATATTTTCCTGCCCCACTTCAGGGATATGGAAAGTTATGAGAAAGATTCTCCGGCAAATTTTTGCCCTATTACACAAGCTCTGCCTTATTATATCAAAAAAGCATTCCCGGAAATTCCAGAAGATAAATATTTAACTCCTGTCGTCAGTTTTATGTACGGCATTGAAAAAGCCAGCGAGTCTTTTATTGAAATGGCCAAAGTGCTGGGATTTTCTGAACGTGAAGCTATAAACGCATTTTCGATCGCTTACAAAAAACAAACGGAATGTTTTGCCAGGCTCGCCCAACTGGGGGAAACTGCGCTCAAAGAAGCGCGGAAGGCTAAAAGGCCTGTTATTGCCCTCTTGGGACGTCCTTACAACGCCTTTACAACTGACGCGAATATGGGCATTCCCCGAAAATATACAACCCGCGGCTATTCAGTTATCCCCTATGATATTCTTCCCTTTGCCGATAAGCCGATCTATCCCAATATGTACTGGTATTACGGCCAGCAGGATATGAAAGCCAGTATGCTGCTCAAAGATGAAGATAATATATATATTACCTATATTTCTAATTTTTCCTGCGCGCCCGATTCTTTTATGCTGCATTATATTAAATGGATAATGGGTACCAAACCTTTTTTAATTCTGGAGTTGGATTCTCATACGGCCGATGCCGGAGTGGATACGCGCATCGAGGCTTTTCTGGACATCATCGAGGGATACAGGTCAAAAGTTGCTAAGATCAGCGAGAGCAGATATGATAATGCTTTGAGATTTATCAATAATCGCCACGAAGAAATTTACATCAAGAATATTGCTACCGAAGAAAAGATTCCTATCAAAAACAATCCGCGCGTCAAACTGCTTCTCTCGAGCATGGGCAGGCTATCGGCCGAGCTTATCGCGGCAACGATCAGAGCATTCGGCGTCAATGCGGAAGCAATGCCGGTTCCGGATATATATACTCTGCAGATGGCGCGTAATCATGCCTCCGGCAAGGAATGCGTGCCGTCGCACCTAGTCTTAGGCAGCGTCCTCAAATATTTATCTTCCGAAAAATACCGCAAGGATGAAATTTATCTATTGTTTGTTCCCACCACAACAGGACCATGCCGCACCGGTCAATACTTCGTCTTTTATGAAAACCTATTTAAGGATTTGCGCCTGGAAAATGTTGTTATCATTACGATGGATTCAGACAACTCCTATACCGAGCTTGGTCAGGATTTCGCCAAATATGCGTGGTGGGGAATTATTATCGGTGACTATATGAAAGACGTGGAAACATCGCTTAGAACCTGTGCGGTAAATCCTATAGAAGCGATGGCAATATATGACCGGCTTTGGCGCAGGATGATCAGTGTCGCCGAACATGACATCACCAAAGTTCTTCCCGTCTTAGAGGAGATTTCGGCCGATATTGCCCATATCCCCTTGAAGAAGAAAATCGATGAATGCCCCAAGGTACTCATTGTTGGCGAGATATATGTGCGCCGCGACGATTTTGCCGTGGATGAATTGATTCAACACTTCAGTAATCACGGGATTATCGGCAAGGTATCTAATATTGCCGAATGGATTTACTACTGTGATTTTGTCCGCAATTATGAACTCAAAAAAAGACTGCGTTTAATCCCCTGGTATCGACGGATCTTTACCAGAGAAATTATGGATTTGATCAACTGGAATATAGAACATGCCTACAAACACAAAGTGGAAAAAAACGTTCATGGGGCATTGAACTCAACAGGTCTTGTTCCGCACACTCCGCATAATATGCAAGAGATTATGAAAAACACCCAAAAATATTTCGTAAGCCATGAGCTTTATTCGGAAATCAGTGTATCGAGCGGTGTTGCTGCTACGGCAATGATGGACGGCTACTCCGGCATAGTAAATATTTCACCTTTTGCCTGTCTCATTGGAAGAGTCATTGAGGGGCTTTTCACTCCATGGGCCAGAGAACGAAAATACCCGATAATATCCATCGAGATTGACGGCAACCTTTTGCCTCCCAATGTTCTCAGCAAATTGGAAATATTTATGCTCAATGTGTTGAGGTTCAAAGGCACTGTTAATATTAATACAATGGTGGAAAAAGAAGGTGTCCAACCTGTGGCCATAGACAGAAAAATAATCAGATAATGTCTTATCCGGGCGCTAAGTCTTTTATATTTTATACTGAATATATATTTCCGATTGTGGTTTCCCAATTATCTGATGGTTTTCAGCCGCTGTAGGCTGTCTATTCCCAAAATTGTCTTTCCCCGATAAGAAGACTACTCTGATCGCGGATAAACTTAAAATCACCGGTGAGTATTCCTGAAGAAAAGATTAAACCATTCAACAAAGATGGACACCTCTTCCTCAACATCAACACGCCGTAAGATTTAGAGGTGATTAGGCTGAAGACTGACTCATACCCCGATACCCTAAAGGGCACGCGAGACTGAAGGCTCACTGCATCAACCTTCTACCTTCAGCCTATCAACCTTTTTACTTATGTATTGGTATTGGTTGCACCCATTTTTCATTTTCACCGTCGTAAAACCACTTATTTGCAAAACCACGACGGTGAATAAAGCTGGGATTTTCCGCCCAATGAAGAAGCTCCTTATAGGCCTTATGCAACTTTCTAAAAGTTGCAGCATGACCGCCAAGGTCGGGGTGATGAATTTTAGCCTGCTTTCGGTATGAGGTTTTAATGATTTTGCGCAATTCAACGGAGGTTAAATCATCTTTATTAATTCCCAGATAGTTTAAGGCGTTGGTTTTAACACTGGGGATGTTTATTACTGTAGGCCGTAAGGATATCTGAGCAGGATATTTTGTCGCCAATTCCAGCACACGGCGGGAGGCTAAATACTTTTTCGCCGTGCGTTTTTCCTCTTCCCACCAGGCTCTTCCCAGCATATTGGCCATTTTGCCGAAATCCTCCGCCGGTTTGTGGTTTATTGATCGCTGTTGCGTAAATCTGAATATCTCTTTTACTCCGCGGGGTATTATATCCAGAATAATTATTGTGTCGGAAAAATAAAAAGTCGCGTAACGCGTGTTTAACGCCTGCAGTAAACCACTTCTCATGTTCAGTTTCTGCCGGAGATTCTGCCGGCATTTGATCGAACAATATTTACGGTTATTGATATTTTCCGTTGATCCGCAGGAAAGGCACTGATTCTGCTTCTCAGTATTAACAATAGTTATACTTTTTCTCAAAGCTCTGCCATTATTTTTTTGCCGCTGCCAAATAACCCTTCGCCAGAACAATATTTACATGGAGCACTCCTTTATTCATATCCTTAAGCGAACAATCGGGAGTAATCTTCGGTAAATTATCGGCCTCGGCCTGGGTCTTTATAACCGACCCCACCGGCACATAGCGGCCGTCGGCAACCTTCACGCCCATCAGCACTGCCGCCGGTTCAATTACACAATTCTGTCTGACAACAGATTTAAACACCAGCACTTTCATGCCTACAAAAGTATTATCTATAACCACAGACGGCCCATGAATTTGCACCTGGTGAGCAAGCGATACTCTGCTGCCCACATAAACGGCGTTTTTCTTTGAATTCACTTCACAAAGATTCTTCTCTACCGGCTTTCCGTCAACTTCAGTTTCCAGCGCGTGAATCACAACGCCATCCTGGATATTGGAATCATCACCAACGTAAATAGGCTGGCCCTCATCGCCGCGAACCGAAGCCGTAGGCGCAACCATAATATTTTTTCCTAAGGTTACATTTCCGATTACTGCCGCCAGCGGATGAACATATGTGGAAAAACCAATAATAGGTTCGGATACGCGTTTACTGAAATCAGCCTGAACATTCTTTTCAATCATTTTTTTGCCTCCGCAATAATATTCTTAAAAATTAGAAAAAACGTAGTTTTAAGTTTTTTCTCTGCTTTTATGCTGGGTTTTATTTCTTTCAATTTTTAAAAGCTTTTGCCATACTTCTTCCACTTTTTTTTCCGTTTCGGCAACAGTCTTTTGATTATCAATCACAATATCCGCCAATCGAGCCTTTTCGCCAATCGGCATCTGGTTCATAAGGCGTTTTTTGGCTTCATCTCTGCTCAAACCATTGCGGGCAATCAGCCTCTGAATTTGCTCAGCGGGAGATATTAAAACCAGCAAAGTCAAATCGAAAAGATGCTGCATATTTTCCTCGAACAAAAGAGGAACATCCGATAATATTATGACGTTTTTTTCTTTTTTTTCGGTTTTTTCCAGGAGGGTTCTCCACTCGTTCGATACGTAAGGATGGACGATACCGTTGAGGGTTTTGAGCTTTTGTGAATCGGCAAAAACAATCTGTGCTAATTTATAACGATCAATATTTTTATCCGGCAGCAGAATACTTTCGCCAAAATATTGGACGATTTTTTCCCAAGCAGGTTGTCCCGGTTTTTCAACTTTGTGCGCAAGCTGATCGAAATCAATCAAATGAGCGCCGTGCCGGATAAACATCTCCGATACTGTAGATTTTCCGCAAGCAATACCTCCCGTCAATCCGACGTTTAACATTTTTTTGATAACCTCGTAATAAGGCCTAAAACTATAATACCGGACGACTCTTTACGAAGTCGTCATGATTTGCTGTTTAAGTTGTAAATAATGCGTAAACCTTCCAAAGTCAGCATATCTTCAATTTTATCGATGCATTTTGTTTCCGAAGCCACTAAGCGAGCCAATCCTCCCGTGGCGATTACCAGAGGTTTAGTTTTTATCTCGGCTTTCATCCTCTCCACAATGCCGTCAATGAGTCCGGCATAACCAAAAATAATCCCCGCCTGCATTGCGCTCACTGTATCCTTGGTAACCACCGATTTAGGCTTGCTCAATTCCACGCGGGGAAGCCTTGCCGCCCGTTCAAATAGCGCTTCGCTGGAAATCATTATTCCGGGCGCGATACATCCCCCCATGTATTCTCCTTTTGGTGAAATATAATCAAAAGTCGTCGCCGTACCGAAATCAATTATAATTGCCGCCTGCCGGTATTTATCGTAAGCGGCAACGGCATTAACGATTCTATCGGCTCCTACTTCTTTGGGATTATCATAAAAAATAGGCATTCCTGTTTTAATTCCAGGTCCTACGATCAACGGTTTTACATTGAAATATTTTACACACAAAGGTTCCAAGATATTGAGCATCGGCGGTACTACGCACGAAATAATAATCGCATTTACTGCTTTAATTTTTTCAGTTTTCATTCTGCTGGACTGATACAAGTTAAAAATGAGCATGCCATATTCATCAATTGTATGATCAATTTCCGTGCGAATTCGCCAGTCATGAATCAGCTGATCACCGTCATAAAGTCCCAGCACAGTATTGGTATTGCCTACGTCAATTACCAGCAACATTTTTTTGAGTCTCCTTTAATATTGTTGCATCTCCCGCAGATATCTTGATTTTTCTGTCTTCCGCCGTAAGTAGCACCAGTAATCCTTGTTCGTCAATGCCTAGCGCCTTTCCGCTTATCACTTCATCACCGGACATTACCTGAACTCTTTGGCCAATCATCGGCGCCATGCTCAACCATTTTTCTTTTACATCGCTAAAACCATCAGCAATAAGCTTTTTATACCATTTTGCCATATTTTCATACAGGCCAATTATTAATTCCTGCCGGGAAATTTTTCTCCCTGTTTCTATAGCTAAAGATGTGGCGGTATTATTAATATCCTGCGGTAATTGATTATAGTTAATGTTTATATTGATGCCAATACCCAAGATAATAAAATCAACACGGCTTGCTGACGTTTTCATTTGCGCCAGAATACCACATACTTTTTTCTCCTTCAAAAGAACATCGTTGGGCCATTTCAGACTAACCATGCCGGGACAGAAATTATCCATAATTTCGGCTACTGCGACACCAGCTAATATAGAAATCTGCGACGCACGATCCGGCTTTAAGTTAGGACGTAGGATAATGGAAGTGTAAATATTACTTCCTGAAGGCGAATGCCAGACTCTCTGCAAGCGCCCTTTGCCTTTGGTTTGGCTGTCGGCAATAACAACAGTGCCTTCAGGCGAACCTGCGGCAGCAAGATTAAATGCTTCATCATTCGTGGAACCGATTTCCGGATAAAAATGAATCTTATGCCCGATAAGACTTCCCGCAAGTTTATTTCCAATAGTTGAATGGCATAGTCCATAAAGATAAATAAGAATTGGGAGAGAATATATTAGGTTAATTTTTGAATAGCAATTTCAACCGCAAGTAATAATTTCATAAGTGTTGTATCTGAGCTTCAACCTGATGGTTTATTATGCCCAAACAGTTTTTTTTAAATTATTAATGGTCATTTCTTTTATCGGATACAAATCTTCGACAATCTCATCGGGCTGAAACCAGAGCTTTATTTCTTTTTCCGCATCTTCAGAATTAGCAGAGGCGTGGACAACGTTTTCAAATACCCCGCTGGTCGTAATTCTTCCATACGCTCCTCTTATGGATACCGGATTTGCCTTTTCCGGATCTGTTTCACCCACAATATCCCGGATTTTCTTTATAGCATCCTCACCCTGATACACTAAAGCAAGCACTCTATACGTCTTGTGCACATCTCCAATGATATAGTTTATTAATTCGGCGAAAAATGGTTTTTCTTTGAGATGTTCATAATGTTTTTCAGCAAGCTCCCGGCTGACGCGTATAACTTTCGCCCCCATAATAGTCAGTTTTGCCTCTGACAATCTGGAAATGACATTGCCCGTAAGCGATTTAACAAGTCCGTCTGGTTTAATAAGTATCAATGTTTGTTCAATTGCCATATCGACTCCAATTTAAATATTTTATAGTTACAATTTATTCCACCCGGTGATACTTTGTTATTATAATTATTTACAGTATATTTTTGCAATAAATAATATTGGCATTTTTTTGTCAATTTATCTTTTTCTAAACATCTTAAAACGAAGAATAAATTCCTCAAATTGCGCTGGCCATAATTTTTAAGGCGATGTCTGCCGCCCTTACAGAATGCGTAATTTCTCCCACTGAAATAAAGTCCACACCGGTAGCCGCAATTCGGGCAGCATTTTGCAGGCTGACATTGCCGGATGCTTCCAAAAGCGCTTTTCCCCTGACTAGCGCCACGGCTTTCGTCATTTCATCAACAGGCATATTATCCAGCATGATAATATCCACACCGGAGTTTAACGCTTCCTCGACTTCCATCAAATTTTTAGTTTCGACTTCAATTTTTAACTTTTTGGTATAGCTTTTCTTTTGCGCTGCTACTGCGGCTTGAATACCGCCCGCTGCGGCAATGTGGTTATCTTTGATCAACACGCCGTCATAAAGCCCCATCCGGTGATTAAAACCACCCCCGATTTTTACCGCCATTTTATCCAACAGCCTCAAACCGGGTATGGTTTTGCGGGTATCGAGAATTTTTGCTTTTGTACCGCGTACGGCTTCCACAAATTTTCTCGTTAAAGTTGCTATACCGCACATCCGTTGAAAAAGATTGAGGGCTACTCTCTCCGCCCGAAGAATGGAGGTTAGTGGGCCGGTAACTTGAGCTATAGTTTCACCTTTCTTAACTTTTTCTCCGTCAGCGATCAAGGCCTCAAATTCAATCCGGTCATCTAAAAAAAGAAAGGTTTTTTGGAAAACATTAATTCCGGCTATGATGAAATCGTCTTTGGCAATGGCTTGCGCCTGCCCTCTCTTGTTTCCGCGGATAATTGCCGCCGTGGTTATGTCCCCTTTGCCGATATCCTCAGCAAGTGCATTTTTTATAATCCGCAGTATTTCTTTAGGGGAAGTATTTTCTTTTTTTGTCATACAAATCGCCTTTGTTGGAATAAAAATAATTCTGTCTATATGATAATTCCCTGAAGTTTTTTTAAGGCATTTTCTAAAGCGGCATGACGCTCTTTAAATTCTTTTAATTTATCTTCTTCTTTTTTTATGACAGCCTCTGCGGCCTTTTCTAAAAAATCACGATTGGCCAGTTTCTTCGAACATTGGTGCAAATCTTTCTCGATTTTTACAATTTCTTTTTGCAGACGAGCTTTTTCACCGGTTGTATCCACAATACCGGCGAGAGGAACAAATATTTTTGTTGAACCGACAACTCCCGTAGCCACTCCTTTGGGTTCAACCAAATCTGCTTCTACTCTCAACGTTTCTAAATTAGCCATGTTGATTATGTGGTCTTTTCCGTTTTCAATTATGTTTATTACTTGCCGGTCATTTGCTGAAATCAAAACTTGCAGTTTACGAGAAGGAGGTATTTGCATTTCTCCGCGGATATTGCGGATACTGGTTATAATATCCATTAATAATTGCATTTCCTTTTCCGCTTTTTCGTCTTTCCATGCTTTATTGGGCGTTGGAAACTGACTAATCATAATTGAATTTTCATCGCCTCCGGTTAATACCTGCCAGAGCTCTTCAGTAACAAACGGCATAAAGGGGTGTAATAGTTTCAGCGTAGTTTTAAATACATCATGTAAAGTTCGCTGAGCCGCTTGTCTTTGCGGAGAGTCTACTTTGCCGTAAAGAGCGGGTTTGCTGAGCTCCAGATACCAATCACAGAATTCATGCCAGATAAAACGATAAATAACAGCGGCGGCATCATTGAAGCGATACTCATCAAGGCTCTCCGTAACTTCTTCAATCGCCCTATTAAATTTTGTCTTAATCCATTTATCGGGAAGCGAATCCGTTGCGGATATGACATCTTCTTCATTATAATCTTCCAAATTGGCGAAAGTAAGCTTGGCGGCATTCCAAATTTTATTAACAAAAAATTTATACCCTTCAATTCTTTCCTGTGACATTCGCACATCCCGCCCCTGTGCGGTATAAGCCGCCAAGGTAAAACGAAAAGCGTCAGTGCCATACTTCTCGATCATTACCAGCGGATCAATAATATTGCCGCTGGACTTACTCATCTTTTCCCCTTTTTCGTCCCGTACAAGAGCATGCAAATAAACATCCTTAAAGGGAACGTCTTTCATGACGTAAAGACCCATCATCATCATGCGCGCCACCCAGAAAAAAAGAATATCGAATCCTGTAACCAGCAATGTTGTGGGATAAAATGTTTTTAGGGCTGGTGTTTTTGCGGGCCAGCCTAATGTGGAAAATGGCCAAAGAGCCGAGCTGAACCAGGTATCGAGCACGTCTTCATCCTGCCTTAACGAACCGCCGCCGCAATCTGGGCATTTGTCCGGATCGTTCGTTGTCACGATTATTTTGCCGCAGTTATCACAATACCAAACCGGAATCCGGTGGCCCCACCATAATTGCCGGGAGATGCACCAATCACGGATATTGTTCATCCATTCAAAGTAAGTTGCCTCCCAGGTATTCGGAACAATCCTTGTTTTACCTTTAACTACAGCCGCGATCGCCTGTTTGGCCAGTGGCTTTATTTTTACAAACCATTGTTTGGAAACCATCGGCTCAATATCCGTTTTGCAGCGATAACACTGGCCGACACTGTGCGTGTATGGTTCCGTGCTAACGAGATATTTGCCTTTTTCTAAATCGGTTATTACACTTTTGCGCGCTTCGTAACGGTCCTGTCCTTTATAAATTCCACCGTTTTCATTAATAATACCTTTCCCATCCATTATCGTAATAATTTCCAGATTATGGCGCTGAGCCATGGCAAAGTCATTGGGATCCGAGCCGGGCGTAATCTTAACCGCGCCCGAGCCAAAGTCCATTGTTACATATTCATCGGCAATAATAGGGATTTTCTTATTGACCAGTGGCAGAATTACATATTTGCCGACTTTATCTTTGTATCTTTTATCCTGGGGATTAACAGCCACAGCGGTATCGCCCAGCATTGTCTCCGGACGGGTTGTGGCTACAATGATTTCTCCATGGCCATTGGCAAAGGGGTAACGAATATTCCACAAAAAACTCGCATCCTGCTTGAATTCCACTTCCAAATCCGAAATCGCTGTATGGCACCTCGGGCACCAGTTGACAATATAATCTCCCTGGTAAATCAAACCGTCATTATATAACCGGACGAAAACCTCCCGCACCGCCTGAGATAAACCTTCGTCCATCGTAAAGCGCTCCCTTTCCCAATCACAGGAGCAGCCCAGCCTTTTTAATTGATTGATAATTACGCCGCCGTATTTTTCTTTCCATTTCCAGACACGGGCAATAAATTTTTTCCGCCCTAAATCATGACGCGATAATCCTTCTTTGGCCAATTCCTGTTCCACGACATTTTGAGTGGCAATTCCGGCATGATCCATCCCCGGCATCCAAAGGGTATTGAAACCCTGCATTCTTTTGAAACGAATGATGACATCTTGAAGCGTGTTATTCAACGCATGCCCCATGTGCAGCATTCCGGTTACATTGGGAGGTGGTATTACTATAGAAAATGCCTGGGTTTTACTTTCATCTTTGGCGTGAAATAAATTCTTCTTCAGCCAGTAATCGTATAACCTTTTTTCCGCTTCCTGCGGTTCAAATGCCTTGCTCAATTCTCTTTTTGCCATTTCAACTTTTACTCCAATTGGACACTAACAAATATAAAGGGCTTAACGCCCTTTATTAATTTCTCCGAAAACTACTAATCAAAAATTTAGGCGGAACATAAAACATCCCGCCTGTTTAAAACCATTCTTGCGCAGACCCTCTTAATTAAACTTCAATTCTTCCTTGATTTTGCGGATAATCAAAAGGGCATCGACACCGGCCACCGGACTGAGCGGCGCGAATTCACCGGAAGTCATATCTTTTGCCTCCATGATACCGCGGGATGTAACAACCATTATCGCATTGAAATAAGGCAAGTCAGCCTTTAAATCAGGAAAAGGAGAAGTCGAACCGATAAATTTTGTCGTCAGGGAATTATCACCAGTCACCTTGATCAATATGTCTTCCAGCATTATCGCGAAAGCGGCTCGTGTGACTAATTCGTCCGGATGAAAATTGCCGTCCGGATAATTTTCCAATCCGCGCACACCAATTTCCAGAATTCCTTCGATATCTACTTTTAAAGGGTGATCGGCAATATCATTGGCCGTTATTTTGGCAGTTTTTGCTGCAGCCTTTTCCGGATTTTTAAAGGAAGTGTCAAAAGTCTTCGGTGTTCTTTTTTTGTAAAGAACATCTATCTTTAATTCCTCCATGAACAATGCCGCCGCATCCGCACGGGTAAGACGTTCCACCAGGGTAATCTGCTTTCCCGTGACTGTTCCGGGCATTGCCCTCTGAACTTTTTGCAGGAATTTCCACTGCACATCGGTCTCATCCACGTAGCCGGATTTCAGTTCTAAAACTTTTGTAAACATCTGACCGGCTGAATTAAAATTCAGACCGGCTTTGTAAGCTAAACCCATGAAATAATAAGCAGGAGAATGTTTTGGATCCAATTTGATGGCTTCATCGAAATCATCTTTAGCCAGAGCCAGCCATTTCTTTTCACTTTTACTCTGTGTATAATACTGAATGCGGCTAACATAAACGAATAGCCTTTCTTCATCAGTCTTGGCATATTTCCAACCGGTTTTGAGGTTATCCCAGGCGGCATCAAAATTAGCCGTATAAATTTTAACCAACGCCGTTCCTGTATAAGCTTTAGAATATTTCGTATCCAACTGGATTGCCAGTTCAAATTCCCTCTGGGCATCGGTATATTTTTCCTGATCAATTAATTTTAATCCCGTATAAGTATGATGTTCAGGAGTATCCAGTTGACTTATCGCCACTCTTTCCTTCGGTGCGCAGGAAACCAACAGCAAAACACAGGCAAAAAAGATAAATAGCACGAGCATCTTGCTGATTCTGATCGGACTCAGCATATAATTTCCCTTTCTTTTAAGACTTGGATGAACTCTTGAAAGAAATTTTTTTTAAATATAACCCCTATAAAAGCTAATTTGTGTAATTATCTTCACCGCCTGCCGATGTCAAGCAATATTGCATCCTCTTAATGATATCCCATTTCTTTCCAGAATTTCTCCACATTCTTTTTTATTTCTTCCGAACTATCAGGATTAAACCAATTTATTTCCTTGTCGGCGGTAAACCAGGTCATCTGCCTCTTGGCGTAATGCCCGGTATCGCGATTAATTAAACGTAGTGTCTCTTCCCATTTAGATTCACCCGCTAAATATTTAATAACCTGCCTATAACCTAATGATTGCAAAGGCTTAAGTTTTTCACTGTAACCTCGTCCTAAAAGATTTTCCACCTCTCTCACTAACCCTGCAGCTATCATTTTCTCTGTTCTTTGGGCGATTCTCTCCTTTAATTGCTCTGAATCGACTTGAAGACCGATTTTGTAAGTATTATACGGATTATCCGCAAAAGAATGCCTGCTTTGTTTGGATACAATTGATTCGCCGCTTTGTTCCAAAACTTCCAAAGCCCGGATTACCCTGATTGTATCGTTGGGTTTTATTTTTCGGGCTGCTTGCGCATCCTTCTTTTGCAATAAACCAAAAAGATATTCTTTCCCGTGAATATCGCCAAGACGACGGTAATAATTTCTTATATTTTCATCTACTTTTGGCGTTTCGATAATTCCCTGCAGCAGTGCGCGGATATAGAGCCCTGTTCCCCCTACGACAAACACAGGTTTACGCTTCTTGGCCAGCTCGGCAATGATAGCACGCGATTTTTCGGTAAAAATAGCGGCGTTGAATTCCTCGTTCGGGTCAACAACATCGATCAAATAATGTTTAACTTTATTTCTCTGTTCCGTTGTCGGTTTTGCCGTACCGATATCCAGGTAACGGTAAACTTGCAGGGAATCGGCGCTGATGATTTCGCCGCCAAAATCTAACGCCAGTTCAATCGCCAATCCGGTCTTGCCCGTTGCCGTAGGTGAATTAATTATAACCAAAGGCACTTTTTCCATTTTTACTTTCTTTTGAACATTCTTTCGATTTCACTCAACGAGAATTTAATACTGATGGGACGGCCATGGGGACAGGTAAGATTAAACGGAGTCGCTTCCAAATCACGACAAAGAGCTTCTACTTCTGCGGAAGAAAGAGAACTGTTGGCTTTGATTGCCGCCCTGCAGGCGAGCGCGGCAAATATTTTTTCTTTTTTTTCCTGCAAAGAAGAGGCACGATTTTGATCACTTAATTGATCGGCAATATCATTGACTAATTCCCGAGGCTGTATGGAGGATAAAATTGCGGGAAGCGCTTTAACAACAATTGCATCCCGGCCGAAGATTTCCATTTCCAAACCGATCTGGCGCAAAAAATCGATGTAGTCGGAAAATAATGCCACTTGTGACGGATTTAAACTGACAACTTCGGGCATAAGCAATTGCTGAGAAATAATTTTCTGTCCCGCTGCTTTTTTTAATCGCTCCAGTATTATCCGTTCATGCGCGGCATGCTGATCAATCAAAAGCAAGCCCTCATTACCCGCAAAAACGAGATAGGTATTGAAAAATTGCCCCAAATATCTGAAGTCGGTAAAAGTTATAGTTTCTTTTACTGCGGCATCATCCCTTTCGGTACTCGTTATTTTTTCCTTCACCGAACGCGCCAGCAAATCATTATCGATCGCCCTCTGCAAATTCTGTCTGGAAAATAACCCGGCAGATTTTTCTTGAATTCTTTCCGGCTTACGCGCCATTCCCGGAATGCTTGTTTTTTCACGCGGTTCCAGCCGATAGACGAAGCTTCCCTTTACATTTCCCGCACCGGCAAGGTTTTGCGCGATTGTCTGAGAAACTAATTCATAAATTAAGCGTGAGTCCTTAAATCGCACTTCCATTTTAGCCGGATGAACATTAACATCAACATCGAAAGCAGGCAGATCAATAAACAAAACAGCCGCCGGATAGCGTCGTGCCGGAATAACCTGACGGTAAGCGGATAATACGGCGTGTGTTATGCTGTTATCGCGGATAAAACGCTTATTGACGAACAAAAAAATATTTTTGGAGTTGGACCGGGTAAACTCCGGATGCGAAATAAATCCCGTCAAGCTGACATTTTCCTTTTGCTCATGGACGGCAATGCAATGAGCGGAAAAGTCCATCCCCATTACCAGGGCAATTCGCTCTGATACATCACTTGCTTCCGGTACGGCAAAGACCTCGCGCCCATTGACTAAAACTTTAAAGCGGATCTCCGGATGAGCTAACGCCAAACGGGTAATTACGTCCAAGCATAAACTCTGTTCCGTAGATTCTGTTTTTAAAAATTTCTTGCGTGCGGGAATATTAGCAAATATTTTTGTCACCGATATTTGCGTACCTAAAGGACATCCGGCAGGTGTTATTTCTTTGATTTTGCCTGCCTCAACGACAGCTTTTGTGCCCTCGAAATCACCTTCCCTGCGCGTCAATAACTCCACTTGCGCAATGGAAGCAATGCTGGGCATAGCCTCGCCGCGGAAACCAAAAGATGCTACATTGTAAATATCTTCAAATTTATTAATTTTACTGGTTGCATGCCTTTCAAAAACCAGCGCCACATCCTCTTTTTCTATTCCCGAACCATCGTCAACAACCTTTATTGCTTGACAGCCGCCCTTTTCCAATTCTACGCGGATATTTCCGGCTCCGGCATCAATGGAATTTTCCACCAATTCTTTGACGATGGAAGCCGGTCTCTCCACTACTTCGCCGGCAGCGATTTTATTAGTCGTTTCTTCGGATAAAATGATTATGCGCTTAGACAATTAAACATTCCTTCATAAAGCTGGCATGTTGGTTTACGATTGATCCCACTTCGTTTCACTCCCGGGATCAATTCAACTAATGCTTCAAACTACGCTTTGCTTGTTTTACCACGGCGCTATGCGTCTGGTATAATTCGTCCAGCAAACTTCAGCGCACTTTGTTTCTGAAGTTTGGGTCTCATTATCAGCAAGTTTTATTGATTCGACTTACGCTTCAAACTTCACTTTGTTCGTTTTCAGCGAGTCTCATTAAAAAGCCGCAGCCATTCGATACCTTCGTGACTGCGGCTGTCTTTGCAAGCTTGCGCGAGCTGTGATTATTTTTTAATCCAGAACAATCATCACTCGGCACTGTTTCATAAAGGCGGCATCTTCCGCCGCAGCTCTTATTTGCTGAGCGTCGGCATTACTGATAACGACATCGGATTTTCCGGGGCCGGTTGTTTTCAGCGCCTTCACGGTCACGGGATTTGCCGTTACTCGCTCATTGCTCTGGGCGGCAGTAAGGCTACGCGCATAACCGCTCATTCCCTGCTGCACCGCGAATTCACGGTCAACGTTGGCGGAACCGTAAATTTCTTTGCCATCTTGATCGAAGATTCGGAGCGACATTGCCGGTCGCGCTTGAATTCCGCGGGCATCAACAACTATGCCGGTATAAACAACAGGCGCAGACGGAGCAGGAGCCGGAGGCGCGGCGGAAGCTGTTACAGCCGAAGCTGGTGCAACAGGAGCTGCGGGAGTTGTTACAGCTGGAACGGGCGCTGGTGCAGGTGCTTCCGCTGTGGAAGGAACAGGTGGTGTTACCGCAGACGGTGTGGCTGGAGGCGGAGCAGGCGCCGGCGGCGCGGTGGAAGCTGTTACATCCGAAGCGGGTGCAACGGGAGCCGCGGGAGCTGTTACAGCCGGAGCGGGCGCTGGTGCTGGTGCTTCCATTGTGGAAGGAGCAGGTGATGTTACCGCAGATAGTGTGGCTGGAGGCGGAGCAGGCGCGGCAGGCTTTTCCTGTTCTTTTACTTCTTTGCGCCCTTCAATCGTCGCCGGTAGAACTGTTTGCGCTAAATCTCCATAAAGCGGCATTCTTAATTTAACTTCAACCGTTCCATCGGATATGTATTGTTGATCTGCGACTACAGCGCCCTGCACCAGGCCGCTCACCTGCTTATTAATAACATCGCTTTTCACTGTGAAGTCTCTAACGGTGGTTCTCGAATCAACTCGAACACCTTTGGCTATTTCCAATAAATTGCGTAAGGCGTCAATTTTTGCTGCGCGTAGAGCCATCGGACGCATATTGATTTTACCGACAGATCTATCCGCCGGAGCGCCAATGCCGGTAGCTTCAATGTAACCACCAGTCCAGTTAATAGAACCTTGATTGAATTTTTCCACCCAGTCGTTCATGCTGACTTTTTCCTGGCAGATGCCCGCTCCCGTAAAAAAAAGCAACAGGCCCAGCATTATCATTATAAATATGAACTTGGACTTCATATTATCCTCCTTCTGGCATGCTTACCTAAGACAAAATGTCTTGGTAAACAAAGTAAAACCCATTAAATTTCTTCCTAAAAATAACAAAATATCTTCCATGTTGCAATAAGAATTAATGCTTACTTTTTTATTACTTTGTCACTGCCTTGTGGCACAAAAAGCGACTGCGCGAGGATAATCTCTTCGATGACAGATATAATATCCTCCAGAGGTGCCTCAAAGAACTCTCTCCTTTGATCCACCCTATATTCTGATAATCGATTATGGATTTCCCGCTCCATGGAAAAGCAGTCGCCAACTGCCCATTCATTCATAACGTATATTCTACCGGGTACACTTGTTGCGCTGGATAGTTCGTCAGCTCGTGTTTGGGTAGAACTTCGAGTAAGTCCAACTTTGAATACATTTTTGAGATGCAAAGGAGACCGCATCACATATATAAATCCTGGATCAGGTCCTTCTGGTAGTGCTTTTTTGTCGTTCCTCTTTGCTATTAAAGCGTTAGGTTCATCTGATTCTATCCACGAAAGTTTCTTCGATATCCATGTCCGCCCATGGATTGGATTCCCATTTTTGTCTGTGCCAATTTTACCAGGCTCTAAAGTACGCCAATATCCCGAAGTTTGTACATGGAAATTAGGAATTGAGTAGATCGTTGCCCTAGCACCAGAAAAATTATCTTTAGCTCTTATAACGTTGACGTTTCTATATGCCATTTTTATATTTTGAGGAATATCTTCATTGATTTTCATAAATGATACCTTGCTGACTTCACTAGCATACTGTGTTTTAAACCTCTCTATAGTTACATCCTCAGCATATTTTTCAAAATACAGAGGAAGAAATAAAGCAGTTCAACAAAGGTTAAATAATGCGTTGTATTCAGAAATTTCACGAGCGCTATTAAATGCTAATTCTTCAATGTCTTTATTGATAAAATCATCTTTCATATTAAGAAATGTACTTGCGTCGTCGGTTATAATCCTCCATGAATTGCCTGCGTCATGGCAAATGTAACGAACAGATTGGGACATTTCACTCAGATCAAATCTTGACAGAGCTATAAATCTCCAAAATGGTAATTTGCTTTTAAGAGGAACTGCCTCTATTGAAAGAGAAGGATCAGGTGCCATGTTTATTCGGCTTTTTGCAGGCTGTCCTTTGTGAAGGGCTTCTTTGATTTCTTCCGTTTTTTTATCCAAATTTTCTGTTTCGCCCGTCACACATAAAACAGATATTTCTGTACCAAACCGTACCATGGCAAATCCCGAAATACCTATTTTACTCTTGCGTTCAATACCATAAAGCAAATCAGATGGATCATCCAAATTGTCAAAAGAATAAATAACGCCCGGTGTGAAAGACTCTAATGCAGTTTTTTGGTCAAGATTAGTATCGCCTGAGGTATACCAATTAACAAATGCCGAGAATGAAAAAAGGTGATTAAGTTCCTCGTGTAATATAAATGTATTAAGGTTCGGATTGTATTGCATAAATGCCTCAACAACATTGAATGTTGTTGGAAGCGCATTTAAACCATAACTCCAAATTCTATTGTTGTATTCCGCTTGAAACAATCTTAGGGCTTGGTCAGTTTCGTGCCCTGCACCATTCAACTGCTGACCTGTAACTACAGCTATAGCTTTTTTAAAAAGTTTTTTTATTATTTTTCTTCGTTCTGGGGTGTCATTTTTCGTGATGATTGTCTCGAGTAACTCACGGGTCTGAGTTCCTTTTGGGGGAATAGCTGCAGATCCAATTGCCCTCATTCTTTCTTTATGACTGCTCATTTTATTTTTACCAAATCTAATTTGTTTTAATTACTATTAGTATGCGAATATCGCTTTTTCCGATAACTTGAAGGTCACGTGTAATTTGAATATCATCATAGCACATGATATACGCGTGCAATAAAAAATAAATAAGCGCTGTATTTATTATTTTTCTCTGAACGCCTTGGCTTCTTCTTTTTCCAGCCACGGCTTGATATTGATGTTATCGCCCCAAATCATGTTTTTGTCCGGCGGATTATTGCCCCACCAGTTCTTGCGGGCATCAATGTAAATCATGGGAATTCCTCCATTTTGAATTGAAGAAGCTCGAATTTGAAGATACTAATTAAATCGGACTTTGGTGTCAAGGCTAATTAATTCAACGGCTTAATACTTTTCAGGTAATCCTGCAATGCCAGTTGCCAGGGCTGCATTGTTTTTCCGGTCGTTGCAATAAATTTTTGCATGCTCAAAACGCTGTAGGCGGGACGCAGAGCCGGTCTGGGGAGTTTATCGGATTTAATTGGGATCACTGTAACATCATCCAAGCCGGATTCCTGCAAAATTTTAACGGCAAACTGATACCAGCTGCAGCTTCCTCTATTTGTTACATGGAAAATTCCCTTGAGATTCTGATTAATCAGCAAATCAACCGCTACGGCCAAATCTTTCGTATATGTAGGCGAGCCAACCTGGTCATCGACAACTGAAAGCATCGGCGTTGTTTTTGCCTTCTCCAAAATCGTCTGCACAAAGTTTTTACCCTTAACTCCATATAACCAAGACGTGCGAATAAGGAGATAATCATCCGCCAGAGATTTCAGGTAACGCTCACCCGCCAACTTGGATTCTCCATAAGCGTTGATGGGATTGCACCTATCGTCCTCTTTGTACGGCCGTGTGCCTGTGCCGTCAAAAACATAGTCCGTGCTGAAATGAATGATGCGGATATTTTTATTGCGGCATACTTCGGCAATATTTTTTACGGCTTCCGCATTAACCGCAAAGCATTCTTCTTTTGCCGTTTCGCAACCATCAACATTCGTATAGGCGGCGGCATTGATGAGAATATCAGGCTTTGTCTCTTTAATCGCCTTTTCACATTCGTCTGCGGAGACAATATCAATTTCCTCTTTATCCATCCCGACAACTTCATGCTGCAAATTAAGTTTTAAAAGAAGGTCGCTTCCCAGCATTCCTTTATGACCCAACAGCAATATTCTCATTTTTAGTATTTGACCTCCTTCAAAAACAAGCCGCAGGCCGGCGCTGTAACGCCTGCACATTTTCTGTTTCTAGATTCAATAATTACCTTCATTTCTTCAGGTTTTCGTTTACCACGGCCAACTTCAGCCATAGTGCCGATAATGTTGCGCACCATATATTTTAAAAAGCCGTGCGCTTCCAATTTAATTTCGATTAGCTCATCATCGCAAGTTTTTATTTCCAAATCAATAATCGTCCGCACACGATCTTTAACATGAGTTCCGGTGGCGCAAAAGCAGGAAAAATCATGCGTGCCGATTAAATAGCGAGACGCTTTTCTCATCACTTCCAAATCGAGAGGAAAACGAATGAACCAAAAATAATTGCGTCCCAATACCGGCCTTAAACGCTGATTGCATATCTTATATACATAGACTTTGCTTTTAACGTCATGCTGGGCGTGAAAATCATCCGTAACTTCTTCCAGCTCTTTGACCACAATATCCGGCGGTAATACGCTGTTCATTCCCCGATATATATTATTTACAGGTAAGCGGCTATTGCTCTTGAAGTGGGCCACTTGATTTAAGGCATGCACTCCGGCATCCGTCCGGCCGGATCCGATAACCGTCGCTTTTTCGCCCGTAATAAGCTGAATTGCTTCCTCCAGTACCTGCTGAATGGTCAAGCCGTTTTCCTGCCTTTGCCAGCCGCAATAAGCAGTGCCGTCATATTCCACAATCATTTTAAAATTGCGCATAGTTCTTCCTGAAACTCTTTCCACTCAAGAATTTATTCGGTTTGGACGAAAAAATAAAGAAGAAGTTTTATTTCCCAGCTTTATTTCCAAGTAATTTTATCGCCAAATTTCATCATTTTTTCTTGCCAGTTTTTATCAAACACGCTAGTATTACCTCAAATCAAAAATATTTCCGTTTAACATTGAGTACTTAGTGGAGCCCCTCCGGCAGGAGCCGGAGGCTCCTTTCCAAAAGGCGACATCCCGCGGCGGACAGAAAGCATTGAACCCCAGGCGGGAGATGTGGGCTTTCTGCAGCGGGGTAATTATCGCTTTCAAATTCGTGCTGGTCTAATTAAAAAGTTTGATGAAGGAAATGGAGAGAATTTATGAGTGACGATTTACAAAAAGCGACAACGCAAGGCAAAATTAAAGATTTTGAGAAAAAAAGCCATGCCCTGAAGATGATGGGCGGAGAAAAACAAATAAAAAAGCAACATGAAGGCGGCAGGCTTACCGCCCGTGAGCGTCTGGATTTATTATTTGATAAGGACACTTTTCAGGAAGTTCAGCTTTTTGTTCAACATCGCTCTACTCTCTTTGGTCTGGATAAAAAAGAAATTCCCTCGGACGGCGTTATTACCGGCTTCGGCAAAGTAAACGGACGCGTTGTTTTCGCGGCGGCTCAGGATTTCACTAGTTCCGGCGGAAGCCTGGGAGAAATGCACGCAAAGAAAATATGGAAAGTAATGGACATGGCTATTTCCGCCCAAAAACCTTTTGTGGCGCTTAACGATTCCGGCGGCGCGCGCATTCAGGAAGGCGTTCCGGCTCTCGAAGGCTACGGCGGAATTTTTTACCGCAACACTATCGGCTCCGGCTACATTCCGCAGATTACGGCCATCATGGGACCGACAGCCGGCGGTGCTGTTTACTCCCCTGCCCTTACCGATTGGGTCTTTATGGTCAAAGAAAGTTCTTATATGTACATCACCGGCCCGGATGTCATTAAAGCCGTTATCGGCGAAGAAGTTACGCACGACGAACTGGGCGGGGCTGTAACGCATGCCACGAAAAGCGGTGTTTGCCATTTTGTCACGGAAAACGACAAAGATTGCCTCGCCAAAATAAAAAGCCTGCTTTCCTTCCTTCCCGATAGCTGCCACTCCCCTCTCCCGGTAGCAAATTGCACCGATAGCGCTCAGAGGATTTGCACGGAACTGGACACGTTCATTCCCGATAAAGTCGCTCGTGCTTACGACATGAAAAAAATCATAAAAGCCGTTGCCGATAATAACGAAATATTCGAACCGCATGATCTCTGGGCGCAAAATATCATTGTCGCTTTTATCCGCATAATGGGCAAACCGGTGGGAGTGATTGCCAATAATCCACGGTTTTTAGCCGGTGTTCTGGATGTCAACGCTTCCGATAAAGCTTCCCGCTTTATTCGCTTCTGCGACGCCTTTAATATTCCTCTTTTGACTTTTACCGACGTTCCCGGTTACATGCCGGGCACTAATCAGGAATGGGCGGGCATAATTCGCCACGGCGCGAAACTGCTACACGCTTATTCGGAAGCGACGGTGCCGAAAATAACCGTCATCATCCGCAAAGCTTACGGCGGAGCTTATCTGGGCATGTGCAGTAAGCAGTTGGGAGCGGATTATGTTATGGCTTGGCCGACAGCGGAAATCGCCGTCATGGGCGCGGAAGGTGCCTGCAATATTATTTACCGCAGTGAAATCTCCGCCGCCAAAGATCCCGCGGCCAAAAGAGCGGAACTTGTTGCCGCCTATGAAGAAAAATTCAATAATCCATACTTCGCGGCATCGTTGGGCATCATCGAAGAAATCATCGCTCCGCGCTATACACGAAAAAGAATCATTGCTCTTTTGGAGGGGCTGAAAGAAAAAAAAGAAATAAGGGTGTCCAAGAAACACAATAATATTCCGCTTTAAATTATCATCGCCGCATTGCCTATATCTTGGTAATAGTCATCCGAAGTTAGGTGGCCATCACCAAATTGTGAAACGCATATATTGGCTGATTGCTGTCAACTCGTCTATTGACTCCTTCCTGAAGTCAGTAAAACGTTTCCGTTGAAAATAATGCTTGATTTCAACCAGTAATCTTGGACAAATTATCCGTACTTTCAACAAGGACATGAACTACTATAACAAGAAAGGATTGACGGGAATGGAAAATGTACTCGTTTCGTGGAGCGGTGGAAAAGATAGTACGATGGCCCTGTATGAAATCCTCAAAAACCAAAACTACCAAATATCCGCTTTGCTCGTCACGGTAACCGAAGATTATGACCGAATCAGCATGCACGGTGTGCGGCGGACTCTGCTTGAGCGACAAGTTGCCTCGTTGGGCTTTCCGCTTGAAAAAGTATTCATTTCAAAGAATGCGTCTAATGAAGAATATGAATTGAACATGGGACAGGTGCTTGCAAAATACAAGGAGGCAGGCATTACCTCGGTTGTGTTTGGCGATATCTTTCTGGAAGACCTAAGAGCATATCGGGAAGACAAACTTGCAACACTGGATATGCGGGGCATTTTCCCTATCTGGAAAAGAGATACCCAAGAACTAGCCCATTCTCTCATAGCATTGGGTTTCAAAGCGATTACCACTTGCATTGACATCAATACGCTGGGCAGGCAATTTGTTGGTAGAATAATTGATGAGCAATTCTTGTCCAAACTGCCTCCAACTGTTGATGTGTGTGGCGAGAATGGTGAATATCACTCTTTTGTATACGACGGGCCGATTTTCAAAGATAAAGTATCTTACGCACTTGGAGAAATCGTTTTACGAGAAAACCGTTTTTGTTACTGCGATTTGATACCCGACTAAAGAGCAAGCGTCTTGCTTAAAAGTGGCGGCATAACAACGGATACGTTGCAGCCGCTGATCTGCACGTTACTCTCTTTCCATCCATAATCCTCAATTCTTCTATGTAAAAAAGCAAGTCCCTTTTTTTAATAAGGAACATGAACAATATTCTTTTATAAAATATCGGGTGCATAGCAATCTTTAAAATCAATCTTCTATCAGCAGAC